>Ga0209577_10007526_pt1 | contig 10020 bp, 10 predicted proteins | sample GraSoiAngelo_109_FD_185874 | JGI IMG/M metagenome (GOLD analysis project Ga0209577, IMG submission 185874) | Grasslands soil microbial communities from the Angelo Coastal Reserve, California, USA - 14_0903_12_20cm (SPAdes) (version 2) | ecosystem: Environmental > Terrestrial > Soil > Grasslands...
AAATGGCGCGAGCCGCTATGACAGTGTCACGGATCGCCATGATCACGCGATTTGTTCCATGTGCGGCAAGCTCGTCGATTTCGATTTGCCGGGAACGGTTGCGTTGACTCGCGCGGCGGCGCGCGCGTCCCACTTTCAGGCCGAGTCGGTGCATTTGACTCTGTATGGGCGCTGTCAGAAATGCCGCGATAAGAAATGATTAGTTCGTCTTAATTTGAAACGTCGCGATGCATAAGGCCCGCGACAAACCATTGGACCGTTTAGAGGAGGAAGAATGTCAGCAGCAGTAGCAACAGCTTATGAATCAGCTCAGGTCGGCAAGCCCGCTCCTGATTTTGAAATTCCATCAACCAAGAACATTGAAAAACTGAACGAGCCGGTAAAGCTTTCGGATTATCGAGGCAAATGGGTCGTTCTGCTTTTTTACCCGTTGGATTTTACGTTTGTTTGTCCGACTGAACTCACGACCTTCAGCGATCGCTACGCCGATTTTGAAGGCATCGGCGCGGAAGTCATCGGCATCTCGACTGACTCGGCGTTTTCTCATCGCGCGTGGCTACAGACGCCGCGCGACAAAGGCGGCGTGGAAGGTCTTCGCTTTCCGCTTGGCGCCGACATCACGAAAAAGATGTCGAAGGACTATGGCGTGCTGATCGAGGATCGCGGCATCGCCCTGCGCGGTTTGTTCGTGATCGATCCGGAAGGGATGCTGCGCTACAAAGTCGTGCACGATCTCAACATCGGCCGCTCGGCGGAAGAGACGCTGCGGGTGATTCAGGCGCTGCAGACCGGCGGTCTGTGCCAGGCTGAGTGGCGGCCAGGTCAGGAAACGATCAAGGCGTAACTCTGTTTTCCTCTGTGACCTCTGTGGTGAGAAAGTATTTACCACAGAGGTCACAGAGAGGAGATTCAAATCATGCCCATGAGAATTGGAACCCCCATGCCTTCGCTTGAAGGCGCAACTGAATGGCTGAGCGGTTCAGCCGATGAACTTTTGAGAGACACGGAGGGCCATCCCGTTTTAATTCATTTTTGGTCGCTGAGCTGCGGCATGTGTAAGGACAATTTGCCGCGCGTTTCTGAGTGGAGAGAAAAATACGCGCCGGTCGGATTGCGCATGATTGCGATTCATATGCCTCGTTATCCCGAAGACACAAACGTCGATGCGGTGCGCGAGGCCGTCGGCAAGTATGGAATTACGGAACCGCGCGCTATCGACAACGAACACAAACTGCGCGACGCTTTTCAAAACGAAAAAGGGTACGTGCCGGCGTATTACCTGTTCGACGAGCAGCATAAGTTGAAAGCTTTCGCCGCCGGTGAGTACGGCGTGAAAGTCATGGAACCGGCGATCGAGAGAATGCTTCAGCCTGCGAAGCAGGCGACCGCGTAAAGCCTGGGGCGTAAGCCCCAGGACTCTACAACCTACAAATCAATAACTCCCGCTCGTATATCATTTCCGGTGGCAGACGATCATGGAGATCTAGAAACAGCTCTTCCTGACCGAGCACTTCCTGTCGCCAGGCCAAGCGATCGAACGCTTGCAGCTCGTCGAATTGTTCCTTCGGAAAGTCGAGGCCTTTCCACTCGATGTCTTCGTAACGCGGAGTCCAGCCGATGGGAGTCTCCTGGCCCAGCGCGCGTCCGTGGGCGCGATCGACGATCCATTTCAGCACGCGCATGTTCTCGCTAAATCCTGGCCATATGAAATTTCCGTCGGCGCCTTTGCGGAACCAGTTCACATGAAAGATGCGCGGCGTCTCAGACAGCGAGCGCTGCATTTGAATCCAATGGCGAAAATAATCGCCCATGTGATAACCGCAGAAGGGAAGCATGGCCATCGGATCGCGACGAACTTTGCCAATCGCTCCGAACGCCGCGGCCGTCATCTCTGACCCCATTGTCGCGCCGGTATAAACGCCCGCGGTCCAATTGAAAGACTGGTAAACCAGAGGCATCGTCGTGGCTCGTCGTCCGCCAAAAATGATCGCGCTGATGGGAACGCCGTAGGGATTCTCCCAATCAGGATCGATCGTCGGACATTGCGCCGCCGGAGCCGTGAAGCGCGCATTCGGGTGCGCGGCTTTCGCCCCAGTCTCTTTCGCAATTTCTGGTGTCCACTTGTTGCCTTGCCAGTCGAGACATTCCGCCGGCGGTTCCTCAGTCATCCCTTCCCACCAAACGCCACCTGCGGGTGTCAAAGCTACGTTAGTGAAGATCGAGTTTGTCGCCAGTGTCGCCATCGCGTTTGGATTTGTCTTTACGGAAGTTCCGGGCGCGACGCCGAAGAAACCGGCCTCAGGATTGATTGCGCGCAGGCAGCCGTTCTCGTCGGGCTTGATCCAGGCGATGTCATCTCCGACCGTGTAGACTTTCCAACCTTCAAATCCCTTCGGCGGAATGAGCATCGCGAAATTTGTTTTCCCACAGGCGCTGGGAAACGCGGCGGTAACGTAGGTCTTCTCGCCTTGCGGATTCTCAACACCGACGATCAGCATGTGCTCAGCCATCCAGCCTTCGTCGCGCGCTATGTTCGAAGCGATGCGCAGCGCAAAACATTTCTTGCCCAGCAGAGCATTACCTCCGTAGCCCGATCCGTAAGACCAAATCTCTCGAATCTCCGGGAAATGCACGATGTATTTTTCGTTGTTACACGGCCACGGAACGTCTGTTTCGCCGGGCGCCAGCGGCGCGCCGACCGAATGCATGCAGGGCACGACGCGCTTGTAATCTTTGTCGATCTCCGCGTAGACCGGCACCCCGATGCGCGCCATGATTCGCATATTCGCGACGACGTAAGGCGAGTCAGTAAGCTGCACTCCGATTTGCGCCATCGGCGATCCGATCGGACCCATGCTGAAGGGCAGCACGTACATCGTTCGCCCGCGCATCGAACCGTCGAACAATTCTTTCAATCTGCGACGCATCTGAAACGGCTCTTCCCAATTGTTCGTCGGGCCGGCCGCGTCTTTCGAAAGCGAACAAATGAAGGTGCGATCTTCGACCCGCGCGACGTCGCTGGGGTGCGAGCGCGCGTAATAACAACCCGGCCATAACTCTTCATTGAGTTTTATGAACGTGCCGGCCGCGACCATCTCAGCTTTCAGCGCTTCGTCTTCCTCGACCGAACCGTCGACCCAATGGATCGCTGCCGGCTTCGTCAGATTCGCCATCTTCTCGACCCAATTAAGCAGATGGACGTTCGCGCTGAGCGGCTGCGAAGCATCGCGGGCAAGTATTGTTTGTGTAACAGGAGAACTCATCGTGTTACTCCGATCTGTGATTATGAAATGCAGTTAATTGAGTAAATCTAAGTGTTACATCAGAGGCTTCGCGGACGCAAGTTGAGTGTCAAAAAGCCCGACCGTTAGGGAGGGCATGATTCGGAGCGCGTGCTTTTAAACGGAAATGAATCTACCGCAAAGTTGACCTTCCCTGCCGGTCGGGCTTCTGACACGATTTACACAGACTGAAGTCTATGCTACTTCCATGGTATGGACAGGCCGCCGCCGCGCGCAGCTTTCAGCATCGCAGAATGGAAGGTGAATCAGCGTCTGAATACGCCGGCCAAGGTGCAGCATTGGCTGACGCTGATGCCATACAACTGGGAGCGTCGAGGCGGGACGATGCGATCATTCCGCGACGTGGTGAAGCGAAATGAAGCGCATTGCCTGGAAGCGTGTGTGGCTGCGGCCGTGATTCTCGAACAGCATGGTTATCCGCCGCTGCTGTTGGATCTTGAATCGATCGATCTACTCGATCATGTCATTTTCGTTTTTCAGAAGAACGGATTATGGGGATCCATCGGCCGCTCGCGTGATATCGGGCTGCATGGACGCAAACCATTGTTTAGAAGTCTCCGGGACCTGGTGTGGAGCTACTTCGATCCCTACATCGACATGACCGGGCGAATCAAGGGCTACGCATTGACGAGTCTCTACGAACTCGGCAATTACGATTGGCGCTTCAACCCGAGGAACATGCACAAGATCGAAGATCATCTCCGTGCCATCCCACACAAGAAGCTGTGCTCATCCGATCGTCGCTATGACTACTGGCACGAGCGCTAGAAGGAATACAAGCAACGCCTTCCTGATCGCTCACCTTCTTATTATCCAAATCGCAAGCAGTGGATGCTTTAGCTAACAATCCGCGAGGTCTTATTCGTGAGCAATTAGCAGATCCGGTTCTGTGTTCTTCTGTCTCTTTGTCGTCGTCTCGATCAGCATGTGAACGATGACCGAAGCGACGATGATCGCGCCGCCGATAATGGCCCAACCTGAAGGCCGCTCGCCGATGAATAGGAAAACCCACACCGGATTCAGAACCGGTTCGACGTAGCCGATGATTCCGGCATCAAGCGATCGGACGCCCCTCGCCATGGCAAGCGTGAAAAGCAAATAGGCGAAGCCAATCTGCACGACCCCGAGATAGGCAATACAACCGAGATCGGCTGCTCTAATGCCGCGCTGCACGGCGCCAAGGAATGACGGAGCGCACAACACAACCACGATAAGGTTGCCGTAAATCACCGACGATGCGCGATTGACTTTGCGCGCTTTCGAATGGCGCAACAGCAGAAAGAAAAGCGCGAAGCAAACACCCGATGCCAGCGCGAACAAATTACCGCTCACGTCCTGCGGACGCAGCTTGCCGACAAAAAATAGCGACATGCCGGCGATGCAGGCACCGACTGTGACAAAGTCGCGCGCGCGAAACTTCTCTTTGTAGAAGAGTGGTTCAAGAATCAAAACATAAACCGGCGCCGTGTACTGGAGGAAGATCGCATTGGCCGCGGTGGTCAATTTCGTGGCGAGCACGAAGAGGATCAGCAGCCCGGCATAAAGGAGCGAAGTGATCGCGCTGATTCGATTGATTCCGAAGCCTTCGCGACGCGTGAAGATTGCAATAATAATGGCCGCGAGCAGAGATCGTCCGAATGAAAGTTCATAGGCCGAAAGATGTGTGGCTTTGATGAAGAGCCCGCCTGTGCTCCACAGAATCGCAGCGCCGAGAACGAGCAGTAGCGGGGGAACCTGCCCTTTTCTTTTCAGCGACTCGATATGTTTGACCACGGTCAGGTCACTAATTCACGGCGTCGGTTTGTTCAATACGACCGCCGGCTGGTTGGGCGCCGGGGGCTCGCTCTTCAGTATTCTTCAGCGACCGCAGGTACTTTCCAAACTGTCCATTCCACGGCGGAATGACTACCGAAACTGCTCCTCCGGCTTGCGCCTGACACGCGAGACGAATCAACGGCTTTGGCTCTGCAGTATCGATGTAGCCGAACTCTTTGATCTTTTTTCCTTCGCGGGCCGCGACGTCCGCCAACTTTTCAGCGCCGCCCAGCACGCCCACCCAGCAAGTTCCGCAAGAAGCTGAACGACATTCCACAGGGATTGGGCCCTCGCTGCGCCGCGGATCGATTGCGACCCAGTCACGCGATCGATCTTCGGCAGCGCCCCAGGCGAGATCCTGTCCGTCGTTCAATTTGTATTTCGCCTTATCGTCGTTTTCGTCATGCGTGATCGTGAATTGCTTGTTGACGGTGCGCAGAAAGCCCAGCAAGCCCTGACTGTCATCCTTCGCGCGGTCGCGCAGGATTTTCTCAGGAGATTTGTTCGCGTGTTTGCGATCGATGTGAATCGTTCCCGGCGCCGCGGTGAAAGCCGCAAGCCCGGTCTGCTGAAGCGTCATGAAAGCGACTGCCGTGATTCCGATGAGCAGCGATTCGTCTTTCTTTAAATCATTTGCGACGCGACGCGCGACAGTCAGAATCTGATCAGCCAATGATATTGAGCTGGACTGACCGAAAGAGTCTGCATGTTGCTCGATAGCTTTCTTCACCTGCGGCCAAAAGCGATGTCCGTAAAGAAAAGCATGCGAACGGTCGATTTGATGCTTCAGATCATAATCGCCTTGCAGCAGCAGTTGCTGGGCGAGCCGCTCGCGATCTTCGGCGTGTGCGAGCGCCTGCCACAATGACAGCGGGTAAAACGCAAACCAAATTTGCGTCGCGTTGCGATCGACTTCGTGAATCGATCGCAGCAGCGTCGCCAGCGCAGCCGACCACGCTTCTTCATCTTTTTGACTTAGAAATTGTTCGAAGGAATTTTCGTTCTGCATGTTCATGGTTGTGAATTCTTGCCTAACTAAAACCGGAGAGTTTAGCAGCCTCGCACCTGTTCCCTCAAACGCGCCGAGTGGATTGACAAAGGACTGCGCGCGGGAGTAAGAATCATTCACACCTTAAAACCTTGAAAATCTGAGCAGGGGGACGTTCTCGATGGAAGCAAACAAGACGGTCGAGGCCAAGCCGCGCCGCACGTTTGATAGCGCCTATGGATTTTCGTTCAGCGTCGCGGTCGGACTGGTATTATTCATCGCTGGATTGATCATCAGCCTGACGGTGGGACAAGGCACGAGCCTCGGATTGATTTTTGGAATTCCACTGCTGGTTGCCGGATTAATCATTCCCGTCTTTATGCTGCGGGATTTGTTCCAGTCAACAGAAATTAAGGCTCCTTGCCCGAACTGTGGGGCGACGATCAGAACGTCTGATGCAACGCTACAGCTAAGGTGTCAAAGCTGCCACCACATCATCAACGTAAGAGACAAGCAGATGTTTCTTGCGGAATAAACCCAGGCGCGGATGGACGCGAACAACGCGGATTAGACATACAAATCATTCGGCGAACGCGACGTAAATTTATTTCCCCAGGTTTCTTATCTGCGCCTATCCGCGTTCATCCGCGGCCACTCTGAGTTCTACATCGGCACAAACCACGTGCGCGTCCAGTAATCGCTGATCGTCAGCGCAAACATAATTGCCAGCCAGAAAATCGCCGATCCGATCACCAGCCAAATCAAACGGCCGCTGTAACGCACATGCATGAAGTAGAGAACGACGAGCGTCGCCTTGATTACGGCAATCGTCAGCGCGACGACTGCGTTCAGCGGACCAGGAAAATCATAGAAAGCCGCGACGACAGTTAACCCTGTGCCGGCCATCAAGGCCAGAAAGATCATCAAATAAACTCGCGGTTGGACTATGTGCTCGCTCATAAAACAGAGATCAGAGGTCAGTGATCAGAGATCAGCAAACCGAAATCCGCAATCATCAACCGTGGCCCTCCAAGTGTCTGCCCAGCAAATAGAGTAAGGGGAACAGAAAGATCCAGATGATATCCACGAAGTGCCAATATAGTCCCGAGATTTCCACCGGCGCGTGATACTCGGGACTAAATTTTCCTCGCCAGGCCATGATCAAAATCACTGTCATAATGCCGAGACCGATGATCATGTGCAGCGCGTGCATTCCCGTCATAGCAAAATAAATCCAGTAGAACAACTGGACGTTTTGCACCGTCGCGCCTTCGATCAGGTGCAGTTTGTGCGGATCAGTATCGCCGGGTTTTGCAACTTCTGGGGCGAATGGTCGCGATGGAATTAACTGACCGGGAATCAAATGGTCGTTGTACTTATCGTGGTACTCGATCCCCTTTATGCCAAGAAACGTGGCGCCCAAAATCATTGTGAGGATCAAGCAGATAATCGTGGTGCGTTGGCGGCCGACCTGTGTGCTGTAAACCGCAGTCGCCATCGTGAAACTGCTAACAATCAAGACGGCGGTGTTGATGGCGCCAAGTTTTATGTCGAGATGATTGCTGGCGCTGACGAATGCCGCAGGATATTCAAAGCGATACAACGTGTACGCCAGGAACATCCCCCCAAAGAACATGATTTCCGTGACGAGAAACACCCACATCCCGAGGGTACCCGCCTCGCGCTGCTGCTCCATGTTCTCGAAATGATGCTGCAGCGCCGGATGCGACGGATGATCGTGTGTTGCTGCTAGTCCTTCAGGCATTTTCTCTTAAATGCTCACCACAAAGTCACAAAGTGTCTTAATGTTTATTAGTGTCTTTGTGTCTTCGTGGTAAGAAATCAACTGCTTTATCAAGTCTCTGCCGGTTGTTGTCGCTCGAACTTCCCGACAACTTCCTTGTGCTCCGGCGGCGCAAACTCGTAAGCCTCGTGCGTCACGATCGGCGTGGTTAAGAAATTTTCCGTCGGCGGCGGCGAAGCAGTCTGCCACTCGAGCCCCGGCAAATGCCACGGGTTCGCTTCCGCGATCCGCCCATAGCGTAGTGACCAGGCAAGATAGACCAACGGAATCATCAGGCCGACGCCGAGAATCGACGCACCCGCAGTCGACAACACGTGCAGCACTTGCCACGACACGAGCTCAGCCGGATACGTGTGATATCGCCGCGGCATGCCCATATAACCCAGCAGGAACTGCGGCGAGAACGTCAGATTGAATCCCACGAAAACAATCAAGGCGGAAAATCTTCCCCAACCCTCGGGATACATGCGCCCGCTGATTTTCGGCCACCAATAATGCAGCCCGCCCAGATACGCCAGCAGCGTTCCGCCGACCATGATGTAGTGGAAGTGCGCGACGACAAAATAGGTGTCGCTCAGATGCACGTCAGTCGCGAGCGACGCCAGAAACATTCCCGTCAATCCGCCAATCGTAAACAATCCAATGAAGCCGAGACCGTAAAGCATCGGCGTGTCGTACGAGATCGATCCTTTGTAAAGCGTGGCGGTCCAATTGAAAACTTTAATCGCAGATGGAATTGCGACCGTGAAACTCAGGAACGAGAAAATCATTCCCGCATAAACCGATTGGCTCGCGACGAAAAGGTGATGGCCCCAAACGAGGAAACCGAGCACGGCGATCGCCAGACTCGAGAAGGCGACGAACTTATAGCCGAAAATATTCTTGCGCGAAAAGTTTGCGATCAGCTCGCTGACGACGCCCATCGCCGGCAGCACCATGATGTAAACCGCCGGGTGCGAGTAAAACCAGAACAGATGCTGGAACAAGACCGGATCTCCGCCCGCTGCCGGATCAAAAATTCCGATATGCGCCAGACGCTCGAGCGCGACGAGTAGAATCGTGATCGCGACGACCGGCGTTCCCAAAATCATGATTAGGCTTGTCGCGTAATGCGCCCAGACAAACAGCGGCATCCGGAACCACGTCATCCCCGGGGCGCGCATGGTGTGAATCGTGACGATGAAATTTAAGCCCGTGAGGATCGACGAGAAGCCGTTTATGAAAATTCCCAGGCCGGTCGCAATCACGTAAGAATTCGAGAACGTCGTGCTGTAAGGAACATAGAACGTCCAGCCGGTGTCGACGCCGCCGGCGAGCAGCGCGTAAATCGTAATCACGCCGCCAATCATGTAGATGTACCAGCTCAACAGATTGATGCGCGGAAAGGCGAGGTCCTTTGCGCCAATCATCATCGGAATCAAAAAGTTTCCCAGGGTCGCCGGTATCGACGGGATCAGGAAAAAGAAAACCATGATGATCCCGTGCTGCGTGAACGTCTTGTTATAAGTGCTCGACTGCATCAGGTCGCCCTGAGGAGTAAGCAATTCAAGACGAATGGCCATCGCGTAGAGACTGCCGATGAAAAAGAAGAAGCTGATCGCCCCGAGATAGAGCAGGGCGATGCGCTTATGATCTTTTGTCAGCAGCCACGACTTCAGCCCGTACTCAGCGTTGAGATAATTCGAGCCTGGCTGTTTTGGTATTTCGAATTCTTCCATGTGAATAATAAAAGCGATTCTAGCTTTGTGGCTTTGCCACCGCCCAGTGCGGTAAGGCTTTGCCTTATCGTTGCGGACCCTTAATTATCTTCAGTCGAGGCTATGCCTCGACAAGCTCTCGAGGCATAGCCTCGGAATATTTCTATTCACATCTTCCGGAAGCCATTAGCTTTCCGCACTGTGCTGCGGCAGAGCCGCTTGTTCATGACCGCGCACCAATTTCACTTCGGTGTCGCGCTCGGCTTCGCTCCCGTACTCGGCGTGGGCGATGGCGCCGGTTTCGCTGTAGCCTGTTCCGGCTTCGTCGTCGACAAAGACTTAATGTAGGCAACGACGTCCAACAATTGCTCCTCGCTAATCTGCCCCTGGAATGAAGGCATGATTGGACCAAAG
>Ga0209577_10007527_pt1 | contig 10019 bp, 8 predicted proteins | sample GraSoiAngelo_109_FD_185874 | JGI IMG/M metagenome (GOLD analysis project Ga0209577, IMG submission 185874) | Grasslands soil microbial communities from the Angelo Coastal Reserve, California, USA - 14_0903_12_20cm (SPAdes) (version 2) | ecosystem: Environmental > Terrestrial > Soil > Grasslands ...
TCATCGCCATCACGGATGTCGCAGGCCTGCAGCCGTGGCCGAAGTTCGCGCCGCACGGAGCGGCGAAGGCCGCGCAGATGTATCTGGTCAAGGCCCTGGCCGCGGCGTGGGGACGCGACGGCGTGCGGGTGTGCGGCGTGGCGCCCGGTCCTGTGCTGATGCCGGCGGGTGTGTCGGGCGACAGCGAGGAGACGGCGCTGGGGAGGCTCGGGGACCCGGCGGACGTGGCACTGGCGATCCGCTACTGCATCGAGGCGGACTTCTTCACGGGCCAGAGCCTGATCATCGACGGCGGGCGCCTGCTGCGGCCCTGAGGGTCCCTGCGCCCGGGTGGATGAACCCGGGCGCAAGGACGTGCTCAGGCTGCTGCCCGAAGCGCCGGATCGCCAACCAGCGCCGTGTACGCAGTCCACTCGGCTGCGGTCGCGTCGACGTTGTATCCGTTCGTGCCCCACGAGTTGTCGAACCAGAGCAGCGCCTTCACCGCGCCATGGCCCGCGCCGCTGAGCAGGGATTGATGGACGCTCGTGACGTACTTGTCTGGGCTGAGCGTGCGCTGAGCAGCCGTCTCTCCGACCATGAACGGGTGCTTGTGGCGTGCCCCGTTGGGGCCGTAGTCACGGATCGCCTGGGCGAACAGCTGGTCGAACGAGTGGTAGCTCCCATGGCAGTAGCCGTCGAAGGCGACCCAGTCCACGACATCACTACCGGGGTAGCAGGCGAATGGGTCGATCGGGCTCGTCTTCGAGTTCGCGACGTAGATGTTCGGTGACCAGCACATGATCACGTTCGGGTTCTGCTTCAGGATCAGCGCCATGCGCCTCCATGCCTTGACGAACACGGCCGGCCCACCGTAGTTGGCCGGGTACGTCGTCTCCCAGTGCCCGTTGAACTCCTGCCAGAGGATGATGAACGTGGGCGCCGTGATGCGGTCGCGCATCGCCGCGTACTGGGCATCGAGCTTGCCGGCGTTCGCGTCCTGCACCCAGGTGCCGCTCGTCGATCCGCTCGAAAGCGTCTGAGCGAGCAGGTGTCCCGGCGACGGCGTGGCGAGCGATGAGAATCCGCCGTTGCTGTAGCCGTGCTCGATGGCGTAGACGTGTCCCAGCTGCTGTTCTCGCTGAGGCAGCGTCATGCCCGGTGGAACGGTCGAACCGAACAGGACGCCGGAGAACCTCCCGGTGCGGAGCTGGTCGAGCGTCAGCTGGGTGCTGGTGGTCGTGGTGGTGGCCGCGGCCGCCTTCGTCATCCTCGCTCCAAGCGAGAAGGCAGCTGCCGTCAGCGCCGAGCTGACCACGAAGTCGCGCCGATTCATCCGCGTGGATCCACCACGCCGAATGGACGTGAACATTGAGCTATCCCCCTTCGAATACGAAGGCGCTACTCGCGGCCGCCACGCCGGCAACGCCATGACCCCTGCACCACGCCAACCCTCGGTGGTGCCAACCCTCGGGAGATCGGACGTGCCACGCCGTTCGCCATCACCGCAACACGGAGCCCGGCCCGCGAACGCGGTACCGCGCTCCCGTGCTTTGTGGTAGAGGCGTCAGCCGATCGGTCGCCGCTCGCCGCGGGGACGACCCGACCGAGCGGGGAGATACCATGGTCGGTGAGCCAGGAGGCCGGTACAACCATGGGAACAGACACAACCGCCCCGCCAACCACTGATGGTGCACCGACGACGATGCCGGCGGGTGCCATTCATGTGCTCGATCGCGGATTCGTCCGCATGGTGGGAGCGATGGCCGACGATCTCTCCGTGGTCAACGCGGCGCGGGTGTCGTTCGCTCAGGAGAGCACCGCGATGAACGAGCGAGAACACGGCCTCGTTCGGTTCCTCATGCGAGAGCGACACGGAACGCCCTTTGTAGGGACTCCGGCAACCTGGCACTGACTCGGCTTTCTGACACGCTGTGAGAGCTGGTCAGCCGTAATCTGAGACGCTGTCGCAGGCTTGGGCGGAGCCGTCGCGCAGGCTTTCTGGCACTTTCCTCAGCCTACTGACGCGAAGACGCGAGAGCCGCGGAAGGCGTATGGCAGCTCAGCGACGTAACGCTCGGTGTCCTTGGGCGTCAACCGGGTGCTCGTTCCCGGCTCGATCACCTTGACGTCGGCCAGCATACGTGCGGCTGCGCCTGCATCTGGACGGCTCCGGCCTCTGCCGGTCTCAGGGACGGACGCTGTTGGTGATACCCCGGGTACGCAGCCTTGAGAGGCGCGTTGAAGCATCAGTTCGGGTATCCGCCGTGCGGTGTGCGCCTCTGCTGTCGGAGATCTCGGCGGTGGGCGAGTGCGGGTGAGAGTGCGGCGGCGAGTATGAGGCTGGTGCCGAAGAGGATGATCCAAAAGAAGAGCGCCATGACGATTCCGAGCGCGCCGTAGGTCTTTGAGTAGGTGTTGAGGTAGTGGACGAGTAGGAGTGTGGAGATGATCCGCAGTCCGAGCAGTGCGAGTACGGTGAAGAGGGCGCCGGGTAGGAGGTCGCGGGCTGGCACTCTGTGGTGGAGGAGGATGTGTGGCATCCAGGTGAAGAAGCCGGCCAGGATCGCGAGCCAGCCGATGTCGAGTACCCATCCGATCCACGATGGGTCGCCGCGCACCAGCTTGGTCTGGAGCACGAACAGGAAGGTCAGCGTGACGATCGCGGCGAGCACCGCGGCGTAGCGGGCCTGGTCGACGATCGCGTTCTTGCGCAGGTCGAGGCCCCATGAGCGGGCGTGGACGAGTTGCAGCACCCTGCCGAAGCCGAGTCCGAACACGGCCAGGTTGAGGATCGCCAGCAGCACGGAGACGAAGCGGTGCTCGCCGGCGCCGACCAGGACGGTGCGGAACAGGACGGCGGTGTCGCCGGTCAGTCCGAGCCGGTGCTCAACGCGGTCTGCCAGGGCGGCGGGGTTGGAGTAGACGTAGCTGGCCTCGACCAGGGTCACCGGCAGCACGGTCAGGAAGAAGTACGCGCTTAGCAGCACGGCGTAGAGTTGGCCGTCGGCGGCCTGGTAGCGGCGCCACCAGCCGATGGTCGCCCCCCGGCGGGAGGCGGGGTCCTGATTTTCGATCCATAGCCGGCCGCGATCCGTGGCCTGGGCTCCACGTGCGTACGTGTTCCCGGCCACGCGACGTGCGCGGGCCGTGGCTCGCCGTTCCAGCGGCGGCAGTTTGTCTGGGTCGGAGGTCACATACCGGTGGCGGCGGTCAGTCGGCCGGTGTCGACCGCCGCCTTGAGCGCGGCGTAGTCGCGCTCGTTCTGATCGGCGTATGTGTCGGCGTACTCGGCGATGGCGCGGTCAAACGCATCGCCGCTGCCGAGGTAGGCGGCGATCGCGATGCGGTCGCCGGAGCGGGCGTGCGCTCGGGCCAGCGTCCATCCGCACACCTGACCATAGATCGCCGCGGACTCCGGGAGCGCGCCCTCGGTTTCGAATGATCCCTTCCAGTCCTTCAGCTGGCGGCCGTAGAAGTCCCGCTGCTGGCCGTCGAGACCGTTCTCCACGCGCAGCCAGCCTAGGAAGATGTCGCTGCTTGCCTGCATCAGGTGCTGTCCGGCGACCACCCGTTGGCCGTGGTTTGCATACTTGCTCTTGGCGGTGAACTCCTCCAGCACAGATGGCTGGGCCTCTTTGAACTGCAGGAATAGCGGGTCATGCTCATCCCGGCCGAGCATCAGCAGGATCCAGGCACGCGTGCCGACGCTGCCCACCCCCACCACCTTGCGCGCCACGTCGACCATCCGAAACTCCTCCAGCAGCACCCGGCGATCCGTCTGCAGGGATTCCCGGTAGCGGCGCAGCAGATCGTGCAGCGACTCCTCCATTGCGACGCCCTCGGGCCCGGGCGCCACATCGCCGAGACGCTCGATCAGCGGCGGATCAGACACGATCCGCGGCTCGCCGTCAACCATCTCTGTCAGCTTGGAAAAGGCGGTCATGCTGTCACGCGTGCGCGCCTTCGCCAGCGTCTGTCCGGCTCGCTTGGCCACCCGCTTCTTGATCTGCGCGCCGAGCTGGGCCAGCAGCTCGTCGATCTCGACCCTGGCATACCACACGTCCAGCGCACGCATCGCGGCGAACTCCCGCATCGCACGCCGATAGCCGGCCACCGTGGCCAGCACAATCGCCCGTCGCTGCTTTGCCGAGTAGCCGTTCTCGCGGCCCGCCACCTCAAAGCTCACCGCCAACCGCTTCACGTCCCACTCCCACGGCCCGGGAAGCGTCTCATCAAAATCGTTCAGATCGAACACCAACCGCCGATCCGGCGACGCGAACACGCCGAAGTTCGAAAGATGCGCATCCCCGCACAGCTGGACACGCAACCCCGAGTGCGGAGTCGCAGCCAGATCCGACGCCATTAAGAGAGCCGCGCCGCGGTAGAAGGTGAACGGCGAGACCAGCATCCGCCCATACCGAATCGGCACCAATTCCGGCACCCGCGACGCCGCCTGCAACTCCAACAGCTCGACCGGATCGGGGCGATGCGCCGCGGGCTCGAACCTGGCATGACTGGAGCGGGGTACCTCGGCCCGCGCCGCCCGCCCCCGGGCCGCCCGCTCGGCCACGCTCAGATGCGGCACCACCCGCGGCGCCGGCTTCACCCGCCGGCCCTTCGCCGCGAGCTCCACAACGCCGCCGGCCCCTGAGTCAGTCTCTCTTGAGCTCATTCGTTGCGCTCCTCGCTGCTTGTGGCGTGGCTACCTCGCGCCTGTGGGTGTTACCGAGCTCCCTCGGAGGGCGCCCGCGGGCGGTCGGTATCCGGGGATGTCACCAGCGGATGGGGTGAGGCGCTTGGCGGCGAGTTGCTCCGCTAGGAGCTCGAGCATCGTCTGCTGAAGTGTGTGTGTCTGGTCGTCGGCGTGGCTGGGGTGGGCGAGGTTGCGCTGTTCGAACGGGTCGAGGGTGAGGTCGTAGAGCTCATACTCGTCGGGTTCCGGTTCGGTGACGGTAATGGTCTTGCGGCCCTGGACGCGCTCGTCGTGTTCGCCCGGGACGGTCCAGAACTGTTGGTTGTCGTGGTAGCGAGAGAACTTGACCAGGTGCTGCTGGCCGCCGACGTCGACCTCCGCAGCGACGGTTTCGACGTGGTTGGGCTGCTTGACCGATTCGAACACACCAACCCGCCGCGCGATCCGTGAGACAGGGCTCGTTGCCGGCTTGCTGCCCTCACTGATCTCATCGTCGGTCGTGAACAACACCGGCTCGGAGCGAGCATCGGGCTCGGCGGCGCGGATCGCGTCTGACAGGTCGCGCCCGACCAGAGGACGCGCGTCCGTGTGGTCGACCTGCAGCTTGGCCAACGCCTGGTCGTGGGTCGGTAGCAGGTCTGCGTGGCTGGTCGGGATGTCAAGCTCGCGGGCGCCGCCCGGCAAGCGTGGGCTCGACACCACGAACGGCACGTGCAGCGCCTCCTCATAGGCGACGTGCCACTTCTCATGCATGCCGCCATGCGCACCCTGCATATCTCCGTGATCCGAGCTGAACACCACAATCGTCTCCTCGTAGACGCCGCTCGCTCGCAAGGCGTCCAGGACGCGCGTGATCTGTTCACCGACGGTGGCCTGCATCTGGTAGTAGAACTTGAGATGCGTCTCGATCCACGGCTGGGGCAAGAAGTTCTTCCACCACGTCTCCGTATAGCTCTGATGACACGAAGGCTTCGTCGAGAGGTCCTCATCACGGGTCGGCGCCTGGTTGATGTGCGGCACCTCCGCCGGGTGGTAACGCAAGCCCTGCGCGACCGCGGCCACGCCAAACAGCGAGTCGTCGTGCGGATTCAGGAACGAGCACACCGTTAACCACGGCTCGTCGCCCGCTTCCCTGTCCAAGCGTTCGAGCAGCGCGATCGTCTCATCCGCGGTGAAGGGATCCTTGACCGTGCCCATGTTGTGCTTGCCCAAGCCGTGCGGCTCCGGCCCCACCCACTCCGAGAACCCGTAGGGGTCAAGCAGATCCGCGTCCAGGTACTGCTCGATGTTGTCCTCGATCGGCGTGCCATCATCATCGATCGAAAGCAGGAAGCCATCATCATCCGGCGCGTCCAGGTGGGCATGGGAGGCGTGCCACTTGCCCTTGAAGTACGTCCGATAACCCCCAGCGCGAAACCAGTCGCCCAGCGTCGGCACCGTATCTGGCTCCAACCAATACATGTCCGGCCCATCCGCGCTTTTCGCCAGGCCGTCGGTCTGGGTCACGCCGTGCAGCGACGGGTATTGGCCCGTCAACAGCGACGCGCGGCTCGGAGCACACGCCGCCGCGATCGGATAATGGTGCCGAAACGAGACGCCGTTGGCCCGCAGCCACTCCTGCCCCGCGCAATGCTCCCGCCGATAGCGGGCCAGCTCCCCCGACTCATACGCCGGCGGATAGCGCAGCTGATCGGTCAAGATCACAAGAACGTTCGGACGGCGGCTCACGACTGGCTGGTCCTTCGGTGGAGATGCTCAGGCATGAGCGGTCCTTTCGGTCTCGAACGAACGAAGAATGCCCGGAGGCCGGCAGCCATGCCGACCTCCAGGCCTGCGGCTGTGTTCAGCGCCGCCGGGCGACGCGCCGTGAGGTGCGTCGGGCGACTCTGCGGGATCCCATCATGGTGTGTCCTCCTAGCGTGTGGGTGCCGGCTTGGCGCCGGTCTCGATACCGTGTAGCTGCTCGGCTTCCTCGGCGCTGACCAGGCCGATCTCGACCAGGTCAAGCGGGCTAATGAAGCCATCGCTGAGGCGGAAACCACCGGCACGCGCGATCGCGTCGCGCAGCCCCACCGCCCAGTGATGCTCAAGCAGGATCAGCGCAGCGGCGGAGTCGCTTGGGATGTCCTCCAGGATGTCCCACGCCTGCTCATCGGAGAAGACCTCGACGCCGTTATCGGCGGCCGCCTCGGCACCTGCCAACGCGCCTGCCTCCGCGCCCTTCTCACCGTCGATGCCAAGCCCGATCAGCGCACCGACCTTGCTGCCCAGCTCGATCGCCTCGTCCTTGGACAGGTTGCTCAGATGCGCCACCTCGATCTCGCCGTCGACGTCTTTGTAGACCGCCAAGGCGTCGATCACGCGCACCGTGTCGCTCTCACGCAACCGCTCCAGCTCAGCGACGATCTCGCCATGGAAGTCCGGCTCGCTAAAACCGAGGACAAGCAACTGTACTGGTCCAATAGCCATCTTTCACCATCCTTGTCAGATTCTCGTGCCTGGTCGCGGCAGCACTCGCAGGCTGCTCATCAACCACCCCCAACAGGCGAGTGGTCAGGCCCTGCTACCGCCTTGCAGCATCACGGGTGGCGCCACCAGCCGCATCCGTGCAAACCCTCATCACCCAGCCGTGTTCGCCGAACCGGCTCGTAACTCGGTGGATCTACGTCGCGACAGTGGTGTCGGCGGCGTGGGCTTCCTCGAGCGCCTCGGCGCTCACCTCATGCGACTCGGTGGTGCCACCCAGCTCGGTCAGCTTGGCGGTCACAGCCTGCGCTTCGGCGACCGGTGTCAGTACGCCAACCGCGGCCTTGCCGCCGCTCAGCTCCGCACCGATCCGGTCACGATCAGCCTCGTCAAGTCCGAGCCCCTTGTGGTGCAGTGCGCCGAAGAGGCCGCCGCCGATGACCCCAACGCCAAGACCGACGGGAGTCAGCAGCGCCAGGGCAAGGCCGATACCCGCACCCTTGCCCATGCTGCGCTTGCCGACCTTCTCGGTCTTGACTTCGCCATTCTCGTTGAGGACGAGCACGCCGATCGCGTCACCACGCGCCAGCCCCGAATCCTTCAACGTCATCGCCGCGGCGTCTGCCGAAGCCTCGTCCTTGAATATGCCCAATACCACATTCTGATTCGCCATTACGGAATCCTTCCACTGGGGATGCGATCGGCCGGCAGAACTACCCGCGAGGTGCCTTCACTCGAAGCGGGCCAGTCGGGCCAAGCCGTCGCACCACCCACAGTATCACGGACCTTGGAGACGGCGAGCCCGGGAAATTACGCAGCGGACGTCCATGGCAGGCGCGGTCACGCTCCCTCGCAATGCGTGGGGGCATACCTAGGCGTCGTCTGGGCGGCAACATCAGCGATACTCTGGTTCTTCATGATCTTCGCGGCACCATCCGCCCATTCCCCAACAGGCCGGCCGGTGGGTGTGGCAGTAGAGATCGAAACACTGGGAGTTCCAGAACGAGCTCCTCAAGCTCCTGCGCGGCGGCCAGATCGCAGCAGGCGTCATCATCCACGAGCATCCCAGCGAGGTGCGCTACTCCGTCGAGCACGTCCTGAAGATGACGGAGCAACTGTGGGATGACCTGCCACTTCTGATCTGTGCACCCGAAGGCCCGGGGCTCCCCGGGTTCGACGCCGGACGACCGCGCCAACGTACGCGTCGTTCAAGTACCGGCGCGCCTAACGATCGCTCATCTGTAAGTGTCGGCTAGCAGGTGGAGTAGGTCGGCGGGCTGGCAGGGATCGAGCAGGCGTAGTAGGCCACCGGGCTGCCACGGGTCGTTCGACCGCTCACGATCGCCATACTGCAGCCGCAGGGAGCGCACGAGTCGTCCGACGTAGCGCAACCGTTCACGCTCAAGCATCGATGCTACGGCGTCGGGCGAACGGAAGCACTCATCGTCCCGCCGCGATCGGTCCTCGCCGAAGGGCCCGTCTGCTGCAAACGTTGCCGTGCCCCAGTCCTCAGCGTCGCGTTCGGTGGCCGCCTCCAGCAGCGCCAGGGTCGCCTCCAAGTCCGCGATCCAGCGCAGCGAGTCGCGCCATGGCGCGTACTCCAACACCCTGAGCATCTCTAGCTTACGCCGATCGGTGATGACGGCGCGTAACTCCCCGCAGTCGGCAGGCGTCACGACCCGTCCGCTGTCGTAGACCGTCCCCTGCCAGCCCGGAAAGCGTGGGTGATAACAGCGCAGGATCCAGCCGTTGTCCTCTTCAGTGCGCGTACTTGAATCCCGATTCGGCGGCTGACCTCCCGGCTCGCCCAGGGCCCCCACATGCGCATCTAGCGCCGCTACTGCTTCATCGAAGTCCAGCTTCAACTGTTCGCTCATCCTCGTCTCCTTGATCGTCGTTGGAGACAGTGAAGCACCCAGCCCGGCTGGGAACCCGCAACCCGGTGGTTGCTTGTAAGGGATGTCGTGCAGGAACGGGCTAGATTCCCGGCCCCTCCGCGGGCGTAATGGGCGAATGACCGTGAAATCCGAGGACCTGTACCAACAGCCGAGTGACGTCCGGATCAACCGTTGGCGCCAGGAGGGCTGGTATCTGTTGGCGCCCCCGGCGATCCGCGTCGGGCATGGATTTCGGGATCTGCTTATCCTGGACTGCAACGGCGAGGTTCGCCGACTGATCCGCGAGGGCTACCAGCCAGTCCCGCAAGACGCAGCGATGTTCTTGCTGGAGTTCGAGGAGCTCGAGCCCTTCCCGCCTGGCTGGGGAAGAGAGGGCCTGTTCCTCGTGGCCGAGGGCGACGCCGCCACGATCGCGCTCGACGCCACCGCTGACGATGCTCTGGAGAGCTACCTCGAGGCCGGATACCGCTTGGCGACGTTCGACGAGCTCGGGGGCGTGCTGCCTGCCCACAAGACGCCACCGACCACGCTGATCCGAAGCTGGGTGCACGCGAGGCTGGCTGCATTGACTCCTCCCCCCAAGCAAGAGCCCTAGCCGAATCAGCCGGGAGAGACGGTGGAGAACGAAATGCCTGCAATCGGGCGGAACCTCCCAAACGGGGCGCGGTGCGCGAGTTCCCTGGCCGAGTCTGGCGATACGATGTGCTCGCAAACCACTAGATCGGAACCGTTGATGGCAACCCAGACAGCGCATATTTCAAAGACGGACACGCCGCCAGCCGCAATCCCGGACGATGCCGTCCCCGTTCTTGACCACGGGTTCGTACGCCTGGTTGGAGCGATGGCAGACGACCTCTCGGTGGTGAACGCGGCGCGCGTGTCCTTCGCGCAGCAGAGCGGGGAGGTCGGCGATCGGGAACGGGGACTCATTCGTTTCTTGATGCGCGAGCGGCATGGCACGCCGTTTGAGCACAACGCCT
>Ga0209577_10007528_pt1 | contig 10019 bp, 10 predicted proteins | sample GraSoiAngelo_109_FD_185874 | JGI IMG/M metagenome (GOLD analysis project Ga0209577, IMG submission 185874) | Grasslands soil microbial communities from the Angelo Coastal Reserve, California, USA - 14_0903_12_20cm (SPAdes) (version 2) | ecosystem: Environmental > Terrestrial > Soil > Grasslands...
CGACCGAGAGCGGCATACCGGACTTCCGCTCGCCGACCGGTATCTGGGTTCGGTACGACCCGATGGAGTACGCCACAATCTCGGCGTTTCGGCGCGATCCCGTGAAGGTGTGGGAGTTCTACGCGCGTCGCTTCGAGGTGCTCACCCGCGCTGAGCCGAACGACGGCCATCGCGCGCTGGCCGAGCTCGAGCGTCTGGGGCTCGTGCGCGCGGTCGTGACGCAAAACATCGACGGCTTGCACGAGCGCGCGGGCTCTCGCGAAGTGATCGAGGTGCACGGATCGATCCGGAGCGCGAGCTGTCTCGCGTGCGGCACACGCGTCCCGTTCGAGGAGGTTCTTGCAGCATTGCCCGTGCCGCCCTGTCCTGCGTGTGGAGAGATCCTCAAGCCGGACGTCGTCATGTTCGGAGAACTGCTGCCGGCGGGCGCGATCGAGCGCGCGGAGGGCCTGGCCCGCCAGGCGGGCCTGCTGCTCGTCGTCGGGTCCGCGCTCGAGGTGCATCCGATCGCCGGTCTGCCGGATGTCACGCTTGCGGCGGGCGGCGCGCTCGGGATCGTGAATCGGGGCCCGACGCCCTACGACCGCCGAGCGAACGTGAAGATCGACGACGGCGCGGGAAAGACCCTCAGCGCGGCCGTGGCGGAGCTACGAGGCTGACGCCCGCTTCAGCGGCTTTTCGTCGAGGACTCGGCGACAGTCGGTGCAGACGCTTCGCTCCACCTCGTACGGAATCCCGCTGCGCTGGCGGATTGCCCGTATCGTCACGGCAGTGTGTGAATGCACGCGTTTCACTTTGACGGACATTTACCTCCAGGGTATTTCGACGAACAGTCGTCACCTTTGTTGTCGGCAAACCGTTACGAAATCGTGAACACTCGTTCACTTCTCGCCGCGCCGGCGGTGGTGGCCGCGTTGGCCTCGGCCGCGTGCGGCGCCACTCCCGCGCACCACGTGGCCAAGCGTCCGGCCACGAGGCGGTGCACGGTGGGGTACCGCTCGCTCGGAAATCGGCAGCTCGCCTACGCGGCGGCTGTGCGGAGGTACGCCGTCGCGCGCGTCCGCCCGAAGGGTCGCCAGCTCGCCCGCTTCGGCCGCCTGAACTACAACCGGCTTCCTACGATCTTCGGCATCCGGGGAGCGGTGGTCGATTCGCACTGCTCGGCCACGTGGTACCGGGTCCAGCTGCCGATGCGGCCGAACGGCATCGTCGGCTGGGTGCCGGCCTCGCAGCTTGCGGTCGGCACCATCCCGACGCGGATCGAGGTCGACGAGTCTGCGCGGAAGCTCACCCTCTACGACAACGGTCGCCCGGTTCTCGTCTCGCGCGTCGCGGTCGGCTCACCTGCGACGCCGACTCCGACCGGCGCGTACTACGTCGACCAGCGCTTGATCCCGAAGGATCCGCACGGGCCGTACGGGCCAGCGGCGGTCGGCGTGTCGGCGTTCTCGAACGTGCTGACCGGCTGGACGCGGGGGGGACCCATCGGGATCCACGGAACCGACGAGCCGTGGTCGATCGGCCACAACGTGTCGAACGGCTGCATACGCCTGCCGAATCCCCTGGTGCGGCGGTTGTTCAAGCTGACGCTCTCGGGAACGCCGGTCATCATCCACGCGTAGTAGGGTTTGCGCCCCGATGGCAAAGGCACCCCAACAACGCACGCTCGTCAGCCGTCTCGCGGACGCGGGTGAAGAGGCGATCCAGAAGCTCGGCGGAGCGCCGGGTGCGGACCGGGTCCTCGGAGCGATGAACGCGATGCGCGACCGCATGGACGAAATGCAGAAGCAGCTTCGTGCGATCGCTTCGATCGAAAAGCGGCTCGTCGCGATCGAGCGGCGACTCGACAAGATCGAAGGCAAGAGCACGGCGCCGGCTCGGCGCGCGACGTCGTCGTCGCGCAAGAAGACGTCGACCTCGCGCAAGTCCTCCTAAGGCACGCGCAGTCGTAGCGCGCGCGGGACGATCTCGAAGCGCGCAGGCGTCGCGCCCACGAGTTCCCCGTCCGTCTCGATCGGGAGCGTCGCGTCGGCATCGACCTCGACGAATGCGCTGCGCAGGATCTCCACCTTCGGGTGCGTGACGTGCGTTCCGCGGTAGAGCTTCGGCGCCGTCGTGACGAAGTCGAGCTTCGAGACGTCGCCGATGAGCAACACGTCGAAGAGGCCATCGTCCGCCGCGGCATCAGGCGCGAGCTTCATCCCGCCGCCGTGGAAGCGTCCGTTCGCGACGACGACGTCGTGCATGCGCCCGCTCCGCTCGGCGCCGTCGAGCCGAACGCTGACGCTGGTGTTGCGCCAGGTCAGGAACTCGCGCGTCAGGGCGTAGAAGAACGTCGCCTTGCCGCCGAGCGCCTTCGACATCGAGTTGGCGCGCTCCGCAACCGCGCCGCTCATCCCGAGACTCGCGACATTCGCGAAGTACCGTTCTCCGTCGTCGAATGTCACGCGGCCGAGGTCGAGCTCGCGCACTCGTCCTGCCTGCGCAACATGGACAGCCTCGTCGAAGCGCGTAGGAAGTCCGTGCGTCCGCGCGAAATCCTTGCCGGTCCCTTGCGCGAGCACCGCGAGCTCGATGCCGCGACCGGCGGTTCCGTTCACCACCTCATTTACCGAGCCGTCACCGCCGACGACGACGAGGAGGTCGGCGTTTGTCTCGCGCGCGAGGTCGGTGAGCTCGCCCGGCCGGGTCGACATTCGCGTCTCTCCGGTGAGCCCGAGGTTCCGCGCGCGCCGCTCGAGCTCGGGCCAGCGCTTGCCCGTGGCGCCGTTCGCCGACGCGGGATTGACGAGGAAGACCGTGCGGCTCAGTGTCAGTACTCGCCGGCGGTGACCGTCGCGAGCGCAACCTTCGTCATCCGGTCGACGGCCGCACGCAGCTCGTCGTCGCTGATTCGCGTGAAGACACCTTCCACGACGATGTCGCTGACGGTGAGCAGACAACCCGCTTGCACACCGCGGATCGCGCCGACCGTGAACAGCGCGGCAGCTTCCATCTCCACCGCGAGCACACCGCGCTTCGACCAGCGCTCATACTGTCCCTCGTCCGGGTTGTAGAAGAGATCGCTGGAGACGATCGGGCCGACGTGCATCGATTGTCCGATCTCCTTCGCCGCGTGCACGGCGCCGTGGATCAGCTCCCAGCTCGCCGTCGGACAGTGCGGCTCGTTCGCGACGAGATGCATCGCGGTCTGGTCGGCCGGAACCGCAGAGAGTGCGACGACCAGGTCACCGAGCGCGTGATGCGCCTGCAGCCCGCCGCAGGTGCCGACGCGCAGAAGCTTCTTCACGCCGAGCTGGATGAGCTCCTCGAAGACGATCGTCGCCCCCGGGCAGCCCATGCCGGTCCCCTGCACGGAGACGGGCTTGCCCTCCCAGGTGCCGGTGTAGCCGAGCAGCCCGCGCTCGGAGTTGCGCTGCGTCACGTCCTCGAGGTACGTGTCGGCGATGTACTTCGCCCTCAGCGGATCACCCGGGAGAAGACACGCCTCGGCATAGTCGCCGGGCTCCGCGCGAATGTGGATCGGCATCGCGGGCACCCTAACCTTCGTGACGACGGTGAGAGCAGGCGATCCGATCGAGCCGAGCCTCCAACAGATCCTGGAGTTCTGCGGACGCGAGCCGGTGGAGCGCGTCTTTCTCGAGGACGTCGCGCGGCGCGGGCTCGGACGTTTCGCCGCGTTCGCCGACCGAGACCGGCTGACGGCGCTCTGTCACGTCGGTGCGAACGTCGTTCCCTCGGGAACCGGCTGCGGACGCTTTGCGAACGCCGCCGCGCGCGGGCGCGCTCGTATGCTCATCGGCGACGAGCGGGCGGTAACGGAGCTCTGGGATGCCGCAGCCGAACGGATGCCGCACCCGCGCGACGACCGTCCCGGGCAACCCGTCTTCGTGATCGACGAGCCGTCCGCACCGGGAGACACCGATCTGCGTTCTGCAACCCCGGACGATTTCGAATTGCTCGTCCCGGCGTGCGCGGCCGCACACCGGGAGGAGATCGGCGTCGATCCGCTCGCACGTGACGCGGAGGGATTCCGCTGGCGCACGCGCGCGCAGATCGAGGAGGGACGCTCATGGGCGTGGATCGACGACGAGACGATTCTCTTCAAGGCCGAAGCGTCTGCCTGGACGCCGCACGCAGTCCAGCTGCAACAGGTTTGGGTCGATCCGCCGGTGCGAAACCGCGGCTACGCGCAGCGCGCGCTGCGAGACTTGATCCGTCTCCTCCTCGAGCAGGTGCCGACCGTGTGTCTGTTCGTGCGTCCGGAAAATGCGCCCGCCCTCCGCGTCTACGAGGCTGTCGGTATGCGGCGCGAAGGCGCGTACCGGTCGCTGATCTTCTGATGGAGCGTCTCATTCTGGTCCGGCACGCGGAGACCGAGTATTCGGTACGCGGCCTGCTGAACGGCGACCCGCGCGTCGCCGTCGCGCTCACGGACGAAGGACGCGAGCAAGCGCGACGGCTGGGCGACGCCCTGATGGACGAGGAGGTCGACCTGTGCGCGACGAGCGAGTTCGGGCGGACGATCGAGACGGCGGACATCGCCTTCGCCGGACGGAAGATCCCACGTCTCGTCGTTCCGGAGCTGAACGACCATCCGGCCGGAAGGTTCGAGGGCCGCCTGCTGGCGGACTATCTCGACTGGGCGCAGGCGACCAAGCCGGTGGATCTCATACCCGGCACGACGGAAAGTCGCGCCGTCATCCTCAGCCGGTTTACGCGCGGTTTTGCGCTCCTGCTCGATCGCCCCGAGCGGGCGATCGTCGCGATCCTCCACTCGCTGCCGATCGTGTACTTGCTCGAAGCAGCGGCGGGAAGAGATCCTGCTCAGCGGCTCGCTTTGCTCCCTTATGCGGATCCGCGCAAGCTCGCTCGTGCGGAGGTCGAGGCTGCGGTCGCACGGCTGGAACGCTGGCTCGAACGTCCGGCATGGAATCAACTGCTGGAGTGAATCCCCGAACGGGTGATGGAACGCCGCATCGCCCGTCGCCGACACTGAAAACGATGAAGCCCCGCATCACTGCGGCAGCGGGACTTGTATCTGCAGTTGTCGTTCTCGGCTCGCTCATGCTGTTCATGGGTGGCAACGGGAACGCGCAGATCGTTCACACGTGTTCCGCGACGGACAAGCAGTTCATCAACGAGGCGCAGCTGAACATGGCCGCGCTGAGCTCGGAGTCGGAGGACTTCCTGCACGGCAACGCGAAGGCGGGCGAGGTGATCTCCACCGACCGGATGGCGCTCGAGAGTATCCGCGGCACCGGTCCGAGTGATCCGTCGCTGTCGAAGACCCGCGCGATCCTGACGGCGATGTTCGTCGAGTACGGAAAGGCGATTCGTGCCGACGAAAACCACAAGGATCCGGGTCAGTATGTCTACCGTGCGTACGGGCTGGCGAACTTCGCGCACGACGTGTTGACCGAGGCGCAGAAGCCGCTCAGCCAGCACGGCTGCGACGTCACCGGGCTGCTGTAGCCGCAACAATTCGGTCGTGGAAACGGCCGATCTCCGTGAACGTGTCGAGCGGTTCATCCGCGAGCGCGACCTAGTCCCCGGCGCCGGGAGGGTGACGGTTCTCGTCTCGTCCGGTCCGGACTCGACCTGTGCCTGGCACGTCCTTGGAGCGCTCGGCTACGAGGTCTCTGCGCTGCACGTGAACCACGGCCTGCGCGGAGCCGACTCCGACGAGGATGCGCGCTTTTGCGCCGAGCACCTCGGCGCTGAGGTCGTCGACGGGCGCGGCGGAAAGACCGAGGAGGAGCTCCGCGACATCCGCTATTCGTTCGCGCGCGATCGCCTGCGTGCGACGGGGCACACCGCGACCGATCAGGTGGAGACGATCCTGTATCGCCTGGCATCGAGCGGCGTTCCGGGAGGCATCAAGCCGAAGCGCGAGGACGGCGTCGTGCGTCCGCTGCTCGAGGTCTGGAGAGAGGAAACCGAGGCCTACTGCCACGCCGAAGGTCTTCCGTTCCGTGTCGACAGCTCGAATCGCGACACGAAGCGCGGGCTGATCCGAGACGAGATCGTTCCGCGCCTTCGCGAGCTTCACCCCGCGGCGGAGCGCAACCTCCTTCGTCTCGCGGACCCGCGGCCGTCACGGCTCGACGAGCTCCTCGGCTCCGCGAGCGGATCCAAGCGCCTCGATCTCGGCGGCGGGCTCACCGCGGTGCGCGAGTACGACCACGTCTGGGTCGAGCGCACTCCGGTCGACCTGCACGGCGAAGTGCAGTGGGGCGCATGGCGCATCGAGTCCGAGCTCCCAGGCCTTAAGGTACGCGCATGGCGCGCCGGCGATCGGCTCGCCGGGAGGAGCAAGAAGATCCAGGACGTTTTCGTCGACGCGAAGGTGCCCCGCTCGCAGCGCGAGTCGTGGCCGCTCGTCGTGCGCGGCGACGAGGTCGTCGCGGTACCGGGAATCGTCGAGGCAGAGGGAGTCATTGCCGAGCGTGTCCGCGACTGAGCTCGAGCGCGGCGTCGCGGAGGTCCTCATCGACGAGGACACATTGCGTGCGCGCGTCGTCGAGCTCGGCGAGGAAATCTCCCGCGACTACGCCGGACGCGAGCCCCTGCTGATCGGCGTCCTCAAGGGTGCCGTTTTCTTCATGGCCGATCTGATGCGCCAGCTCACGGTTCCCTGCGAGGTCGACTTCATGGCGATTTCGAGCTACGGCGCGTCGACCGACAGCTCCGGCGTCGTCCGGATCCTCAAGGACCTCGACATCAACATCGAGCGCCGCGAGGTCCTCGTCGTCGAGGACATCATCGATTCGGGCCTCACCCTCTCCTATCTGATGCGGAACCTGGAGGCGCGTGAACCGGCGAGCCTGGAGGTCTGTGCCCTGATGACGAAGCCGGAGCGGCGGGAGATCGACGTACCCGTCCGCTACGTCGGATTCGAGATCCCGAACCGCTTCGTGATCGGCTACGGCCTCGATTTTGCCGAGAGATACAGGAATCTGCCCTACGTCGGCGTACTCGATCCAGACCTGGTTCCGGAGGCTTGAACCCCCCTGAGAGGGGGAAGTAGCTCAAACCGACGCTGCTACCCTGCCGAAAGAGGTTTAGTGAACCGTTTCTTCCGCAGCGCGCTGTTCCCGCTCGTCATCATCGCCGCACTCGTCTGGCTGGCGCTGCAGACGCTGGGCGGCCACGGCCAGAAGACGGAGAAGCTGACCTACTCGCAGGTGATCCAAGACGCGCAGACGTGCGGCCCCACCTGTATCTCCAAGGTCACGTTCGATCCGAACAAGCGGTCGATCAAGGTCCAGTACAAGCAAGGCAGCAAATTCCTGGGGCGCGCCGCTTACGTGCACTACCCCAGCGATCAGTCGCAGAACTCGTTCCAGAACCTGCTCGAGAAGCAGAACATCGAGTTCGACTCGAAGGGCACCGGCTCGTCGCCGTGGTGGTCGATCCTCACGTCGCTGTTGCCGTTCGTGCTGCTGTTCGGTTTCTGGATCTTCCTGATGAACCAGGTGCAGGGCGGCGGCTCGAAGGTCATGTCGTTCGGCAAGTCGCGCGCGAAGCGAATGACTCCCGACTCCCCGAAGATCGGCTTCAAGGACGTCGCGGGTGTGGACGAGGCGGTCGAAGAGCTGCAGGAGATCAAGGAGTTCCTCCAGAACCCGAAGAAGTTCCAGGCGCTCGGCGCGCGCATCCCGAAGGGCGTGCTGCTGTACGGGCCGCCGGGAACCGGGAAGACGCTCCTTGCGCGCGCGGTCGCCGGCGAGGCCGGTGTGCCGTTCTTCTCCATCTCCGGTTCCGACTTCGTCGAGATGTTCGTCGGCGTCGGCGCGTCGCGCGTGCGCGATCTCTTCGAGCAGGCGAAGCAGGCGTCGCCGTGCATCGTGTTCATGGACGAGATCGACGCGGTCGGACGCCATCGCGGCGCCGGTCTCGGCGGCGGTCACGACGAGCGCGAGCAGACGCTGAACCAGTTGCTCGTCGAGATGGACGGCTTCGAGCTGAAGGACAACATCATCTTGATCGCCGCGACAAACCGGCCGGACATTCTTGATCCGGCGCTATTGCGCCCTGGACGCTTCGACCGACAAATCGTCGTCGACCGTCCCGATCGAAACGGCCGCCGCAAGATCCTCGAGGTGCACTCGAAGGGGAAACCGCTCCAGTCGGCGATCGATCTCGACACTTTGGCGGCCGGCACGCCGGGCTTCACCGGCGCCGACCTTGCGAACCTCGTCAACGAAGCGGCGCTCCTTGCAGCGCGCCGGGGCAAGAAGGTGATCGAGCAGGAGGAGCTCGAGGAAGGGATCATGCGCGTGATCGCCGGTCCCGAGAAGAAGACGCGCCTGTTCTCGGAACAGGAGCGGCGTATCACTGCGTACCACGAGCTCGGCCACGCGATCGTCGGACACTTCATGGATCAGGAGTCCGACGTCCACAAGATCTCGATCATCGGCCGCGGTCAGGCGCTCGGCTACACGATCTCATTGCCACGCGAGGATCGCTACCTCACGACGAAGGCGAACCTGATGGCGCAGCTCTCGATGACGCTGGGCGGTCGCGCTGCGGAAGAGCTGATCTTCAACGAAGTGACGACCGGCGCCGCGAACGACCTCGAGCAAGTGACGCGCACGGCGAAGCAGATGATCATGCGCTACGGCATGAGTGAGAAGCTCGGCCCGCGCGTCTTGGGCCGCGGTCACGACCAGCCGTTCCTCGGCCGCGACTACGGCGCCGAGGCGGATTACTCCGAGGAGATCGCGCGCGAGATCGACGACGAGATCCGGCGCATCATCGAGGAAGCGCACGAGACGGCGACGCAGGTCCTGCGTGAACACATGGACGAGCTGCACCGCGTCTCGAACATCCTCATCGAGCGCGAGACGATCGACAAGGACCAGTTCGAGCGGCTGCTCGCCGGTGAGGCGGAAGAGTCGGTGTTCCCGGAGGAAGCGCCTGCCGCGCCGGAGCCTGTGCCTGCGGACGACAAGAAGCGCCAGCCACAGCCCAAGACCCGTCCGTTCCCGATCCCGGGCGCGACGATGCAACCGCCGCCGAAGCCCGAAGGCGCAAACTGACGAACGTCCGGCTCGCGCTCCGCGCGAACCGTGACGACGTTCGTCAGTGTTGAGCTAGAGCGTTTGTAGGCGGGCGCGGGCGAGCCCGCATCTGCGGCGAGAGGACGCTGGCGCACGCCGCTCATCTGTTGTTTGATGCGCTTCCTCGAGTTCCGATAGAACGCCAGCGGAGCGCAGGCGCGCAGCGCATCACGTTGGATTCGCGCCGGTCAGCCGTGCGACGACAATCATCCCGGCGGAGGGCCGGATGAGGTCCGCCCGGCTTGAAGGTGGACCGACCGCGCAGCTAGCCGGGCGAGCGGTTGGGCTATCGGGGGTTGGGCATTGTCGGTCGCCGCAGCCGGAGGAGGAAGGCGAACCCCGCCAGCCCAAGCACGACCAAGACGACGCCGTACCAGAACACGGGAGAGATTCCGGCGTTTGTCGTGTGTTCGACGTCACGGCGGGTGTAGACGGTGTCCGCGTTGTTTGGATCAACCAAGACGGGAATCGCCGCACCGACAGCCAGACCCTTGAACTGAGCCGAGTCTTCGGGGTAGTTCCAGGTCCGGAGACGACCGTCGAAACGCAGCGAAACTCGGCAGCGAACGCCGTGATAGATGCCGATTCCCGGCGCGCATCGCACCAGGTTCGCCGTCGCTGGAACCCCACGTGCCCGAAGCGCCGCGTAGACGTGAGGGAGACGGTGGTAGCTATCCCACGCAAGAAAGGCGCCGTAGGTGACGAAGAAAAGGCACACGAGAATCGCCAATGCGGCGTAGAAGCGAAGGCGCCTAAGCGCGCGCCGTCGGTCCGTGTCATCCACCTGAGCATTGAAACATCGCGGTCCGGCGCCAAGCCAGCACATGGGGCGTTCAGGCGTCATTACCGAACACTGGCCCAGACGAGACCGACCACGCTCGTCGAGTCCAGGTCGTCGAGTCTCAGGCGCGGGCCGCTATCGCGTGCGCGCGGTAACCGAGACAAACCCCATCT
>Ga0209577_10007530_pt1 | contig 10018 bp, 16 predicted proteins | sample GraSoiAngelo_109_FD_185874 | JGI IMG/M metagenome (GOLD analysis project Ga0209577, IMG submission 185874) | Grasslands soil microbial communities from the Angelo Coastal Reserve, California, USA - 14_0903_12_20cm (SPAdes) (version 2) | ecosystem: Environmental > Terrestrial > Soil > Grasslands...
CCGGCCACCCATAAGCCCAAAGTGATGTAGATGGCCTTGTCGGTCTGTCCGTCTGCAAACTCGTGAATCCCCCGCATCAGGGCGGGAACAGTAAGAATGGCGATCAGCCAGTTCAGAGCCAGGCGCATTTTCATCACGGTCGCCTCCTTGGTCTCAATTCCTCCTTCTGAGTATAGGAAGGCCAACCATCCGCGCCAGTGCAAATGTGGCATTTTGAAGCGATGAATCTGCGGTGGGCTAATCAGCCCCGGAAACCAATGATGACAGTCGTCGTACTCGCCTAGTCGGGAGCCGCTTTCGCGAACAAACCGCTGAGGGTTCTCAAGTATTGGGCTGCGACTCTCATCGCAACCATTTCGGCCGGAACCCGCACTCCGAGGTGCCAGCGGGGGCTGTATCCCCTTCTTTCACCAACAAAAGCTCGCAGGCTCGGCGCAGCGCTTCGGACTGCCGACGGTGGATTGCCATCAGAATGGACTAGCCCGGGCAGACTAGTTCGTGGTGTGCCATTTCTTCGAAATTGCGGGTAAATTAACGCGCGGGGAATAGGCTGAATTGTAATTGCTCTCGCATCTTCCAAGTTGGAGAGGAGACCTTCAATGAAAATTACAGGGAAGGCTACAATTCTCAGTCTTGCCTTGCTCCTTCTGCTGATTACCAGGGCTTCGGCACAGAATAACGTTACACCGACGCTGGCGCACACTCCGACGGGCCAGCTCATTCCCGTGAACAATGGCCCTGGAGACCAATTCGCCCCGCACGTCAGCGGCGATCTTGTTTGTTACGTGAACGAGCCTGACCCGTCTACCTCAACCATCAGCTATTTCAACCTCGCTACGAAGATAAATGCCTCTGTTCCCAACGATGGTTCTGTCGACTTCCCCTGTGACGTGAGGGGCTCGACCATCGTTTTCACTCGATCCTCCATTGCCTCTGGCATCTTTACATTCGGCACCTCTAATCCGAACACTCCTCCGATTGAGATCGCACCGCAGGCAAACGCAATCAGGGGGTCGTCCAACATCGGTGATCAAACGATTGTGTGGGAGGAGTTTTCCTCGACCACGGATGCATCGGCAATTGTGGCGTACGACCGCGCCAGTGCCACAACGCAACAAGTCAGCCCCTCGCCGCTGGTTATTGATCAGAATCCAGGGATCAGTCCCGACGGCACCGTTGTTGTTTGGGAGAGATGTCCAACCCTTAACAGTCGATGCGCGATTTGGAAGGCGACTCTTTCCAACGGAACCTGGACAGCTCAGCATTTGGTCTCGCAGGTGGGAGGAGCTCAAACGCACCCGGACACGGATGGAACGATCATTGCCTACAGCTCCAATGGACTGGGGAGCAATCGAATCGTTTGGCAGCCGGTGGGCGGGGGAATGGAGCAAGTTCTAAATCTTCCCGGCAATTCCGTTAGGCCCAGCGTCAGCGGGCAGCTGATCACCTTTGAAACAGACCCAACGGGCTCAGGCTCTCATGAGATTGCAATCTACAATGTCGCGACGAACACGCTTTACAACCTAACGGCAGACCTCGTCGCCGCTGGCCTTTATCCGGCGGGGCTCGATAGCACGTTGAACAATATCTCGGTGACGCCCGACGGCAAGGTGCGTGTTGTGTGGAGCGTCCAGGAGGTCGATTTCAACGTCTATGCTTACACCTTCAACCTGAACCTGCCTGCCCGCGTCGCTTACGTGGCGGACGCGGGCTCGTCATCGGTCTCGGTCATCGACACCTCGAAGAACACCGTCGTCGCCACGATCCAGGTCGGCGCTGAGCCGCTGGCTATCGCCACTACTCACGATCTAGCGCACGCCTATGTCGCAAACCTTGGCGCGGAGTCTGTCTCGGTGATCGACACGACCACCAAGGCCGTCGTGAAAACGGTCCCCGTGGGAAGGAATCCGGTTGCGATCGCCATCACGCCAAGCGGGGCCACGGCCTATGTGGCAAACTTTGGCGCGGACTCCGTCTCGGCGATCGACACGACCACCAACGCCGTCGTGAAAACGGTTCCCGTGGGAAGGAATCCGGTTGCGGTCGCCATCACGCCAAACGGGGCCACGGCCTACGTCGCAAACCTTGGAGGGAGCTCCGTCTCGGTGATCGACACGGCCACCAACGCCGTCGTGAAGACGGTCCCCGTGGGAGATGACCCGATTTCGGTCGCCATCACGCCAAACGGGGCCACGGCCTACGTCGCAAACCTTGGAGAGAGCTCCGTCTCGGTGATCGACACGGCCACCAACGCCGTCGTGAAAACGGTCCCCGTGGGAAGGAATCCGGTTGCGGTCGCCATCACGCCAAACGGGGCCGCGGCCTATGTCGCAAACCTTGGCGCGAACTCCGTCTCGGTGATCGAGATGGCCACCAACGCCGTCGTGAAGACGGTCCCCGTGGGAGATGACCCGATTTCGGTCGCCATCACACCAAACTCAGCTGGCGCATATGTCGCGAATTCGGGGTCAAACTCCGTCTCGGTGATCAGCACGGGCAGCAACACCGAGATAGCCACGGTGACGGTGGAATCTTCGCCGATCTCGCTGACGATTGCTCCGAGCGGGACATCGGTGTACGTCGCGAGTATCTTTGCAAATTCGGTGTCGGTTATCGACACGGCGAGCAACACGGTAAGCGCGACAGTCGCTGTCGGCAAGGCGCCGGTTAAGGTGTCGATAAGCCCATAGCCGATGTAACGAAGAAGCTCGATCGCGACGACGACAAGGTAAAGCGACATAGTGGAACGGCATGCCCTTCGGGCGTGCGAGGCATAGGAGAGGGGAGCGCGAGGAAATTACGCGATCAGACCAGCGCCAGTCCGCGGGCTTTTCGCGCGCCACGTTCCATGCCTCGCCATGCCACGCCGAGAGCGAGAACCGTGAGAGCGGCCCGCCAGAAGCGACGTTTGTAGACATTTAGTCCACCACAAATTGCGGGTCACAGAATGCTTTATGTACCGCGCTGTACCCAAAAGAAATGGGCTACGGCGCGCTCTCCGTAACCCATTGTGTTCTCTGGTCGGGGCGGCGAGATTTGAACTCGCGACCACCTGCACCCATTTAGCCCGATGATTTGAGAAGCTTTTTTATCAACCAGTTACGTCTGCACGTCCGCTGCAATTTGCTTAACGATGCTCAACAACGCTCAACGAGCGACACAAAACCGACACAGCCATTTCCAGCGCGATCTTGTGCAGAAGGATACGAGCGGATCCAGTACCAATAGGTCTTCTCAGTCTGCCGGCTGTAGTGGCGGGACCGGATCGCGTCCCGAAACTTGGCGATGAGCCGTTTTTCCTTGTTGTCCGGCGAACCAATTGGATCTTGTGGTGAATCAGAACGTTGTCCCATACGCCGCGGCTTAACGAGGTAACTGTACATTCAAACAGTCCCATAACGCCCTGATCCAAAGGGCATTGACTCGCCCAACCCTTCCCGCACAGTTATGATAACCAGCACCTATGCGAATGATTTCACGTTAAACGGCAACACGAAATGCAAAGCCAAATGCCCCTGGTTGTGGCTCGCGAGTTCAAGGCTCCGATCGAACCGGCCGCATTGGGTCAGCCCGCGCGATCGGAAGGCATGCGCCTTTGTCCAAGATCGTCCCCGTCCCGCGAAGGCAGCAGTTTTTCGGGGTCGCGCGCAGTTCGGTGGCAGCATCAAACCTGTGGCGCTCTGCCCAAGCGGGTGTTGCCGCTTAACTGCGCAGCCCACGCGGACGCGCGCGTGAGTGCTGTGGTTTGCAAAGGCCCGTCGGCGCGCGCCGGTGGCTGCGGACGTTAGGTGGCAAGGAATATGGCCACTGGGCTCCGATTGCTCGCCGCGACAGCTCTCTTTTTGGGTGGCCTATTCGCACTACTCGTTTTTCTCGTTTCATTTGCAGGCCATCCGCCCTATTCAGGCATTGGAATTGCGATTCTTCCCGTTACTCTTCTGGGCGGCTTCGCACTAATTGGTGGTGCAATAAAAGTACTGTCGATTGGTACCAAGGACAAAAATAAGAGTGGCTCCGGACATGCGTAGCCACCTAACCCCCGCATGTACTCGGACGCGCGCAAAAGCAGCGCGCGCCGGTAATGCGGAACGTTAGTTCGCACCATGGCGCTCGGTGAATTGATTGAGTTCGTAGGTCACTCGGTCGAAGGCTTGGCCGGCTGGCGCTATCTCCTATCACCGAGCTACAGGCGTCGCACACATGAACGTTGGAAAGAAAGGTCTCGCCTCGAGATTGCTGGCGAAGTACTCACGTTCGGGGTGAGCTTCGTTTTTGTCACCCTGGTCATCGGTGGACTACTCTGGTGGCTATTCTTTGGAGAGGCGTGACGTCCGAATGCGGTGCCAACTAACCTTTAGCTGCTGCCGACGGGCCGTCAGCGAAACGCGATATCAACTGCCACTGCGGTTGGCCCGCGGCAGAGCAAAACGTTAGAACGCACGTGTCATTCCCTACCGGATTTCGCCACCTGAGCGACCGTCGCAAGCTGGCGTTGGCATTAGCTCTGATGTGGCTCGTTGCCTTTGTTGTGTGGTTCTTGCCGAAAGCATTGCGCACGCCGCCGCAGAGTTGGTCACCAGTCACGGTGCTAGTGTGCGTAGCCTTGGGGGCTTTTTCCACTGCCATCGTGGTACTTGAGATAGTCCGTGGCGCCGTGCCGACGACCTCACGGTGGAACGACGAAAAGCACTTCCGGGTCGTGGTGTTTGCTTTCGGCATACTGCTTGTTGTTCAATTCACCGGGGTACTCCTTGCGCTATCGCGCTTCAGGTAACGTGCGTTCTAACAGCACGCCCCACGCAGACGCGCGCACGAGTGCTTCGCGGAGCAAAGGCTCCGCGGCGCGCGCTGGTGGGCGTGGACGTTAGCTGACATGCATCCCGCGCACATTGCCGTGACCATCGCTATGGGGTTGTGTGGCTCCGGAGCGTTGATTGGTCACTTTTGGCCGGGCTCCGGTCTGCTAGCGATTTCCTTTTATCTGGGGTGGTGGGCAACCGCCGCAGCGATAGTCATCGGTTTTGTCTTCGCGGTTGTCTTGTTATATCGCGTGTTCTCCCAGTCAGCCCGTCCGCTCTTTGCGAAATCTTGGCTGGCACTACTGAACGGGGGCATAGCATTGGTTTTTTGGGTGGTGTTCATCGACTCAATGTCAGCTAACCCATCAATCCAGAGCGGACGGGCCGCCAGCGCCGGTGCTTCACTAGCGCTGAGCAGTTGGCCCGCCGCTGATTTCCGACGTTGGGCGTCACGAGCGGCAGTCTGCGTAGAATAGACGCATGCCTAAAGCGGACCGCATCAAGGAAGAGATCGGATGGCTAAAGGTCGTGTTCGCGGTGTGCGTAGCTTTGGACGCGTCGCTGGTCGCGTGGCTCGCCCAAAACTACGACACGGCACGCCCTCTGATAGTTGCCACCGGCTTCGTCGCAGCGTTGGTTCTCGCGGTCGTTGTGGCTTACGTCAATCGCCTCGCCTATCGCCGGCTTAAGGAATTGGAGGACGCGTAATGGAGTGGTTTGTCATCGTTGCCCTAGCTGCCCTAGTCATCGCCATCGTATTGGTCGCGCGCGACGCTGCGTCACACGGGCATAGGTGACGCCCAACAGCACGCCCCACCCGGACGCGCGGGGAGCGGCCTTCTTTCTTCTGCACCATCCCTGGCCGCGCGCCGGTGGGCGTGGACGTTAAAGCGCATGGTCCCGGCTTACGAAGCTCCGCCGACCGCATGGCGAAGACGCAGTGATCGGTTCAGTTGGCGTCGCACCTCTTATAGTGAGATTGCGGGCCTGGGTTTTGCGCCACATTTTTGGTTGACGTCCCAGTCCTATGGGGTCGAAAGTGAGACACATGCGCTCTAACAGCACGCCCCACGCAGACGCGCGCACGAGTGCCTCGCGGAGCAAAGGCTCCGCGGCGCGCGCTGGTGAGCGTGGACGTTAAACGGCAACACGAAATGCAAAGCCAAATGCCCTTGGTTGTGGCTCGCGAGTTCAAGGCTCCGATCGAACCGGCCGCATTGGGCCAGCCCGCGCGATCGGAAGGCATGCGCCTTCGTCCAAAGTCGTTCCCGTCCCGCGAAAGCAACAGTTATTCGGGGTCGCGCGCAGTTCAGTGGCAGCATCGAACCCGTGGCGCCCTGCCCAAGTGGGTGTTGCCGCTTAACAGCGCAGCCCACCCGGACGCGCGCGCGAGCGCCGTGCTTTGCAAAGGCCCGTCGGCGCGCGCCGGTGGCTGCGGACGTTAGGTTGCTGATGAGACTCATCGCGGCTGGCATCTTGGTGTCCGTGATTTCGCCCACATCATTCGTGACCGCGGTTGCGGCCGAGTCGGCTCGCTTGTCGATTCAGGCAGTCGAGCGCTACAAAGAGAACAGGGAGCACATCGGAGAGGTAGACCGAGCTGTAGTCGTCTTGAGCAACGGCCGCCGTCTGAAACTTCCGCTCTTCCGAGCGAAACCGCTAGCGGTTCTTACTGCTGTTGACGGTTCAAACTTTCTGCTTGCCGAAGGTGCCAGCTGCACGATGTGTGACGAACCCACGACCCTCGGGTTCTTACCGATCGGGCCGGGTGAGCTGGAAAGTTCAGGAAAGCGATATCCGTATCCGGGAAGGCTTAGGGACTTTGAGACCAATAAACTGGTTCAGAAAATCCGGTTCTTCTACGGGCGATGCGTCAGCGAACCCGGTGATGTTGCGGTTTGGTTCGAGGAACATGTCGGTGGGGACGCGAAGTGGCGTAAAGTCAACTCAATCGTCAGATTCTCCAAGAAGGGAGAATCCCTTACGAAAATGGAGCCCTCGGACGGCTCGCTGGCATCCGTTCAGCGGAATGTTAGGGGGAACTTTTGCAAAGAGCTCGCTGGTTTAGATGGGTCGACGGAGCCGTAGGCAACCTAACAACGCGTTCGAGAGCGGACGCGCGCAAGAGCGGCGCGCGCCTGCTCAACGCGAACGTTAGAAGCCAAAGTCGTGGCTCAGCGATCGTCCGAAACCATTCACTGCGAGACTCATGGTGACCAACAGCGCACGTTGGTATGCCAACACATTATTCAGGGCTTGGTCACTAAGGAGCGTGTGGGTTTCTTCTGGACCACGTATGACCCAGAAAACCCGAGACCGGACGCCTGGTGTACCGAATGCGAGAAGCGCGTCCGTGTTACTGGAGGCGACTGGGTCGGAGAAGCCGAGGTTCACCTAGAGCCCAAGGTCCTATGCGGTGCCTGCTACGATCAAGCCAAGATCTTCCATATGGGCGGCAACCCATGGTCGTAGTCCGTCGTTTGGCTTCTAACAGCCGGTTCGTGAGCGACAAATTTCGCGTGGCGCTCCGCTCCACGCACTTTGCGCCACAACCGGGACGTTAGAGCGCGGCAAAAGCGCCAATTGACGGGCGCGACAGATGTATATACAATGCGTCAATGCGGTTCACGTGGGATGAGCGGAAGCGACGCACAAATCTCCGGGATCACGGGTTTGACTTCGCAGACGCCAAGCGCGTATTTGCTGGCCCCACTGTCACGTATGAGGATGACCGCTTCGACTACGGAGAACAGCGGTTTGTGACGTTGGGTCTTTTGAATGGCGTTCCAGTCTCGATCGCGCACACGGAAACGCATACTCGAATCCACATGATCTCGTTTCGCCGAGCGACTCGACATGAAGAAATCTTCCTCTTCAAGAATCTCTAAAACCGATTGGCCGCGTGTTCGTGCCATGAAGTACCGAGATATCAGGCTCACCCGAGAGCACCCAGAGCTCGATCTCAAGCACATCGCTCGAGTAATTGTGCGCAAAGGCCTAAAGCCGGTATCGTCAAAGCGGGCAGTCTCACTTCGGGTGGACGCAGATGTGCTTGAGTGGTTCAAGGCGCAGGGTCCGGGCTATCAAACACGCATGAACGCAGTGTTGCGAGCGTTCAGAGATGCCTCGCTCTAACCACGCAATGCACCAGACGCACGCAAGAGCAGCGCGCGCTGGTGATTGCGGACGTTGGGCATCATTATGAAGACCTCAATTGTTGGCATCCTTTTTTGCTTCTGCTTTATTGCTAGCCCCGGTGCAAGTGCAGCTGACACATCGCCAGAAGGCTCTCCGGCCAAAGTGTTTCGATCAACCCTTGCTCAGGTCAAAGCAAGAACACAAATCCCGATCCTTCTGCCGAGCGAATTTCCACCCCCAGTCATGGAAAATGACATTCACTTTGCAGACGGGAACGGCAAGCGAGATAAGTATGAAATCACTCTCTATTACGAGAAGGGTGCAGGAGACGCAGCATTTGTAGGTCACTTTACTGGCGAGGCCATAGGGAAGTTCCACGCCAAGGGAAAGAAGGTGAATCTTTCTAATGGAGTCACAGGCTATTTTAAGAGGAAGTCCTGTGGGGGCTCGTGTTCACCCAGTCTAATCAGGTGGCAGCAAGACAATGTGTTGTACACGCTGCAATTAAAACTTGCCGTAAAAACGGAAGCCGAGGAAGAACAGGTAGTCACGGCGGTAGCAAACTCTGCGATTCGCGGGGGAGCACGCTAGCCATGCTGCCCAACCCTGTGCTCAAGCGGGACGCGCCTTCGGCGCGCCCCTTAGCTCCACGTTAGGTTGCAGGATGATCTGGATAGCGACAGCGATTGTCGGAGCGATCGCAGCGATCTTGGCCCTGTTCTGGATCCTCCAGCGGCTGAGTGATCGTACCTATCGACCGTCGCCGGCCGAAATCAGGGAGATCCTGCGAGCCAGCCTGGAGGGCCGGTTGAACTGGAAGGCGCTCGACGAATTCTCATGCGTTCGTATCGCCTATGATCGCCGGCTCGACCAGCTTCGCGAGAGATACAACGCGATCCTCGATGACCCGGCGTCCTTACTCGGGCAGGCCACCGAGTCGAACGCTACGCCGCTCAGCGAGCAAGGTCTCGCTCGGGTGAGGGAGCTAATCAATGACGTGGACTCGCTGCAAACCTAACAACGCGTTCGAGAGCGGACGCGCCAAACGCGGCGCGCGCGCTCAACGCGAACGTTAGAGGTCATTGATGCTCGGTCCAGCTACAACGACTTTCCTGACTTGGGCCGTGTTCGGTCTCGTATTTGCAGCGCTCGTCGCACCTCATGAGCACGGCAGCGGAATCATCTACTTCTTGGGGTATTTTGCTGTTGCGCTAACTGGCGGTCTTATTCATGCGTTGGTGGTACGCCGTCGTTCGCGCCGTACCGAGCAATCTCCGAATGTCCATGACCTCTAACCGCCCAGTCAACGCGGACGCGCGCGCAAGCGTGGTGCTTTACATACGTTCGTTGGCACGCGCCGGTTACTGGGGACGTTAAACGGCAACACGAAATGCAAAGCCAAATGCCCCTGGTTGCGGCTCGCGAGTTCAACGCTCCGATCGAACCGCCCGCATCGGGTCAGCCCGCGCGATCGGAAGGCATGCGCCTTCGTCCAAGGTCGTCCCCGTCCCGCGAAGGCAGCAGTTATTCTGGGTCGCGCGCAGTTCAGTGGCAGCATCGAACCCGTGGCGCTCTGCCCAAGCAGGTGTTGCCGCTTAACTGCGCAGCCCAGACCGACGCGCGCACGACGGCTGTGCCTTGTAAACGTCAGGCTGCGCGCGCGGCTGGCTGCGAACGTTAAACGGCGACACGAAATGCAAAGCCAAATGCCCTTGGTTGCGGCTCGCGAGTTCAACGCTCCGATCGAACCAGCCGCATTGGGTCAGCCCGCGCGATCGGAAGGCATGCGCCTTCGTCCAAGGTCGTCCCCGTCCCGCGAAGGCAGCAGTTATTCGGGGTCGTGTGCAGTTCAGTGCCACCATCGAACCCGTGGCGCTCTGCCCAACCGGGTGTTGCCGCTTAACTGCGCGTTCGAGAGCGGACGCGCCAAACGCGGCGCGCGCGCTCAACGCGAACGTTAAACGGCAACATCGATCGCATCAGCTAACCGCGGTAGTCTGTCAACATGGCCGAGTACCGCTTCACCGAATATTTCGAGAAAGAGGTTCTCCGCAAGCGTCCGTACATCAGAAAGGAGTGGT
>Ga0209577_10007531_pt1 | contig 10018 bp, 3 predicted proteins | sample GraSoiAngelo_109_FD_185874 | JGI IMG/M metagenome (GOLD analysis project Ga0209577, IMG submission 185874) | Grasslands soil microbial communities from the Angelo Coastal Reserve, California, USA - 14_0903_12_20cm (SPAdes) (version 2) | ecosystem: Environmental > Terrestrial > Soil > Grasslands ...
CAGCTGTCGTGTTCAATCCGGCGATGGGACTCTTCTATGCGGCCGTGCGGTACCACGGTATCTATTCCTCGCCTGACGGGGTGACCTGGTCGCGGCTGGCCAACCAGCCGGGCGGCACGAAATTGTCCACGACGGCTTGCGCCACAACTCTGCCGCAAACGCCCACGTGTCCCATTTATCGCGGCGAGTTTGCGATTGTCCCTGGCCGCAATGAGATGTATGTCTGGTACGTAGATGTAAACGAAAATGATCAAGGCATATGGCAGAGCACGAATGGAGGCGCCAGCTGGACAGCCATCAACGACACTGGAATAACCAACTGCGGAGACCAGGGTAATAGTGGCTGTGGAACTCAGCAAGGGGCTTACAACCTGGAACTGGCAGCCGTGCCCAACGGTGCGGGCACGGATTTATATGCCGGCGCAATCAACATTTTCAAATGCTCCATTAACAGCAGCAACCCGACTTGCTCCTCGAGTCCCTTTCTAAATCTCACGCATGTCTACGGTTGCAGTGCAATAGCAAGGGTGCATCCTGACCAGCACGGGGTTGCGTTTCCCTTTCCACCGCCGAGCGGGAAGGCGCTACTGTACTTCGCCAATGACGGCGGCATCTATCGCGCGCTGGACGGTTTTGCTCTGACGACAGGCACTTGCGGCGGCAGCAATCCATTCGACAGCTTGAACCAGACATTGGGCTCCATGACGCAGTTCGTGGCTTTCTCTCAACATCCGGCCGACGCCAAAACGATTCTTGGTGGCACGCAGGACAATGGCTCTCCGGCAACAACGCAGGCCACGACCAATACCAGTTGGCTCAACGTAAACGCCGGGGATGGTGGCTACAACGCGATAACTCCGAGCTCACCACTGGACTGGTTTGTCTCCAATCCTGATATCCCGCCACATGGACTTGAGATTGATCATTGTTCGCTAGGCATCAACTGCAACACGGGAGACTTCTTCAACGGTGCCGTAGTGACGAGTGTGCAGTTGGGCAATGACGACGGAGACTTTTACTTCCCCTACATTCTGGACCCGCAATCGGACCATGAACTTCTCGTCGGCACTTGTCGTGTTTGGCGCGGTGGTCCCAGCACCAGCAGCACCGGGGCATACACGGCTTTGAGCAATAATTTCGAGACTGGGAGCACCGCTGCCTGTACGGGAAACGAAGTAAATCTGGTGCGTGCGATTGCGGCAGGCGGTCCGAAAGACACCAATGGCTTTTCTAATGTGGTCTATGCGACCACGAACGGGACCGGCCCCATCGCCGGCAGTCCGACCGGCGGAGAGGTACGGGTCACGACCAATGCTGCCAGCGGAAATCCCGCGCTGTTTACTAATGTGACCGGCTCCCTTAATCCCGGCCATTTCGTCGTTTCGTCGGTTGCGATTGATTCGTCTGACCCTACTGGCAAAACCGCTTACGTCACGATTATGGGTTTCGGAGTCCCGCACGTGTGGAAGACGACGAACGCCGGCGCTTCGTGGACAGACTTCACCGGCAACTTAATCAGTTTCGATGCGCCCGCGAACTCGATTGTGGTCGATTCCACTACCACTCCCTCTACGGTCTACGTGGGAACCGACGTGGGGGTTTTCTCCAGCAGCACAACAACTCCAAGTTGGACCGAAGTAGGGCCTCAGCCTTCGCCCGGCGCTTCAGGTTTCCTCCCGAATGTTCCCGTGACAGCACTGAAGATCTTCAAGACCAGCACTTCAAGACGGCTGCGGGCTTCGACCTACGGCCGCGGTATCTGGGAATTCGTTCTCTTCGCCGGACCCGACTATGTAATCGACATCGGCGACACGCCGCAAACTATTTTCCCCACGCAGACAGCAACTTTCCATGGCACGTTGACCGGGCAGAACGGCTACACCAGCTCGGTCGCGCTGAGTTGCACCGGATCAGTCCCCCCCGGATGCACGCCCGCACCTACCCCAATAACCGCGACCGCGTTCCCCGCAGCGTTTACAGCCACTACCGGAACCATCAGCGCGGTGAACAACTACTCTTTCAATGTCCACGGAGTAGGCAACGATGCTAACACCGTGACCCACGATGCCCCGGTGCTCTTGCAGGTGGTGGACTTCGCACTCGGTCCCCCATCACCCACTAGCGTACAAGTCGTGCAGGGATTCAATTCACAGCAAATCCAAATGCAGGTCACTGGCCAGGGAGCGTTCAGTGATGTCGTAATGCTCGCCTGCAACAGCGCAGTAGTCGGAGTTAGCTGCACTTTCGACAATCCGAATCCAGCGGTCACTACTTCCGCGCCCGCGACAGTAAACATGACCGTGAACACGACGATCGCAACGCCGCTGGGCAGTGGGAGCGTCACAATTTCAGCCACGGTATCGGGAGCGCCAGCCTCTAAGACGCGCGCTCTGCCGATCACCGTGACTTCCGCCGGCTACGCAATGACCATCTCCAACTCCCCTCTAAAGCTCTTGGATGGGCAGAGCGGCACTTTTAATGGAACGCTCACCGCTCTGAACGGCTACAGCAATCTCGTCAATATCGGTTGCCTGGGAGGCACTCTCCCTTCACCGTGCACAGGAACGAGTGCAACACCCACAGCCACGCCCGGCCAGCCGTTCTCCGTCTCAGTGGGAAATACCACTGCCGGAAACTTTTCGTTCAGTATTCAAGGCGTGGGTACCGATTCAAACAGCTTCACCCAAGTCATCCCGGTCAGCTTGGTCGTAGCCCAGGACTTCACCTTCACCAGTTCCACTTCCAGTCAAACCGTAACCGCGGGGAAAACCGCCACCTATAGCCTGAGTGTGGCGCCTAAAGGCCTGAGGTTTGACAGCACGGTCACATTCTCCTGTTCCGGGCTACCATCGCTGGCCCAATGTTCATTCAACCCGTCGTCCGTTCTACCGGCAAATGCATCTCAGCCCGTCACCATGACCATCACCACCACCGCGCCAGTGGCCAGCTTGCATAGAAGCAGTATGTTTTATGCCGTATGGCTATCGCTGCCGGGAATTGCCTTCGTATTTGCGGGCCTGATCAGGAGCGAGCCTCGCCGAAGGCGGATGGCAAAGCTCGCCGCAATAGGATTATCCTCGATTGTTCTGCTCCTGCTCCCAAGTTGCGGAGGCGGAGGCTCCAGCGGGGGCGGACCGCCACCCAAGCCGGGTACGCCGCCGGGAACCTATACCATCACAGTCATTGGGAACTCGGGCGCGCTATCGCATGCTGCAACGGTCACCCTGACGGTGCAATAGAGCCATGCAGCGCGTTCGGGCATGCTGACCTACGGCTTTGACCGCCGTACGACACCATCCGACTGGCAACATGAAAGATTCTGTCCGCGCACTCTAAGCAGTACCTTGGAAGACGCACTATCTAACTCTCTATCAGTTTGTTGTAGCTGTATCCTGGCACAGAAATGGCGAACTAGCTGGACGGGGCTGGCGCACGCAGTATGGATCTTCGCTTCCTCAGTCCACCGTCAGAACGGCGGAACCGCTCACACCATTCAGCGTTGCAATGATGGTCGTCATACCTGTGGCAGCGCTGCTCGCCACGCCGCTGGCATTCACGATAGCGACGACGACGTTCGATGAACTCCACACGACCTGGTTCGTGAGATTGAAAGTGCTGCCGTCACTAAAGCTTCCAGTCGCGATGAAGCGCTGCGAACTGCCCAACGAGATATTCGGGCTGCTCGGTGAAACCGTGATCGAAGTCAGCGTCGCTTCGGACACGCTCAGGGATGCTGTTCCCACCGCTCCCGCAAACACTGCCGTGATGGTAGCGGTTCCAGGCAATATGCCCGTTGCCAGACCTTTCCTGCTCGACAAGTCGCTGATAGTCGCTACCGAAGCCGGAGAGGACGTCCATGTCACAGAGGTCGTAAGGTTCTGGACGCTGTTGTCCTGAAACGTGCCGGTGGCTGTGAACTGAGTTGCTATCTGACTTGGAACGCTCGTGCTTGCGGGCGCGATGGTGATCGAAGTCAGCGCTGAGGATTCCACCACTAAATCAGCGGTGTCGCTGACTGACCCGAGCTGCGCAGTGATCATCGCTGATCCGGCTGACTGGCCCGTTACCTGTCCCCCGGGACCAATCGTGACAATATCGATTGCGGAAGAACTCCACGTTACCACGTTGGTGATGTTCTGAGTCGTACCGTCACTGAATGTTCCGGTGGCTTGGTAGCCTAGCGTAGACGCTGGAGTGAGCTGGGCCATTGCGGGCGTGACCAGGATGGAGACCAGCGTGGCCGAGCTTACATTTAGCGGCGCCGAGCCAGTTGCGCCGTTAAAGATAGCGCTGATATTCGCTGTGCCTGAGCCGATGCCAGTCGCTCCACCCGAGTTACCGATCGTCGCCACAGCCGGGTTGTCTGATGCCCAGCTGACGTCGGTTGTGATGACCTGCGTACTGGAATCGCTAAACAGGCCCGTAGCCGTGAAGGCAAGCTTGGTGCCGGGCGCAATCGCTCGACCTGTAGGGGTCACCGAAATCGACAGGATCGTGGCATCGCTCACATCGAGGGTTACGGAACTGGTAGCCGGTCCTAGCGTAACCGTGATTATCGTCGTTCCAGGGCTGAGACTTTTCGCTACGCCGCTAGCGGAACCTATCGTTGCCACCGTTGTGTTCGAAGAAGTCCACGCTACCTGATTAGTCAGATTACGAGTGCCTCCGTCGTTGAAGGTGCCAATAGCGGTGAACTGCTGGCTGGTGTTTTGTGCGATGGTGGGGCTGCCGGGCAAGATTGTAATCGATGACAGGTCCGCTGCGTTTATGGTTAGAGAGGTACTTCCGCTCACTGAGGCCGACGCAGCCGCGATGGTTAGGGTTCCCAGATTCCCACCTACAGCCAGGCCGCTAGTCGTAATTGAGGCCACTCGCTTGTCCGACGACGTCCAAGTCACCGTATCGCTTATGTCCTGTGTCGTGCCATCCGAAAAAGTACCCATGGCCGTGAACTGCTGGAGAACTCCTAAGGGTATAGAAGCGTTCGCCGGCGTCACAACTATCGAATTCAGCACAGCATTGGTGACGATGAGGTTGGCAGTCCCGAAAATCGTGTCACTGGCAGCCGCCGTTATTGTCACACTGCCCGGTGCCAAGCCCTTGACTAGGCCTTGCGTAAGTATCGAATTGCTGATACTGACCAGACTAGTGGCCGACGAGCTCCACGTCACCGCATTCGTGATGTTCTGCGTGCTACCGTCCGTGAAAGTGCCGGTGGCGGTGAATTGAACGGTCGTGCTGGGAGCGATGGATGCACTAATGGGTGTAACCCCGATGGAGACCAGAGGTCCCTTGCGCTTTACAGGTTGCCAAGCCCCAGGCCGAGATGGTTCCTACCCCGGGGTTCGAAGAATTCCAAGTCACCGACCTGGTCAGGTCTTTGGTGCTGCCGTCGGTGTAATTGCCAAGAGCCGTGAATTGGTCCGCAAGGCCCGCAGCCACCGAAGGATTCGCAGGCGTGACCGCGAGCGAAACCAGGGTCGGCTCAGCTACAATCAGCGCGCTTGTGCCGCTCAGGGATCCCAATGTAGCGGTGATCATCGCGGTTCCTTGTATCTTGCTGATAGCCAGTCCAGCAGTGGAGACAATTGCTACGCTAGCACTCGAAGAACTCCAAGTTGCGGACGTGGTCAGATCCTTGCTGCTGCCGTCGCTGTACTTGCCAATCGCGGTGAATTGCTTGGCCTGGCCGGCTGCGATTGTGGAACTGTCAGGAGAAACTTGGATGGATTGAAGAACGGTTTGTGCAGCGACGTTGTTACTGTTGCCACCGCAGCCTTCGAGCAACGAAAGCATGACCATTGGAAGCAGGAACAGCAGCCTTTTCATTGTGATCTACCCGCAACCCGACGAACTGGATTCTGTGATGTGTCACCGGTTACTCTCTCGGAAGGGGGTTCCCAAAGAAAAACAGGAGAAACAACGGGGGATCACTCTGAGCAGAATCGCACTAGCACTGCAACTTTCGGCAGAAGACTGTGAGCTGACAGAGAACTACAGATTTAGAACGCAAATTCAATGCCAGTCTCCCATTAAGTAAGTAGCTCATTTCCATTATCTTCCACTCGTTCGGCCACTGGGCCTTCTGGTTTGTGCAAGATGCTGCACACAGATGGGAGTAATTTCGCTACCGCCCCCTATCGTGAAGGCTTCCTTGATTTTCCGACCTCGCTCCGTCCGGAATAACAATAATGCCGGGATTTTGGTTGTCCAGACGAGAGATTCTGCCTATGCACATCAATCCGTACGCAGGGAGTTAGTCCTGGCTCGCCTTAATCACCAGTTGTTCCTTTGGCCATGAGTCGCCGCATGCTAAAATCTTAAAAATCCAATCTCCCGGAGTATGAATGCTAGCGATCCTTGCGCTGGAAGATGGCCGCATCTTCCGCGGCAAAGGCTACGGTGCGAAGGGCGAATGCTACGGGGAAGTCGTTTTCAATACTTCCATCACCGGCTACCAGGAAATTTTTACTGATCCCTCCTATGCTGGGCAGATAGTAGTTCTCACCAATCCTGAGATCGGAAACTACGGCACGACTCCGGAAGATAACGAGTCCGCGCGGCCCTACATAGAGGGGCTGATCGTGCGCGAGTTTTCGAAAGTCAGCTCCAATTGGCGCTCGCAGCAGGTTGCCGAAGAATACCTGGAACATTCCAAAATTCCTGTGCTGTCGGATATCGACACGCGCGCCCTGGTGCGCCACCTGCGCGACAACGGGGTGATGCGCGGAGTGATCTCCACCCTTGAAACCGACACGGAAAAGCTTGTCGCCAAGGCGCGCGCGATACCCAAAATGGATGGGACCGATCTCGCCAAAGTCGTGAGCACCAAACATCCTTATGTATGGGAGCTCGGCGAACGCTCGCACGAGCCGGTTGCCGTTGTTGGGGTGAAGGACGAACCGGAGAAGTTCCACGTCGTCGCCTACGACTTCGGAATCAAGCAGAACATCCTGCGTAAGCTGCGCGGCGAGGGCTGCAAAGTCACGGTGGTTCCCGCACAAACCACTGCGGAAGACGTGCTCGCATTGAAGCCCGAGGGAGTTTTTCTTTCGAACGGCCCAGGAGATCCTGAGCCCTGTACGTACGCGGTGGATAACATCCGCCGCCTGATGGGACGGCAGCCGATTTTTGGAATTTGTTTAGGGCATCAGTTGACGGGAATCGCCCTCGGCGGCAAGACCTACAAGCTTAAATTCGGTCACCATGGCGGAAATCATCCGGTCAAGCAGTTGCACTCCGGCAAGGTAGAGATCACGGCGCACAACCACAATTTCGCGGTAGACCCGGATTCCCTACCCCAAAGCGAAGTCGAGCTAACGCACATCGACCTGAACGACTCGACGCTCGAAGGCATGCGGCATCGCAACTTGCCGCTGTTCTGTGTGCAGTACCACCCGGAGGCATCGCCGGGCCCGCATGATTCGCATTATCTGTTCAAAGATTTCGTGAAGATGATGGAGGAGTGGAAAAGGTGAGTCGGTGGGGCTCGTCATTTTGTGATGCGAGGGGCTTTGAAAGGGCGCGCCTTCAGGCGCGCCGCGGGGTTCAAAATGAAAAGGGCTTTAGCAGCAGCTTGCAACTCAGATAACAAGATTGCCTAACACATGCCACGTCGCACCGACATCTCGAAAATCCTGATCCTCGGCTCTGGCCCCATCATCATCGGCCAGTCCGCGGAGTTCGACTACTCTGGCACGCAGGCTTGCAAAGCGCTCAAGGCCGAAGGCTACGAAGTGGTGTTGGCCAACTCCAACCCCGCCACCATCATGACCGATCCCGACATGGCCCATCGCACCTACATTGAGCCGCTCACCCGCGAGTACGTAGAAGAGATTATTCGCATTGAGCGCGAGATGTCGCCCAGCGCAGGTTTCGCTGTCCTTCCGACGGTTGGCGGGCAGACCGCGCTTAACCTGGCCGTCGAGCTCTCCGACGGCGGCGTGCTCGACAAATACAATGTGCAGCTTATAGGCGCGAATATCGCCGCTATCAAAAAGGCTGAAGACCGCCTCTTCTTCAAAGACGCGATGCAGCGGATCGGCCTCGATGTGCCCAAGTCCGCGTTGGTAAACAACCTGAAAGACGGCCTCGAGTTCGCCGGCAAAATTGGCTTTCCAGTCATTGTGCGTCCCTCCTTTACGCTCGGCGGCACTGGCGGCGGCATTGCCTTCAATCGCGAAGAACTGCTGGACGTGCTGGCTCGCGGTCTCGACCTCTCTCCCGTGCACGAAGCCCTGATCGAGGAATCGGTTCTCGGCTGGAAGGAATTCGAGCTCGAGGTGATGCGCGACGTAAAAGATAACGTCATCATCGTCTGTTCGATTGAGAATTTTGATCCCATGGGCGTGCATACGGGCGATTCCATCACCGTCGCGCCCGCGCAAACTTTGACTGACCGTGAGTATCAAGCCATGCGCGACGCCTCGATCGCCGTTATCCGCGAGGTCGGCGTGGAGACCGGAGGATCGAACATCCAGTTCGGAGTCAACCCGAGTACGGGGCGCATGGTGGTGATCGAGATGAACCCACGCGTCTCCCGCTCCTCTGCCTTGGCTTCCAAGGCCACGGGGTTCCCAATTGCCAAAATCGCCGCCAAGCTTGCGGTCGGCTACACCCTCGACGAAATCCCAAACGACATCACCCGCAAGACCCCCGCTTGCTTTGAGCCCACGCTTGACTACGTGGTGGTGAAGATTCCCAAATGGCAATTTGAAAAGTTCCCCGGCGTCGACGAAAGTCTCGGTCCCCAGATGAAGTCGGTAGGCGAGGTCATGGCGATCGGCCGCACTTTCAAAGAGGCTCTACTTAAAGGTGTGCGCGCATTGGATACGGGCAAGAAAGTAGGCTCGGAAAAAATTGAGCCCAAGATCCTCACACAACGGCTGGTCACGCCCCATCCCGAGCGCCTTTCCTACATGCGCTACGCACTGCGCCAGGGATACACCGTCAAGCAGATCGCCAAGATGACATCAATCGACCCCTGGTTTGTTTACCAGCTCAAAGAGATTAACGATATGCAGCTCGAGTTGGAAAAACATCCCATGGAGTCGACCCCGACCGAGGTCCTGCGGGAGGCCAAGCGCATGGGCTTTTCCGATGAGCGGCTGGCTGCCGTGTGGCGTCTGAATAACGGGAAGGGCGCGTCGGGAAAGATTCGTCACTTGCGCAAAAAGCATGGCCTGGCCCCGGTCTATAAGCGTGTGGACACCTGCGCTGCCGAATTCGAGAGCTATACACCTTATCTTTATTCGACCTACGAAGAGGAAGACGAAGCAGCCTCAACGCCGAAAAAGAAAGTCATCATCCTGGGCAGCGGCCCCAACCGGATCGGCCAAGGCATTGAGTTTGACTACTGTTGCTGCCATGCTTCATTCGCGTTGCGCGAAGACGGCTACGAAACCGTGATGATCAACTGCAACCCGGAAACGGTGTCCACGGACTATGACACCAGCGATCGCCTGTACTTCGAACCGCTCACGCTCGAAGACGTATTCGCGGTTTACGAGCACGAGTCTGCTTCCGGCGCATCGGTAGGAGTAATTGTGCAGTTCGGCGGACAAACGCCGCTCAACCTGGCTTTGCCGCTCAAAGGCGCAGGCGTGCCCATCATCGGCACCTCGCCAGAATCCATAGATCTGGCGGAAGACCGTAAGCGTTTTGGCAAGCTGCTGGATGAACTCCAAATCCCGCAAGCCCCAGGCGCCATGGTGGCATCCGTGGAAGAAGCCATGGAAGCGGCCAAGCGCGTGCAGTATCCAGTGCTGGTCCGGCCTTCCTATGTTTTGGGTGGACGCGCTATGGTCATCGCCTACGATGAAGAAGCGGTCGTCCGCTATATGAAGGAAGCGGTCGAGTATTCGCAGGATCGCCCCGTGCTCATCGATCACTTCCTGGAAGACGCGATCGAGGTAGATGTGGACGCGCTCTCCGATGGGGAAGACGTCGTCATCGGCGGCATTATGCAGCACATTGAGGAGGCGGGCATTCACTCCGGCGATTCTTCCTGCGTGTTGCC
>Ga0209577_10007532_pt1 | contig 10016 bp, 6 predicted proteins | sample GraSoiAngelo_109_FD_185874 | JGI IMG/M metagenome (GOLD analysis project Ga0209577, IMG submission 185874) | Grasslands soil microbial communities from the Angelo Coastal Reserve, California, USA - 14_0903_12_20cm (SPAdes) (version 2) | ecosystem: Environmental > Terrestrial > Soil > Grasslands ...
GGCGCGGCGGCCGAAGATTTCGAGGATCAGTCCGGTGCGGTCGAGAACTTTCGTGTTCCAGGCTTTCTCAAGGTTGCGCTGCTGGATCGGCGACAGCGCGCAATCCATCACCACCAGTTCGATCTCGTGTCCGGTGATGAGGCCGACGATCTCCTCGACCTTGCCCTTGCCGAGATAGGTGGCTGGCCGGACCTGACCGACCGGCGCGATCAGCGCCTCCGCGACCGTCAAATCGATGGCACGCGCCAGACCCACGGCTTCCTCAAGCCGTGCCTCGGAACCGCGCATGGCACGATAATCCGTTTGCGCCTCGGGATCGCCGCGGCGCATTCGCAAGTAGGGGCCGATGACGATCACCCGCCCGGTGTCTCTGCCTCCTGCCGACCGCGGACGGTCAGCACCCCCTTCAAGATTTCGGGGTTCCAATCAGGTCACTCTCAAGCCGGAGCATCCTCGCCGCCTTCGAACAGCTGGATCGGAGCGCCAGGCATGATAGTCGAGATCGCGTGCTTATAGACAAGCTGCGAATGACCGTCGCGCCGGAGCAGCAGGCAGAAATTGTCGAACCAGGTGACAATCCCCTGCAGCTTCACTCCATTGACCAGAAAGATCGTCAGTGGCGTTTTGGTTTTGCGAACGTGATTTAGGAAGGTGTCCTGTAGATTTTGTGCGCGGTCTGCCGCCATTGTTTTTATCCCGCAGTCTTGTTTGCTTCTTCTTATTGAACCGATTTTGCTCTCTTTCGGAGCGTCCCCGGTTGCCGGCATCCCTGAGATCCCCCTCCGGGCAAGCGACAGCACGATTAGAAGGCAGGCGCGGTTCTTAGGCAAGCCAGTTCGCGCGCCACTCGCCCGAACGCAGGCGCAATTCTCCGGAAAAGCCCGGAAAGAGGCAAATTTTCTCAAGCAAATGCATGGATCGTCGGCGCTCAGCCGACGCCGAGCGCCTTGAGCTTGCGATGCAGCGCCGAGCGCTCCATGCCAACAAATTCCGCAGTCCGAGAGATATTGCCGGAGAAGCGGCTGATCTGGGCGATCAGGTAATCGCGCTCGAACACTTCCCGCGCCTCGCGGAGCGGCAGACCCATGATGTGCTCGCCATTGCTGCTGGTCGGCATCGCCGGCACCATCGAGCCCACGTCCTGCGGCAGCATGTCGGCGGTTATGATGACTTCCGGGCCGCCGCCCGCCAGAATCATCACGCGCTCGACATTGTTGCGAAGCTGCCGGACGTTTCCAGGCCAGACGTGCGACTGTAAGACCGCCATCGCGTCCTGGCCGATCTGGCGTTTCGGTAGCCCCGTAGCGATCGAGATCTGATCCATGAAATAGTCGATCAGTTCGGGAATGTCTTCGCGGCGCTCCGACAGCGGCGGCACGCGGATGGGCACTACCGACAGCCGATGATAAAGATCCTCGCGGAATCGCCCTTCCGCGATTTCTTCTTCCAGGTTGCGCGCGGTCGAAGAAATGATGCGAACGTCGACGTTGACCTTGGTGGTGCCCCCTTGGCGCTGGAACGTCTGATCGACCAACACTCGCAGGATCTTGTTCTGGGTCTCGCGTGGCATGTCGCCGACTTCATCGATAAACAGGGTGCCGCCATGGGCCTCTTCCAGGGCGCCAGCCTTGCGCTGATGTTCGCCATTGGATTGCTCGATACCAAACAGCTCGACTTCCATGCGCTCCGGCGTAATCGCCGCGGCGTTGATGACGACGAACGGTCCTTCGGCGCGACCTGATGCGTTATGCAGCGTGCGTGCCGCCAATTCCTTGCCCGAGCCGGAGGGACCGACGATCAGGATACGGCTATTGGCCTTGGCGGCCCGCTCGATGGTCTGGCGCAGTTGGTTCATGCAGGCCGAGCGTCCGGTCAGCACGCTCGCCGCAGGTGCGAGTTGCTTGAGTTCCTTGACTTCGCGTTTCAGGCGCGAGGTTTCCAGCGCCCGCGTCGCCACCAGAATCAGCCGGTCGGACTTGAACGGCTTTTCGATAAAGTCGTACGCGCCGCGCTTGATGGCAGCGACCGCGGTTTCGATATTGCCGTGCCCGGAGATCATCACAATCGGCAGATCGGCGTGATCCCGCTTTATTTGCTCCAGCAATTGCAGCCCATCGAGCTTGCTGCCCTGCAGCCAGATGTCGAGAAACACCAGGTGCGGGCGGCGATTGGCAATCTCCGCCAGCGCCGAATCGCTGTCGCGTGCGGTCCGGGTGGTGAAGCCCTCGTCGTCTAGAATGCCCGCGACCAGATCACGAATATCGGCTTCGTCATCGACAATCAGAATGTCATTTGCCATGGGTCACGCCTGCCTTGTCAGTTGCCTGTTGCGGCTTCGATTTTTGCTTCATTGGTAGTCGCGTCTGCCGGTCCGTCGGTTTCGGATGCCGGTTGTTTTGTTTCGGGAGCCGGTTCTTTCTCTTCGGCTTTCGGTGCGTGGCCCGATATGGCAAAGCGCAACCGCATCCAGGCGCCGCGCGCACCGGGCCGGATGTCCGCTGCATCGTTGAGCTCGATCCGACCGCCATGATCTTCCAGGACGCGGCCGACGATCGCCAGCCCAAGGCCGGTGCCTTTTTCGCGCGTCGTGACATAGGGTTCGAGCAGACGCGCCCGGCTCACCTTCGGCAGGCCGATGCCGTTATCGATGACGTCGATCACGATATCATCGCCCTCGCGCGCGGCGATGACGTCGATACGTCCCCTTCCCAGCTGCTCCGGCGGTACGGCTTCGATGGCTTCCGTCGCGTTCTTGATGATGTTGGTCAACGCCTGCGAAATCAGCCGCCGGTCGAACTGCGCCCGCATCGGCTCTTCCTTGATCTCGGCCTGGACATCGATCTCGGGATGTCCGACCCGCATCAGGAACACGGCCTGCCGCACCGTGTCGGCGACGTCCTCGCCTTCGATCACGGGCTTCGGCATCCGCGCAAAGCGCGAGAATTCGTCGACCATCCGCCTGATGTCGTCGACCTGCCGCACAATGGTTTCGGTGCATTGCTCGAATACGGCCTTGTCTTCAGTGATGACCTTGCCGAACTTGCGCCGGATACGCTCGGCCGAAAGCTGGATCGGCGTCAGGGGATTTTTGATTTCATGCGCGATGCGGCGTGCGACGTCGGCCCATGCCGAGGTCCGCTGTGCGGAAACCAGTTCGGTAATGTCGTCAAGTGTGATGATGTAGCTGTCGCGCGAATGGCTGGTCTGTTCGGCACTGACGCGCACCGAAAGGTTGCGCTCATGGCCGTCGCGGTTGATGGTGATCTGGCCCTGTACCAGCCGCTGCGCGCCCTCCCGCGCGGTTTTCATCATGTCATCGAGTTCGGGCAGCACCTCCGATAGCGGATGACCGAGTGTCTCCGATTCGGCGTGACCGATGAGCTTTTCGGCGGAACGATTGAGGATGCCGATGCTGCCGGAGGCATCGACGCCGATGATGCCCGCGCTCGCCGAGGACAACACCGCCTCGATGAACCGGCGGCGGCTGTCGATAAGGTCGCTGGCGCTGACCAGCTCGTCGCGCTGGGTGCGCAGCTCCTGTGTCATCTTGTTGAAGGTCTCGCCGAGTTGCGCGAGATCGCCCTCCGACCGGTGGACCGGCACCTGGACGTGCAAATCGCCCGTCGAAACGATATTGGCTGCGTTCATCAGCCGCCGTATCGGAGCGACCAGCCAGTTGGCGAAGTTCAACCCGATCAGAACCGAGGCCATCAAAATGGTCAGTGCGATCACCGTAAACATCAGCGCGAACGCCACCTGAATCCCAAGCCGGCGCGCTTCCAGCTGGGCATATTCGGCGACGCTGGCCTGTGTCTGCCTGAGCTGTGCGACCACGCGTGGATCAAGCAGACGGGCCACATACAAGAACGTATCGTTGAAGGCGCGCAGCCGGATCACGGCCGCGACGTAGTTGGCTTCGATGAACACCGCGATCTGGGGCTCGTTTTCGTCAACATTGCTCAGGAATTCCGGCGCCGGCGTCGTGAAGCTTTGCTGAATGCCGGTTTGCGCCGTCTCCAGAATATTGCGATCCTTGTCGATCAGCATGGCGCCCGGCAGATTGCGCGAGGCGGCACTTGCCGTCAGCAGCTCGCGAAACGTCGCACGATCCTGGTCGAACAATGGCCGAGCGTGGGCGATATCGTTGGCCATTCCCAAAATGTCGCCGCGAATGAGCTGCGCGTGCTCGTGCAGATAGGCATTGGCCACAATCAGCGAGTTCTGAATCACCTCGCGCGTCGGACCTGAAAACAGCCGATCCAGGCCGCGATCGATGGTCACGTTGGCGACGATCGCCACCAGCACCGCCGGCAACACGGCAATGACGGAAAACAGACTGACGATCTGGACGTGCAGCCTCGCCGCCGCCCGGCCGCGGCGGCGCGCCTGGATCATCTGCCAGACTTCGCGGATGATGATGCCGACCAGCACCAGGATGGTCGCACCATTGGTGAGCAGGAAGGAAACGACGACTTCGCGGGTCGGCTCGATCGGGGTCAGGCCGGTCAGCACCACGAAGGTGAGGAAGGCCGAAAGCAGTGCCAGGCCGACCGCAAACGGCGCCAGCAGCCTCCGCAGGGACCACCCCTTGGGTTCGGCGAACGACGGATCGAACGAGGCGGCCGAGGTGTCTGCGCTGGTCATACGGCTAAGGATGAGCTGAAGGCCCCTTACCGCTCACCGCGGTCAATGCCCCGGCGGCGGGTGATGCATTCATATCACAATGTTGCCAAATTACGACAATTCCGCGGCGCATGTTGCCGTCAAAATGCGCAATCCCCAGCGGCGTGTGGCCACAGGGCGATCAGCGCACTGTGCAATCGACCGTCGTTAATTGCCGCTGCGGTAAACCTGAATGTCCAGGTCGCGTATCTTCTTGCGCAGCGTGTTGCGGTTCAGCCCGAGCAGGTCGGCCGCGCGGATCTGATTGCCGCGGGTCGCTGCCAGCGCTGCCGTCAGCAGCGGCACTTCGATTTCCTTGAGGATCCGGTGATAGAGGCCGGGCGGCGGCACGCCGTTGGGGAAACCGGAAAAATGCGAAGACAGATAGGCTTCGACGGCGCCGCCGAGATTATCGACGCCGAGCTGAACGCTGCCGCCCGAAGTCACGGCCGGAGGCGCCAGTTCGCCGTCAATGACCGAGCCGGTGATCACGTCCTGCGGGTACAATGCCGCGAGCCGGCGCGCGAGGTTCTCAAGTTCGCGGACGTTGCCGGGCCAGCGATGCTGCTTCAGGCGCTCCAGCGCCAGCGCATCGAGCTTCTTCGGCGGCAACCCGTCTTTTTCGGCCAGCGCGAAAAAATGCCGGATCAAATCGGGCAGATCCTCGATCCGCTCGCGCAGTGGCGGCAGACGCAGCGGCACGACGTTCAAGCGGAAGAACAAGTCCTCTCGGAACAGGCCTTGCTGAATCAGGATACGTAGATCCTTGTTGCTCGCCGCGACGATGCGCACGTCGGTCTTGATCGGCGTACGGCCCCCGACGGTTGTGTATTCGCCCTGCTGAAGCACCCGTAACAGACGGGTCTGCGCCTCCATCGGCATGTCGCCGATTTCGTCGAGAAACAGCGTGCCTCCCTCGGCCTGCTCGAACCGGCCGGAGGCGCGGGTATTGGCGCCGGTGAACGCGCCGCGTTCATGGCCGAACAGTTCGGATTCAATGAGATCGCGCGGGATTGCCGCCATGTTGACGGCGACGAAGGGGCCGTTGCGCCGCTTGCCGTAATCGTGCAACGCGCGCGCGACAAGCTCCTTGCCCGTGCCGGACTCGCCGGAGATCATCACCGTGAGGTCGGTTTGCATCAGGCGCGCCAGGACGCGATAGATTTCCTGCATCGCCGGCGACCGGCCGACCAGCGGTATCGAGTCGAATTCGGAATCGTCGGTGTGATTCGCGACCCGCTCCTTCGGCTCCGCCAGCGCACGGCCGACAATGGCGATCAGTTCCTTCAGGTCGAACGGCTTTGGCAAATATTCATACGCACCACGCTCGGACGCGCGGATCGCCGTCATGAAGGTATTTTGCGCGCTCATCACGATGACCGGGAGATTCGGCCGCATCTTCTTGATCCGCGGCAACAGATCGAACGCGTTCTCGTCGGGCATCACCACATCGGTGATGACCAGGTCGCCCTCGCCCTGGCTTACCCAGCGCCACAGCGTCGCCGCGTTTCCTGTCAGCCGCACCTCGTAGCCGGCGCGCGAGAGAGCCTGGTTCAGAACCGTACGGATCGCCGTGTCATCATCGGCGACAAGGATGCTACCTGCGGGCATCGTTATTCCTCATCTTGTGTCTTGTGAGGCATGCAACGGCGTCCCGGAAACGTCATCGCGATGGCTTTGATCGAGGTGTTTTGCGGTATTGAACATCGGCAGCAGCACGCGGAAGATGGTTTTCCGTGGCTGGGATTCGCATTCGACGATGCCACCGTGATCGCCGACGATCTTGGCCACCAGCGCCAGACCCAATCCGCTGCCGGTCTGTTTCGTCGTGACGAATGGATCGAACAGGTTCGGAAGCAGATCTTCCGGCACTCCGGAGCCGTTATCCTTGACGCAGAACTCCAGCGGCAATGACACCCGCGATTTCTTCCCCGGCACCGATAGGCGAACGCCCGGACGAAATGCGGTGGTAAGTTGAATTTCGGCATCGCTGCCTAGATCGACCACGGCCTCGGCGGCGTTCTTCACCAGATTGAGAAACACCTGGATCAACTGATCCTGATTGGCCAGTACCGGCGGCAGCGACGGATCGTAGTCTTCGACGAACCTGATGTTGCGGGCAAAGCCCGATTGCGCGAGCCGCTTGACATGATCGAGCACCGAATGAATGTTGACCGGACCCCGTGCCACCGGCCGGTCGTCGCCGAACACTTCCATGCGATCGACCAGCGTGACGATGCGGTCCGCCTCATCGCAGATCAGCCGCGTCAGCATGCGGTCTTCCGACGAAGCTGCCTGTTCGAGCAGCTGCGCCGCACCGCGGATGCCGGACAGCGGATTCTTGATCTCATGCGCCAGCATCGCGGCCAGCGCTATCACCGAACGCGCAGCGCTTCGATGCGTCAATTGCCGGTCCATCTTGTCGGCGATGGTGCGCTCCTGCAGCATCACGACGATATGGCCGGGCTGCTCGGTGAGCGGAGCGACGTGAAGATCCACCTGGCGATCGCCGCCCATCCGCGGCGTGCCCAAATCGACTTTGTACTCATTGACCGGCGAGCCGCTCGAGCGCACCTGATCGATCAGCGCCAGCAAAGGACTGCCGAACGGCACAAGCTCCTTCAGCGACTGACGTTGCAGAAATTGCGTGGAAATCTCGAAAAACGATTCGGCGGCCATGTTCGCGTCGACAATCTTGCCATCGGGTGCAACCAGCAGCACCGGATTGGGCAACGCATTGAGGATGGCCTCGCCGTCGGACGGCACCGGTCGGCGATGTTCTGCGGCTGAAGTCATGCAGCGGCACTCCATGCAAAGTCGTCGAATGCATCTTCAAGCGATCGATGCACGCGGTGCGGATCGTCGGATGTCAAAATCCTCTCGCGCCAGGTCTTGAGCGTCAGCGCCGGAGCGCGGCTGCAGCGGGCGGCGATTTCAAGTGCCCAGCCGAGATGTTTGCGCGCATGGCGAAGGCCGATGCGCAGCCCATAGTGACTGCAAACCTCATCATAGAGCGCACGGATATATTTGAGCTGCTCGGTGAGCGACGGCGCGGATTCGTCGATGCCGGATTCGAGGCGGCGCCCGATCTGGCCGGGCAACCACGGCTGGCCCAGGGCGCCGCGGCCGACCATGACCGCATCGGCGCCCGACATTTCAAGCGCGGATACCGCCTTCTCGAACGTGGTGATGTCGCCGTTGACGACGAGCGGAATGCGGATCGCATCCTTGACGGCGCGCACCGCGGCCCAATCGGCATCCCCCTTGTAGAACTGGCAGCGCGTGCGGCCGTGCACCGTAATCAACTGCACGCCCGCGGCCTCGGCGCGGCTCGCCAATTCCGGTGCGTTAAGCGAGCGATCGTCCCAACCGAGCCGCATCTTCAAAGTTACCGGCACTTTCACAGCCGATATCGTCGCCTCGATCAGTTTCAGCGCGTGGTCAAGATCGCGCATCAACGCCGAGCCGGACTGGCCGCCAGTCACATGGCGCGCAGGGCAGCCCATGTTGATATCTATAATTTCCGCGCCTGCGGCTTCGGCGATCCGCGCGCCCTCTGCCATCCATTTGGTCTCACAGCCCGCGAGCTGAACGACATGCGGACCTATTCCGGTCGCCTCGCATCGCAGCCGCGACATCGGGCGACCATTGACGAGGTCATCGCTGGCAGTCATCTCGGAAACGGCGAGTCCGGCGCCAAGCACTGCAGTCAAACGACGAAAAGGTGCATCAGTGACGCCGGACATCGGCGCGAGAAGGACCCGGTTGGCGACCTCAATATCGCCTATTTTCAACGGCTTAGCGCGTAGACTTTCCGGGCCGGTCACGGACGTCTCGTTTTTCTGACAGAGGCCTCATCGCGCCTGTCGGGAGCCATTTTGAGCACAAATCTTGTGCAGTCAAGTTTCATGCCTACACTTTAGACAGTTCTGTCAATCTTGCAAGTGCACTGCAACAAAATATGCTTTTCGCACAGCTATTGGGATTCAGTCTGTTTTCGCAGCCTCAGCATGATAAGGGCTGTGCGCCAGCGAACCAACGTCCCCCTCATCAACTCCAATTCGCCCGCAATTGAAACCAATGCCGAAATTTGAGCGGACTGCAGCCATCCTTGTCGCAGCCGGACGCGGGCTTCGTGCCGGCTCGGGAGGACCGAAGCAGTATCGTTCGATCGGCGGTCAGACCGTGATCTTCCGCGCGATGGAGCCGTTTTGCCGTCATCCGCAAATCTTTGCCGTGCAGCCGGTTTTGAATCCCGACGACACGGCTATCTTCAGTGATGCCGTCAGCGAGTTACGCCACGAGCCGCCGGCAACTGGCGGCACAACGCGCCAGGCCTCGGTGCATGCCGGACTTGAAGCGCTCGCCAGCCACAAGCCTGATATCGTTCTGATCCACGACGCCGCCCGGCCATTCGTCTCGGCGGCGTTGATTTCGCGCGCGATCGAGGCCGCAAGCCGTACCGGCGCGGCCATTCCCGCGATACCGGTTACCGATACCATCAAGCTGATTGACAGCAACGGAAACGTCGAAGCGACGCCGGAACGCGCGCGGCTGCGGGTCGCGCAAACACCGCAGGCGTTCCGGTTCGAAGTGATTCTCGACGCCCATCGCCGCGCGGCGCGCGATAGGCGCAGCGATTTCACCGACGACGCGGCGCTTGCGGAATGGGCGGGATTGACGGTGGCGACATTTGAAGGCGATCCTGCAAACATGAAACTGACGACACCGGAAGATTTTCTCCGCGAGGAAGCCCGCCTCGGCGCCATGCTCGGCGATGTCAGAACCGGAAGCGGCTACGACGTTCACGCCTTTGGTGATGGCGATCACGTGATGATCTGCGGCGTCCGCGTGCCGCACACCAAAGGCTTTCTCGCGCATTCCGACGGTGACGTCGGCCTCCACGCTCTGGTCGACGCCATCCTCGGCGCGCTCGCGGACGGCGATATCGGTTCGCATTTTCCGCCGACCGATCCCAAGTGGAAGGGCGCGGCATCGGACCAATTCCTGAAATACACAGTCGATCGCGTCACCGCGCGCGGTGGCCGCATCGCCAACCTCGATGTGACGCTGATCTGCGAGCGCCCGAAAATCGGCCCGCTGCGCGATACCATGCGCGCGCGTATCGCCGAGATCACGGGGCTGGCGCTGTCGCGGGTCGCGGTGAAGGCGACCACCAGCGAACGACTTGGATTTACCGGCCGCGAGGAAGGCATCGCCGCTGTCGCGAGCGCCACCATCCGCCTCCCCTGGAGCGACTGAAATGAGCGGCAGCGACGCTCGCGCCCTCTCCCGCTCGCTGCTCGATCTTTGCCGGATGCGCAAGCTGACCGTCGCGACCGCGGAATCCTGCA
>Ga0209577_10007534_pt1 | contig 10016 bp, 10 predicted proteins | sample GraSoiAngelo_109_FD_185874 | JGI IMG/M metagenome (GOLD analysis project Ga0209577, IMG submission 185874) | Grasslands soil microbial communities from the Angelo Coastal Reserve, California, USA - 14_0903_12_20cm (SPAdes) (version 2) | ecosystem: Environmental > Terrestrial > Soil > Grasslands...
TCGCTCCACCGCATTCTTGAGCTCTCGGATGTTGCCGGGCCAATCGTGCGCCGTGAGCCGCTCGACCGCGGCGTCCTCGAACTCCTTGGCGGGAAGCCCACCGCGCTGCGTCAATTCGTTGGTGAAATGCGTGACCAGCTGCGGAATGTCGCCGCGTCGCTCGCGCAGCGCCGGCACGTGGATCGGGACGACGTTGAGCCGATAGAGCAGGTCCTCGCGAAACCGGTCCTGCTCGATCTCCGCACCGAGGTTCTTGTTCGTCGCCGCGATCACGCGTACATCAACCGGCAGCGCTGTTCCCGATCCGACCGGGGAGATCACGCCTTCCTGCAGCGCCCGCAGCACTTTCGCCTGTGCCGAGAGACTCATATCGCCGATTTCGTCGAGAAAGAGCGTGCCGCCGTCCGCGAGCTCGAACTTGCCGGCGCGGTCGGCGAACGCGCCGGTGAAGCTGCCCTTCATGTGGCCAAACAGCTCGCTTTCGATCAGCTCCGTCGGAATTGCGGCACAATTGACCTCGATAAACGGCGCAGCGGCGCGCGGGCTGAGCGCGTGAATCGCGCGCGCCACGAGCTCCTTGCCGGCGCCGTTATCCCCCGTGATCAGAACCCGCGCCGGCGTCGGGGCGACTTTCTCGATCAGGCCGATCACGTGACGAATCGCCTTGCTCGAGCCGACAATCTCGTATTGCGCGCGGACTTCCTGCTTGAGCCGCACGTTTTCGGTGACGAGCACGACGTGCTGCAGGGCGTTCCGTAGCGTCAGCAGAATGCGATTGGTATCGAGCGGTTTCTCGAGGAAATCGTACGCGCCGAGCTGGGTCGCTTCGACCGCCGTCTGGATGGTGCCGTGGCCGGAGATCATCACGACCTGCGCCTCCGAGTCCAGCTCCCGGACGCGCTTCAGCGTCTCCAGCCCGTCCATTCCTTCCATCTTGACGTCGAGAAACACCAAATGCGGCTTGAAGTCGGGATAAACGCGGATCGCCTCCTGCCCCGACGCGCACACCCGCACTTGGATTCCTTCGTACTCCAGGAGCTGCTTGAGCGCCTCGCGTATCCCCTTTTCATCGTCCACGATCATGACGCGGCGGGAACTCACGGAGCGGTACCCCGGCGCTTGTACAACACGACGCCTGTCGTGTGCACTTTCACATCGGAGACGGCGGGGTCCAGCTTCAGCGGCACCGCGCCGTTCGCCGATGCTCCCGCCATTTGCTTCGTAATCTGTTTCACGAACGGACCGGGGATCTCGATGCCGCGCAGGCTGATTTCGGTGATCTCGTAAAGGCCCCGCCCGGGTCTCTCGATGGACAAGGTACCGCCCATCCGCAACGGCTCATGCGCGCCGAACATTCCCGCAAACGGTCCCAGCGTTCCCGGCGGCAGGGCGCGCGTATCGAGGCGCGCGTGCAGAATGAGTTTCCCTTCCTGGAGCTCGACGCGCAGCGAGTCGTACATCTTGCGCACATTCCAATCGATTCCCGCGCCGATCAGTGACGCGACCTCGTTGGGCGTGAGCACCACCGAGTCGGGGCCGGCGTTGGTCCGAAGGTTCCCGACCTTGGCCTGGCCGGATGCAGTCGCCTTCGGTGTTGGCGCGCCCACCGCGGTGTCGGCGACGGGCGGCAACGCCGTCGAGCGGCCGAACCAGCTCGCGACGGTGTGTATGATCGGCTCGCGAAACCACCACGCACACGCGAGCACGCCGATCACAAGGACGGCGCAGCCGAGCTTGAAGACGCCCTTAAGACAGCCGTTCATGGTATTGGACCTGATACACCGGGCCACTGGGTTGGAGCGTGCTCTGCATCAAATCCACCTCACCGACGGTGACGGTTTCGTCGAAGTCCGTTCCCGCGAGAATCTCTTCGAGTCCTTTGAAATCGCGTGGCCGCGCATCGCGGGAGGCGCGCCCCAGCGTGACGTGCGGCCGAAACGCCCGCGCCTCGGTCGGAAAGCCGAGCGGTGCGAACGCCTGCTCGACACCGTGCTGCAGCAGCTCGAGCCGAGGATCGGGCGTCACGCCCGCCCACAGCACGTGCGGCCGGTGATAATCCGGGAACACGCCGAATCCGGTGATCTGGAGCGCCAGCGGGTATGGCTCGCTGCGCGTACCCGCGGCGCGCTGCAGGGCCTCACGCAGCTCCGGCTCTCGCGCGTCGTCCACGTCGCCCAGAAACTTGAGACTCAAGTGAATGTTCTCGGGGCGGACCCATTTGACCGGCAGCTTTTCACGACGCTCACGCAGGGGCGCAAGCGCCTCCCACAGCTCGTGCCGCAGCCGATCGGGAAAATTCAGGGCGACGAACGCTCTAACAGGCTCCCCCGTCGGTAGCCGCGCGGGTCGATCTCGACCTGCGCGAATCCCAGTGCCGTGAGATGAGCCGTGATCGCCGCGCGCCGCGCTTCGATCCACGGAATCCAGGACGGCTCGACTTCGAGACGGGCGAGGCCGCCGAGGTGGCGCACGCGCAAGTCACCGGTGACGCCCAGTGCCCGCAGATACGCTTCTCCCTCTTCAACCTGCTTCAAGCGCGACGGCGTGATCGACAGTCCGTACTGCACGCGACTCGAGAGGCAGGGCGCGGCCGGCGCATTCCACGTCGGGAGCCCGAGCTCCCGCGAGGCGGTACGGATCTCAGCCTTGGTGAGTCCTGCCTCGGCGAGTGGCGATCGCACACCTGCGGCAAGACCTGCAGCCTTGCCCGGCCGGTGTTCCCGCAGATCGTCGGCGTTCGTGCCATCGCACACGACAGCGAATCCGCGTTCCCGCGCGAGCGGCACGAGCCGGTGCCATAACTCCGTCTTGCAGTAGAAGCAGCGGTTGGTGGGGTTAGCGAGATAGTTCGCGTCCTCGAGCTCATACGTCTCGATCTCGACGAGCCGAAAGTCGAACCGGGCGGCCACATCCCGAGCCACCTGCCACTGCGCATCCGGGTACGAGGCGCTGCGACCGATGGCCGCCAGCATTCGATCCCGGCCGAGCTCCTGGCGCAGCACGACCGCGAGCAGGGCGGAATCCACCCCGCCCGAATAGCCAAGCAGCACCGAGGGAAACTCGCGAACGAGAACGCGGAGAGCCTGCATCGCTTGGAATACTATGCCGGCCGTTGTCCTAATCAAAGGACAGTTTGAGAGTCCAAAACGGATATTCCGTAGGAGAGGAACGTATTAGACTTACGAAGCGCTCACAAACAAACCAAAGAGCCTCCCAAATGCACCCAAAGACCGAGCTCGACGCCACCGACCGACGGATTCTTCGGATTCTCGGCCAGGACGGCCGAGCAAGCTACCAGGCGGTCGCGGATGAAGTCGGTCTGTCCCGGCCCGCGATCATGGAGCGCGTCAAACGCCTCGAAGAGGCGGGATACATCCGCGGCTATCGGGTGCAGCTCGATCGCGGCAAGGTCGGCTTGCCCGTCACGGCATTCGTGGCGGTCCGGTATGGCTCGAGTGACTACGTCGGCGACGAGCCGCGCATGCGCGAGATGGAGAAGCATCCCGGCGTGCTCGAGTGCCATCACATAGCCGGCGACGACTGCTACATCCTCAAAGTGGTCGCGCCCGATCTCGAAGGCGTGCAGGAAATCCTCCGCGACTTACGCGGACCGAATTCACAGATGAACACGCGCACGACGATCGTGTTATCGACGTTGTTCGAAAAGCCGGGCTTCATCCCCACGGAGCCCGACTGATGGCCGCGCTCAAGGGTAAAGCCCTCATCGCGTATCTGGTCGTTTGCGTCTTCTGGGGCTCGACCTATCTCGCGATCAAAGTTGGCGTCACGGAGCTGCCGCCGTTCCTGTTTGCCGGTCTGCGGTTTCTGGTGGCGGGACTCATCCTGCTCGCACTGGCCCGCGCGCTCGACGATCCCCTCCCACGCAAGAGCGACTGGCGCACACTCGCCATCGTCGGCTTGTTGCTCCTCGCCGGCGGTAACGCGTTCGTCGTATGGTCGGAACAGTACGTCGGCTCGGGCATTGCCAGCATCTTCGTCGTCACGGTCGCGATGTGGACCGCGCTGTTCGACGCGATCATTCCGGGCGGCTCGAGCGAGCTGAACTGGCGTGTGGTCACCGGATTGCTGCTCGGCTTTCTGGGAACCCTTCTGCTGATCGGCGCCACGCCCGCCGAAATCCTCGCGGCGGATAAGCGTGGACCGCTGGCGCTCACGCTGGCGAGCGCCTCGTGGTCGCTCGGCACCGTGTATGCGAAACGTCATCCCACGCAGGCTAGCCCGTACATGGGCGCCGCGTTTCAAATGATCGTGGGGGGGGCCACCGTCGCGCTCATCGGCACCGTGCTCGGAGAGTGGGCATCCTGGCATCTGAGCTCGCGCGGAATCGGCGCAATCGCGTATCTCGTGATCTTCGGATCGATCCTCGGCTACAGCGCCTATTCGTACGCCCTGCGCCACGCGTCCGCCACGATCGTCGGCACCTATGCCTACGTGAACCCGGTCATCGCCGTGCTGCTCGGCTGGCTGCTGCTGCACGAACCGGTGGGCCCGCGAACCTTCGTCGCGATGGGGATGATTCTCATGGCGGTGGTGTGGATTCAATTTTCGCTCAAACAACGTCGGACGGTGGGCCAGTCGGACGGTCGGACTGAAGGCGCCAAAACCGTCAGACTGCCCGACAGTCCAACCGTCCGACCGGAACCAGAGGCCAGCACATGACGCCGCCGCTCCCCAAGAACGCCGTGCTTCTCATTGTAGACGTCCAAAAAGGGATGGACGTCTACGCGGCGCAGTACAATCGCAACAATCCGAATCTCGAAAAGAACATCGCGCGGCTACAGGCGGCCTGGCGGAAGACGGGGCGACCAATCATCCACATCCAGCACCTCTCCACGGAACCGACGTCCCCGCTCAGGCCGGGACAACCAGGCGTGGAGATCAAAGACGAAGTACGTCCCCTGGCCGGCGAGCCGGTCGTGCAGAAGTCAGTCAGCAGTGCGTTCATCGGGACGACGCTCGAGGCGGATTTGCGCCGTCGCGGCCTTACGACGCTGGTTGTGGTCGGGATGCAGACGAACCTGTGCGTCTCGACGACCGCACGGATGGCGGGCAACCTCGGCTTTGCCACCTACGTCGTGTCCGACGCGACCGCGACATTCGACAACATCGGCCCCAATGGGAAACGCTACGCGTCGGAGCTCATCCACGACGTTGCCCTCGCGGATCTGAACGGCGAATTCTCCACCGTCCTCGATACCAAAACCGTCCTGGAGCGCGCATCATGAGCCCCCCCGTCCGCAAGGTCAATCTCACCGAGATGTTCGGCCGGTTTCAGGATCAATGGAGTCCCAAAATCGTCGGCGAGGTGAACGACACCCTCGTAAAGCTCACCAAGCTCAAGGGTGAATTCGTCTGGCATCACCACGAGCATGAGGACGAGCTGTTTCTGGTCGTGAAGGGCCGGCTGCGGATGAAGCTGAGAGACAAGGACCTCGTGGTCGAGCCAGGCGAGTTCGTCATCATTCCGCACGGCGTCGAGCATCTGCCGGTCGCCGAGGAAGAAACGCACGTCCTGCTGTTCGAGCCCAATTCGACCCTGAACACCGGAAACGTCCGCAATGAGCGCACTGTCCCCAGGCTCGATCGGCTCTAAACTGATCGCCCGCATCTGGCATGGCGTGACCCACGCCGCGCGAGCGGACGAATACGCCGCTTATCTCGAGCGGACAGGCGCTCGCGAGTGTCGGGCGACGCCCGGCAATCGCGGAGTCTACGTGCTGCGGCGTATCAAGCAGGATCGCGCCGAGTTCACGTTCATTTCGCTGTGGGATTCATTCGAGGCAATCCGGCGCTTCGCCGGAGAGGACTATGAGAAAGCCCACTACTACCCGGAAGACCGCGATTTCCTCGTCGAGCTCGAACCCTTCGTCGACCATTACGAGGTCCTCGCCGGAGCTTAGCCTCGACCCGGCCGACGCGCGCGGCTGGGAAGAGCTTCGTCTGCTCGGCCACCGCATGGTGGACGAGATGCTCGAGTACCTGCGCACGGTGCGGGAGCGCCCCGTGTGGCGGCCCGTGCCAGCCAACGTGCGCCAACGGCTGTCCAGCGCTCCCGTCCCGCGCGAGCCGACCGCCGCCGCGGATGTATACGAAGAATTCAAGCGCGACGTGCTTCCCTACCCGACCGGTAACATCCATCCGCGCTTCTGGGGCTGGGTCATCGGGACGGGGACGCCCTTCGCGATGCTGGCGGACATGCTGGCCTCCGGAATGAATCCGCAGGTCGCCGAGTTCGATGACGCGCCGGCGGTGGTGGAGAATCAGGTGATCGGATGGCTGGTCGAGCTGCTGGGACTCCCCGCCGAGACGCATGGCCTGCTCGTCTCCGGGGGCTCAATGGCGAACTTCGTGGGCCTGGCCGTCGCGCGGAACGCGCGCGCGGGTTTCGACATTCGCGAGGGCGGCGTGCACGCCGGACCGAAACTCACCGTTTACGCCTCGAGCGAAACCCATTCCTCTGTGCGCAAAGCAGTCGAGCTCCTGGGGCTCGGTCACGATGCCCTGCGCTCGATTCCCGTCACCGCCGACTACGCCATCGACCTGAAGGTGTTGCGCGAGGCACTGGCCGCCGACAAGGCCAGGGGCCTTCGGCCGATTTGCATCGTCGGAAACGCCGGGACGGTGAACACCGGGGCGACCGACGATCTACGCGCACTGGCTGCTCTGAGCCAGAAGGAAGGGACCTGGTTCCACGTCGATGGCGCATTTGGCGCGCTCGCGGCACTCGTCCCGGAGCTTCGCCAGCTGGTCGCGGGACTCGAGCAGGCCGATTCTGTCGCGTTCGATCTACACAAGTGGCTGTACATGCCCTACGAGGTGGGATGCACGCTGGTGCGCGACCAGCAAGCACATCGCGCCACGTTCAACGTGACTCCCGCCTACCTCGCATCCTTCGATCGCGGCATCGCGGCGGGCGGGTTCCCCTTCGCCGAGCGCGGGGTCCAGCTGTCGCGCGGATTCCGGGCCCTGAAGGTGTGGATGTCGTTCAAGACGCACGGCCTGGACGCGTTCACGCAGTTGATCCACCAGAACGTGCGCCAGGCGCACTACCTCGCGGGGCTCGTGACGAAGCATCCGCGGCTCGCGCTGCTTGCGCCGGCGCCGCTCAACGTGGTGTGCTTCCGGTTTGTCGTGCCGGGCGTGGACGATTCGGGATTGAATGCCTTGAACAAGGAGATTCTGCTGCGCATCCAGGAAAGTGGGCTGGCGATTCCCTCGCAAACGATGCTCGACGGCAAGTTCGCGATTCGCGTCGCCATCACGAACCATCGCAGTCGCCGCGAGGACTTCGACCAATTGGTCCACGCTGTAGTCGAAACGGGGACGGCACTCCGCTAGGCCTCGGGCGTGCCGATGATCTTCCCTTCGATCGGGTTGCTGAACGACCGGACGGTGTGATAGGCGAGATCGACGTCCTGGGCCTTCGCGAATTCCGTCAGGATGTCGTCCCAAATCGCCGAGACGGTGCCGCGCCGGCGGCGGGGCTCGATCAGATAGCGAATGGTCAGCACAATGCCCGAGGCGGCGGTGCTGGTATAGACGATCGGGGTCAGCTTTTTGTAGTTGATCAGAAACTGCTGTGAGGCCGCGAGCAGGTCGCGCTCCGCCTCCGCCGTCAGGTGTTCCGCATGCTTGAACGCGATCGCCGTCAGAATCTCCTTTGCCTTCCTCCAGTTGCTCTCGTAGGTCACCAGCACCGGCACTTCGTTCCAGATGTACTTGAAGCCCTTGTCGTAGTTGGCCACCGGCTCGGTGAACACCTGCTGATTGGGGATATGCACGATCCGTCCGGTGCTTTGATCGGCGTCCACCCACACACCGATTTCATTCAGCGTGAACTGAAAGAGGCGAATGTCGATGACGTCGCCTTTATGCTTGGCGATCTCGATGCGATCGCCGACCTCGAACGGTCGCCGCCAGACGATGAATGCCCACCCCGCAAGATTCGTCAGCGGATCCTTGAGCGCGATGGCGATACCCGCCGAGACGAGCCCGAGGAATGTGGCAAGCGACTTGAAGCCTTCGAGCCACTCGCGGCCGATCACGAGGACGGCGATCGCGAGGGTCAGGTAAGTAATCGTCTTGCGCCACCGGTAGCGCGACCACGGATCGGTGACCCGCCGGTAGACGACCGCAAGGATGAGTCGCTCGATGATCCAGAGCCCCGCGATCACGATGACCGTGACCAGCAGGTGCATCTGTACCGCAGGGCTCAGCCCGACGCGGTCCTGGAGCCAGTCGCGCACGGTGGCCAAAGCTACGGGGCGTCCTAGTTTTAGGCCACCGTGGAACAGGTTCACATCCTTCGCGACCTCGCGGTCATCTTCGCCGGCTCGCTGCTGGTCATCCTGGTTTTCTATCGGCTCAAGCTGCCCGCGCTCCCCGGCTTCATCGTCGCCGGGATTCTGCTCGGCCCCAATGCGCTCGGACTCGTGTCCGATCCGCGCGATGTGGAAGGACTCGCCGAAGTTGGCGTGATCCTCCTGCTGTTCACGATCGGCATCGAATTCTCACTCAGCCGGCTGAAGGAGATGGGCCGCCAGATCCTCGTGGGCGGGTTCTCGCAGATGGGGTTCACGATCCTGGCGACGCTGGCGGCAGGACTCGCGTTTCTGGGCAGCTGGCGCTTGGCGCTATTCCTCGGTTTTCTGATCGCGCTGTCGAGCACCGCCATCGTGCTGAAGGTGATGACGGACAAGGGCGAGATCGACGCGCCCCATGGTCGCCTGGCGACGGGCGTTCTGATCTTTCAGGACTTGTGCGTGGTGCCGATCATGCTGGTCCTTCCCTTCCTCGCCGGGAAAGCGGAGGGTGGTGCGACGGGACTCTTGATCGCGCTGGGCAAGGCCGCGCTCGTCGTCGTCGGGGTGATTATCGCCGCACGGACGATCGTTCCGCGTGCCCTGAGGGAGATCCTGAAGACGCGCAGCCGCGAGCTGTTTCTCATCGCGGTGATCCTCATCGGCACGCTCACGGCCCTCGGCACTGCGGCGGCCGGCGCGTCGCTCGCCTTGGGCGCCTTTCTCGCCGGCCTGATCATTTCCGAATCGGACTACGGTCCCCAAGCGCTCGCCGAGCTGATGCCGTTCCGGGACGTTTTCATCTCGCTGTTCTTTGTTGCGGTCGGCATGCTCGTCCAGCTCGACGTCATCCGAGAGCACATCGTCCTCACACTTGTCGCCGTCGCGGTGATCATGGGTGGCAAGACGCTGTCCGCAGCGGTAGGGCCCGCATTGCTGGGGTATTCCGGGCGCGTGGCGTTACTTGCCGGTGTCGCCGTGTCGCAGATCGGGGAGTTCTCGTTTGTCCTCGCGAAAGAAGGTCGCGTCGCGGGACTCCTGCCCGACCTCCTGTATCAGCAATTCCTCGGCGTCGCCGTGATCACCATGCTCGTGACGCCGTTCCTACTGCAGGGCGGTCCGGCCATGCTCGACGCGGTCGAGCGGGTCGTCCCGCTCGACCGTTTGTTGCCGGGATTCCGGCCGCGTGGCCTCTCGCCCGTGCACGAGCAAGTGAAGGATCACGTCGTGATCGGGGGGTACGGACTCAATGGCCGCAATCTCGCGGCCGCGCTGCGGTCGATCAGCGCCCCGTACCTCATCGTCGAGCTGAACGCGCAGACCGTGCGCAAGGCGCGGGCCGAGGGGGAGCCGGCCTTCTACGGCGACGCGACGCGCGAAGAGATTCTTCGGGCGTTGGGCATCGAACGGGCGCGGCTCTTCGTCATCGCGATTTCCGACCCGGCGGCGACCCGGCGCATGGTGCGCGTCGCGCGCGAGCTGAATCCCAAGGTGTACATCATCGCCCGCACACGATACGTCGTCGAGATCCCCGAGCTCACACGGCTCGGCGCCAACGTCGTCATCCCCGAAGAGTTCGAGACATCGATCGAGATCTTCGCCCGGGTGCTGGCGCACTACAACGTGGCGCGGGCCGAAATCGAGCGGCTCGTCACCGAGATCCGGGCGTCGCACTACCAGGCGCTGCGCCCGGGC
>Ga0209577_10007535_pt1 | contig 10015 bp, 5 predicted proteins | sample GraSoiAngelo_109_FD_185874 | JGI IMG/M metagenome (GOLD analysis project Ga0209577, IMG submission 185874) | Grasslands soil microbial communities from the Angelo Coastal Reserve, California, USA - 14_0903_12_20cm (SPAdes) (version 2) | ecosystem: Environmental > Terrestrial > Soil > Grasslands ...
AAACGCCGTCGCGTTAGATCGGCGTCTGACATAGACGCCGCCCCACAAGCGTCTTCCCAAACTTGGGACGGCGCTGTCCCATAACCGGACCCGCAGGAGATCTCCTGCGAGCTTGCTAAAAAAGCTAAGTTCCTCTTTCAGTGCGTATTATGGCGTACTTTTCGGAGTTGGCACAGACATTGCAATAACCGTGTCAAGCAGACAGAAGGAAATATGAAGCCGATCTCAGCAATTGTTGGCAAGAGCAACAGGTTCCCGCCGATTGACTGCAATTATCGCCCAATGCCGCTTGATGGGTATCGGGGACGATGCCTCAGAACGCGGACGCCGCATTTTCAAAATATCAGCGGTGAATATTTTCAAAACGAAGCGCGACACGATTTTCTAATGGAAGCAGTTTGCTTCGTGCTCATCGTCTTCACAGCCGCCGCGCCGTTGGTGATTGCGGCACATGCGGTGGCGGATCTCTGTCGTGCATTCGCTCAGATTTGATACAGCCGTGGTCCCTCAACGAAAATCAAAGGAAGAAACGATTGTGCGGCCGGCCGGATTCACGTCCAATCTTTCCTCAATGGACGTGCCGCGCGTAGGCGTAGCAGCGAAGAAGCGGAAACGCCGCATCATGATGATCGCCGGCTCGGCGCTTGGTTTGATTCTGGCAACGATAGCGATCTCGCGCTTGAAGCCAGCAGTGCCCAGCATCGACCGCTCGACCGTCTGGATCGATACCGTTAAGCGCGGGCCAATGACGCGACAGGTACGCGGGCTGGGCACACTCGTGCCGGAGGATATTCGCTGGATCCCTGCAAACACGGAAGGGCGGGTAGAAAAAATAAATATCTGGCCTGGCACGCCCGTGGAACCGGACTCGGTGATTTTGGAATTAAGCAGTCCTGAGTTAGAGCAAGCCGCCCATGACGCGGAGTCAAAAGCCACCGCAGCGGAGGCCGATCTAACGAGTTTGCGCGCAACTCTGCAGCGCGAACTGCTCGATCAGGAATCAAAAACAACCGTGGCGCACGCCGCATACGAGCAGGCGAAAATGGAACGTCAAACAAACGATCAGTTGTCAAAGAACGGTCTTGTCGCCGATCTCGTCTACAAAACTTCGAAGATTAAAGAAGAGGAATGCCAGAAGAGCGATGAGATCGAACAAAAACGCTTGGCGTTTTCGCGCGATTCGATCGAGCCGCAGCTGGCCTCGAGACAAGCGGCAGTCGATCAAGCCAAACAGTTGGCCAAATTGAGACTCGACCAAGTGGAAGCGTTGCATGTGAAAGCCGGAATGTCCGGCGTATTGCAGCAATTACCGGTGCAAATCGGCCAGCGACTCAAGATAGGAGACAATCTCGCGCGCGTTGCCGATCCAACAAAATTAAAAGCGCAGGTAAAGATCGCCGAGACGCAGGCGAAAGATATTCAGATTAATCAAAGCGCTATGATCGACACGCGCAACGGAACCGTCAAAGGCCACGTCACCCGCGTCGATCCCGCAGTGGAGCAGGGAACTGTTACGGTCGATGTCGCGTTCGATGAGCCGCTGCCGAAAGGCGCGCGCCCCGATCTTAGCGTGGACGGAACAGTCGAGCTCGAGCGTCTCGATAATGTCGTTTACGTCGGTCGCCCGGCGTTTGGTCAGGAGAACAACACCGTCGGAATGTTTAAGCTCATCAATGGCAACGGGGAAGCATCGCGCACACCGGTCAAACTTGGTAAAAGCTCCGTTAACACGATTGAGATTCTAAGTGGTCTCCAACCGGGGGATCAGGTGATTCTTTCCGATACCAGCGCTTGGGATGGACACGAACGGATCCGACTGAATTGATTTCTGATTTCTGATTGTTGATTGCTGATCGTTTTCAAAATGAATCCACAAAAACGTAAGGAACGAACAAAACAATCCGCGCTTTGGAGTGCGCGGACATGTCCTCGCTTTGAAAGCGGCGACATGTCGCCGCACTCCTCAAATCTCCAATGCCAAGTCGTGAGCAAGTCACAGTCAGCACTCGGAAATCAACAATCAGCAATCAACTCATGAACAACGGATCAGATCCTCTTATACGACTAAGTAGCGTCACCAAGGTCTTTCTCACTGACGAAGTAGAAACCCATGCGCTATCCGGAATCCACCTCGACATTCGACCTGGCGAATATGTTTCCATCGCTGGACCATCGGGCTGCGGCAAAACGACCTTGCTCTCAATCCTCGGCCTGCTCGATACACCTTCGGACGGCAGCTACTCGCTAAAGGGACACGAAGTTGCTAATCTTTCGTTCGCAGACCGGGCGCGGATTCGCAATCGTGAGATCGGTTTCATTTTTCAAAGCTTCAACCTGATCGGCGATCTAAGCGTCTATGAGAACGTCGAGCTGCCGCTGACTTATCGCGGAATGGCCGCCGGCGAGCGCAAATCGTTTGTCACCGGAGCTCTTGAGCGCGTGGGCATGGCACATCGCGCAAAACACTTGCCAAGTCAGCTCTCAGGCGGCCAACAACAGCGCGTCGCTGTCGCCCGGGCGCTGGCAGGCAGGCCGGCCATTCTGCTGGCCGACGAACCAACGGGCAATCTTGATTCGCGTAATGGCGAAGCAGTGATGCAGCTACTCAAGGAATTGCACGGGAACGGCGCCACCATTTGCATGGTCACGCATGACGAGCGCTTCGCGCAACATGCCGATCGCACGGTTCACTTATTTGATGGACGCGTTGTTGAAGATAGAATTGCCGCCTAACGAGAGCGGATAAAATGCAAACGCTTTGGCAGGATCTTCGCTATGGCATGCGGATGCTGCTTAAGCAGCCGGGCTTCACGCTGATTGCCGTCGCGGCGCTGGCAATTAGCATCGGTGCGAACACCGCGATCTTTAGCGCCATCAACGCGCTTCTGCTCCGTCCGTTGCCGGTTAAAGATATTGATCGGCTGGTTTCGACTTTTGCATTGCGCGAGGGTTTTGATCCTTTCGGCTCTTCTTTTCTGGAATACACAGCTTATCGAGATCGAAGCCGCGTTTTTTCCAGCAGCGGTGTGGCGACACAACGTTCGTTCAATTTGATCGGTCAACGCGAGCCGGAGCGCATCCGCGGCGCGACGGTGATGGCGGATTATTTGAACACGTTGGGCGTTAAACCGGTGCTGGGTCGCGCGTTTTCTGCCGATGAAGATCGACCGGGTGGACCGCCGGTGGCGTTGGTCAGCTATGCATTCTGGCGAAAACATTTTGCTGGAAGCACGGGAGCAATCGGCCAACCGCTCAATCTCGACGGCAAAGCGCACACCGTTCTCGGAGTGATGCCGGCTGGATTTGATCTTCCCGGCGCGGCCGAGATCTGGCTACCTCTGCAAACCAACATCGAAAACCTGCCGTTGTCCGAGCGCGCCGCAACCGCCAACGAGATCCTTGGGCGACTCGCTCCGGGCGTCACTGTGAAGCAGGCCGATACAGAATTGAAAGCCGTCGCCCGGCAGCTGGAGCAGGAATATCCCGATTTTCGCCGTGGATGGAGCATGAAAGCCGTCTCGCTTCGTCAAGACTTGCTTGGCGATTTGGAAGGTCACGTTCGCAAGGCTTTGTTCGCGCTGGCAGGTGGCGTCGGATTTCTTTTGCTCATTTGTTGCGCAAACGTGGCCAATCTGCAATTGGCACGCGGCATCGCACGCGAGCGAGAACTGGCGCTGCGTCGCGCGCTCGGTGCCGGCAGATGGCGGCTCGTTCGACAGCTTCTCACCGAGAGCATGCTTCTGGCCCTGCTTGGCGGCGCTGCAGGTGTGATTCTCGCTAAGTGGCTGATTCCGGTCTTGGCCGCGCTTAATCCGATCCGGGGAATCGCGTTCGCTGCGTTCCTGCACAATTTCGAGATGGACCAGCGCGTTTTGGTTTTTGCGTTTTTCGTAACGCTCCTAACCGGTTTGATATTTGGCCTCCTTCCCGCTCTCAAAGCCTGCGGCGCGCACGAACTCATGTCGCGCATCAAAGAGGCCGATCAACGCAGTGGCGCTGCCGTCTCCGGACGGCGGTGGCTGAATGGGTTGATCGTAGCCGAGATCGCGATCGCGCTAACGCTGCTGGTTTGCGGGGGATTGATGATGCAAAGCTTCCAGCGGCTGCAGCATGTCGATCTGGGATTTACTCCGGACAATCTGCTCACATTCAAAATGGTGTTACCGGAATCGAAGTATTCACAATATCCGCAGCGTATCGCGTTTACCGATCAACTGTTGGAACGAGTGCGCAACTTGCCTGGCGTGATATCAGCGGGAATCACAACGAATATTCCGCTTGAGCGTGAAACTGCATACGATGCGGTTTTCAATGTTGAAGGGCGGCCACCACCGAATCCGAACGAAGTTCCGATCACATCTCATAGGATCGTCACGTCGGATTATCTGCAGACCCTCGGGGCCAAGCTTGTTAAAGGAAGACTGATCGACAAGAACGACCGCCGCGAAACCCTGCCGGTCGTGGTGGTTAGTCAGGAATTTGCGCGCCAGGCATGGCCGGGAGAAGACGCCATCGGCAAAAGAGTTCGGCGTATCCGGGTGGGGCAAACGTTTCCGTGGATGACGGTGGTCGGCGTCGTCAAAAACGTGAAGGAGGACCGTTTCAATTATCGGATTAACCGGCCGGTTTGGTACGTGCCGTATGCGCCAGCGCAGAACGATTTCCCAGTCAATCTGGTTGTACGAGCGGCAGTGGATCCGAGTTCCCTGACGACAGACGTGCGGCAGGCCATTCGCAGTGTCGATCCCGATCAACCCATCTCCAACGTGATGACGATGAACGCGAATCTGAGCAGTGTGCTCGTCACCGAACGCTTCGGCGCGATCTTAATGGGAACGCTTGCGATTTCCGGATTGTTGCTCTCTTCCATCGGCCTCTTTGGCGTGATGGCCTACTCTGTCACGCAGCGAACCGGTGAGATTGGAGTGCGCATGGCGCTGGGGGCACAGCCGAAGCACGTGCTTGGGCTGATCATCGGCCAGGGCGTGAAGCTGACGCTGTTCGGCGTGCTCGTTGGATTAGTCGTCGCCTGGGGCACGACGAGGTTGCTGGTCAGCTTGCTCTTCCAAACAAACGCAACTGATCCTGTGACGTTTCTTTCAATTTCGCTGCTGCTCCTCTCAATAGCTTTGATCGCCTGCTTCCTGCCTGCGCGGCGTGCGCTGAGCGTCGATCCAATGATCGCGTTGCGTGCCGAATGAAATCAAAAATAAATCAATAAATCGCTATGTTTTTAGAATCGTTTCTTCAAGATGCGCGTGTCGGACTCCGTGTCTTATTCAAGGAGAAATCATTTTGTTTTCTGGCCGTGCTCGTGCTCGGTCTCGGGATTGGCGGCGCGACGACTCAATTCACCGTAGTTAATGCGGTCGTGCTGCGCGGATTTTCATTTCCGCATCCAGAGCAGTTGATGAGCGTGGGGTTGATTGATCCTAAAGCGAGCGATCAAAGCAACAATTTCGGCTTCGGCATTATTCCAACGGCGCAGGATTACGAAGATTTGAAAGCGGATCAGCAATCGTTCGCCCTGATGGCTGGCTACCTGAGTGGCTCGACAATTAACGTGACCTACAAAAACAATCGGCAGCGCTACACCGGCAGTTATATCACGGAAGATTTCTTCAAGATCATCGGCGTGTCGCCGATCATGGGTCGTGATTTCACCGCCGATGACGACAAGCCCGGTGCGGAAAAGGTTGCTCTTTTGAGCTATGAGATTTGGCAGCGAGATTTCAACGGCGATCCCAAAATTGTTGGCCAAGGCGTTCGAATTAATGGCAAAGCGGCCACCATCGTCGGGGTCATGCCGCCCAATTTCAAATTCCCCGTCGCCGAGGAAATCTGGGTGCCATATTACAATGAGTTTCCACTGAAGCCGCGTGGGGAGTTGTTGCTTGGCGCCAATGGTAACGCGCCCGCAATCCTGGGTCGGCTCAAGCCGGGCGTGATTCTTGATCAGGCAAACGCGGAGTTTAATGGGCTGGCTCGCCGCCTGGCACAAGAGAATCCAAAAACGAATCAGAATCTGACGTCGGCCAGCGTGCGGCCGCTTCTTCATGCGCTTACTGGTGTGCAGCTCCGACAACAAGTCTGGGGGATGCTTGCCGCGGTCATCTTCGTCTTGCTCATCGCCTGCGTAAACGTCATGAACATGCAGTTCGGCCGTGCCGCCCTGCGCACAAAGGAGGTGGCGATTCGCGGCGCACTCGGCGCCACGCGTTGGCGAATTGTGCGGCAAATGTTGACTGAAAGTTTCGTGGTGGCCGTATTCGGCGCGGTTGTCGGCGTCCTGATTGCGCGATGGGGAGTGGATTGGTTGATTCGTGCCAACAAGGCCCTGCCGTTTCCATTGCCGTATTGGATCGAGTTTAAGATAGACGGCCCGGTTCTGGTATTTACTGTCGCCATCACTTTAGTGGCGACGATGGTTTCCGGTTTCGTGCCGGCATTGCTGAGCGCTCGCGCAAACACTGCGGAGCTAATGAAGGAAGGCACTCGGGGGAATAGTGGCCGTCTGGTAAACGCGATTACGCGCATCCTGGTTATCGGACAAATCGCGTTAACCGCAGCGCTGTTGATTGCCGCTACGCTGCAAATCAAATCAATTCGGAACCAGACATCTCTCAATTACGGTTACGACGAGAATGCTGTTTACACCGCGCGCATCGGTTTGATGGAAGGCGCGTACCCGACGCAAGATGCACGCCGCGAGTTTTTCCGGAGCGCCGTTGGTGTGTTGCGAGCTAATCCGCAGTTCGACTCCGTGGCTTTGAGCAGCCGTTTTCGAATGACCTTTGACGGTTTCGGTCAATATGAAGTGGACGGTCAAAGTTATGTGACGGATCGCGATCGGCCTCAGGCAAACTTCGAGTCCGTTTCGGACACTTATTTTTCCACGCTCGGGTTGAAAATTTTGGAAGGCCGGGACTTCACGATAGATGACAGTGACGTCAAACAACCGGTGGCGATTGTCAATTCCAGCTTCGCCCGAAAATACTGGGGCAATCAAAGCGCAATAGGCCATCGGGTTCGCATTTTCAATCCTGGCCAGCCGCAACCATGGCGCACAATCGTGGGGGTCGTTCCAGACACCCTTATGCAGGGTCCATTTAACCAGCAGACGGGAACGGCGGGTTTTTACATACCGTTGCTTGGCGCTGACCCGGCCACGCAATTCTGTTCGCTCATTGTTCGTCCCCGCCCCGGCCAGCGCGCCGATACGCTTGGCCCAGCGTTAAGCAAAGCGGTCGCGCGGCTAGACGCGAATCTGCCAATTTACTTTCCTGGAACTCCCGCGCGCCTGCACGATGAAACTCTTGGTGGCAACCGCATCGTCGCGACGTTGTTCGGGATTTTCGGCGTGGTCGCATTCATTCTCTCGGCAGTCGGGCTTTACGGCGTGATGAGCTTTTCGGTAAACCAGCGCACGCAGGAATTTGGAATTCGCATGGCGCTGGGCGCAGATGCGCGCCGAATTTTCCAAATGGTCATGACGCAGGGCGCGTGGCAGCTGGTCATCGGCCTTGTCCTCGGCGCAGGCGGTATCGCGCTGCTCCTCGGAATCGTCGTTGCGGCCGCTTTGAAAAATATTCTCTTTAAAGTGAATCCGCTCGATCCATCCATTTATCTCGCCGTCGCCGGATTGCTCACGCTAGTCGCGGCGGCTTCATGTTTCGTTCCCGCGCGCCGAGCTACACGTGTCGATCCGATTCAAGCACTACGCACCGAGTGATATGAACGATCTAAAGTTTGCTTTTCGCCAACTTCGCAAGTCACCCGGATTTACCTCTGTCGCGATCATCACTCTTGCACTCGGCATCGGTGCGAACACTGCCATCTTCTCCGTCGTCGAGGGCGCGGTCTTGCGCCCCTTGCCCTTTCCGAATGCGCAACGACTCGTTAGAATCTACGAGGCCCTGGATGAAAATGGCGCGCGTTCGGCAACGCTGAATCTGAGCGACCGCACGGCTGCGCGGTTCCGCGAGTTCGGGCGCGATATTTTCGAAGATGTTGCGGGTGGAACCGGCGGCGCCTCAGTCGTTAGTGTAAACGCTCTTTCACCGTCGCAGACCGTTCCTGCCGCGCTTGTAACCTCCAACTTTTTTGATGTCCTCGGATTACCGCCGTTGCAGGGGCGCAACTTCACGGCAGAAGAGGGAAGCGGGAAAGCAGCGAACGTCGCCATCATCAGCGACGACTTCTGGCGCAGCACCTTGAATTCACGCCGCGACGTCCTCGGCACCACGGTCGTGGTCGATGGAACACCGCGGACGATCATCGGCGTGATGCCAAAAGCATTCCGGCATCCGTATCGCGCGAGTTTGTGGCTGCCGCTTGCGCTTGAGCCTGACAATCCGGCGACGATCAACAACCATTATCTCTATGGCCTGGCGCGACTGCGGCCTGGAGTCACGCCGGTGAAAGCGGAAGAAGCTGTGAAACGCATGTGCGCCATGATCAACCGCGACGATCCGAATCCGGCGAACGTGCGTGCCGCCTACATCCCGCCGTTGCGCGAAAGTTTCGTGATGGATTTGCGGCCGAAGATTCTAGTCATCGTCGGGGCCGCAGTCTGCGCGCTGTTGATCGCGGCGGCGAACTTCGCTGGTCTGCTGCTCGCCCGCGTGATCGAGCGAGAAGGGGAATTTGCCTTGCGCGCTGCGCTCGGAGCAAGCAGGCGACGACTGGTGGGGCAGCAACTCATTCAGGCGCTTTTGCTCGCTTTGATGGGAACCGCGCTTGGTCTGCTCATCGCATTCTGGATCACGCCAATGCTTTTCGCGCTGAGCCCGGAAGGCGCGGACTCGACAGGCAGCGCGATGCGCGAATTCGACTATGCGGCCCGACTCGATCTGCCCGTGTTCGCTTTTGCTGCCGGTGCAATGACGTTGGTCGGTTTGGGTTTTGGCTTGCTACCCGCTGTGCGCGCAGCGCGCACAGATCTGCGTAGTGCAATGAGCGTTACCTCGCGTGGCGCAACACTCGACCGTAGTGCGCGCAGATTGCTCGGTTCATTTGTTGTGATCGAGTTGGCGATCGCCGCTGCGCTGCTAACGGCCAGCGTCACTGCAACGCAATATTTTCGGAAACTGATCGAAGAACCATGGGGTTTCGAGACAAAAGATCGCCTCGCCTTTAACGTCACCGTTCCCGATCGATTCTTTCCCACCGCTGCGGCAAAACAAAGCGCGCTCGAAGCCTCGCTCGCGCAACTGCAGGAAGTGCCCGGAGTCAAATCGGCCACCGTTGTTTCGCCCTCGCCGATGGACGCGCCGTGGACATTGATGCTGTTCAACGCCGAAGGAACGCCCGCACCGGAGCCGCGCGGTGTCTACACCGCTTACTCGCGCGTGCCCGTGCCTGGGTATTTCCAGAGGATTGGTCAGCCGATTCTGCAAGGCCGCGATTTTAATGCGAGCGATACAGCCGACTCGCCGCTGGTCTGCATTGTCAGCCAAAGCATCGCGAAGCGTTTTTGGCCTAACGATTCGCCTATCGGCAAGCGCATCCGCTGGGGGCGGCTCGATGGAACTCGCCCGTGGTTCACGATTGTCGGCGTCGTCGGCAACATGAAAGCGATTGCCGACCCGCGCGACGGCGAAGTGCTCGGCATGATCGCGCGGCCACTCGCGCAAATGCTCGTGCACGCGACGACATCGCTCGACGACATCACCTTTGTTCTACACACCAATGGCCGCTCGGTTAACGAGCCGACGATCCGTGCCGCGCTGGCCCGCGCCAATGCCAATCTAGCCGCGTATAATTTCCTGTCGCTCGAAGATGCCGCCGCTCGCTCGCGCACCACGGAGCGGTTCATCTTCGTGCTCGTGTCATCCTTCGGATTTGTCGGGCTCGTGCTGGCTGCGGTCGGTTTGTATGGCCTGCTAGCGTTGCAGGTGGCCCGACGAGAACGCGAGTTCGGCATCCGCAGTGCACTCGGCGCTACCGCACGTCAGATAATCCAGCTCATCGCGCGACAAGGCGCAATTTTGCTCTTGTTAGGCTTCACTGGCGG
>Ga0209577_10007536_pt1 | contig 10014 bp, 6 predicted proteins | sample GraSoiAngelo_109_FD_185874 | JGI IMG/M metagenome (GOLD analysis project Ga0209577, IMG submission 185874) | Grasslands soil microbial communities from the Angelo Coastal Reserve, California, USA - 14_0903_12_20cm (SPAdes) (version 2) | ecosystem: Environmental > Terrestrial > Soil > Grasslands ...
CAGCCGGTAGAGAGACGGGCTCTCGTCCGAAGGTGTCCGCTTCCGGACACAGCATTCCACTGGCGGACATCCGGTGCGCTCGCGCCTCCCAGATTCAACTTGCATCGCCTTAGCGATCTGCAGTTTACAGACCTCCGCAGATGGTAGGAGAATTGCCATTTCAACGAGCAGTGACGTGTGCTTGTCTTGAAGTCACAGGGTGGAGGTCGCGCGATGAGTGGGCTAGCTCAGGATCTTTGCTACGTGCTGCGGCAGTTGCGCAAGTCTCCGGGCTTCACCATCACCGCCGTTGTGACGGTGGCAATGGCCATCGGCGCAAACGCCGTGGTTTTCAGTGTCCTAAACGGGCTGATCCTGCGCCCGCTGAATGTGCCTCAGGCCGAGAGCCTCTATTTAATCGAGCGCGCCAGCGATAAGGACACGAGCCAATCGTATCCCGATTATCTCGATCTGCGCGACCGCAACCACAGCTTTGACGGTCTGGCAGCTTATAGAATTACTCAGGTAGCGATGAATACGGGCGAGGGTCCATCCCTTATCTGGGGCATGGAGTCGAGCAGCAACTACTTTGACGGGTTGCGGATTCACCCGTACGTCGGCCGTTTCTTCAACACCTCCGATGATCATGGCCCGAACAGCGCTCCTTATATCGTCCTCAGTTACGCATATTGGCACAGCCACTTCCGCGATGACCGTGGCGTAGTGGGCCGTACGGTTCAGCTGAACAAGCATCCTTTTACCATCCTTGGCGTAGCGCCGCCTGAGTTTCGCGGGACTGTAGTGTTCGTCTCTCCTAACTTCTTTGTGCCGATGGTGAACCACGAGCAGGTGGACGGGGCAACTGACCTCAATGATCGCGCAAGCCGTTGGGTGTTCATGGTCGTAGGACACTTGAAGACGGGAGTCACTCTGACAGAAGCAACCGCCGATCTGAACTCGATCGGCGCGTATCTGGACGAGACTTATCCCAAAGACGAACGGCAAGCCGGCTTTTCATTAGCGCGCCCAAACCTTTTGGGCGATCAGTTTGCCCCCGGGGTACAGGCATTCATTGCGGGATTGATGCTGCTGGCAGGGTTGATTCTGCTGGCGGCGTGCGCCAACTTGGGCAGCCTGTTCACCGCGCGCGCCGCTGACCGTTCCCGCGAAGTGGCACTGCGGCTCGCGCTCGGCTCGAGCCACAAACGCATCCTGCGTGCTCTATTTGCCGAAGCCGTGCTGATCTCGCTGGTCGGAGGCGCCATCGGACTATGGGCCAGCGTGGTGTGTTTGCGCTGGTTGAGCGAGTGGCAGCCATTCGGGAATTTCCCCGTGCATACGCCGGTGAACCCGGACGCAAGCGTTTATGGAGTAGCTTTGCTGCTGAGCTTAATCAGCGGGTTCCTGTTCGGAGCGGTACCTGTAAGGCAGGTACTTCGCACTGACCCGTATCAGGTCATCAAGGTGGGGTCAATCGCCGCGGTTGCGCGGCGCAGTACTGCTCGCGACGTATTGCTGGCGGTTCAAATTGCGATCTGCGCCGTGCTGGTTACGTCTTCGCTGGTTGCTCTGCGTGGCTTGGTACACGCCATGCACAGCAATTTCGGTTTTGAACCGAAGAACTCCATGCTGGTAGACGCCGATCTGCCCATGGCAGGTTACAGCGGCGATCGAGTCCCCCCAATGCAAAAGCACATGCTCGATGCCATCGCGACCGTTCCTGGCGTAGACTCTGTCGGATTAACCGATGCGCTGCTACTAAATGACCAGAACACCTCGAATATCTTTACCGATAGAACGACAGATCTGCGGCCATCGAGTGCCGCCGCTAACGTCTACACGTACCACATATCTCCCGAATACCTTCACGCCGAGGGCACTATGTTGCTGTCCGGCCGGGCTTTCACATGGCATGACCAGAAAGACTCGCCTCGCGTCGCGGTGGTGAACGCGGAGTTTGCGCGCAAAATCTTTGGTTCGGTGCAAAACGCGATCGGTGGTCATTACAAGCTGCCGGATGGAACGCGCATACAAGTCGTGGGTATTTCGGAAAACGGAAAGTATGGGAAACTCACCGAAGAACCAAAGCCCGCGATGTTTCTCCCAATCCTGCAGTGGCCCTCCACCTCCGCATGGATGGTGGTGCGCTCCAGCCGCGATCCGCAGCAACTCGGCGCGGCCATACGGAGCACACTGCACCAACTCGATGCAGGGCTCCCGGTTGTGATTGAAACGCGGTTGGACGAAATAGCCGGCGCTCTGTTTCCTCCCCAGGTGGCGACGGTGGCGTTGGGCGTACTAGGCGCGATGGGCGGGATGCTGTCCATAACTGGCATTTTCGGAATGGCGGCGCACTCGGTCAGCAAACGGCTGCGGGAGCTGGGAATTCGCGTTGCGCTGGGCGCCCAACGTAAGCAAGTGGTAAAGGCGGCCTTGGGACGGGCTTTCAAATTGCTCACCTTTGGTTCGGCGGCCGGATTGCTCCTCGGAATTCTGGCGAGCCGGGTGCTCGCTTTCATCGTGTATGAGGCAACTCCCCGAGATCCGCTGGTATTGGCTGGTGTTGTTGTAGCTATGGCGCTGCTGGGCCTATTGGGTACGTGGATTCCAGCGCGACACGCGCTGTCGATTGATCCTATGATCTTGCTCCGCGAGGAGTGAACTGCCCAGGCACAGGACGAAATAGGTTCTTAGCTGCGAAGACGAAGGCGTCACATCTATAACTACGTCCTCTGTCATTTTCCACTGAAGTCCGTTCTTGTCAACGACTATAGCAGCCCTTTGCATTCCCGAGTTCTGGACGGTTGGGCGGCCACACGGAAGAGATCGAAACGAGACTCCACGGATTAGTAATGAAAGTCAGCCAGTATGTACCATCACCCGCAACGCCGATCATTAGTGCACATCCGGCTCCAGACCGATGTGATCGTTCACGGCGTTCCGGAACCGCTGCTTGCACCCGAGGTATCGCTCGGTCGTCTGAATTGAAACGTGACCTAGCCTTAGCCTAGCCGGAACTGAATTTGCTCCAGCTCGCCTCCTGCCTGATGGCACAGCCGTGCACAGGTCCGTCGCAAGTCGTGCGGTGCGACTGTTGGGGGACCGCAGCTTTTGGCGTTCACCTTCACCATTGCCCAGATCACCTTAGGCGTAAAGCCGTGACCCCAAATTCTGACTGCCTTGTTGATCGATCGCAGCAACGGACCTGCGATGATGCCATCACCAAGGGTCCAGCTGTCGAGCACCTCCTTAACCCATTCCGGAACGGGGATCGTCCGGATGTGGCCACTTTTTCCTCTCAGGTCTGCGATGACCCAATGGCCTTCCCGAAGCTGGAGATTCTCTAACCGCAAGGTTGTAACCTCAGCCCTCCGGAGGCCGCAGCCGATGAGAAGCGAGAGCAAAGCGCGATTTCGCAACTGGGAGGGTGTCAGCGTTTTCAGTGCCGAGTAACTTCTTGCCTTCCTCTGCCGTCAGCCAATTCCCGACACGCACTCCCAGCTGCCGGACGCCTTTCACACGCCGAATGCCTGCCGCGAGATCCGGGCTAAGAAGTCCGCAATCGGACGCTTCATACGCCAGCCGGAGTATCGCCGCCAATCTCAGGTTAATCGTCGACGGGGCGTATGGGGGCTGTTCGAGTGCGATCCGGTACGGTGTGACCACGGTCTTGTTAAACGCGAGGCGAGACTCCGAGCATTGCCAGTCGATGATTCACGAATGGCATGGTCGTACGAGCGCTTTGAACTCGCCAACGGGAGGCTGTTCAGGACGGCAGACTTCGATTGTTCGAGATCCGGTAGCTTAAGCATCGTCTTCGGGACTCGTTTGCGTTTGCTTTTCGCCATTGGGAGCAGCCTCCAGTGCCGCGGCGAAAAACGTGATCCTGTCCTCGATTCTCTGACCAGCAGGGCGTTGTCGGTACTAATCCGACGGATGAACCGATAACTTGCGGCTGGCCTGTCACTCGGGCACAACCGGAAACCGCGCTGCCGCGTTGTGTTTGTCGCTGTAGTACAGGTGACGGATGTAACTTGCTGCACTCGATCTGTGTAGTCACACTTGGCACATGATTAGCGGGGACCAATCGTTTATGACCGCCGCAGCGACTTCGACTTCGCGACGCAAGGTGGTGCTTGCCGCCGTGTTGCTAATTTCGCTCGCAGTCGCGAAGCGTTCAGGAGCGCTGGAACAAGTGTGGGGCCTGCTCACCGGACACAACATCCCTGTTTCCGGTGCGCCGGTTGCGGCGACTCATGGCAAACTCTCTGAGCATAACTTGGAATGGCTCAAGACGCAGCAGCCGCAGCAACAGGCCGAATTCCTGCTGGGTGCGGCAATCAATCACGACGAGGGCGCCACAAATGCGATCGCGGCGCTAGTCGATGGCTGGCATGGCCAGTTACGGCGCACGAAAAAGTGGCAAGACCTGGAAATGACGGCGCTGTACTCGAACGACCTGCGGGTGCGGGCTGCGGCCATCGAGGTCAACTTGGCCGTCAATAATTTGGATAAGACGGACGAGCAGGTCTCGCGCCTGATCGAGGGTGCCGAGCAGATTCCGACCAACCGTCCGTGGATGGCGTGGGAACTGGGAATGCTGGCGAACCGGGGAGTGCAGCCGCAGCGCATCCATAATTTACTCGTGAGCTGGCTCCACGACAGCGACCAGCAAACACGTTACTGGGCGGTTGAAGGGCTGGCGCACATGGGCACAGACCAGACGATCAATGACTTTCTTGCCGTATTCCGCGACGAGGTTTCCGCAGATGTGCGCGAGCGCGCGGGCTGCTCGCTCGCCAAATCAGGAATGTTGACGCGTGAGCAGCGCATGAAGGCCGTCCCCGGATTGCTCGACTTGGCCGAAGATTCCGCACTTAATGCCACCACCCGCGGCTGGGTATACCAAGCGTTACGCGAGATCAGCGACCAAAGCATTCCTAACGATCCGGGCGCATGGCGCGATTGGTACGCCGCACACGGCTCCGAGCGCGCAGCGCGATTCCACCAAGGTGATCAGCAGCAGGTGCTGGGAAACAACTGAGCAACCGAGTTAGACTGACGTAACTCGCGCGCCATCCAGGCCACGGCGTCTGCCTCCTCAACCCACACGCGAAACCAGCCCACCTTCCGCTTTGCTAAGCGCTGACAGCGAGGCTCTGGCCAAAAGAAGTGAGGAGGGTCTTAACAACTGGCTTGGATTCATCGCTAATTGCTACAATCGCGGATCGTTCTACATGCGGCACGGGAGTAGGGAAATGAGTAGCACAAGAATCCACTGGGCACGAATTTTGCTCGGCGGGCTGCTCGCGGAAGTAGCTCTCATTCTCGCGATTGTTCCTCTCGGCTTGCGTCTTGGCGACAATTTCCTACATTACACTGCTCCGCCCGGGTCCTTCGTCATGTGCTTCCTGGGAGCGCTTTGGGTGTGTCGGCGGATCGAATCCCATTTCATTCTGCATGGGATGTTGGTGGGAGTGGTCGCGGCGCTGATCTACGTTGCCTTGTCGCGCGCGCAGCCTGAACCTTTCGCATACATTGTGGCCCACGCGCTGAAACTCGTGGGTGGTGCATGCGGCGGCTTCGTCGCCCAACGGCGTCGATCACCGTCTCCAGCGCAACCCGTTCACGATTGATTCACTGCCTCACACAGTTCCGGCTCGCGGTTTACGAGAATTCACCTTCCGCCGGCTTGCGCAGCTTCGGCGTGACGCAAGGCTTCGGTAGCAGTTGTTTTTGGCGTTTGGGATGAAGGGAAAGCGCCGTTAAGAACTGCCGCAGTTCAGCTTCGCCTGATTGGAGCTAACAATGGACCGTTTTGGCGTTTTGCATGGCGATGCATGGCGCGGTGGGATGCACTTTCCGCCGAAGAATCTGCTACCATGACCGTTGGGTGAGGTGGCCATGCCCCAATACGTGATCGAGCGGGAAATCCCAGGCGCAGGTAATTTATCAGATGCGGAACTGCAGGCAGTCGCCAGAAAGTCGGTAGGCGTGCTGAAGGATATGGGGCCGGAAATCAAATGGCTTCACTCCTACGTCACCGGCGATAAAGTTTATTGTGTGTACCTGGCGCCAGACGAGGAAACGATTCGCGAACACGCACGCCGCGGAGGTTTTCCGGCGAATCGCATCTCGGCAGTGCGGCGGCTGATCGATCCCAGCACCGCAAATTGACTTAAGCAGAGTTTCGAGTCCGAAGGCCTGATTCCGCGTCGCAGTTAAGCGCCTCATGGACGGCCTGCTCGACCGGCATCGCCCAACCTTCCATCCACGCCGTCAGACCTGCAGCATTGCCGAGCGTTCGGCGCGCAAATTCCAGGGCCTTCTCAAGCCTGGGTTGCTCGGCGGGCGTGAGCGGAGCGCCCAATCGTTGGCGAAGCGCGGCGGCGGCTCCTGCCAAATGCAGCGATTGTTCGGCGTTCGATTGTGCTGCGGCGCTTACGGCGAGACATTCGAGCGCCCTTGCGATGCCGCGTTTGTGACCCAACTGTTGGAACACCTTGATGCTTTCGCCGTACAGACGACGCGCCTCGGCGTTGTTACCCTGATCGCAGCTTAGACTTGCCAAATCGGCAAGGCTGCTCGCAATTCCCCAGCTATCGCGCAGTTGGCGAAACTCCGACAGGCTCTGTTCACAAAATGAACGGGCGGCAACGAAATCCGCTTTTTCCCGAGCGACGTCGCCCTGGTAGTTCAACGTCCAAGCGACACCGGCGCCATCTCCGACCCGTCGGAACATGGTCAGACACTCATCGTAAAGCGAGGATGCGCGCTCATATTCGCCCTGCAACTTCATCATGCTGGCGAGATTGCTGAGGGCTCGGGCGATATCAGCGGAATCGCCAAGGTCCTTCCATATTGCGACACATCGCTCGAAGAGCGAGGATGCGGCGGCGATTTCGCCACGATCGCGAGTGATGACGGCCAACGCGTTCAGTGCGACGGCGACGCCACGATTATCGTTTAGCTCGCGATAAGTCTCGAGACTGTCTTCGAACATCTTCTGCGCAGAGCTGTAATCGCCCTGCTCGCTCGCCAGAACTGCCGCAGCGAACAGCAGGCGCGCCCGAAGCTTCGGACGTGCCAAGGCTCCTTCCAACGCCAAGATCCTGGCGATCGCGTCACGGCCCTCCGTGAGATGCTCCAGTGTTTCCCAGAAGGGGAACAGGGCGGCGCCGATGCGGAGTCCCCAGTCGGTATCCCCAGTTTTGATCAGATAATCAATCGCCAAGCGGAAGTTCTCGTGCTCGACCTCAAAACGGTCGAGCCATTCGGGGTGAGCGGCTATGTCCTCGGCACCTTCTTCGGCAAGCACGAGGTAATAAGCGGCATGGGCCCGGCGAGTCGCAGATTCATCGTCGCTCTCAGCGAGGCGTTCAAGAGCGTACTCCCGGATGGTGGAGAGCATAAAGAAGCGCGCTTCTTTATCGACCTGCTCCACCTGCTGCACCAAGCTCTTGTCCACCATGGAAGCCATGCCGTCGAGCACGTCGAGGCCCAGATCGCCTTTGGTATCGCACACGGCTTCCACGCTTTCCAGCGTGCAGCCGCCGGTAAATACGGAAAGCCTGCGAAAGAGAGTTTGTTCAGCGCCATTGAGGAGGCCGTGACTCCAGTCCACGGTGTTGCGAAGCGTTTGTTGCCGAGTTGGCAAATCGCGGGCGCCGCCGGTCAACAGGTTCAAGCGGCTTTCGAGGCGTGTCAGCATGGCGGACGGCGAAAGCAGCTTGATGCGCGCCGCGGCAAGTTCGATGGCCAGAGGGAGGCCGTCAAGGCGAGAGCAGATGGCCGCCACCGCGGGTGCGTTTTCCTTCGTCAGTGCGAATTGGTGCTTCACAGCCTGCGCACGTTCCACAAAGAGCGCGATCGCTGGAAGACGGGAAAGCACTTCCAGAGGCGGCATGGACTTGGGGTCGGGCAGCGCGAGCGGGGGCACGGGAAATTCATGTTCGCCGTAGACATGAAGCGGCGCTTGGCTCGTGACCACGACCCTGAGTTTGGGGCCGGTAGTAAGCATTTCCGCCACGACCGGCGCGGCGGAGACGAGGTGCTCGAAGTTGTCGAGCAAGAGGAGCATCGGCTGGCTCAGGCCGCCCACGTACTCTATCAAGCTTTCCTGCAGCGACGTATTTCCGGTTTCGCGCACGCCCACTGCTTGCGCGATCGTGGAAGCGATCAAGCCTCGTTCGCCAATCGCTGATAGAGCAACAAAGCAAACACCGCCCGGAAACTGGTCGGCGATTTCGCCTGCCACCTGCAAGACGAGCCGCGTCTTCCCGATGCCGCCCGGACCCGTGAGGGTCACCAGCTGCACGTCCGCGCGGCTCAAGAGCTGACGGAGAGCAGCCGCTTCGTGTTCCCGTCCAATAAATGCAGTGCGCTGCACCGGCAGGTTGTTGGGGCGAGGTTCGGATTCCCGGGCAGGCGCATCGGCGAGGCGGTCGCGCACCGCGGCGAGGTCGCGAGCTAAATCCCGGGTGGAGGCGTAGCGCTGCTTCGGGTCCTTGGCGAGGCAGCGCTCCACGATCCAAATGAAAGGAGCGGGCGCCTGAAGCATTCTGGCACCGAGGCGCTCGGGCTCATCGCGAAGGATTGCGGCCGTCGTTTCCGCATGCGTCTTTTTTTGGAAGGCGGGAAACCCGGTGACCATTTCGTAGAGCACCGATCCGAAGGAAAACTGGTCAGAACGAAAATCGACTTCGCCGCCGGTCGCTTGCTCCGGCGAAGTGTAGCCGACGGTGCCCATCACCGTTCCAAGCTTGGTGATGCCGGTAGCCGCATCCGAACTCCGGGCGTGGTCGAGTTTAAGAAGTTTCGCCAGACCGAAATCCAGTACCTTGGCCGTACCGTCGTGAGAAACCATCAGGTTCTCCGGCTTCAAATCGCGATGAATGATGCCAATCTCGTGCGCTTTGGCGAGACCGTCGGCAATCTGCGCCGCGATTGCAACAGACTTGCGAAATGGAATAGGGCCAGAGGCGAGCAGCGCACGCACCGTTTCTCCATCCACCAGTTCCATCGCGATATAGAGCGTGCCGTTCACCTGCCCGAGTTCATAAATCGTCACGGTGTTCGGGTGATTAAGCGCGCAGGCAGAACGGGCCTCCTGCTCGAAGCGCGATAAGGCTTCCGGTTGAGAACAGCCGCCCACCGAAAGGGTCTTGATTGCGACCTCACGCTCGAGGCGGGTGTCCTTAGCGCGATAGACGACACCCATGCCCCCGGCACCCAGCCGCTGAAGAATCTCGTAATTGCCGAAGCGCGTACCCGGCGACAGGGTAGATGCCACCGAACCAGACGTGGGAGGTGGGTTCATGGACCTTGCTGGCGCAGCTCTCGGCATCCCGAAGCAGACTGCTCGCGGCTGCGCAATTACAGTTGAATTTTAGGTCGCTGCCACGACAGCCCCCAAGGCAGCACCCCTGCTGCGCTTATAATATCCCAGATTTCAGAGGGGATTTTATGGATATTCGATCGTTGCAGCGACCACTGAAAGATCTGTACAGGCAAGACCCGGCCAGTTCCCGAATCACGCTGACAGCGCACGGCACTCAGACTGACGCACCGATCGCTTGTTCTGTGGACTTGGGGCGGGAGATCTACAAGGCGCAAGCGCACAAAGGAGTCGGTGGCGCGGGTACCGGAGCCTGCTCCGGAGACCTACTGTTAGGTGCGTTAGCCGCCTGCGCGCAGATCACTTGCCAAATGGTAGCCGCTGCCATGGGAATACCCACAGCGGGCATAGATGTCACGGTCGAGGGCGATCTCGATCTGCAAGGAACGCTGGGAACATCGAAAGAGGCGCCCGTCGGATTTCAGAGCATCAGAGTCATTTTCGACGTCCGCGCCCCGCATGCAACTGTGGAGCAGTTAAGCGCATTACAGGCGAAAACGGAACAATATTGCGTGGTGATGCAAACGTTGCAGCATCCCCCGAGGATTGAGAGCAAATGGAAGCAGTAGGGATGGTCAAAGGTTCAGAGTGGATTCCCGGCTTTGATCAGTGTTCTCCGGTACTCCTTAGGACTAATT
>Ga0209577_10007537_pt1 | contig 10013 bp, 8 predicted proteins | sample GraSoiAngelo_109_FD_185874 | JGI IMG/M metagenome (GOLD analysis project Ga0209577, IMG submission 185874) | Grasslands soil microbial communities from the Angelo Coastal Reserve, California, USA - 14_0903_12_20cm (SPAdes) (version 2) | ecosystem: Environmental > Terrestrial > Soil > Grasslands ...
TTCCGGGGTCGACTCCCGCGGCCGCCCGATCGCCAAGCCGGAAGCCACTCCCAGCCCGGACGGCGCGCTGGTCGAGCCTGGTTCAGACGGAGCCAGCAATTGGATGGCGCCAAGCTTTGATCCCCAGACCGGCCTCTTTTATGTGAATGCCCGCCGAATCTTCAGCATTTTTTACCTCACAGCCACAGGGAAGCCCGAAGGTTGGGGAGGCCGCGACCGCAATCTCTGGGCCAATTCGACGCTTCGCGCGCTTGACTACCGTACCGGCAAAGTAGTGTGGAATCACGAAATCGGAAGCGGCGAAAGCATCGCAGGAATTCTTACAACCGCCGGCCATCTCCTCTTCAGCGCCGATAATTCTGGCAATCTGCTGGTTCTAGATCCCGTCACGGGCAAGGCGCTGTGGCACCTGAACGCCGGCGGACGCATGGCTGCCTCTCCGATGACCTACGAACTCGACGGTCGGCAATACGTCATCCTCGCTGTGCAGGACATTCTCTATGCCTTTTCGCTGCCTCCGCCTCTCCCATCTCACTGAACAGACGTCCAGGCGGAAGCGGCAAAATCGAATGTGCGCTCACCCGCTTGGTTTATGCCATAGCGCATTGCCAGACATTGAAGAGTCTCATGGGAGCCATTGGAATTCGCTCCTAGAGCAGTGAAGCAGCTCTATCTATCTCGCTCAAAGCGAAGTGGATTTCTTGGGCGAAGAGGGCGATGGCGCGTTTGAATGGTGCCGGGGGCCCGGTTTGCACCATTGGCGCCACGGAATTCTCGCTGCCGGTGGCAGCATGACAGGGCAACACCATTGAAATTAGGCGGCGTGGACCGCGGGCCCCTGGAATGGCCTTAGAGAGCGCGGAACTTAGAACATGCTCATCTGGCCAACGGGAACAACGAAAACAAGGCGTCCATTAGACGGCAGCCCGCTATTGTTCCACTTCGGCTATTTTTCATACTATGCTGGCTTAATCGCAAAGCGAAGAAAGTAACGAAAAAGAACGAGGTCATCAGGTCTTTTCTCTACGACATTTTCCATAGTTTCCTGATTCACGGTTCCTAGGTCCAAGGGATTGCGGAGTTTTGACCACGATGCTAGGTTACCTGACTATCCCTGGCTCCAGCATTTTCGCTAAACAGCCAACGGCTTGGAGGTCTAGTCATGCGAGAGTGGTTAACGGGTGACCCGGGCCACGCTAATAAGAAGCATCCTTCACTAAGACTCGCGCGTGCGTCCGCAGACCAGGGCGGTGATTTATCCAAACTTCAGTCCGCGACAAGTGCGAGTACGATCGAATCTGTATCTCAGCACTTTGAAAAAGCAAATCCCGATTCCCCTGGGCTTTTGTTGTTGGACACATTGCGGCGGCCCCTTTACGTCAACGAAGAGGCTGTTTCCATCCTTTGTTACCCTGAAAGCCCGCCCAGGAATGAAAGTCTTGGCTATTCTCTGGTGCGCACGATAGACTCGCTGCTCCCCAAGCAAGTCGGTTCGTTGTGCTCGCAGTTTCCCAATGAATTTGCTTCTGGGAAAAGACGTTATCAAGTCCAAGTGTTCAAGATGAATTCCTATTTGGAGAAGGGCACGGGACCAACCTTGGCTATGATGCTCGAGAGGAACAAGCGAGCGGCGCTTGATCTCTCGAGAATCAGTCAGAAATTCCGCTTGACGCCGCGCGAAACCGAGGCCCTCAAGCTTCTGATGCAGGGATATACAACCAAGCTGATCGCCAGCCGGATGCACATCAGTCCGAATACCGCAAAGACTTTCTTGAGATTTGTCATGTTCAAGACGGGAGCTTATGACCGGTCTGGAGTCCTGGCCAAAATCCTGCAGGTTTCGAAAGATGACGCAGTGAATCGAGCACAGCCATACGAGCGACTGATGGCTATCTAGATTGCTGTGGCGGCTATAACCCATAGGCCATGACCACAAACCGGTTTTTCCCTGCCCGAGGCGAGGAGCGTATCCCTTAGATTACGTATTGGAGGCCGATTCGGTAGTGCCGGCTACGAGACGGGCGGCCTACCCAACGAACTTGAACCAGCGTGGGGATCTGGGCAGGAAAGTGAGCTAGCTTGAGCTGGCCCTGAAGAAGAACCGACTCTCTAGGGGCGTGAGTCGCAAGCAGGCAGAACCCGCCGTCAGAGATATTCTTTACTTGTCCGCGGAAGGTCACCGTTCCTTTCTGGCCGTGAAACGCAGCCAACTCGCTACCCTCGAACTTTCCGTCGATCGGATAGCGCGAATGGCCTCGTTTAGCTAGCGATTTTATGCCCATCTCATTCCGACAAGAACGCCAGGATTTCCGGTACAGCTATGAAGGGCCAGATGCCATTGGCTTCAGTGCGCAGTTTCTTCTCTGCGGCTAATCTGACTACTACGGCAGCGTGACGTTGTTGAAGAATTCCCCCATAGTCGGGGCGCTTGAAGCGGCACCGGGAAAGACGGTGACGCCGAGGCCTCCGAGCATAAGGCGCAGAGTGCTCTGGTGCTGGTACAGAGTCGTGGACTGGTAGCCGGCTTTGGAGAATGGGGAGATGAGCACGTTGACAACACGACCGCCGCCATGCGTATTATCGTTTTCCGATTCATCGGTGGTGATGATGAGCAAACCGTCTTTCTGGAACAGTGCGCTCTTGATGAGCGGATCGATGTTGGCCTGGAGCCAAGTGTCCGCGGTGGTGATGCTGCAATCATGCGCATCGTTGCAAAGGTTCGGAACAATGAACGAATACTCGGGAAGGGTGCCACTGGCCAGATCGGTGGCGAATTGGGTGAAGGGAACGAGATTTCGTACTTGCGTCGGGCTGTTTTGCACGTCCGTCATGTAGGCCAGAGGATTGTGGCGCACGGCGTAGTTCCCGGTGTTGCCGCCGGTGTAGCCGACCGAAGGCAAGTCTTCGGCATAGGACTTCCACGTCTTACCCGCGGCAACGAGTTCGCGAACAATATTATCGACGGAAACGGGGAAGCTTGAAGGCGTCTGGTTGTCGTCGTTCGTCAGGACTTGGCCAGTGGCGAGCATCAAATAGTTGCCAATGGAAGGATGTGTGTTGGCGTAATATTGCGTGGCGAGGCCATATTGACTGATGAGGCCGTTGAGATAAGGCATAGCAGTAGTGCCGATCACGTTGGAGTAGTTTGTGTTTTCCTCCACAATGACAATGATGTGGCCGAAGGGAGCAACCGCGGTCGTATTGATGGTGATGGTAAGGCTGGCGGAGGCCGTTTGCGCGACAGTGTCCTGTACTTGGATGGTGGAGGTGAACTGGCCGGCAGTAGTTGGCGTGCCAGATATGGTTCCGCTGGAGGGGGCCAGAGTGAGCCCGGGGGGAAGTTGGCCCGAGGGCTGAGACCAGGTGTAGGGGGGCGTGCCGCCTGTGGCCTGCAGCGTCGCGCTGTAGGCTGCCTGTATCCGGCCAGCAGGTAGACTGGTAGTGGTGATTTGGAGCACTGGGGTCGGGTTCACCGTAAGCGTGGCTGTATTGCTGGTAACGCTTCCCACGGAATTGCTGACCATCACGCGGAACAGCGCGCCGTTGTCCGCCGAGGTCGTCACGGGCGTAGTGTAGCTGGCTGACGCGGCCCCACTGATGGCTGTCCCATTCTTCTGCCACTGGTAACTCAACGGCGCGGTGCCCGTCGCCACCACCATGAACGTGGCGGTCTGCCCCACCGTCACCGCCTGGCTGGCTGGCTGCGTCATGATCGAAGGTGCCACTGGAGGCGGATTATTTGAGCTGGCGACATTTCCTGCACATCCAGCACTCACAATCCCAACGGCGAGAAGCAACAAAGACAAAACCACGCCCAAACGATTCATGACTGTATCCTCATCTCTCAAAGTGTTGCCCGGCACGCAGCATCTGGGAAGGGGAGGGGCAACTCACCGGAGAAAAACTGTTATCGAGCCAGCCCGTTCTAGCTCGTTTCTTGGATGGCTGGAGTCCTGAACTTTAGGCGCTTACTTTTCGAACTGTCTACTGTTCTGAAGGCCAGGGTGTCGGGTCTAACCTGGCTTACCCTCAGTACAGGAGGTGCTCGTATTCCGGTGGTTGCTCTGCCCAGTCGAACGTGTCGGCGCCAGGGGCAGCAGAGGGCATGAGGTAAGTGGTTGTTTGGAAGGCAAGCCGCAATGCGGGATCTCAAGCTTCTCTTGTTTGCCGCTCGCGGCAATCTCGTCTGACGACTCGATCGTTCTGCTTCCAGAAATCGACTGGCGCGTGCTGTTGGGAGCGTCCTTCGCTTCGCAACTCGAGAAGGAAGAAAGCACCGCCAGGGGAAGAGCGACATCGAGAACACGTGTCACCCACCTCAGAAGAGGAATCGCAGGCTCAGCTGGAGCTGCCGCCCGGGTTCGGCCACATTGGCCAGTCCGAAGAACGTCGTCGACGTCATCGCATCGAGGGCGCTGCTCTCAACGCCATCCACGATGATTTGGGGACTGCTGGAGCCGTTGCCGAACACCGAGGGGGCAAGAAATAGGGAGGGTACAGCCAGCGGGTCTCCATTCTTCGCCGGCACGTTCATTGTCATATGCTCATTGAACTGAACGTCGTTGTGATTCTCTTCTGCAAGAAGGACCGGCTGATCGCCGACGCTTACGGTCACCTTCTCGTCGACACTCGATATCTTCAATTTCACGCGGAGGGGCCGAAGTGCCGCAGGACCCACGGTGACGGCTATTTGCGCGTCCTTGAAGCCGGGAGCGTTTACACTCAGCATGTACTCGCCCACAGGAACATTCTTGAGTGCAAATCCACCCTCCTCGTCGGTCGTCGTGGTGAGGGGCTGCCCTCCCACTGCCTTGGTCAGCGCAACACTGGCATCTGGCACGGCCGTGCCGTCGGGTCCATCGACGACTCCCCTCACGGTTCCTGTGTTCTGAGCTGCCGTTTCCATGGAAAATATGGCCGCTAGGAGAATGAGAGCGCATAGGTATCGTAAGATCATCGTAGTTCTCGACTTTCCTCAGAAGTAGTGAAGACAGTGGGCCCCTGCCCAGAAACCTGAAGCTGATGAAGATAGGCGTATCGGCCCTTTCGAGCCAATAGCTCTTCATGGGTGCCTTCCTCAACGATTTGCCCGCCGTCGATGACGATAATGCGGTCCGCAAGGCGCACGGTGCTGAGACGGTGGGCGATGACGAGCGTGGTGCGTCCGGCCGCCGCGCGCTCCAGAGCGTTTATGACAGTACGTTCGGCGACGGCATCTAGACCGCTTGTAGGCTCGTCGAGAATCAAAATGGGTGCGTCGCGCAACACGGCACGGGCGATGGCGACGCGCTGCTTTTGGCCACCGGATAAAGTGGCTCCCCTTTCACCCACGGGGGTCTCGTAACCCTCCGGAAGCCGGCGAATGAACTCGTCTGCGTTTGCCGTTACGGCGGCGGCGCAGATTTCGTCGTCAGTTGCGTCGGTCCGGCCGAAGGCGATGTTGTCCCGGATGGTACCGCTCAAAAGCAACGAGTCTTGGAGGACCAAACTGATCTGTTCGCGGAGCGAGTGAAGGGAATAATTCCGGATGTCTACTCCATCGATCAGGACGGCGCCTGCGGAAGGGTCGTAGAAGCGTGGAACGAAGCTCACCAAGGTACTCTTTCCCACGCCGGACGGCCCTATGATCGCCAGTTTCTCTCCCGGCGAGATGCAAAGGTTGATATGAGAGAGAACTATTACACCGGGCTCGTACTCAAATGACACGTCCCGAAACTCGATGATGCCCTTGAACCGCGGGGCCAGCCGCGCCGGTCTGCGGTCTCTGACCTCACTCCGACGCAGCAACACTTCGAAGATTCGCTCCGCGGCTACGCTCGCCTTGGTGAAGGTATTTGCCGAACGTGAGATGGCCTTCATGGGGGAGTAGAAGTTATTCATGTAGGCAAAGAAAATGACCACGTCCCCGGTTGTGAGCTGACCGGCGAGAACGCTCCTGGCCCCGTACCACATCATTATGGTCAGCCCTATGGCCGCCAAGAAATCCACCACCGGCGCGATCCGCGCCTGATACCGCACGCTCTCCAGGAAAGCCTGAAGACTGCTTTCACTTTGCACCTGGAAGCGCTCGTCGATCTGGCCCTCTTGCGCCAGTCCTTGCACCATGCGAATGGAGGCCAGCGTTTCCTGGGCGAGTGAAGCCAGCAGTCCCGTGCTAGTGCGTGCTTTGCGAGTGGCGTGCTTGATGAGGAGCTTGTGGCGATAAACTATCCAGAACATCAGCGGGGCGATCGAGAGAGTAGCGAGAGCGAACCTCCAGTTGAGCCAGAACATCAGGACAGCCATGCTGGTCAGCAACAGCGTGTTACTGCCGAAAACGATGACCCCGTTCGCAAGGAAGTCTTGAAGGGACTGAATGTCGGAGGTCAACCGGGTAGTCAGGTCGCCTGTCTTTTGGGTGTCGTGGAAACGCAGGGACAGCCGTTGCATGTGGGCGAACAGGTCCCGCCGTAGGTCAAAGACGAAGCGCTGGCCGATGTTACCCAAAAGGCGTGTATAGCAGTAAGAGGTTAGACCGGTGACGAGCGCGATAAGGAGTACGGCCGCGCAAGAGCCGTAAAGGATTTGCATCTTCGTAAATGGCGCGCTGTCCAGCCAGGCGTGGATCAGAGGTGCGCGACTTGGTTTATGCGAAAGCACTCGATCAATCACGACCTTAAGAGGCCAAGGACGCATGACGGTCAGCAGGGAGTCGAGCACCAAGGCTAGGAGCGCAAGGAAGATCTTCCCCCAGTGAGCACGAAGAAGAAGGAAAAAGTAACGAAAGCTTCTTTTTTCGGCACTCTCAGAGTGAGCCTGACTTAGCATCTCTCGTGTGTCTCCTCCTTTCGAAAGCCACGGTGTGTGTCCGCGGTTCCCCGCGGGATTGCGTCACACTCAATTTTCCGGCTCCGCAAACCGCCCAGCTTCCTCGAGCAGCGCGTCGACTACATGCTTCCCATCTCGATTGCGGCGCACCACCGCTTCGACATATGCGAGTTTTAGGTAAGCAATGACTGCAAACAGGCGTAGCCTCGAGACGGAAAAACCAGCAGACTCCGAGGCGTAGGAATCCTCAAACCGGGCGGCGAAGGCGTCCAGGGAATTGATCGCCCCGAACGAAGTCAGGGCCAGAAATCGCAAGTGGGCCACAAAGTGGGCTACGTCGAACAGGGGATCGTATTGGCAAAACTCATCGAAATCCAATCCGGTGAAACTCCGGCCTTCCACGATGAGGTGTTCGGGGGAAAAATCGCGGTGTGTGGGGGCCCACGTCAGCGGCTCGAGCCTCAGAAACGGATGCTTAATGTGGTCTAAAACATCGCCAAAGGCACGTCCGGTCTCTCGATGTAGCGAAGTCAGGCTGCGCTTCCGGACGTCGAGCATATGGAGGTGGAGCGAGAAGCTGTAAATACGCCCGCCATGAAAACCGCAGGTATGCAGCCGGTGCAGCCACTTGGCTGCCCCTTCCACGGCTCGAAGAGCGCCCTGTCCGGCAAGAACAATATCGCGGAGAGACGTGCCGTCCTCCCAGCTCAGGACCAGGACCTGCCAGGTCGGGTGGTAAGCCAGCGGCTCCGCAATCGTGAATCGCCCTCGCGAGAAGCTGCCATGCCAGAGCCGCTGACAATTCTTATAAACACGCGCTCCATGACCGGCTGTGTAGAACTTCGCAAAAAAGCAATGGCGCTTACCCGGCATCCCAGGCGCAGCGCGCATCTTCACTTCCAATTTCACAACGCAGCGCTTCCCGGGAATGTAGCGGTGAACGAACAGACGGTCGTGCGTCAGCTCGATGCGGCTTCCCAAACGGCTACGCAATAGCGGGGTCAACACCGCTAGAAGCTGCTCCGGATAATTGAGCAATGCCAATCCCGGCAGCGCAGGATCGCCGGGGACGGCGGCGCGGGTGCCAGGTGCTTCTGTTCCCATCGCACAAAAAACGCTAGGCTTTCGCCTAACCTCTCGTGTCATTTCGCCTACCATAGAACTGACCGGCATAAGAGTTATCACCCTTGAAATTACCCGCCGCAGCTTCTCGCATCTGCTTCCCAGGAGCACCTTAAGGCGCTTTGGGCAGGGGTTGGACTGATGCGAATCCTTTAGGCCTCAATTCCTCAGAACTTGAATCCCTTCATCTAGCATCGCCGCAACTTTCTCCTCCCACCGGGGAACCTGAGCCTTCATCGCGCAGTACTTGGCCACCTTCAAACACATCGCAGCCCTGTAAAAGGGAAGTCGCGGCAATATCTCTGTGCCCCTCTCCCCTACGTAGGTTTCGAGGAATACATCGGCCAACCAGTTGAGCGCGCAAATCGAGTGGAGATGGCCGAGCGCCAGGCGCTCAGTTGCCACGACAAATCTCGCGACGTCTCGGGCGGGGTCCGCCACGTCATATCCGTCCCAGTCAATCGTCACCGTCTGGCTGTTTGTTAGCAACACGTGGTCTGGGCTGTAGCTGCCGTGGCCAGCTAGGCCTTCCGTGCCGCCCAGCTTTGGAAGTTCAGCCTTCAGTCGCCTGAAAAGCTCTTTCGACTTTTCTGCCAACAGGCCGCCAAGGGGAGTCAGCCGACCTACCCAGCGCTCTAGCTGGGCGAACTGCGCCTGCAGCGAAGTGACCGGGCCCCTTCTTGGACCCATATCTTGGAAACGTGCCAGCCAAAGTGCAGAACGTCGGGCGGCCTCAACCTGCAGGTGCGGGTCGGTACCCAGGAAGACCTCTCGAACCGCCAACCCTTGAACTTTTTCTTGCAGAAGGAGCCGAAGAGAAGGCACATAGGCCAACGCCTGAGGAGTCGAGAATTTCGAAGTCCGATCGAAACCTGCGCGCTCTAGCTCTCCTAAGTATTCGTAAATGTCGGGGCGTTCCACGGCGTAAATCTTGCCGATCACGTCGGGAGACATGGCTCCGTTCGTCAGGGCGATTTCAAGCGTGCATCGGTTTCCGGTGTGCCATCGCAGCACGCGCGCTCGAAATCCTTGCGGGGAGTCCGATTTCCAATGCGCGTGGGTGAACAAATCAAGTTCTCTTGCCAATTCTTCTTGATCGAATAGAGCAGCGAGCGCCGGATTTCCGCGATCTACAGGTGTTGTGATGAGTTCGAGCATGCGTTTCACCTAGAGTTCAAGTTCCCGAAGACCTTGGTCCAGCATGATTTCGGCTCTCTCGAACCAGCCGGGATGCTGTTCTCCCACGTCGCGCTTCGCTTCCTGTAAGTAGAGCGCAGCCTTATGGAAGCGCAGGCGAACCTCAACGCCAGGCTGCGAGGCAGCTAGGTAGGTTCTCAAAAATGCCTGGGAGGCGCTTTCCAGTTTCCGCACTGCGCCAAGCGCGCCTAGGGCGAGGCGCTCGAGATAGATAAGGAACATTGCCGCGTCGCGGCAGGAGTCGGCAATGTCATAACAGTCCCAGTCGAACGCGACTGTGCAGCGTTGAGGAAGAAGGAACAGATGCTCAGGCTTGTAGTCGCCGTGCCCGGCGCACATCATCTCGAGGGCTGGCGGAGAGACAGCCAGACGCTCAAATAGTTTGCGCGCCTTGTATGCAAAGGGCATGCGTGCCTCGATGATGAAGCGCACCCTGCGTTCGCCGTGCCTCAGAATTCTCTGGACGTCCATAATCTTGCCCTGCCGCGGCGCCAGAGCCTGAAACCGTGCAAGCCACAGGGCGCACCGCTCCGCGGCTTCCGCACACTCGCCTGGATTTCCATCAAGGAACACGCGCTTGGCGAGCATGCCTTCGACCTTCTCCTGCAGAAGTAGGCGCAAAGAGGGCAGGTAGGTGATGGGACAAGGAATCCAGAACTCCGCCTCCCGGTTCAAGCCCGCCCGCCAAATCTTCTTCATGGCCTCGAACACATCGGCACGGTCTCGCAAGTAGATCTTTCCGATCAGGTAATGCCAGCCCCTCTCCGTTCCGATGACAATTTCCAGCGTGCATCGGTTGCCCATTTGTAATTTGAGTAGCCGCGTCTGGGTATCGTTCACGCAGCGCGCCCCCCAGTGCGTGTAGGCAAGCTCACGGAGATGCCTTC
>Ga0209577_10007539_pt1 | contig 10010 bp, 8 predicted proteins | sample GraSoiAngelo_109_FD_185874 | JGI IMG/M metagenome (GOLD analysis project Ga0209577, IMG submission 185874) | Grasslands soil microbial communities from the Angelo Coastal Reserve, California, USA - 14_0903_12_20cm (SPAdes) (version 2) | ecosystem: Environmental > Terrestrial > Soil > Grasslands ...
GCGGCCCCCTCGATGACCAGGGGCTTGAGGTTGGCGCGCGCGGCGTAAAGAGCGGCGGTGAGCCCCGCCGGGCCTGAGCCGATGACGATTACTTTTTCGGGCATCCGCGCTTCCTTCCGAATTGCCGGGGAGTTGCGTCAATCCTAACGCAGGCCCGTAGAGCGACTCTTCCCGGCTACTGCGGTGCGAGGAACAGGCGGATGTAGCAGTCGCTCCGCTGAACGACCCACATCTCTGTCTTGCTCTTGCCACCGACGAAGAGCGAATAGATGAGGAAGAAGGCGGGCGTGCTGTCGTACCGACCGATGATGTACGCGATCGCGCGCGCGTTGCCGGTGTCTTTCGATAAGACGAGTCGCTCGCACCGCTGTATCTGGGGGAAGTACGTGTTCTGCTGGAAGGACGAAGCGACCTGCCTCTCCCCCGGTGTGGTTCCGGCCGCCGTGCCACTCTGACCAGCGCCTCCCGAGGTTGTGGGGCTCGGAATGGAATCAGCCGCCTTCGGGTGCGCGTACGTGGTGAAGAGATCTTTCGCGGAGTGGCTTGTGTAGTTCCTCGGGTCGATCTCGATCGACGGCGGTGCCGGGGCAAGGCCCGGGACAGCGCCCAATACCGGCGGAGCGGCCGAACTGTTCGCCGTGCCTGCTTCCGTCTTCTTCGGGCTCGTACCGGTCGTCGAGATCACGACGACCGCGATCGCGACCGCCGCAACGCCGCTCGCCGCGATCACCCAGCGCCGGTACCGTTCGGCCGGCTTCTTTCGCGCCTTCGTGATCGCCGCGCGCAACGCCCACGACTCTTGCTCCGAAGGAGCGGGCGACGGGAGCGCGCGCATATCCGCGAGCGTTGCGCGCAGCGCACGCAAGGTCGCCGAACACTGCGAGCAGCCTGTGAGATGCTGCTCGAGATCGTCCCGGTCGGCGCCGGTCAGCTCACCGTCGACGTACGCGGAAAGCTGCTCGGGATCAGGATGCGTGCTCATCGTCCTTCCTTTAGAGGCTCCGGACCCTCGGTCGGTTCCGTCTCACGAAGATGTCCGAGCAGCTCTGCCATCTCTATGCGCGCGCGATGCAGGCGGCTCTTGACCGTTCCGACCGGGATGTCCAGCGCGGCCGCAGTCTGCGCGTAGTCCAGATCTTGCAGATCATGGAGGACGAGGACCGCGCGATGATCGTCGCTGACGTGTAGCAACGCGCGTTGGACCTCCGCCGCGCGGGCCGCGCGCGCTGCTGCATCCTCCGGCCCGATGTCATCGCTCGGACGCTCGCCGGCTTCCTCGATCGGCTCGGCGACGTGTCGCTTGCGTTTCCGCAATACGTCGAGCGATGCGTTTACCGCGACACGGTGGAACCACGTCGACAGCTGTGCGTCACCTCGGAAAGAACGGAGTGCGCGCAACGCGCTGATGAAGACGTCCTGCATCGCGTCGCGCGCGTCCTCGATGTTCCCGGTCATTCGAAGCGCGATCGCGTAGACACGCTGCTCGTACCGCTGGACGATCGCGTCGAACGCATGCGAGTCGCCGCGCGCGAACTGCTCGACGAGCTCACGATCCTCTGAGTCGGCCATCGCGAGCTACCCGTCGGCGACGGCGACGCGCTCGATCGACGGATCGACGAGCAGCCTTCGTCCCGGCATGCGCGCGATCGAGCCCTCCTCCACGTCGCGGATCGACGTGACGTCGACTGTTACAAGCTGCATCCCGATCCGTCCGATGACCGGCGCGCGCCGCTCGCCGAAGAAAACGGCACGCGGAGACTCCCGCACGCCGGTTGCGCGCGCAGCCACGCGCGCGGCGGCGCGAGCAGACTCCTTGACCGACTCCGTGCGCGCAGCCGGCTCGAGCAGGAAGCCGTCGACGTATCCGACCGGGAGCGTTGCGGCGCGCGTCGCGCGATTCGCGCGCCATTCCGACCCGTAGCCGACCGTCGCCCCTGCGGGGATCGTGCGCACGGCGACCACGCGCGCGTACCACGCGAATGGATCGCGCGGCGTCCACGGCGCGTGCGCGCCCGGCGGGTCCTGCCCGTAGAGCAGCGTGCCGACGCGGACCATGTCGAACCGGGCGCGCGGAAGTGCGAGCGTCGCGGCGGAGTTCGCCGCGTGAACCGGGGCGGAGATCCCCGCCGTCCGCAGCGCGCGCACAACGCTTTCGAACCGCGCGAGCTGTCCGGGACCCGAGTGCCCGGCAGCATCGGCGAAGTGCGTCCACACCGAGCCGAGCGTTGCGCGCGCGCCGACCGCCCGAGCAGCGTCTACGACGTCGTCTTCCGAGACGCCGAGCCGTCCCATGCCGGTGTCGACGATGAGATGAGCGCGCGCACCGGCAGGGACGTTCGCGACCTGAGCGGGGGAACCGACGCTGATCTCGCAGTCGTGCTTCACCGCTTTCCTCGGATCGGTGACGGGCGCCAGGATCAAGATGCGCGCGTCGACGCCGGCCTCTCGAAGCGCCGTGGCCTCTTCGATGCGCGTCACCGCGAGCATGGCGGCCGTGCGCGCGAACGCGCGGGCAGCGATGACCAACCCGTGGCCGTAGCCGTTCGCCTTGACGACCGCGCAGACGGGGACGCCGGCGTGCTCGGACACCAAACCGAAGTTGTGCTTCAGCGCCGAGACGTCGACCTCGACCCACGTCGAGCGGTCCATCTAATCGGCCTCCGCGGCTCCGCCTTTGAGCTTCCGTCGAAGCGAGATCGCGGCCGGCGCAGCCTTCCGCCACAGCGTGTACCAGCCGGAGCGGAACGGAAGATCGAACTCACCGGCGTACTCGACATAGCGTGCGCCGAAGCCTTCTTTGAATCGGTTCAGCCCTGCGATGTGCCCTTCGACCGCCCGCCCTTCCTGCATCGGCGAGACGCCTCGGAAGTCGTAGATGCGGTATCCGTTCTCGGCCGCCCATCGGATCGCCGTCCACTGGATGAGGTGGTTCGGCATCACGTTGCGGTGCTCGTTCGACGAAGCGCCGTAGGTGTAGATGACGCGCTCGCCCATCGCCGTCAGCAGGATGCCGGCGATCGGTCCGCCTTCGTAGTCGGCCATGAACATCTTGAGCAGCCCTCGCGGCTCGAGCTCGTCCCACAGCTTCTCGAAGTACCAGCGCTCGCGCACGACGAAGCCGTCACGGCGGGCCGTCTCTTGCAAGATCGCGTAGAACGGGCCGATGTCTTCGCGGCGCGCTTCGCGAACGGAGACGCCCCTCCGCTCGGCGAGCCGGATGTTGTAGCGCCACTTGGACTTGAATCCTTCGAGCACCTTGTCGAGCCCGGGGCTGAGGTCGAGCACCATCACCGCCGTCGGCTGAACACCTCCGAACGCGCCGCTGCGAACGCGCTCGAAGCCGGCTTTCTCGAGGGCGGCCGACGCCTCAGATCCCGCCTCGATCGGCGGATCGCACTTGAGCATGAACCCCCGGCCCGCTCGACGCCTGATCTCGCCGATCAACGCGTGCAGCGCCGCGGTGTCGGTGTAGTCGAGAACCAGACCGCGCGGCGCGTAGAGCAATGGTGGGATGCCCCTCGCGGGCTGGGTACGAAGCACAGAGCACGCTGCGCGCGCCCGCCCGTCGTCGTCCTCGACGAGCAGCCGGAGCGGCTGCCATCCGCTCGCGCGCTTTACCTCGCCCCACCCGTACGACTGCATCGCGTCGGCGAGCGGCGAGGCGGAGACGGCAGCGTCGTAGCGATCTCGTTGATCGGCCGAAACGGCGATGACGCGCACGCCGCGAGCATACCCGCCGGGGCGCGCGGCCCCGGTCACGGGGCGTAGAAGCGGATCTCGTTGACGGTCGCGCTGTACGGGTAATTCGCGTTGGTGTTGTTCACGGCCAAGCGGGTGATCCAAAGCAAGACGTAGCGAGCGCTGGTTCCGGCGGGAAGCGTCACGGTTTGAACGCCGGATCCCGCGGTGATCGACTTCACCAGGCGGAAATCGCTCGCGGTCGAGCCCTGTTGGTTCGCGACCCGGATCTCCGCATCCCACCCGGGGAGGGACGTCTGTAGCTGCAGCCGCCCGATCGCTTCCACCTTTCCGAGGTCGAAGATGAGCCCGACTCCCTTCTTGCCCCCGACGTCCGCCGTCGCGTAGTCGAGGGTCGACCACGCGCTCGCCTGGTCGCCGTCGTACGCATCCGGGACTTGCTGCGGGTTCTCGCTGCCGTTCCCACGCGGGTCGAAGTCGCGCGCGCCGGTGATCTCGAGGGCGGCCGCTTGAGCGGAAGCCGACGACGTCGGCTGCGCCTTCTTCTTCCCCAGGTTGTTCGCGAACTCAACGCCGAGCGTCAGCGCGAGGATCGCCAGCACGACGACGACGATGACGGGAACCAGCCACCGGAACTCCGCGATCGCGAACCGTGGCTCCTTCACATCCTTGGGGACGACGCGCGCGAACGGCGCCAGCGCCGACTCGAACTCGTCGAGGCTCGGGCGCGCGGTCGGATCGGAGGAGAGCGCGCGCGCCAGGAGTTCGTCTATCTGCACCGGAACGCCTCGGCGCTTCGTTCGCGCGCGCGCACCCTTCTCGGGCGGGCTTCCCGTGATCATCTGATACGTCAGTGCGGCGAGCGCGTACCGATCGGCATCGGCGGGGATCGGGTCCTTCTCCGGGGTGCGGTATTCCACCGGTTGCTCGGACGAGAGATCCACTTTCGGATTCGCGCGCGCCGTGTCGGCGGCGCCGACGGCGAAGATCTTCGCTCGTCCTTCTTCGTCGAACAGGACGGTGGACGGCGACAGCGACCCGTGCCAGCTTCCTCGCTCGTGCAGCGATTCCAACCCGCGCGCGATCGCGAGCGCAGCGCGCGCAGCGTCGGTGGTGCGCATCGGCCCGGCGTTCAGCCGGTCGATGAGGCGGCCGCCGGAGGCATGCTCGAGGACGGCGAATGCAGGCTGGTCGCCGATGTCGAAGACCTGGAGCAAGCCGGGGCCCCCGATCTGAGCGGTGCGTGCCGCCGCTTTCTGGAACGCGCGCCGCGTCGTCTGATCCGCCGCGAGCGCGGGGTGAAGGAGCTGCACCAGGACCGCTCGATCCAGGACGCGGTCGCGCGCGAGCCAGACGGGCCCGAGCGGGCCGACCCACTCGTTCCGCTTCAGCGTGTAACGCTCACCGAGGACGTCGCCCGGCGCCGGTGGGGGAGTCTTGGAGGTCACTGAACGGTGCCGTCGTGCGTCGAGTCTGCGGTGGCGAATCGCTTGAGGAACCCGACGTGCTGGATGATGAACGTCGAGGCCTTCTTGCGGATCGTCACCTCGACGTACGTTCCGTCCCGGCTCACCGAGAAGCGAACGACGGTCGTATGGTCTTTGGCCGCGACCTGGTCGGCCGCTGCGCGCGCCTTGTTCTCGTCCTTGGTCGATGCAAACACATTGCCCGCCTCCGACGCCGCGTCGATCGCAACGCGGTCGGCCGTTACCTTCGCGACGATGATCGCACCGGTTTCAAAGGATGCGAGGGCGACGATCGCAAGCATGAGGATGAGCTTGAAGATCCAGCCGAGGACGATGCCTCCGCGCGCGCTCCTCACATCGCCTCCCCTCTCTTGAACCGGCCGGCGACCATGCCGACGAGCGGCTTCAGCTCGTCGACCCCGAGAAGTTTCGCGGCGATCAGATAGGTCACGATGCCACCGAGAACAGCCGAGCCTACCTGAGCCAGTTGACCCGTGAAACGACCCAGATCGACCGACGACCCGACGCCTCTGGCGATCACCCAAGCGACGAGTCCCGTTGCGACGGACGCGATTCCGATGCGCGTATGGGACGTGAGCAACCGGCCGCCGTCGAGACCTCCGATCCGCGACCGGAGGACGACGGCTCCATACAGTGCGCCGCCGATGTACGACAGCGCGAGAGACAGTGCGAGCCCCGGAACTCCCATAACCACGTACAGCGGTATCGCGGTAGCGATGTTCACCACGTTCGTGACGACATTCACGATCCAGGGCGTCTTCGTGTCTTGCATCGCGTAGAACGCGCGCATGATCTGCTGGAACGCCGCGTACGCGCCCAGCCCGATGGCCATCAAAACGAACGTGTCGGCTGCGAGCTGCGTCGATCGTGCCGAGAACGTGCCGTGCTGCAACAGCAGGCGGTTCAGCGGCACGCTGAGCGCGATGAAACCGGCAGAGGCGGGCAGCACGATGAGCGCGGTCGTACGGAGACCGAGAGAGACGTCGCGCCGCACGGCTCCCAGATCCCGCGTCACGTAGTGCTCCGAGATCTCGCGGACGAAATACGTCATGACGCTGACGGCGAAAATGCCGTAGGGGAGCTGGAACAAGATCCAGGCGTTATTGAATGCGGTCACGCCTCCTTGCTTCCCGTTCGCGAGCGCGAACAAGACCCACAGCCCGACCTGGTTGACGATGACGTACCCGAACGAATATTTCGCGAGGTTGCCTACGTGACGGATGGCGGGGTGTCGCCACTGGAACGCGCGCAGCTGGTACTTGCCCGGGAGCTTCGCGATGAACGGAACCAGCACGAGCGTCATCGCGATCACGCCCAGCGTCGTGCCTCCGGCGAGCAGCCATTTGTCGCCGAGCGTCAGTGAGCTCAGCGTCGGTGTTCGGGAGCCGTGCTCGTACCGGAAGACGATGAACGTCGCGATGACGATGAGGTTGTTCAGAACGGGAGCGAACATCGGGATCGCGAAGCGACGATACGCATTGAGCAAGCCGGTCATCACCGCGCCGACGGCGTAGAAGATCATCTGCGGCATGAAAAGCCGCAGGAAGAACCCGCCCACCGCTTCTTGCTGCGCGCGCTGCGCCGCCGGCACGTGGAACGCGTAGATCTTGATCAGCTGCGGCGCAAGAAGCACGGTGATCGCGGAGAAGATCGCGGCGACGACGAACGCGATGTTCAGTATCGACGAAGCGAGCTTCCACGAGTCCTCGCGTTCGCGCGTCTTGATGTGCTCCACGAAGACCGGCACGAAGATCGTGGCGAGGATCTCGCCGAGGACCAGCTGATACACGATGTTGGGCAACGAGTTGGCAAGGTTGTACGTGTCGGGGAGCTTCGACTCGGTCGCACCGATCGCCCACGCCATGACGGCGATGCGGCCGAAACCTGTCACGCGCGAAAGTGCTGTCCCGATGCTCATCGCGACCGTCGCGCGTGCGAGCGACGGCCCCGCATCCTCCGTGGCTGCGGAGGGAGGAACGTCGTCCGGGCCCGTGAGGGGTGGTGAGGGATCGAGCGAGGACATCAGGGCGAGGGTATCAGCGGCCGAGTGCCCCGGCGGGGGTCCGTTCGTCCATTCCTACGCGGTATCGGCGGGTGGAGTCGCCGGCGTTGCTCGAGCCGCCGCCTTCGTTCGCCGACGGGTGCGCCGGGCCCAGGCGAGCAGCAAGAACAGCGTGCTCCCCGCGACGACAAGAAGAGCAACCGTGCTTACAGCGCTCGAACGAAGGATGACACTGCCGCGCGCGATCAGACGGACCCCGTCGGGGGTCTCGAGCCTGACGTCGAGCGGAAACGATCCGGCCGCGCGCGCGAGCACGGTGAAGTCGACCGTGTCGTTCGGAGGATCGACTTGCGTGAGCTTCGCGTCGCCGCTCGGGAATCCGACCTTCGCGCTGTCGACCCTGACACGCACGCGAACCGGGAACGGGTTCTTGTTGATGATCGTGACGGGAACGCTTCCCGACTTCGCCGTCAACGTGACCCGTCGCCCGGATCCAACTTGGATACCCGAAAGGATGCCGAGCACCGTCGAGCGGACGCGCCGTGCGAGCCGAAGCCCCAATGTGGGATCGCTATTCCACTCGGACGACTCGGCCGCGAGGAGGTTTCGGTCGTACTCGTCCCCGTTCGGCAGCGGCTGCACGAGGATCGCGTCCAACGTTGAAAGCGCAGAACGTCCGGCGCGCGCGCCCGCGAGGTACGGCTGATCCGGACGCGTGAACGTCGGGAACGGCAGGTTCGCACCCTCAGGTGGCAGAACGGTCAGTGCTTCGCTGGCCGAGCGCATCCGAACCCACGGCGCGCTGCTCAACCCGTCGATCGTCGCCGAGAGGGCCGTCGGTGCCATGAGAACGGGCGAGTCGATCACGAACACGCGATCCGAACCGAAGGACGGCAGCTCGAGGTAGCAGCTCGCGGTTTCGGCGATGATCGATTGAGCGAGGAGGACGCCCTGCTCCGCACCCGCCAACCGGGCGGCCACCGGAGCGTCCGGCAGCAACGCTCTCGGGGTTCCGTCGCCCAGGCCGACCGGCCTCGACGGCCCGAACAGACCCGGCTCGAACGGCTCGACTGGTTTCTGGGGCAGCGTCGCCGGATCGAGCACCACACCGGTGATCCCCAACGGAGCGAGCGCGTTGGCGGTCGCCTGGTCGAACGCCAGGTTCGGTGGAACCAAGACCGACAGCGACGGCGCACGCCGCAGCACTTGCTCGGTCACCGACCGGCCGAGCGTGATCTGGCGCAGCACGTCCGCGCGCATGTTGCGTTGCGCGAGCGTGGGGAGGTCGGCGGGGACGTACGGAACCGTCGCGATCTCGCCGGCGGCTTGTGCGCTTCGACGGAGCAGGTCCAGCAACGTCGCCGCCACGCGCGCGCTCAGGTCGCTTGCCGGCACCCGTTGCTTCCCCGTCTGCGTCACCAGGTCGAAGCCGTCGGCCAGGTCGCCCAGTGTGTCGAGCAGCGACGGGTCGGGCGCGAGCGTCAGGTTCACCCCGGGCCGTGCCGCGATCGCTTGCAGCTGCTGCGTGAGCTCGGCCATGCCGAGGCTGTCGATCGCCGTCTGCGTATAGACGCCGTCTAACGGCCGGACGGTCGGCGCCGAGATCGGGACGATCCACGTCACGTTGAGTGGGTTCGTCGCCGGGGACGCGAAGTACGGCATCGCGGTCGACGCGGTCTCTTCGCCGTGCGAATCGCGAAGTGTGATCTGGATCGGATAAACGCCGGCGCGCGCGATCGAACCCAGCAGGGCGGCGGCGGGTTGCTCGAGCGTGACCGTTCGCTGCTGGCCGGGCGCGATCGGTCCCGGGATCGGTTGCGAGAAAGAGCCCAGCGCCTCCGTCGGTGGCGTGCCGTCCAGCGCTTGGCGGAGCTGCCCCCTGCTGGCGACCCGCCCGAACACCGCGACGGTGACGCCGGCGTTGTCCAGCGTCAGCTCTGTCTGGTTGAGGATCTGGGCCGTCACCGTGAACGGGTGCGTGCCGTCGACCCAGGGCGAGATGGACGCGATGCGGAGGAGGCCGGTCGGGCCGGCGACCTGCCCCGCGGGACCGGATCCGTTGCGCGCGGGCGACGGCACGGCTCCGACGGCGACCAGCATGACGGCGACGACGCCGGCACGGACCCAGCGAGGAAGCACGAGGAGATGCTACTTGACCGGCTCGGGGCCGACGGCCGCCCCAAGCGGTAAAGGCGATCCCCGCGGGGTCCGATGCTCCAATGGGGGGATCCCCACACTCATATGGACATCGAATCCCTGCTCAGAGCCAGCGCCGAGAACATGGCGTCGGACATCCATGTCCGCGCCGGCGGTCCTCCGTACCTCCGCGTGGACGGGGACCTGATCCCGGTGGACGTGCCTGCGCTCACGCCGGAGGACAGCGAGCGGCTCGCTTTCGCCCTCATGACAGAAGAGCAGAGCCGCGTGTTCCGGCAGACGAACGAGATCGACTTCGCGTACACCCTCGACGGCGTCGGCCGCTTCCGGGTGAACGTCTTCCGTCAGCGCGGCCTCGTCGGCGTCGCGATCCGGCGGGTGCTCCCCGGTATCGCGTCCTTCGAAGCGCTTGGTCTCCCGCAAGCCGTCGCGTCGCTCGCCGAAGAACGCCGCGGTCTCGTCCTCGTAACCGGCATGACCGGCTCGGGGAAGACGACGACGACGGCTGCGATGCTCAGCCGGATCAACATGACGCGCGCGTGCCACATCGTGACGATCGAAGATCCGATCGAGGTGATGCACGAGGATCTGCTTTCGATCATCGATCAGCGCGAGATCGGTATCGACACCTCAGACTTCCACACCGCGCTGAAGTACGTGAGCCG
>Ga0209577_10007545_pt1 | contig 10005 bp, 9 predicted proteins | sample GraSoiAngelo_109_FD_185874 | JGI IMG/M metagenome (GOLD analysis project Ga0209577, IMG submission 185874) | Grasslands soil microbial communities from the Angelo Coastal Reserve, California, USA - 14_0903_12_20cm (SPAdes) (version 2) | ecosystem: Environmental > Terrestrial > Soil > Grasslands ...
GGGGTCATGGATGCTCTTCCCAAAGCCGCAGGAGAGTGAGGGTCGCTCTCACCACGCGGCTCAGTCTGTGCGCATGTATGGCTTAGTGCATCTCCTCCTCCTCGTGATGCGGCTCCTCTCTTCTGCTACAGAAATTCGCGTTCGGTTAAATCCGTATTCACGCCCGCGGCGGCCCGACTTCCCTCGGCGGCTGCGATGATCAGTTGAGCGGGGACAACGACTGAGGCATCGCCCGCCGCATACACGCCTGGAACCGTCGTTCTCCCAAAGGGGTCAGTGACGATTCCCCCCATGACATTCATCTCGCAGCCGAGTTCTTCGCCAAAAGGGGAAGCTTGGAGCAACTGGGGAGCGACAAAACCGCCGTGCCGCGCTCTCTCTTCCTGCGTGGCAAACACCATCCGCTCAAGCTGCCCACTCTTTCCAACAAGAGCGGTAATACGATCTTCTACCACTCGAATCCCTTTCTTGTACAATATTTCTCGTTGTTCTTTCGTGAGAACCTGATGGCCATTCGTACAGACGAGGAGGTCATGACTCCAGTTCCAGACCACTTTGACTAGATGGAACGTGTGTGGCCCTTCCGAGATGACGACAAGGGGTCGATCCCTGAGTTCCCATCCATCGCAGTAGGGGCAGCAAAACACGCTTTTCCCGTAATAGTCATGCAAACCCTCGATCGTGGGAAGAATCTCTTTGAGACCGGTGGCAAGCAAGACCGTCTTTGCGGAAAACAGATCCCCTTTCTCTGTGGTGATTTCAAAAGCGTTTTCAGCATGGCGAACACCAGTGATTCGCACGTGCTGCATGTCCACCGAAGGATATTTGCTGAGTTCCTGGTGCGCAATGGCTCTGAACTCGTGCGGTTTGACTCCATCTCGGGTGACAAATCCATGCGACTCCTGTGTGACGGCATTTCTTGGGTGATTGTCGTCACATATCAGGACCTTTCTTCTGGCTCTGCCCAGGACAAGCGCTGCATTTAACCCAGCCGGTCCACCGCCAACAATGGCACAGTCAACGATCATAGAAAGCACACCCTTTCTTTCAAAGACTTTGTAGACTCCTAATATCTACGATTGCGAGAAGAAAAAACGCGCCTGTCCTTTCACACCAGTGCGCTCACATCTCCCAATTGTCCTACCAGTTCAACCAGCTTTCGCTCTCGGAGGTAATCTTCCATCTTCTGTTCTGCCTGTGTCATTACCCCCTGAATTAAGCACCCCTGATGATTTTCCCCATCATCACAATGAAACAAGGAGGCGATCCCTTCAACGGCATGAATCACCTCTAGAAAAGAGAGATCTGCTTTGTTTCTTGCCAGCTTGTATCCTCCATTCACTCCAGGAGCCGATTCGATCATGCCTGCCTTCACCAGCCTGGTCAAAATCTTGGAGAGATACGTTGGGGAAAGCCTCTGAAGCTCTGCCAATTGCTGGACCCCAATGGTGGTTCCTGGAGGGAGAGCCACCAGATAGAGCATGGTATGGAGCGCATAATTGGTCGCCTGGGAATACTTCACACCGCTTTCCTTTCTATTATAGACTCATTGACTCTATAATAGACGAGAGAGAGGCTCCTGTCAAGCTTTTCCATTTCCAAGGGTCTCTTTTTCGATGGTAGACTGCTGCCGTGCTTTTCTTGCAGAGGAGATGGGAGGGCGCGGACGAGAAGCACACTCTCCTCTGTGCAATGGATGGGGTTCATTCGTTGCGCATCACGTGGGTAGGCGGAGTACAACTCAGGTGCGCGTGCCACCGCCTGGATGCCAACGAAGGTGCCCCCGGAATGGCCTATCAGGTAGATCTTGTCTTTCCCGAAGCGCTGACGCAAATAATTCGTCACCGCCAGCGTGTCCGAGATGAGTTGCTCCAGCGTCATCGTCTCTGCCGGGATGTCGGCGTGGTAGGAGAGGCCCGACCCGCGCTGTTCCCACCACACCACCGTGAAATAGTTTTCCAGGCCGGTCGGGTACCTGCGGGTCAGGAAGTAATCAGACAGGCCCCCATGCAGGTAGAGCAGCACGGGATTCCTGTCATCTTTGCTCTTGATGAACATGCCCTGTTGCACCCCGTTGATGGGGACAAACACCTTCTCGGAAATGCTGCCCGGCAGGGGACGCCCGCGCTCATCGACGAAGGGCTTGGGTTTGCCGCGGCTCAAGAGCCGCAGGAGGCCCACCAGCATGGAGATGCCGGCCAGGAAGAGCGAGGCCATCACCACCAGCATGCGCCCCACCTTTCGGGCGAATGATGCAAGAGCATATCTCTTTGTGCTCGTGTCATGCTTCTGTTTCATGTCTCCCTCCGGTGAGTTTTTCGGGCCAGGCTGGTCAGTCTAGCCATCGCTAGAGCCACGGTATCTTGACCCGCTTGCGATAGGCATCCCAGGCGGGACCAAAGGTCTTGGCCAAGAGCGCTTCTTCTTCAGGCGCAAAGAGTCTTGATGCGATGTAGAGGGTGATGCCAAGCACCACTCCGAGCCAGGTGTTCAAGAGCAGCCCGAGCCACGGCAGCACCAGAAGAGCGACACCGGTATATAATGGGTGCTTCACGAGCGCGTACGGGCCGCTGGTGATCAGTTGTTTGTGCGGGACATAGGTGAGGATCAACACGACCGACCAGATCCACATGGTCACCCCAGGAAGTAACACGAGCAGAGCAATCACCGTGACCACAAGCGGCGGACCACCGACACTGAATAACGACGGCAGCAGCAGATTGAGAACCACCCCAAAGAGCACAAACGGCAACGTAAACAGCCCAATTTTGTCTCCACTTCCTACCAGCGCTTTCACTTTCATCTGCTTTCCTCGCTTCCAAATATGGTATGCTTGAGTGTGCCAAAGCATGGGCCAGCTCCACTCCCGCCCCTCGTCCTGCCCATGAGCATCCATGACAGATCTTTCCACTCTGCAGTGTACGGTATGGGCGTTACGAGGACATCACAGAGGCGGGCTGCTCTCTCACGGTGCCATCACAAATGGTCGGCGGGCAAGCCGCAGGGAAAGGTGGCGCATGATAGCTGCCCCATATGCGAGGCGAGGGAAGCGGTCTCTCACACCTTTGCGCTGATCGCGGGTTCGCAGGTTCCCGGGACGCACAGAGGGAACCAACCGCTCTTGTCCTTGAATGATATGCTGTGTGAAGAGCTGCCAATGCAACACGAAGGAGCACATAGCCATGAAATGGATTACCCGCGAGCACGTCAAGGTCGACCGCGTGGCCTGCCCCTGGCTCATCAAAAAGTTCGTCGACCCGGACGCTGAGTTCTTGTTCGTCCCCAATGACCAGGTCACGGAGGTGGCCGAGCGCGAGGGGGCCATCCCCTACGACGTGAAAGGCGTGGAACTGGGTCATCACGGCAAGGAGTGTTCGTTCGAGGCCATCCTCAAGAAGTACGGCTTGACGAGTGACCCGGCGCTCGTGCTGCTCGGCAAGATCGTCAACGGGGCGGATACCGACAATACCCTCTGGCACCAGCCGGAAGGTGAGGGGTTGGAGGCCATCGCGGAGGGCTTCCGGCACCTGGGCTTTGCGGATGACCACGAGCAGAACGCGGCGGAGTGGATCGTCTATGATGCGCTCTACGCCTATTGCCAGGAGATGGTGTGCCAGGGCAAGCCCGACGGCGCCTTCAAAGCGGCAGATGCGGGCGCGAGCACTCCCTACGATCGGACCGGGCCAAGGTAGTGATGCCCGCGGAGGATAAACGAGACCGGCGGGCACCGGCCCGGCTCATCCTGCTGATGCGCGGGCTGCGCCAGTTTTGCTATGGGCTGCTGGCGGTGATCTTAGGCGTTTGGCTTGCGGAGGAGGGCTTCTCACCTGCCGCCATCGGCATCCTGATCACCGTCTCGCTGGTCGGGGATATGGCCGGCACCTACGTGATTGGCCTCTTCGCCGACCGGTGGGGACGGAGGCGCACGCTGGCGCTGCTCGCGCTGCTCATGGCCGCGACGGGCGCGGTCTTCGGGCTGGTCTCGAGCTACGCCGTGCTGCTCATCGCGGCGTTCTTCGGCACGCTGGGCACCACGGCCTCCGAAACCGCTCCCTTCCTTCCCATCGATCAGGCCATGCTGGCCCAGGTCACGCTCCCCGCGCGACGCACGGCCCAGTTCGCCCGCTACAACCTGGTCGCCTCCCTCAGTACCGCGCTGGGAGCGCTGGCGGCAGGGCCGCCCACTCTGTTGGCGCGTGTCGGCCTCCCCCTTGCCTCCGGCATTCGCCTGCTGTTTGGGATCTACGCGCTGCTTGGCCTCGTGGTGGCCGGACTCTCCCTGCGGCTGCCTTCCTCCGTTGAAGCGCCTGGACATCCTCCCGTCGAAGCGAGGCGCCTGGGGCACCGGCTTGCTCCGCCACTGCATCGCTCACGCGGGATCGTCTTGCGGCTCACCGCGCTCTTCAGCGTCGACGCGCTAGCAGGGGGGCTGGTGGTGCAGAGCCTGATGGCGCTCTTCTTCCACCTGCGCTTCGGGGTGCCGCTCTCCACGCTCTCGGCCCTCTTTTTCGGCGCGAACCTGCTCTCGGCGCTCTCGTTCCTGGCCGCGGTGCCGCTGGCCCGGCGTTTTGGGCTGCTCAACACGATGGTCTTCACGCACCTGCCCTCCAACGTCCTGCTCGCGCTGGTGGCCTTCGCGCCCACCTTTCCTCTCGCGGCAGCGCTGTTGCTCTTCCGCCAGTTACTCTCGCAGATGGACGTGCCGACCCGCCAAGCCTACACAATGGCCCTGGTGGAGCCCGAGGAGCGCACCGCGGCGGCCAGCGTCACCTCGCTCGCGCGCAGCCTCGGCTCGGCCACCAGCCCGGTCTTCTCCGGCCTGCTGCTCCAGGGCCCCTTGCTCGTGCTGGGGTTGCCGTTCATCCTGGCGGGAGCGCTCAAAGCCGGCTACGACCTCGCGCTGTGGTCCATCTTCCGAAAGGTGCGCGTGAAGGAGGAACCCCTCTGATGGGAACAGCGATGCAGGTGAAACCGTGTGGTATGCGAGCGGCCGGGACCCCTGCTCACCTACCGCGGTCAAACCGCGCCCCGCCGGGCCTTGACCTGCCCACCGGCCAGACTGGTGCTGTCCGGTGGGCGCCGAAACGCTGGTCCTTCTCTTGAAGGCGCCCACCACATGCCGCTGAGCGAGGAGAGCGGCGCGTCTCCTGCGAACTCCTCACCCTGGCAGATGCCAGCACGGCTTCCTCGTCTCTAGACCGGGCGCTTGCCCCGCACGCCGCCCGGTTGATACTCGTCCAGGGGCCCTGGGAGGGCCCGCTCCGCTTCATCCTCCAGGCGGCGCTCGTTCTGCCTCAGGAAGAGGAGCGCCCCGGCGATGACGAGCACGGCCAGAACCAGCAGGGTGGTCCCCAGCGGCCCTGCCAGCCGGTGGACGTTCTCGCCGAGGAAGTAGCCGCCGACGGCGTAGAGGGTGGCCCAGGCGATGCCCCCGAGCGCGTTGAAGAGGAGAAACCGGGGCCAGGGCATGCGGTTGGTCCCCGCCAGAAAGGCGGCCCAGGCGCGCAGCACCGCTACAAAGCGACCGAAGAAGACCACCTTGCCGCCGTGCCGCAGGAAGAGATACTGCCCCAGTTTCAGCCGGCGCTCCTCCAGGCGGATGGAGCGCCCGTAGCGGCGCAGCAGCCGGTAGCCGCCCTCCCGGCCCACCCAGTACCCAGGTTATCCCCCAGGATCGCCCCTGCGGCGGCCGCCGCAATGACCAGCACCAGCGAGAGCTGGTGGGTCGTGCCGGCGTAGATGGCTGCCACCAGCAGCATCGTCTCCCCCGGAAACGAGATGCCCGTGCTCTCGATGGCCACAAAGACCAGCACCGCCCAATAGCCATAGGTGCTCAGCAGGCGCATGAGTTCGGACGTGGCGAAATGGAACAACGGTTTCTCCAGCCCTGATCCGGGACTTCCTGTGAATCAGCTCGTGGCTGATCGCACCCTGGTTTTACTCGTCACAGGTAATACGAAGCCTGTCTGGTGTCCAGATCACTCCCACGAGCGGAGAGCGGACAAGAGCCTCATAAAGGCTCCGCCTCTAGAAAAAGCCAATCGACGACGTGATTGATGGGCTTTGAAAGCGGCTGAGCCTGTTGAAGCAGGATGCCTCAGCGAGACAGAGAAGAGGATGAAAGTGCATTGTATTCCTTTTCGGGCGGCTTTTTCAGGAAAAAGCCTCTTGCACAGCTCATTGGGAAGAGGCGAAGCGCCACTTCTTACTCGCACGGCTCCATTGGACTCTCGAAGGCCGATCCATTTATCGCGCAAAGATCATGACGAGCCGACTGTAGAGGGCATTGATGACCGGGGCTAAGCCGTTGGCAGGCAGGATTCTCAGCCACAGGAATTTTCTGAAGCCCAGCGCTTCGAGATCGGCCTCTCGCACCTGCGCCGCCGCTTGGCTCTCCCCTGGATTGATAGTGGTGGCGAATTCAAAAATCGAACTTGAACTCTAAGGCGGGAAGCTCGGATTCACGCTCAGTTTTCTAATTCGCCACCACTATCAAATTTAAGTGAACTTGCCTGCTTTCTCAGCCCCATCTTAGTTTCATCAAAGCCTCAGTTCAGAGAGACCTGGTAGAGTAGAGATGCAAGAACCAGATGCAAGCCGTTTGTCGATAAGGAACTCGCTGGTGAAGAGGTTTAGGATGGACAAGCAGGCCGCTAGTGCCTCGAAGTAGATGAACCATGAAGCAAGAGCTCGTTGCATACCTCATACGTGACAAGGAACGAGTTTCGGAGATGCCAACCGAGGAAATCCTTTTTGCACTCGATCAACTGAGGCAAGCCAGCACTATCCAGGAGCAAAGCATCTCCTCCGACAAGGCAGCCGTCTCTCAGTTTTTACAGGCGGTGAAGCTGGCTATGCGGGCAGCAAAAGACGGGTCTCAAGTGCAGTCCTGCGAAGCGAGCAGGTTCACATACGATGGTATTGGTAGAGAATTGTAAAGCTGAGCGTGATGCTGAACTTTTCTTTTCATGATTTCAATGCAATACTTTCATTCCCCCACCGTATCAATGTGGGAACGAGCTCAAAAATGCGACCTGGATACCTTAGGACCGGCACACACGTTGGTGACTGGACACCATAGGATACAATTGGTAACGTGTTGAAAATAAACCAGATAGCATAGAAAGGCACAACATCATGCAAACAATCACCCCACATTTATGGTTCGACAAAGAAGCGAAAGAGGCGGCCGAGTTTTACACGTCTGTAATGCCGGATTCACAAGTGACCAGTATCACCACGCTGCACGATACCCCTTCGGGAGATAGTGATGTGGTTTCGTTCGAACTTGCTGGACAGCCGTTCATGGCCATCAGCGCCGGCCCGCTTTTCACCTTCAATCCCTCGGTTTCGTTCATCCTCAACTTTGACCCATCAAAGGACAACAATGCGCGGGCGAATTTAGATCGGCTCTGGGAGCAGTTGTCGCAAGGCGGGACCGCCCTGATGCCGCTTGACACCTACCCGTTCAGCCAACACTATGGCTGGATCCAAGACCGCTATGGACTGTCCTGGCAGCTCATGCTCACCAATCCCGCCGGCGAAGAGCGGCCCTTCATCATTCCGTCGCTGATGTTTACTGGGAACGTCGCCGGTCGTGCCGAGGAAGCGATTGAGTTTTATTCTGCGGTCTTCAAGGAGTCCAGGCGAGGAACGACGGCTCGGTACCCGAAGGGCATGGAACCGGATCAGGAAGGAACGATTATGTTCGCCGACTTCTCCCTCCGAGGAACCTGGTTTGCCGCTATGGACAGCGCGCGAGGGCATACGTTTATGTTCAATGAAGCCATCTCTTTTCTTGTGCCCTGCGAAACGCAAGCAGAAATAGACTACTACTGGGAGAAGCTTTCCGCGGTTCCTGAGGCCGAACAGTGCGGTTGGCTAAAAGACAAGTTTGGTCTTTCCTGGCAGATGTGGCCAACGGTGATTGGCGAAATGATGCAAAACGGCACGCGCGAGCAGGTGGATCGCATCACGCAAGCGTTCTTGCCGATGAAGAAATTAGATATTGCCACCTTACGGGGAGCCTATGAAGGAAAATAAGGATGCATAACAAAGAGAAGGCCATAGCATTCCTACACCTTGCTTCCTCGGGGAAGGTGCGCGAGGCATACGAAACATATGTCCATCCCCAGTTCCGCCATCACAACCCGTATTTTCCGGGTGATCGAGCATCACTTTTAGCAGCGATGGAGGAAAATGCGGCCACATTCCCCCAGAAGGAATTTGAAGCGCTGCGCGCTCTGGAAGACGGAGACCTGGTAGCAGTTCACGGGCGAGTTCGGCTCACGCCGGGTAATCCCTGGATCGCGCTGATGCATATCTTTCGCTTCCAGGACAACCAGATCATTGAGGAGTGGGAAGCCGGTCAAGAAGTGCCGCAAGACTCTCCCAATGAGAATGGGGTGTTTTGAAATATCTGCTCATGCAGACTGAGAAAGGAACCTGAACAATCTGCCGCCGTGTGTTTTGAGCCAGCTGAATGGGTCTCTTCCGCAAATAGGTAGTGATGGCGAATTGACAAACTGAACCTGCTTGGCAGCTTCCTACCTCAGCGTTCAAGCGTGGCTCTACAATTCGCCACCGGTATCATGCTGGGAAAGAGCCAGAGATGAATACTGATCTCATCCGCAGGACCTGATCACCCATTCCCATGGCGGGATGCATGCTCCGTGACCAGCCAGAGGAGCTTCACTGTCCCAATCACCAGCAGGGTGATGGCAAAGGCGAGCAGGGTAGCACCGAGATCGGGCGCGAGGAGGAGCAGCAGGCTCCAATCCTTCAGCGGGGAGAACCGGGGCGCGTCGCCCAGGGAGGTCAGCACCATCACGGGAGCGAGCAGCAGGCAGAGCGGCAGGAACCCATCGGCCAGCACGGTCAGGGAGAGCGCCCGCAGGCGGCTTTTCGTGTGCTTCATACGTTCCCGCCAGCCGCGCAGCCGCAGGGCGTGGAAGGCGAGCACGCCGAGCACCGCCACGAGCAGGGTATCGATGACGATGTACTCGGTGCTGATGCGCTGAGCTGCGGGCGCGGGTGGCAAGTCCTGATACAGCCGCAACACGTCGGCGGCGATGGTGGAGGCATTTTTCGTCGAGAGCGCCTCGATGGGAATTGTGTTGGCATTCGTCAAGACCACCACCCCCAGACGCCCGTACGGCCAGAGCTGGATGTCGGCGGCGTAGTTCGCATTTTTCCCACTTTGCCCGAAGCCAAAGCTCGGGTCAGGCACCTGGATGGGATTCCAGGCCACGTCGTACCCCTGCTCTTCTGCCTGCGGCTTGCCACCGGGCGTAATCACGGAGACCCTCCCGTAGCGACCGGAGTTGGCGTAGGCCGCCTGGTAATGGGCCATGTCCTGGGCGCTCGAGATCTGGTAACCGATGGCCACCAGTCCCCGCGGGTAGGGCACATGCGTGGCCACCGGGAAGCCGAAGAGGATGCGGTAGCCCGAGGCCTGCCCATGCTGCTCGGCCTCGGCCTCGGACAGGTAGCTCTGGCGCATGTCCAGCGGGGCGAAAATGTGCTGCTGGACGTACTGCTCGTATGACTGGCCCGAGACGGCCTGCACCACCACCCCCAGGATCAGGTAGTTGAGGTTGGAGTACTCGTAGGACGAGCCGACCGGACGATCGGGCCGAACGCTCGCCAGGCCACGCACCAACTCCTCGCTGCTCGGCCCTTCCCGGTACAAGGTCGGGTCTTGCCCATCGCCGGTCGAGAGGCCGCTCGTGTGGGCAAGCAGGTCGCGGATGGTGATGTCCTGTGCGGCCCGGGCGTCTGCCAGGCGGAACCAGGGCAGGTAGCACTGGAGGGCAGCGCCGGGGTCGAGCTTGCCGGCGTTGATCAACTGGCGAATCGCCAGCGCGGTGATGGTCTTGCCGACCGAGCCGATCTGCATGGGGGTCTGGACCGTCATGGGACGGCCGTCAGGGCCGCTCACGCCAAAGGCGGCGAGGTGGATGACCTGCCCATCCTTGACGATCCCGTAGGCCAGACCTGGAACGG
>Ga0209577_10007546_pt1 | contig 10004 bp, 6 predicted proteins | sample GraSoiAngelo_109_FD_185874 | JGI IMG/M metagenome (GOLD analysis project Ga0209577, IMG submission 185874) | Grasslands soil microbial communities from the Angelo Coastal Reserve, California, USA - 14_0903_12_20cm (SPAdes) (version 2) | ecosystem: Environmental > Terrestrial > Soil > Grasslands ...
AGAGCATTAGACTCTTCCCGGCTTTCGTGTGGTTTCGGCAAGGCCGCGGTTCAGCCCTCGACTTTATCGCCGCGGCTCTGACTCTTGCGCGCGGCCTTCGCCTGCGGGAGTTGGACGGCGGCTCCGCCCGACTTGGCTGCCGGCTTGTCGGTCTCGTCTTCAAACTCCGGCGCGTCGGCGATGAGCGCCCCGCCGGAGCGCTTCGAGAAGGTGAGCCTGCCGCGCCCTTCGTCGAAGTCAACGTGGACGAGGTCGCCCAGGCCGACCTGCTCGGTCGCCACGAGGTTCGACAGGGGATAGACGAGGAAGCGCTCGATGGCGCGCTTCAGGTGGCGCGCGCCGTACTTGAAGTCAATCCCCTCTTCGAGCAGGAAGCCTTTGGCCGTGTCCGAGCATTGGAAGATGAACTTCGTCCCGGCAGACTTCATGATGCGATCCTGCACGGCCTGGAGTTCCAGTTCGAGAATCTGCCTCAGGTGGTGCTCCTTCAGAGAGCGGAAGACGACCACCTTGTCAATGCGGTTCATGAACTCCGGCGAGAACTTACGCCGCGCCGCCTCGACCGCCGTGCGGTAAATCTTCTGGTCCACTTCCGTGTCGTTCGGGTTCTTCCCGCCCTTCGCCGGGGCGAAGCCGATGCCGCCGGAGATCAACTCCGACATCTCGCGTGCCCCCAGATTCGAGGTCATTACGACCATCGTTTTCGAGAAGTCCACGCGGCGGTTGTCGCCCAAAGTCAGCGTGGCCTTGTCGAGGATGCCGAGGAGGAGCTGCCACAGGCTGTCGGAAGCCTTCTCGATCTCGTCGAAGAGGACGAGCGAGAGCTTGCTCTCCTCGTTGTGGTAGCGGTCGAGGTTCTCCTGCGTGAGCATCGGCGAGGTCTCGCGGTGGCCGAGGTAGCCCGGCGGAGAGCCGATGAGCTTGGCGATCTCGTGCGAGTGCTGGAACTCGGCGCAGTCAATCTTGATGACCGCGTTGGGGTCGCCGAAGAGAACTTCCGCCGCGGCCTCGACGACGCGCGTCTTGCCCGACCCCGTCGGGCCGAGGAAGAGCATCGTGCCGACGGGGCGGTTCGGCGGGTTCATCCCGGCGAGGAAAATCTGGTAGAGGCCGCTCATGCGGCGCACCGCGCGCTCCTGGCCCACGATGCGCGCCGCGAGCTTCTCCTCGAACTCCTGCGCGCGGGGGCTTTTCTGGTCGGGGTCGAGCAGAACCGTATTAACGTTGATCTTTTCTCTTTCCATCGTTGCAACCATGGCTCGTCCTCCTTTGCGGAGAGCAACGCGGGCGCGCCGGCCGTAGGCTTGTGGCGGGCCGCCTCGGTCGGCGGCTCCCGGCCCTTGTGGCCGCACCCCGCGTCTGCTCCATGCAAAGAGCGAACCGCACTTCTTAGATGAATAGTTAAAGACGTGGTTTGCCTGACGGCGCTGGCCGGGGGGCGGCTGCGCTTACGGAACGAGAGCACTATATATACGACAACGAGCTTTTTGTCACCACAAAATATGCGAGCGGGGAAACTTTTTTCGTGGGCCGGACAACCTCGGCGGCGGCAGCGCGTGACATTTTACGGCAGCGCCGGGCTGACAATAAAAGGTTCAATTCAATAAAATGAAGATGGGGAAAGAGCGTTTCGCCACACCGAAATGTCAATTACCTGACGAGCGGCGTAGCAAAGCGTGTCCTTCAGTTGACGCACAGGAGGGCGGGAGCGCCGCCGCGCTGGGGCGCTCCCGCCTTGAGTTAATCCGGGCGCATGAGAGGGCCGAGACGTTAGTCGTAGTATTCGAGGCCGAGGTGCGTGATGAGGTCTTCGCCGCGCAGGTGTCGGAGCGTGTTCTTGAGCTTCATCAGTTGGATGAAGATGTCGTGCTCCGGGTAGAGTCCGGGCGCGGTCATCGGCGACTTGAAGTAGAAGGAGAGCCACTCCTGTATCCCACGCATGCCGACGCGCTGCGCGAGGTCGAGGAAGAGCGCGAGGTCGAGGACGATGGGCGCGGCGAGGATGGAGTCGCGGCAGAGGAAGTCAATCTTGATCTGCATCGGGTAGCCGAGCCAGCCGAAGATGTCTATGTTGTCCCAGCCTTCCTTATTGTCGCCGCGCGGCGGGTAATAGTTGATGCGGACGACGTGCGAGAAGTCTTTGTAGAGCTGCGGGTAAACATCCGGCTGGAGGATGTATTCGAGGACTGAAAGCTTCGACTCCTCTTTGGTCTTGAAAGACTCGGGGTCGTCGAGGACTTCGCCGTCGCGGTTGCCGAGGATGTTCGTCGAATACCAGCCGTGCAGTCCGAGCATGCGCGACTTGAGGCCGGGCGCGAGGATGGTTTTCATCAAGGTCTGGCCGGTCTTGAAGTCCTTGCCGCAGACGGGCACGCCGTTCGCCGTCGCCAACTCCATGAGCGCGGGAGTGTCCACGGTCAGGTTCGGCGCTCCGTTGGCGAACGGGACGCCGGACTTCAAGGCGGCGTAGGCGTAGATCATCGAGGGCGCGACGGCGCGGTGGTTGTCGCGCATCGCCTGCTCGAAGGACTTCAAAGTCTTGTGAACGGCGTGCTGCTTCAAGAAGATTTCGGTCGAGGCGGCCCAGACCATGACGAGGCGCGCGCACTTGTTCTTGCGCTTGAACTCGGCGATCTCACTGATGAGCTGCTCGGCCAACTCCAGCTTGTTCGCGCCCTCTTTGACATTCGTGCCGTTGAGTCGCTTGACGTAAGACTGGTCGAAGACGGCCTTCATCGGCTTGATCTTCTGGAGCTGCGGCTTGAGCTGCGCGAGCAGTTCCTTATCCAGCACGCCCGCGGTCATCGCGGCCTCGTAGGCCGAGTCGGGGAAGATGTCCCACGCGCCGAAGACGAGGTCTTCAAGCGCAGCGAGCGGGACGAACTCCTTGACGAGCGGGACGCGGTTCTCCGTGCGCTTGCCCAGGCGGATCGCGCCCATCTGCGTCAGGCTGCCGACGGGTTCGGCCAGGCCGCGCTTGATGGCCTCGACGCCCGCGATGAAGGTCGTGCTGACCGCGCCCAGGCCCACGAGCAGCACGCCGAGTTTCCCTTTCGCCGGTTCGACGCGGACGCCCTTCTTCTCTGTGGTCACTGTGGAATGTCTCCTTCTCAAATTGTTTGAGGAAGGATAGCCGAGGCGTGCGGGCCGAGTCTTGTCAAATCTTGCGGAATAAGGGCGGGGAATTGCTCATTAGAAGGATGAAGGCGGAAGGATGAGATGTGAAGTTGACGGGGAGACGCGGGGACGGGGAGATGAATACCGCGTTCTTCGCCCCGTCTCCCTTCCTCCCCGTCGCCCCGTCATCTCTTCCGCCTTCATCCTTTCACTTGATGCCCTTGCGCGACAATTGTTCTTTCAGGGCGGAGGCGACCGCCGAGTCGAAGCCGTTCTGGCCGCCGGTCTGTTTCCTGCGCTCGGCGTTGATGAATTCGTCGCGCTGTTTGGAGAGCGAGACTATCTCGTCGCGCATCTTCTGCCGCTCGGCGAGTCGGCGCTCGACCTCCTTCTTGCGGTCGGCTGCCGAGAGCCTTTGCAGGTCGTCGGGCAGGTCTTCCGATTTGACATCGTCGAGCTTGACCGAGCCGTTCTCGATGGACTGCAAGAGGTCGCCGACGTATGCGTCCTTGTTGAGCGCCTTGTTGACGGCGCGGTCGGCCTGCGCCGCGGCGGGCGCAGCAGTGACGACCACGGTCTCGGCGGCGGCCTGCCGCTTCGCGGCCTCGGCGCGGTAGCTCATGCCGACAGTGCCCGCGCCGCCGCCGTAAGCCGTGAAGGTCGAGCCGAGATGGTTTCCGAGTTCGGAGAGGCGCGCGTCGTAGGGGGTGGCGATTGATTGGACGCCGCCGTCCTGCGCGATACGGAAGAACTGCCCCTCGCCGCGGCGCGCGATCCGCTGCCAGACCTGGCCTGTGTCGGCGGCGTCGCCGCACTCGATGGTGTTGACGATCATCCCGGCCTTCACGGCCTGGGCCGTTGTGTCGAGCGTGTCAGGCTCGTTCATGTAATCGTCGTGCGGCGGGGCGTCGCCGACGAGGAAGACTATCTGCGCAGTGCTGGCGGAAGCCTTCGACCAACCCGCCTTGCCGACGCCGTCGGCGAGCGCCTGGCGCACGTCTTCGGGCGTGTCGCCGCCGCCCTCGGCGCGGTAGTCCATGAGAGTGGTGTAAACCCGGTCGAGGTCGTTCGTGAGCGGGAGGACTTGCGTGACGTACTGGTCGCCGTGGTCTCGGTAGGCGACGAGGCCGACGCGCACCGAAGGGTGCGCGGGCGTCCGCATGACCTCGTTGATAATGCCCCAGACGCGCTGCTTCGCGCCCTCGATCAGCCCGCCCATCGAGCCGGTCGTGTCAATGACGAAGACCATCTCAAGCGTCTTCTCGCCGCCGGCCTTCGGGGGCACAGGCGGCTGATCGGCCACAGGGGTTCTCACGAGCGCCAGGACTGTGCCGACGCCGAGGACAAAGGTTAAAACCGCGGTCGGGATGCTGAAAAAGATGCGTCTCATTCTCGTCTTCCTTTCTGCCATATCTCTCTGCCGGAGTCGCTTCGTTCAATGCTGCAACGTCAACGCCCGGACGTTCGCGCCGGCGTGCGTGGCCGTCGCTTTCTGCCGATTGAACGGAGGGTTAAGAAGACTCTTGCAGAAATTTTTTTTAAGCGGTGCGCACGCGGACGGCGGCGAAGTAGGTCAGTACTGCCTGCGGTAGCGGGCGGATGTCGTAACAGTACCCGCCCGCTACCGCAGGCGGTACTGACCTGTGCTCTCCAACGTAATGCGCTCTAGCTGCCGACGAGCGCCTTGCGGTAGGCGCGCGGGGAGATGCCTGCGGCCTGGCGGAAGGCTTTGGCGAAATGGCTGGAACTCATGTAGCCGACGCGCGCGCCGACCTCGGTGACGGAGAGGTCTGTTCCGGCGAGCAGTTCGCGGGCGCGCGCCGCGCGCAGAGAGGCGAGGTAGGCGTGCGGCGTCGCGCCCGTCAGCTTCTTGAAAAGTCGAGCAAAGTGGAAGGGCGAGAGGTGCGCGGCCTCGGCGATCTCTTCGAGCGGGAGGTCGCGGTCGAGGTGCGCGTGCATCAGCTCGACGGCGAGGCGGATGCGTCGGTCAACGAGGCCGGCGCGCGACAGCTCAAGGTTCTCGGAGCGGCGGACGTTCGAGTAGCGGCGGAGCAGTTGGACGAGCGCGTGCTCGACGAGCGCGCCGACGACCAACTCCTGACCGGCTGACTCTTCGAGCAGTTCTTCCGCGAGGTCGCGCGCGAGCCGCGCGAGTCGCTCGTCGCGTTCTACGGCGTGCGCGCGGAAGCTGACTACCGAGTCGGAGCGCGCGAGGCGCGCGCGCGCGGCACAGTCGAGGACGAAGAGGGGCGCGAGTGTGACCAGGATGAATTCGGCGCTGCCGTTGGCCGCGGCGCTCATCGAGTCACCCGGCGCGGCCAAAAGCGCAGAACCCTCGGAGACCACGCCGGACGCGGAGACTGAGCTGGACGCGGAGACCGAGCCGGACTCTTCCGTCACATCATTCAAGGACTGCCAGCGCATCTGGCCGCCGAGCAGGAGCAGTGCAGCGTAGTCCGTGCGCGGCCCGGCAGACCAACGCAAACGCCGCCCCGCGCGGTAGTGAACGGCGAAGTTCGGCGGGCGCGCGTAGATTCGTTCGGCGGTGTGCTCGGCGGCGCTCATGCTGTTTAGCGGTGCGCGCCTTCGCGCGGGAGGAGCTTCTGTGTGAGCACGGCCTTCAGATAGCGCGGGTAGTCTGTGATGACTGCGCGCAGGTTCAAGGCGACTGCGCGGCGCAGCAGGACGGACGAGTTCGCAGTCCAGACGACGACCTCGAAGCCGCGGCGTCGGGCGGCCTCGACCGTCGCCTTACGCAGGAGCGAGCGGTGCAGGGAGATTTCGTCCGCGCCGCACGCCTCGGCTTCCCTGATGATTTTGGCGGCGGGGACGAGCGGGCGCGGCCAACTGCGCCCGAAGAGCGCGGCTGTGCGAACCTCCGGGGCGAGCCGCTTGACCTCGATGAGCGAGTCGTGCTCGAAGCTCTTGACGATGACGCGCTCGCCGAGGCCGTGCTCGCGCATCAGCCCGACGACGGCGCGCGCCAGTCCCGCGCGGCGCGAAGGCTCCTCGCACTTCATCTCGACGTAGAGGTAGTGCGCGCCGTACCGCTCGAAGACCTGCGCGAGCGTGGGGATTCGCTCCCACGCGAAGGACTCGCGCGCGAACTTCGGGCGGCGAGTGTTGTACCACTCGCCCGCGTAGAACTTCGACAGAAGCGTGGAGTCGAACTCCTCGACCAGGCGTTCGAGATACGCAGTGCGGACGAGCGAGGCGTCATGGATGACGACGGGCAGGCCGTCGCGTGCGAGCCGAACGTCGAACTCGATGCCGTCCGCGCCTTCCTGAACCGCCATGTCGAATGCGGCGAGCGTGTTCTCAGGCGCGTAGCCGGACGAGCCGCGGTGGCCGATGATGAGGGGGACGCTGTAGGGAATGTGGCCTCGACTCATTCGGTCTTCTTCCGCGTGCCGCGTTTTGCCGCGCCCTTCGCGGACTTCGCGGCGGACTTTCTCTCGCTCAGGTCGGCCTTCGTCTCAGCCTTCTCCTCGCCCGTCGCGGCTTTCTCCGCGCCCTGCTCAGTCTTCGCGGCAGCTTTTTCGGTCTTCGCGGCGGCTTTCTTCGCGCGCGGCGCGGCCTTCGTCGCGGCGTCGTCCGCCGACGCGTCGGGCGTTCCCGCTTTTTTCCTTGTCGCCCTCTTCCGCGCTTTGGCTGGCGCGGTAGAGTTGAGTTCGGTTGCGGTCTCGGTCTTCTCGCTTTCCGACGGAGGCGCGTAATGTGAAGTTGAAGCGAAGTGGTCTCCGTCCTCGTTCGCGTCTTGAAAGACTTCTTTCGCGGGCGTGACGAACCAGAGCGTCGTGAGCGGCGGCAGGTCAACCGCGGCGGAGAAGGGCTGGTTGTGCCAGGGTCGCTCTTCGGCTTCGACCGAATCAATTTGCAGAGCGTTCGTGCCGGCGTAGTAGGACGAGTCGGTGTTGAGGACGAGGCGGTGGGTGCCTTTTTCGGGGAGGCCGAAGCGGTAGCTGTGGCGCGTGACGGCGCTGAAGTTGCAGACGCAGACGAGTGCGTCGCCCGCGGACGAGAGGCGCATGAAGGCGACGACGTTTTCGAGCGCGTTGTCAACGTCTATCCAGCGGAAGCCGCGCGGCTCCACGTCCAGCTCGTAGAGCGGCGTGTGCTTTTTGAGTAGGCGGTTGAGGTCGCGGACGAGTGTGTTAACACCCGCGTGCCCGTCCCGGTCTTCGAGCAGGTGCCAGTCGAGGCTGCGTGTCTCGCTCCACTCGCGCCACTGCGCCAGCTCGCCGCCCATGAAGAGGAGCTTCTTGCCGGGGTGCGCCCACATGTATGCGTAGAGCGCGCGCAAGGTAGAGAATTTCTGTTCGCGCGTGCCGTGCATCTTGTCGAGCATCGAGCCTTTCATGTGGACGACCTCGTCGTGCGAGAAGGGGAGGATGTAGTTCTCGCTCCAGGCGTAGGTGAGGCCGAAGGTGAGGCTGTTGTGGAAGTAGCGGCGGACGAAGGGGTCGCGCTTGAAGTATTCGATGGTGTCGTGCATCCAGCCCATGTTCCACTTGAAGTCGAAGCCGAGGCCGCCCTGATCCGCGCCCTTCGTGACGAGCGGCCAGGAGGTTGACTCCTCGGCGATCATCATCACGCCGGGCTGTTCGTGGTGGACGACCGCGTTCAGCTCGCGCAGGAAGTCGAGGGCTTCGAGGTTCTCGCGACCGCCGTACCTGTTCGGAACCCAGCGGCCCGCGTCGCGGCTGTAGTCGAGGTAGAGCATCGAGGCGACGGCGTCCACTCTCAGTCCGTCAACGTGGCACTCCTTGAGCCAGAAGACGGCGTTGGCGATGAGGAAGTTGCGGACTTCGTTGCGACCGTAGTTGAAGATGAACGTGCCCCAGTCGGGGTGCTCACCGAGGCGCGGGTCTTCGTGTTCGTAGAGCGCCGAGCCGTCGAAGCGGCCCAAGGCCCAGGCGTCTTTGGGGAAGTGCGCGGGAACCCAGTCCATGATGACGCCGATGCCCCGTCTGTGCAGGTGGTCAACGAGGAAGCGGAAGTCGTCCGGGTTGCCGTAGCGCGCCGTGGGCGCGTAGTAGTTCGCCACCTGGTAGCCCCACGAGCCGCCGTAAGGAAAGCCTTTCAGCGGCAGGAACTCGACGTGCGTGAAGCCCAGGCGCTCGCAGTAGTCGGCGAGCGCGGGCGCGGTCTCGCGGTAGGTGAGCGGTCGGTCGCCCTCCTCGACGATGCGCCGCCAGGAGCCGAGGTGGACTTCGTAGATCGTGAGCGGGCCGCGGTAGTGATCGGCGCGCGCACGACGACTCATCCACTCGCCGTCCGTGAACTGGTAGCTCGGCTCGAAGACGATGGAAGAAGTGGCGGGCGGGACTTCGGCGTAGAGCGCGTAAGGGTCGGCCTTGAGGAAGGCGGGCGAGCCGCGCCGGTGAATCTCGTACTTGTAGATCGCGCCGGGCCGGAGGTCGGGGACGAAAATCTCCCAGACGCCGGAGACGCCGAGCCGCCGCATTTGATGGAGGCGACCGTCCCAGTTGTTGAAGTCGCCGACGACGCTCACGCCGTCGGCGTGCGGTGCCCAGACGGCGAAGGAGACGCCGCCGACGCCTCCGAGGTCGCGCACGTGCGCACCGAGCTTTTCGTAGAGCTGCCAGTGGCGGCCCTCGCCGAAGAGGTGTTCGTCGAACGAGCCGAGCGTCGGCATGAAGGCGTAAGGGTCGCGCAGCGTGAAGACGTTGCCGTCGGGGTATGTGACGCGCAAAAGATACGGGAAGAGCCGCGTGCGCCCTTCGAGCAGAAGCTCGAAGAGGCCGGCGTCGTGCACCCTCGTCATCTCGCGCGGGCCTTCGCCCTCGACGATTGCCTCGACGCGCGCGGCCTCCGGGCGCAGGGCGCGCACGACGACGCCGCGGGGCGTCGGGTGCGCGCCGAGGACTGCGTGCGGGTCGGGCGAGTTCAAAGAGAGCAGTCGCGCGACCTCCGCGCGGCGGACGGTCGAGGGGGCCGCGCCGCCCTGCGTCCTCGTTTGTCCCGGCTTGTGCGACATCTGTGTCTTCCCTCGGCGCAGACCGTGTTTGACTTGCAGGGGCAGAGACAAGCCCTGCCCTGCGGCTTTCAAGATGTCAGCGTTGACTCGGCGGTCGCAACGTGCTCGCCCCTGGCCGGCGGCGCGGCGAGCGCGACGGGCGCGAGGCCGAGGGCGAGGGCGAAGTCGCGCGCCTCTTCGGAGAGCGGCGTGCCGGCCAGAACCGCCTCGTAGATGATCTCCTGCGCGCGCTCAAGGTTCGCGTCAAGCCCCAGCTCGCGTCCGAGCGCGATGAGAGTGCGCGCCGCGCGCGTGTTCTCCTCCGTGGGCCGCGCGACGAAGAGGCGCGCGGCGGCGTTGACCGTCTCCTCGAAGGTGCGCGTGGCGGAAGTGCGGTCCAGGCGGTAGCCGAAGCGCGCGGCGTCGCGCGCAAGCTCAAGGGCGGGGAGGTAGTCGCCCGCGCCGCTCCGCTGCTCGCGCAACTCCCGTTCGAGCCGGCGGCTCATCGTCATCTCGGCGGCGAGCCGCAGCTCACGCGGCGCGTGGAAGCCGATCTCCTGTAGGCGCTCGACGACGCGCCGGTTCTCCTCGTAGAGATGCTCGTACTCCTCCATGAAGCGCTCGGTGAGCTTGCCGAAGACGCTCAGCGACAGACGGCCCTGCCCCTGCGGGAGCAACGCTTCGAGGCCGAACTCTTCGGGGCCGAACTGCTCTTGCGCGACGCGCAGCAGGACGGGAAGCGACGCCGTTCGGAAGTGCGACCAGAGATTCACTTCGGCCTCGCGAAACTTTTCCGGCCCGTCGAACGGGCTGAGGGCGCAGTAGTAGTCAATCTCGCCGAAGTGCATCGCGGCGAGCGCGAACTCGTGACGCCTGAGCGTCGAGAGTTCTTCGAGCGCGAGCCGCC
>Ga0209577_10007548_pt1 | contig 10000 bp, 9 predicted proteins | sample GraSoiAngelo_109_FD_185874 | JGI IMG/M metagenome (GOLD analysis project Ga0209577, IMG submission 185874) | Grasslands soil microbial communities from the Angelo Coastal Reserve, California, USA - 14_0903_12_20cm (SPAdes) (version 2) | ecosystem: Environmental > Terrestrial > Soil > Grasslands ...
CGCCGACGAAAAGATCTCGCGATGGCGCTCGGCCCAGATGATGTCTTCGTGGAGGAGCAGCGCCCACAAGCCGCTCTGTGGGTCGCGGTAGATCGGCTCCTTCGCGCGCAGCCACGCGAAGGTCGGATAGGGATCCCCCGCGTAGAAGTCTCGGTCGAGCAGGTTTGGCTGCACAGTCCTCATCGGTGCCGGAGGACGTTACCGCAGGCGCCCGCTACGACGCCGAGATCGTGACCGTTGCCGTCGCGACCGATTCCCCGCCGTACGGGTTGTAGTCATTGGAACAGTCGCTGCCCGACCGAGCGCCGAACTGCACGTGGTACACGCCTGGGGTCTTGTAGGCATGCGTGTAGGTCGTGGTGAACGAGCCAGCCCGCTTCGGCGGCGTCACCCAACGCCCGTACTGGTGGCGCATCGTGATCGCGGGGATGAGGGCGGACGACTCGTCGCCGAACAGGATCCAGTGGCAGGCGATCCTTGCGTCCGGGTCGGTGGCGCGCACTGCGAACGCGATGCCGCGGCCGGTGACGGCAGTGAGGGCCGAGGGCGTGACGCTCGTGCCCACGGGCTCATTCCGGCCCGGCGCCGGCTGCCAGCGCAGCGGGCCGCAGGCGGGGTCGAAGCTGTTAACGCAGGTGCTGCCGGAGCCGATGCGCGCGCCCGAGTCTTTCAGCCGGGGCGATGCCCCGTCTCGCGACGCGAGCGCCGACCACGCCGCGATCACGCTGATGGCGATCGCCACCGCGGTGGCGACGGCGATCAGACGAGCGCGCGTGCTTGTGCCTGCCGCCTTGGTCCAGACCACGTTCACGTCTCCCTCCATGCACGTACGTAAAGGTAACGAGCGAGCAGGGCGTCTCGGATGGGGCAAATCGGACGGATCCGAGGCGGGTGAACTATGCGTCGATGGACGCACCGTTCATATGAGCCTGGCGGCTGCCGTCTCTCCTGTATATAACGGTCATGCCTGTCGGGGGCCGCCCGACGAGTGCCTGGGGCCTCGGGATGGATCTTCCATGAGCACCACCGAAACGCTGTCGCTTGCGTCCGACATCAAGCCGCTGTGCTCGCTGAGCCTGCACGTTCGCAGGGTCAGCGAGTCGGTCGTCGGCCGCCCGCTCGAGCTCGCTGCGGTCGAGCAAGCCGTCCGCGCGGCCCACACGTCGTTCACCGGTCTCACGCTGGAGGGCGAACCGGGCATCGGGAAGACGCGGCTGCTCCTCGCCGCCTCCGAGATCGCGACGGCCGACGGCTTCGTGACGATCGGGGTTATGGCCGATGAGCAGATCCGCGGGCCGTTCCTGCTCGCGCGCAGCATCTTGACCTCGGCCGAGGCACAACGGGCGGCGCAGGGGACGCCGGCCGAGGCGCGGCTCAACAAGGCGATCGACGCCGTATCGGGAGACGACGACCCGGGCCTCGCGGAGCTCCCGGCGGATCAGAAGCTCATGCGCGCGTTCGACCTGGCCTCGCTCGCGATGCGAGAGCTCGCGAAGGTGACTCCGATCACGATCCTGATCGACGACCTCCAGTGGGCCGACGAGGACAGCATCCGCCTCCTCCGCTACCTGATCCGCACGGGGGCCGACCTGCCGCTGTTCTTGATGGCAGCGATGCGGCCGGAAGAGACCGCGCTCGTCAACGAGGCGGTCACGTTGATCGCCGACATGGAACGCATGGGTCTCGTGCGCCGGCTGAAGGTCGGCCGCCTGAGCCAGCTCGAGACCGCCGAGCTGCTTCGGCACCTCCTGGGCGGCAAGGTCCACGGCCCGAGCGCGGCGACCGTCCACGCGCAGGCGGAGGGCGTGCCGTTCGTCGTGGAGGAGCTTACGCACGCGTACCGCGACAACGGGATGATCCAACAGATGGACGGCGTGTGGACGCTCGCCGCGAACGTCGACCGTTTGATGCCCTCGGCGGTCCGCACGCTGATCCAGCGCCGCGCCGCGCATCTTCCTGAAGACTCAGGCGAAGCGCTGGGTCAGGCCGCCGTGCTCGGCCGGACGTTCAGCTTGCGAGACCTGCGCGAGATAAGGACGCGCCTCGGCGAATCAGACGATTCCGACCTCGGCGACCTTCTGGTGCCGGCCGTCTCGGCCGGATTGCTCATGGAGCATCCGCCGTCGTCGCCGGCCGACTTCAGCTTCACACACGAACAGGTCCGCGAGTTCGCTGCCGCGACGTTGTCCGCGACGAAGCGCCGTGCTGTTCACCGCGCGATCGTCGACATGCTGATGGCGTCGGGCGAGCCGCCGGCCGGAAGCCTCGCGTTGATCATGCACCACGCGCTCGCGGCGGGAGATGCCGAGCGCGCGGGCCAGCTGTCCCTTGCCGCTGCGCGCGCGGCGCTCGACTCACACGCCCCTGAAGAGACCCTCCGTTTGGTCGAGCTGGCCTTGCCGATCGTCGCCGGCGCCGCCGACCGGCTTGCGCTGCTGTGCGTGCGCGATGAAGCGCTCGAGATGCTTCGGCGACCGGCCGAGCGACTTGAAGGATTGGCCGAGCTCAACGCGCTGACCGAAGCCATGGGCGAGCCACACCTCGAGTTCGACGTCATGCTGAGGCGCGCGGCCGCCCTGCGGTCGGCCAACGATGACGATCGTGCAGCGGAGATCGCTCGGAAGGTGGCCGAGCTTGCGGCCTCGCGCGGAGACACGGGCATCGAGCTCGCTGCACAGCTCGAGCTCGGCCAGGCGCTCCTGCGGACGCCGATCGGCGAGGGGTACAACCCGAACCCGACCGAGTCCGACTTCGACGGCGGCTCGAAGGCCTATCTGCGCGCGCTGGAGCTGGCGACCGAGCTGAAGGACGACCGCAGCATCGCAGCGGCAGAACGGGAGCTCGGCGTCATCGCGACGGGACGCGTGCGCGCGTACTTCATCGAGCTGGTGAGGAACGGCGGCTACATTGAGATCCTGGGACGTACGGTCGGCGGCGAGCAGATCGAAAAGATCGTGATGGAGCTCCCGATCGCGCAGGACGTCGCCGAGTCCGCCGAACGGCTCCACCGTGCCATCAAGCTCTATGAGGCGCTCGGTGATCGGCGCGGATTGATGAGCTCGATCATCGCGCTCGCGTACATCAGTTGGGCTCCCGATATCCACTTGCCGGGCTCCGCGGCGCGCATCGAAGAGATCCGCAAGCTCGCGACCGAGATGGACTCGCTCACGAAGGAAAGCGAGCGAGAGACGGCCGAGGCGCAGATGCTCTACGGCGTGCATGTCTATGCGCGCGCGAAGGTCTTTCCCGACTTGGCGCTGACGCGCGGCGAGGAGGCGTATCAAGCGGCGCGCCGCATGGGTGATCGCCTGCTCGAGTTCGCCGCAGCCGGGGGCCTGGCTATGGCACACGCCGACGTCGGCGACGAGCAAGAAGCAACAGAATGGCTCGACCGGGCGGCGGCCGTTGCGGCCGCCGTGCCGACACCGCATCGCGCGCGCCAGATGGAGCTGTGGCGAGGAATCGCGCGCGCGCTGGCCGGCGACGCCATCGGGATGCGCCAGCATCTCGAGCGCGCCGCTCAGCTCGGCGCTGATCATGGGCGTCCGGCGGCACGGTGCGAGGCTCTCGCCTGGCTCGCATTCTGCGCAGCGGAGCTCGGCGCACCGTCGCAAGACCACGACCTTCTCGAGCTGGCGATCAGTTCCGCGCTCGACGCCAAAACGGTTGCCACGATCTTGCCCGGCAGCCCACCGTGGACGGCGCAAGCGAATGCGGCCCTCGCGCGCGCTGCGCTGGCACGCGGCCAGGTCGTCGACGCCGCCGCCGCCGCGCGCGCTGCGCTGCACGAGCTCGACGAATCACATCGCGAGGATGCCAATCTCCAGGTCGTCCTGCCGGCCGCTCGGGTGTTGCTGGAGGGCGGAACGGATGAAGAGAAGGCGCAGGCGCGCGGACGCCTGCAGCTCATGCTCGCGGCGTTCGTTCAGCGGATGTTGGATCAGAACGTGCGCGTGCGCTGGCTTCGCGGGCCGTGGGGTGCGCCGCTGGCCGAGCTCGCGGGGCCTATGGAGATCCCGGAGATGGCGACGCCGATGGGGATGGGAAGCGCAGACCAGACCCGGCTGCTGACGCTGCTTATCGAAGGGAAGACGAACGCCGAGATCGCCGAGGCGATCGGAACGACCGAGCAGTCCGTCGAGATGCAGCTGTCAGAGCTGTTCGCCCGGCTGGGTGCGTCGTCGCGCGCGGAAGCGACGGCGTTCGCACTGATCGGACGGATGACCTGATGCTGCGCGCGCGCGTGGATCGTCAGCGGTGCATCGGTGCCGGCACGTGCATCACGCTGGCACCGACGGCATTCGATTGGCTCAAGGGCGAGTTCCTCAAAGCGGACGTGGTCGATACCGGGAGCGTCGATGAAGAGCAGCTGCGTGAGGCCGCCTTTTCGTGCCCGACTGCGGCGATCATCATCGAAGAGGTCGAGGAGCTGCTGCCGTGGCAGCTCCGTGGCAGCGCGTCGAAGACGCCGCGGCGCATCATGGCAACGTTCATGTTCACCGATATCGTCCAGTCGACGAACTTGATCGAGGCGATCGGCGACGAGGCGTGGGAGTCGGTGCTGCGCTGGCACAACGAGGCGTTGCGCGCGCTGTTCAACGCGCACCGCGGAGAAGAGATCGACAACCCCGGAGACGGGTTCTTCGTCAGCTTCGAGAGTCCGGACGCGGCGCTCGCGTGCGCCGTCGCGATCCAGCGGAAGCTGACCGAGCACCGCCAGACCGCGGGCTTCGCACCGCAGGTTCGCATCGGTCTTCACGCATCATCGGCGTCCGTGGTCGGGAAGAGCCTCGCAGGAAAAGGCGTGCACGAAGCGGCGCGCATCGCGGCACAAGCGAACGGCGGGGAGATCCTCGCGAGCGTGGAGACGGTAACGGGCACCGCATATACGGGGTCGTCGCCGAAGACACTGACACTGAAGGGGATCTCCGAACCGATGGACGTTGTGCTGGTCGACTGGAAGTAGCTACTCATCGATCCGTTTCTCTGAAGGGTGCAGGGGACCCCACCAGAACGATGGGATGACCGCGTCGACGTCGCCGTCCCAGTCCATCTCACGCAGCTGATCGACGTTGCGTCGCCCGGTGGCCGCGCGCAGCAGCTCGAAGCTGCTCGCCGTAAGCGTCACGTCGGCGCTCTCCGGGCCGAGGTCGAGACCTTCCGTGCTCCGCAGTCGCAAGGCGACGCCGTGCTCCGACGCCGACTCGACGAGCTTCGTGGCCGCGAACCCGAGGCCGATGCGGACCGCGTCCGAGTCGCGCGCGTCGCGTATCGACAACGCCGTTCGGATGTCGTGCTCGTGGCTCACGATGTCGGCGACCGCTTGCCGTCCGAGCATGCCGGCCGGATCCAAGAACCGTTCGAGCAGCGGCGCGTTCGTATTCCATTCGGTCAGCACGTCCGCAGTGGAGTTCTCGCGGCGAGCGTCGACTTGCGCAGCCGTCCACTCCTCGCTTCCGAGCCCTTCGAGGTTGCCCGACAGGGCGTCGGCGACGCCGCCGGCCAGGTGCGAGACGACGTCGTGCACGGACCACTCGGGACAGGTGGGGACCATCGTCGACGCGCGCTCACGGTCGATGCCACCGACCAGCGCGGTGATGCGCGCGCGGCTCCCTGCGTACGCGATCGCAACTTCACCCATGACGGTCACCATCCTCGCTAGATCTCCTGGAACGGATAGGGGCCCGGATCGCCACCTTCGGCGACGACGACCAAACGGTCCATGGTCGTTTTCCACCCGACCGAATGGAACTGCAATGCGGCGTCGGTCGGGAGGCCCGTGTGGCGGAGCCGCAAGAGCGTGCCCCCGCCCTCCTCGGTGAGGGTTACCTCGACGGTCGTCGATCGCGGTCCGACGAGCATCCCTTCCGGCATCCCCTCGAACTGGTTCCAACCCCACGTGAACACAAGACGGTGCGGGGGATCGATCTCGACGAACTCGCCGAGCACGACCGTGCGAGAGCGACCTGTGACGGTGATGTGGAAGATCCCGCCCGGCCGCGGGTCGAGCTCGGCTTCGATGCCTTGCCATTTGCGGTAACGCTCCGGGTCGACGAAGAACGAGAACACCGTCTCGGGACGCGCGGCGATGCGGCGCTCGATCTCCAACGTATCGGTTCTGGGCGTCATGAACGGTGGGTCCTTTCCTCGGCTTCGGCGAGCTCGGCGAGCCGGTCGAGGTCGGTCTCCCACATCGCGGTGAGCACCGCCTTGAGGGGGCGAAGGCGCGCGCGGTCGGCGCGGTACAGACGGCTCGTTCCCTGGCGGCGGGTGCGAACCAGGCCGGCCAGCTCGAGCACCCTGAGGTTCTGAGAGATCGCAGGCCAAGTGAGGTCGAAGTGGTCGGCGATGGCGCGCGAGGAGAGCTCGCGATCCCACACCAGCCGGAGGATCCTGCGCCGGTTCGGGTTCGCGACTGCTCGAAGGGCCGCTTCGTTCATCCCTCCACACCCTATCCTGAACACACCCTATCCTGAAGGTTGCTCTTAATTAAGATAGTGGTTTATGTTGGCTCGTGCAAGGGAAAGGTGGAGGTATGAACGTCGTGGGGTACGTCCGGGTGGCTCTCGACTGTTCGATCGGAGACGTCCTCGGGCGGCGCGTGCAGTTCGACAGGATCGAAGCCTGGGCACGCGAAGGAAGCCACCACCTCATCCGGACGTATTCGGACGACGGCGAGACCGCGTCGTCGGGTCTCGAAACGCGGCTCGGGCTGGGTGACGCCCTTCAAGCGATCCGCGACGGGAGGGCGGAGGGCATCGTCGTTGCGCGTTTGGACCGCCTCGCGCTCAGCCTTGTGCTCCAAGAGGAGCTGCTCGCCGAGATCGAGGGTAGGGGAGCGCAGCTCTTCTCCGCGTGGCCGGGCGAGGAAGCAGAGGCCACGACCGAAACGCGCGATCCGACACGGCTGCTCGTCCGCGAGGTCGTCCGCGACGTGCCGCTGTTTCGGTCGGCGATGCGGGACCTCTGGGTCCGCCAGCGACTGCGGCATTCCCCGCTGCCGGAGGAACGGGCCGAAACAACGCGCGCGCTGATCCGATCGGAGGAGCTCGTTGAGCGCGGCTTCGGCGACCGCGAAATCACGGGGATCCTCTCCTCCGAGGGGCTCCTGGCCGGGCGCGGGTTCGGCGTCCTGCGGCAGCTCTTCGGTCGTCACGGGAGCACGCCTCTCGGTTGACCGTCGTGCGCGCGCACGGCTACCGTCGCGCGCATGGTCGAGCTGAACAAAGCGACCTTCGAGCGGATGGTCGACGCGCTCAACGCGGTGCACGGCCGTCACGAAGGGGTGCGTGCCGCGCACGCGCGTGGGGTATGCGCGCGCGGGACGTTCTCGGCGACGCCGGAAGCGGCGCGTTTGACGCGAGCGCCGCACATGCAAGGCGATCCGATCCCCGTGACGGTGCGCTTCTCGAACGGGACGGGGAACCCGCTGCACCCCGACCGTCGCAAGGACGGGCGCGGCATCGCCGTGAAGTTCCACCTCCCAAACGGCAAGCAGACCGACATGGTCGGCATCACGTTGCCCGTCTTCTTCGTGAAGACGGCCGACGACTTCCTCGCGCTGCAGGACGCGCTCTCGCTCGATCCCGCAACCGGCAAACCGGATCCGGCGCGCGCCGTCGCCTTCGTTCAAGAGCACCCCGAAGCGATGCAAGGCTTCCAAGCGGTTCTTACGTTCGAGCCGCCTGCCAGCTATGCGCAGCTCGTGTATCGCGGCTTGCATGCGTTCAAGTACGTGAACGCCACCGATGAGGAACGCTTCGTGCGCTACCGGTGGGAGCCGGAAGCGGGTGTTGCGCACTTGAGCGACGAGGAGGCCAAAGCGTTACCGGAGCAATACCTGCACGACGAGCTCGAAGCGCGCCTGAAGGAAGGCCCCGCCGCGTTCAGGTTGCACGTGCAGATCGGGGCGGCCGACGATCCGACCGACGATCCGACCACCGAGTGGCCGGCTGATCGCGAAGACGTCGAGATCGGGCGGCTCGTCCTGGACGAAGTCACGGACGACTGCGACGAGATGCTGTTCGACCCGACGTTCCTCGTCGACGGCATCGAGGTCTCCAACGATGAGATCTTGCGCGCGCGCTCGGGCGCGTACGCGGTGTCGTTCAAGCGGCGGCGGCCCGCGCGCAAGAGTTAGGCGCGCGCGAGCTCCGACAGCTAGGCCTGCTTGCGCGAGTCGCCGCACGTTCGGGGCGACAATCTGTCCATGCCCGATGACGAAGAGGGGCAGAAGCCGAGCGGCTGGAACCCAGCGGACCGTCTGCGCTCCGAGCTGCGCCGGATCGAACGGCTACTCGATCCGGGGATCGGACTGATCGAGCAGGCCGGCGAGCGTTACGTCCTTCCCGCGTGGCAGCGCGTCACCGAAGGCGAACCGCGGTGGCCGGTCAGTCTCGCGATCCTCGTGGCGATAGGGCTGCAGCTCATCCTGCCGACGCGCGTTGCGTTCCGGCCACGCTGGCTGCTGCCGGCGCTGCAAGGGATGATGCTGCTCGGGATCATCGCCGCGAACCCGCGACGCATCGACCGCGAGACCGTACGGCTCCGTACCGCAACGATCGGGCTGATCCTGGTCAGCTCACTTGCGAACGCGTGGTCGGCCGGACGCCTCATCGTCCACCTGGTGAACGGGACGCTCGGGAACTTGAGCTCAGCCCGGTTGCTTATGACCGGCGCCGCGATCTGGATCACGAACGTGATCGTGTTTGCGTTGTGGTACTGGGAATCCGATCGTGGTGGTCCCGGCGGCCGCGCAGAAGCCGATCGCCGGTACCCCGACTTCCTTTTCGCACAGATGCAGTCACCGGATCTTGCGCCGCCGGAGTGGGAACCTGGGTTCGCCGACTACCTGTACCTGTCGTTCACGAACGCGTCGGCCTTCAGCCCGACCGATGTGCTGCCGCTCTCGCGCTGGGCGAAGATGACGATGATGCTTCAGGCCGGCGTCTCGCTGAGCACCGTCGCGTTGGTGGTTGCGCGCGCGGTGAACGTGCTGAAGTAGGTGTGCCCCCTCCAGGAATTGAACCTGGACGCACGGTTTAGGAAACCGCCGCTCTGTCCGTTGAGCTAAGGGGGCGGGGCATGGAGAAAACGTGGCAGAAAACCTCGGAGCCAAGTGATCGGCATGCTCTCGACGGACCAATTTAGCGCAAGGGCGGACCGCGTTTGGCTGATCAGTGAGGTTTCGCGGTCCTAAAAGCAGTTCAGGACAGGCTGGCGCCGGCCCCGAAGCTGGATTCTTGGGGTTTAGGCTGCTGTAGTCTCGGGCGCCGCTCGAGCTCGATGTCGGTGGAGCGCGAGCGAGTTGACCATCAGCGCGTAGCCGAGCAGATTCGTGAGTTGACGGGCATGGCCGAGGCTGTGCGCGCGCCCGAGATACAAGGAGTCATCGACGCCGCGGTTGATCGATTCGACGTCGTTCCGTCTCCGGAACAGAGCCTCGAAGTCCGGATCGGTGGGAGGAATGACGCGAACGTTCTCGGTTCGATTGAAGCGTCGCGCGCGATCCGTCTTCCCGCCGACGGCGGCTGGCAGCGCATATTCGTTGTACCAACGGTAGCGGCCGTTCTTGCCGCGCGCGCGATGGGTCTTGATCCGGCGCAGTTCAGTGAAGAGCGGCTCGCCACGATCATCGAACTCAACGATGCCGACGGCGCCGCCTCGCGAATACAGCTTCACCCTGCGCACCTCTCCCGCCAGCAGCGTGATTTCCTTGTCTTCGATGAACCGACTCTTCTCGACCCGCCGTGCCTTCTTGCCACTTCGGGACACTGAGTGGGCGGTGACGCGGTTGATAGGTACGAGCCCGAGCTCGCGCAAGATCTCTTGATGGTGAACACCGCGTAGGGCCGTGTCGTAGACGATCGCTTGGGCGCCCGGAAGAAGAGGGGTGAGACGGCGGAAGCACCGCATCGCAACCTCGGTCTCGCCGCCCGGCGATGGGACCCAGTCAAGGTCAAGGATGATCCGTCCGTGTTCGTCCACACTGCGCGCAGCC
>Ga0209577_10007549_pt1 | contig 9999 bp, 7 predicted proteins | sample GraSoiAngelo_109_FD_185874 | JGI IMG/M metagenome (GOLD analysis project Ga0209577, IMG submission 185874) | Grasslands soil microbial communities from the Angelo Coastal Reserve, California, USA - 14_0903_12_20cm (SPAdes) (version 2) | ecosystem: Environmental > Terrestrial > Soil > Grasslands ...
CCTCCCCGACCCTCCCCACAAGGGGGAGGGAGTTTGAAGGAGCCCTCCCCACAAGGGGGAGGGAAACCTTCGAAGAGGGGCCCCGCCGCAGCATCTGGCCGGCGATTCATCCCCGCATCCTGGAGCTGGTTCGCCAGCACCGCTCGACCATCATCTTCGTCAACTCCCGCCGGCTGGCAGAGCGGCTGGCCGCCGCCATCAACGAGCTGGCCGGCGAGGACCTGGTGCGGGCGCATCACGGCTCGATCGCCAAGGAGCAGCGGCTTCTGATCGAGGATGCGCTGAAGGCCGGCCGGCTGCCGGGGCTGGTGGCAACCTCCAGCCTCGAGCTGGGCATCGACATGGGCGCCGTCGACCTGGTGATCCAGGTGGAGGCACCCACCAGTGTGGCGAGCGGCATCCAGCGGATCGGCCGGGCCGGCCACTCGGTGGGCGAACCCTCGAAGGGCACCATCTTTCCCAAGTACCGGGGCGACCTGCTGGAAACCGCAGTCGTGGTGGATCGCATGCTGCGCGGCGAGATCGAGACCACCCGGGTGCCGCGCAATCCACTGGACGTCCTCGCCCAGCAGATTGTGGCGATGACCGCGTTGGAGGAATGGAGCGTCACCGAGCTGTCGGAGGTGGTGCATCGCGCCTATCCCTTCAGCGACCTCGGACCGCGCGCGCTCGAGTCGACGCTCGACATGTTGAGCGGACGGTATCCCTCCGATGAGTTCGCCGAGCTCCGGCCGAGGATCGTCTGGGACCGGCTCGAAGGCAAGGTCCGTGGCCGAGCTGGCGCGCAGCGGCTGGCGGTGGTCAGTGGTGGCACCATCCCCGACCGCGGCCTCTTCTCCGTCAACCTGCTGGACGACGGCAAAAAGGTCGGCGAGCTCGACGAGGAAATGGTCTACGAGATGCGACCCGGTGAGGTCTTCGTCCTGGGGGCCACTTCGTGGCGGGTGGCCGACATCACGCCCTCGCAGGTGATGGTGACGCCGGCTCCCGGTGAGCCCGGCCGGATCGCCTTCTGGCACGGGGACGCCCTCGGCCGACCGGTCGAGGTGGGGCGCGCGATGGGTGAGGCGATGCGCGAGTTGACAACAATGAAGCGGGACGACGCGATGGCACGGCTTCGGGAGAAGTCGAGGTTCGACGAACGAGCCGCGAGCAATCTCATCGAGTATCTCTCGGACCAGGTGGAGGCGACCGGCACCGTCCCCGACGACCGGACCGTCCTGATCGAACGGTTCCGCGACCAGCTGGGCGACTGGCGGCTGTCGGTGCTCACGCCCTTCGGCGCCCGGGTGCACGCCCCCTGGGCGCTGGCGGCTCGCGCCCGGATGCAGGAACGGCTCGATCTCGAAGTCCAGATGATCTACACCGACGACGGGTTCGCCTTGCGGCTGCCCGAGGCGGACCGCGCGCCGGACATCCAGGACCTCCTGCTCGACCCCGAGGAGATCCGCGAGCTGGTGACCTCGCAGCTCCACGGCTCCGCGCTTTTTGCCTCGAGATTTCGGGAGAACGCCGCCCGCGCCCTGTTGCTGCCGCGCCGCCGCCCGGGCGAGCGCACGCCGCTCTGGCAGCAACGCCAGCGCAGCCATGACCTGCTGCAGGTAGCCAGCAAGCACGCCGAGTTCCCGATCCTGATCGAGACCTACCGCGAATGTTTGAGCGACGTGTTCGACATGGACGGCCTGCACGAGCTGATGCGGGCCGTGCGCGCCCGGGAAGTCCGGACGGTTGTCGTCGACACCGAGCGAGCCTCGCCCTTCGCCTCAACGCTGGTTTTCGACTACATCGGCCAGTACATGTACGAGGGCGATGCCCCGCTCGCCGAACGGCGCGCCCAGGCGCTGACGCTCGACAAGGAATTGCTGGCCGAGCTGCTCGGCACCGAAGAGCTGCGCGAGCTGCTGGATCCGCGCGCCATCGACGAACTCGAGTTGGAGCTGCAGGGCTTGCTGAAGCCGCGCTGGCCTCGAGACCTCGACGAAGCGGCCGATATGCTCCGCCGGCTCGGGGACCTCAGCTCGAGCGAGGCGGAGGCGCGCGGCATCCGGGCCGACTGGCTCGAACAGCTGGAGCGGGAACGGCGCGCCGCCCGGGTCCGGATCGCGGATGAACCACGCTGGATTGCGGCGGAGGACGCCGGCCGATATCGCGATGCGCTTGGAGTCGCGCTCCCGGTCGGCCTTCCCGACGCGTTCCTCGAGCGTGTCGAGGCGCCGCTGCCCTCCTTGTTGATTCGCTGGGCGCGGACGCACGTTCCCTTCTTCAGTGCCGATCCCGCCGGCCGGTGGCATCTCCCGGTCGCGGCGGTGGAGCACGAGCTGCGCCGCCTCGCCGGTCGCGGCGAGATCGTTGCCGGTGAGTTCCGACCCGGACAGGCCGGCCGCGAGTACTGCCATCCCGACGTGTTGCGAACGTTGCGACGGAAATCGCTCGCCGCCCTGCGCCGGGAGGTCGAACCGGTGCCCGTGGAGACCCTGGGTCGCTTCCTACCGGCCTGGCATGGCGTCGGGGTCCACGCGTCGGGGGTCGATCGCCTGGCCGAGGTCGTGTTTCAGCTGCAGGGGTGCGCCATCCCCGTTTCGGCGCTGGAACGCGACGTGCTCGCCGTCCGGATGCGCGACTACCGGCCCCAGCTCCTCGATCAGCTGGTCTCCATGGGCGACGTGGTTTGGGCTGGCCGAGGGTCACTGGGTTCCACTGATGGGCGAGTGGCGCTCTTCCTTCGATCGGACGCGCCCCGCCTCCTCCGAGCGCCAACCGATTTACCGAGTGACGAGGTGCATCAGCGGCTGCGCGAGCATCTGCAGACCCGGGGCGCCTCCTTTTTCCGCGACCTGTATTACGCCACCGGACTGGGCGACGAAGACGCCGTCCTCGAGGCGCTCTGGGACATGGTCTGGGCAGGCGAGGTCACCAACGACACCCTGGCCCCCCTGCGCATGCTCGGGCCGCGCACGCGACGGCACTCGCGCCGGCCGCTGATGCGACTCGGCCCACCGGCCTCAGCTGGGCGCTGGTCGCTGGTCAACGACCTGCTGCGCCCGCCGGTGTCCACCACCGAACAGGCCCACGCAATGGCGGGCGCGCTGCTCCAGCGGTATGGGGTGCTAACGCGCGAGGCCGCGCTCGGGGAGAGCATCCCGGGCGGATTTGCCGCGCTGTACCCGGTACTGCGCGCCATGGAGGAGGCGGGGAAGATTCGCCGGGGCTACTTCATCGACGGCCTGGGCGGTCTGCAGTTCGCACTTCCCGGCGCGGTCGACCGGCTTCGTGCGGCGCGAGACGACGAAACGAAAATCGTCGCCCTGGCGGCCGCCGACCCGGCGAATCCCTACGGGACCTCGATTCCGTGGCCAGAGCTTAAGGGCCGGATGGCTCGCGTGGCGGGCGCCTACGTCGTGCTCGACGGTGGCGAGCTGCGCCTCTACCTCGAGCGCGGCGGCCGGTCGCTGCTCACGGTGACCGGCGTGCAACCGTCCCACCTGCAGGCGCTGGCCGCGATCGCCGCCCGGGTCGACAAGCTCGAGATCCAAATCGTCGACGGCCTTCCCGTCAAGGACTCGCCGCACGAGCCGCTGCTGCGAGAGGCGGGGTTCGGCACCACGCCGAAGGGCGTCGTGCTCTGGCCGGAACGCCGGCCGGTCCTTGCCTGAAGGCGACACGATCTGGCGGACCGCCGCCGCGCTCAGGCGGCGGATCGCGGACAAGGTCGTTCTCGACGCCCGCCCCGCGCCACTCGCGCGCCTGAAAGGCCGCCGCGTCGACGGCGTCGACCCGAACGGGAAGCATCTTGTCATCGGATTCGAGGGTGGAATCGCCCTGCACTCGCACATGCGGATGACGGGCTCGTGGCACCTCTACCGGCCGGGTGAGCGCTGGCGGCAGCCCCAGTGGCGCGCCACCGCCGTGCTCGCGTTCGATGATGTCGTGGCGGTCTGTTTTGCCGCGCCGGTGATGGAGCTGGTCAGCGACCCGCGTCGACCGGTGGCCCACCTGGGACCGGACATCCTGGCCGACAGGTTCGACCTGGACGAAGTCCTGCGGCGCGCGCGGTTATGCGACGCGCCGACGCTTGGGGAACTGCTGCTGGAACAGCGCGTCTGCGCCGGGATCGGCAACATCTATAAGTGCGAGGCGCTATGGCAGCTACGCCTCAACCCCTGGAGTTCGGCGGCCGGGCTCGACGACGAGACGCTGCGCCACGTCTACCACACCGCTCGTGACCTGATGCGACGGAACCTGATCACGCCGATCCACCGACAGCGGCACGCGGTTCATGCCCGGGGACGGCGACCTTGCCCGCGGTGTGGCGCACCGATCCGCATCGAGGCGCAAGGGGCGCAGGCGCGGCTCACCTACTTCTGCCCGCGCTGCCAGGGATCAGACGCGAACCGGAAAAAGAGGGTGTAGGGTCGCGCATTCAGCCGCGTTGAACTGGCGACCATGATCGACCAGGATCAGGCGCGCAAGTTCTGGGCCAATTGGGTTCGTCGCGAGATCGGCGGCAGCGACATGGTCCAGGACGCCGCGGTCAGCGCCGCCGTCAACGAGATCCTCCAGGGGCGCGACAACCAGGCGGCTGCCGATGCCGCCCGGCGCACCGCGCAATCGCTGGGCGTCGGTGTACCGACCCCCCACCCCGGCCCTCCCCCACCAGGGGGGACGGACATTGTTGCCACACCAGTAGCTGGCCCAGCGCCGGCTGGTAAGGACGGCCAGCCGCTCGCCTGTAGCCTCTGCGGCTCAACGCCGGCAGCGAACATGACGATTCACGAGCACAACGGTCGCCTTATCTGGATGGTCCACAAGACCAGCAAGGGTCCATTCTGCCGAGACTGCGGAACCGCCATGCTCCGACATCATCAGAACAGCACGCTCTTCCAGGGATGGTTTGGGATCTTCTCCTTCTTCATCACCCCGGTGACCCTGCTCCTCAATCTGAACGCATGGCGAAAGGTCAAGGCACTTGGCCCACCACAGCGAGATCCCGCCGCGCAAAGCCGGATTCCCGCGCCGCTCAACCCGGGCAAGCCGTTGCTGAGGCGGCCGGGACCCTACGTGGGCGGCATCGTGGTTGCGGGCGTGATCGCCTTTCTCTTGATCAAATCGGCAGACACCGGCGGATGCCTCGACAACAGCACCGAGCTGGCGAACCGCGTCACCACACTCCACAACGCCTACGTGGCGACCTATAACAGCAGCTCGACGGCGATGGATGCCTGCCAATCCGTCGATTGTGAGAAGGCGCCGAAGCTCGCCCTGGTCTCAGCGCTCGGCACCTACAACGACGGGTTGCGCAAGGTCTGCTGGCCGGACAACGCCAAAGCCGACGCCACCACCTTGATCGACGCCAACACCACGCTGGCGCAGGCCTTCACCACCTGGGCCGGCGCAACCACCTTGGCACAGGATCGGAACCTGGCGGCCGACGCGCAAACCAAGGACGACCAACGAAGGGCCGCCGATGCCCGCCTCGCGAGCGACCTGAACATTCCGACTGCGTCTTCCTCGCCATAGCCGAGCGTCGGGCTCGAGCGCTAGAAGCGCCCGTACACCGGCATGACGGTGCCCGTGATCGCCTCGGAGGCATCGCTGCAGAGGTAAGCGATTACGTCGGCGATCGCCGATGGGGCGACAGCCTTCGCCATCAGTTTCTCCGGCAATGACTGGCGATTGGCCGGCGTGTCGATGATGGCCGGCACCACCGCATTCACGCGCACGCCTGACGCCTTGAGCTCGGCCGCGAGCACCTCCGTGAGCTTGATGACGCCCGCCTTGGCCACCGCGTAGGCGGCCGCGCCCGGCTCGGCCACCAGCCCCGACCGGGAAGCCACGTTGACGATCCCACCGGATTGCATGCGGCGGCCGGCGGCGCGGCACGACCACCAGGCGGATCCCAGGTTCAAGTCCAGCATGAACGTGAAGTCATCGGGCGTGCTGTCGGCCAGCTTGCCCCCGCGAAAGCCGCCGGTGGCGTTGACCAGCCATCGGGGGAGACCGATGCGGTCGATCCGCTCCCACAGCTCGTCGACGGCGAGTCGCGACGTCAGGTCCGCTGTGTCGCCAGAGACGAGCCCAGGGTATTTCGATTCCAGTCGCGAGACCTCGGATCGCGAACGCGCAACGGCGATGATGCGGTCGCCACGGCTGGCGAAAGTGTCGACGATGGACGTACCCAGACCGCCGGTCGCGCCCAGGATCACCGCCAGGTCGGCCATCGTCAGACCACTCGGCTGAGCCCGTACCGCATGAAGAGGTGCGACTCGTGTCGCCGGAGACTGAGCAGCCGCCCTGGTTTCGGCGTGCGACCGAACTCGATGTCACGGATCAGCCCGAACGACCGGTCATCCCTCTGGCCGGCCAGCACCGGCGAGACCGTCAGGAAGAGCTCGTCGATCCGATCGCTCGCCACCAGTTGGCCAAAGAGTCGGGGACCGCCCTCCGTGAGGACGGATCGATGGCCGTCGACGGCCAGCACCCGGAAGATGTCGTCGACCTGCACCCGGTCGCCGTCTGAAACCGCTCGCACTTCCGCGGCTCGCGGCAACCGCCTGCGCAGCTCGGCCGCCCGATCGAGGGTGGTCAGCACGAGGGCTCCCGCCTGTAACGCGCGGTCGGACGGATCGAGATCTCCACGCCCGGTAACGATGACGAGCCGCGGGGAGGAGGCTCGCTTTAGCGCCTGACGCAGCTCCCGGAAGGCGTCGGCGGCAGCAGGAAAGATGAAGTCTGGCGTCCAGAGCGCGCGGCCGCCTTCCGCCCGAACCGTGCCGGCGCCGACGACCACCGCATCCGCGAAGGCACGCAGCAGCCCCATCACGAAGCGGTCGGCCTCATTCCGCCCGCTGATGATTCCACCTGAGGGTGCCCTACCCCCTTCCAGCGCTGCGATCCCATCGATCGAGCTGACAAAGTTCGCATAAACCGTTCCATCCCGAATGGCAAGCCCACCGTCGTAGAGCTCAGCGAGCTGGACCGGAAGGGTGCCGACGGCAAGATCGGTGGACTCGAACAATCGAGCCAGCGGCTTCAGCTTCGATGTCCATTGGTGTGCGCGCCGGCGATGGCGAGGAATTCCTCGCGAAGCGCCGGAGTCGCCTCGTAATTCCCACGCCAGAACGTGGTCCGGGTGGTCTGCTCGGACTCCCGGACGCCGCGCATCTGGGTGCACAGGTGCACCGCCTCCAGATAGAGCGCTACCCCGTGGGCCTGGAGAATGCGAGACAACGCGTTGGTAATCTCGCTGCCCATCCGTTCCTGCACCGTGAAGCGTCGGGCGAACATTCGCACCAGCCGGGTGAGCTTGGAGATCCCGATGATGTGCTCGTGGGCGACGTAGCCGATGAAGGCGTGACCGAAGAAGGGAAAGGCATGGTGCTCGCAAAGCGAATAGAAGGGAATTGGTCCCTCGACCACCTGGCTGATTTCGCAGTCGGGGCCGCCGCGGCACTCCGTTGGAAACGCCGTGACCAGTTTGGCGTCACCCTCGTAGCCTTCGGTCGAATCGAACAGCGCGCTCAGGAAGCGGCCTGGCGTCTTCGCCGTTCCCGGCGTGTCGAGCGGCATCCCCATGGCCCGCAGGATCTCGGCGGCATAGCCCTCGAATCGCTTCCAGTCGGCGTCGCTGATCCGGCGTGGCTGGACACGCTCCCAGTCACGGTCTTCGACGTCTTCGCCGCGCAAGGCGCCTACGGTTGGATCGAGCTCGCGCTCCGCCATCAGTTCGGTTGCAAGCTATTGTCCGCCCGCCGGACTTCGATCTGGCCGTTCTGTATTCGGGTCTCGTAGCGCACCTGGCTGATGGTGGCGGGGCCGCCCTTGACCTGCCCCGTGAAGATATCGAATCTCGAGGCATGCCACGGACACTGCACCAGGTTTCCATCGAGCTCGCCTTCGGAGAGCGGACCGCCGGCGTGGGAGCAGGTCTCACTGATGGCACACACGACGCCCCCCTTCTTGCAAAGCAGGATGGGCGTATCGCCGGCCATCCCCTTGACCAGCACGTTGTCGTGGAGCTGGCCCTCGAGCATGACCTTGGTGAACTTTAAGGGGACCTCCTGCCAGGCGTGGTGATTGACGCCGGTGCCGATGGAGAAGACCAGCTCGCCACCCAGGTAGGCGGCCGTCACCACCAGCGCATAGCCGATGAACGCCAGCACGATCGCGAGCCCACGGCTCCCGCCCGCGACACGAATGATGAGCGAAAACAGGTAAACGATGAGGACAACGGTGTTGAGCAGCCCGTGAGTAATCCCGACGCGCCGCTCGCGATCGACGGTCTCGTTCCAATCGGTGTAGCCGGTCACCGCCGCGCCGAGCGCCCCCAGGAGGCCCACGAAGATCGTCAAATCGGCGGCCGAGATCCAGGTCTGGCTGCGGTTGAAGAGGTAGATGATGTCGAACAGGATCGCCAGCGTCCAGGCGCCAATCGGAATATCGGTGATGACCGGATGCAGCGGGTGGCCGAGCCAGGTGCCATGCACGAAGGTTTTCAGAGTGTGACCAGGCGTCCCCAGCAGCTTGTAGCTCCCGCCGACGACCTTCTGGAGGAAATCGGCGACCGGCTCCAACCAGCGCTGCCGGTCGATGAAGCGGTTGATGACGTGATTGATCATGGCGGTCTCCTTTCCCGAGTCAGCCGTTCAAAAAAAATAGTATCGGCTCAGGCGCCGAGGTCGAGCCAGCCGGTCAGCCGCCGCCAGCTGCGCGCCGCCTCCGCCCGGCTGACTTCGCGAAAGCGCACGGTGTCGCCCGGTCGGGCTTGCGCCAGGAGTGGCAGGTCCGCGCTGATCACGGTCGCGATCACCGGGTAGCCGCCGGTCGTCGGATGATCGGCCAGCAGGGCGATCAACCCGCCGGAGGGCGTGACCTGGATCGCTCCGGCCGTCATCGGCGTGGTGAGCACCTCCGCGGCCTCGAGGTGGAGACCAGGCGTGTCGAGCCGCACACCCATCCGATCGAGGGCGGGCGTGACAAGGCAGGCGGTGGAGCTGAGGCGGAGGAACGCCGATCGATCGAACGCGTCGGCCTGAGGACCGGGAATGACGTGGACCTCCCAAGGCCCGCGCAATGGTAGCCGGTGCGATAGTGGCCACAGGTCCTGCAGCGGGACCGCCTCCTCCATGGCGCCAATCGCGAGGCGGTCACCCATTCGGAGGCTTCGGCCAGGGCCGCCGCCAAAGGCGCCGCTGGCACATAGCGAGCGGCTGCCGAGCACAACCGGAACCTCGATCCCGCCGCGGATGGCGACATAGGACCGAAGCCCCGCTTCCAGCGGTCCGAGGCGAAGCACTGAACCGGCGTCGGCTTGAGTGGCCCGCCAGCTCGGGAGACTGGCGTCCGGGCAGTCGGCACCGGTGATGGCAATCGTCATTTCTCGCTCCCAGCGCAACGTCGGCCCGGACACCGTCGCCTCGATCAGCGCGGCATCCGGAGCGTTACCCACCAGCCGATTGGCAACGGCGGCCGCAAACCAGTCGGCGACTCCTCCGGGCGGAATACCGAAGCGCTCGAAACCGGGCCGGCCTCGATCCTGGATGGAGCTGTGGCGCCCGGCCTCGACGACGTCGATCATCGCACCGGTACGAATCGAATCCGGTCGCCAGCCTTGAGCGGCACCGGCGGCGAGGCGCTCGGGTCGAATAGCCGCCGGTCAGTACGGCCGATCAGGTTCCAGCCGCCCGGGCTCGCAATGGCGTAGACACCGGTCTGACGGCCGGCGATGGCGACGGATCCCGCCGGCACCCGGATCCGGGGCGACGGGAGCCGGGGCACAACGAGCTCATCGGCGAGCGTGCCGCAGTAGGTGAAGCCGGGCGCGAAGCCGATGCAATAGACAAGATATTCTCGACCGGCGTGGACCTCGACCACGCTGCCCGGCGTCATGTTGGTCTTGCGGGCGACCTCTGCCAGGTCCGCCCCGTCGTAGCTGGTGGGGATGTCCACGAGCGTCCCGGCGGGGATCGATGCGTCCAGCTGCCCGTCGAAGCGGCGGATCAC
>Ga0209577_10007550_pt1 | contig 9996 bp, 8 predicted proteins | sample GraSoiAngelo_109_FD_185874 | JGI IMG/M metagenome (GOLD analysis project Ga0209577, IMG submission 185874) | Grasslands soil microbial communities from the Angelo Coastal Reserve, California, USA - 14_0903_12_20cm (SPAdes) (version 2) | ecosystem: Environmental > Terrestrial > Soil > Grasslands ...
AGGTCCACACTCCTCTATCCGTTGTCCAGACCGGTATGGCTGGAAATGTCACGGTCAACGCAATCATAGGCCCCACATTAAAGCAAACCAGCGTCGCGCTCACTATCCAGTAGCGAAGCTTCGGATGGGCCAAGCGGGAAGCGCTGCACACTCTGGTTTGTTAATGGATAAGACTGGGTGCGGCCTCGTTTCAGCTCACCGGTCTATCGGTTGGCGTCCGCTCCATCGCGGCTCAGTACCCTGGAAATGCAAATACATTAGGCTCTCAAACCAAAGGGAGCCTCAACGTAGCTGTCACCGGCCAGACAGAAGTTAGTGTGCAGGCAAATACGGGAGGCCTCTTCCATACAATTGCCGTGAATTTCAACTTGCAATAGCGTGCTTTGCCGCCCGTCGCGTCGACTAGCGGATGATGTTCACCCCTTCACTCGATCATCTCGGTCCTGGTCACGTCGCGCGGCTGATCGAGGAGCGCATCCATGCGTTCGAGGAATCGCACGGTATGCGGCAATTCCGCGTGCTTCTGGAATGCGTCTGCGTCCGCCCACTGCGAATGAATGAAAAAGAGCCGCGGGTCCCGCATCGATCGGAAGGCGTGAAAACTCAGGCAACCGGCCTCCTCCCGCGAAGGCCCCATCACTTCGCGCAAAGCCTCCTCCACGGCACCCTCTTCCCCTTGCCGTGCATGCAGACGTACAAAAACGTATTGCTCCATACTGCCTCCATCTCCCGCGCGACACCGGTTGTGCCTCGACTTCTTCGCTTCGCTCGCGTCGAAGGGAGACGGCCATTTGCACTTCGATCATTCTAGCGAGTTTGGGCGTAATGTCCTGTCGTTTGTTACGATTAGCGAGACTCTTGAGAAGGAGCGCAAAACCGAAATTTCACGTAATCAACAGTTCTAGTTTTCGGACTCGTTCTAGTACGTCGGTACTTCTCCGCTTTGAATCGATTTTGTACCTTGAGTCCTATTGTTAGCTGGCCCCTACCCGGATACACTCTACCTTCGATCAGGAGGACTTCCTTGACGGGTTCCGAACGCCGCACCACTCAGCGTTTTTCCATGCGGCTGCCCCTGACCGTTCGCTGGACATCGGGTGCCGCCGTTGGCGAGACCAGCACCGAATCCCGCGACGTCAGCTCGCGCGGCGTCTACTTTTTCCTTTCCAAGGATGTCAAGGAAGGCTCGCCCGTCGAGATTCTTCTGACGCTTCCCAACGAAATTACTATGGCCGGACCGGTACGCGTCCGGTGCCTTGGCCGCGTGCAGCGCACCGAGCCGCGCGATGAAGGCGCCGTCGGCGTGGTTGCGGCCATCGAGCGCTACGAATTTCTTCGCGGCGACGAAGACAAATAAGGGTTTTTGGGAAGGGAAGCACTCGCTTCCTTGCGGCGCTAAAGTTTCTCGACGAATTCCTTGCTCGCTCACTGCGGAGGCGGGCGGGATAAGCCGGGGTGCCTCGGCCCCTCAGCGGAGCTGCCCCGGCATTTTTTCTCTCTCCTCCCTTTTCTTAATTTCGAATTTCTATTTTCGAGTTTCCATTTCAGGGTTTGGCCGCTGGCTTGGCCTGCGCAGCCAAATCAGGCCGCAGCTTCCCAGCCGCGAGCTTTGCCAGCGCGCGGAGCCGCCCACTGAGCTCGCCTCCGCTCAAACGCCCCTCGCGGCACAGCCCGCGGAGAAAATCGTCGGCCCGCCGCTCCCCCTTCCGCGAGTTACATTCCGAACACGAGGACACCAGGTTGCGATAGCCATTGCGTCCTCTCCGGACACGCGGCACCACATGGTCGAGGCACCGCACCATCGGCCTCAGCCGGCCCAAGCAGTAAAAGCAAAACCCGCCCTCGCGTGCGTGGATCGCCTGGCGCAGCGCCGGGGTTTCCAGGAAATCCGCCTTCTCGAAGTCGCCTGCGCTAGGCAGGCGCTCCGCGGAGCGCGCTGCGATTTTACCGGCGCGAATCGAGCGAATCTCCTCGGGCAAGCGCACCTCGGCCACGTGACCCGCTCTGCTGCGTTCGGCCAGGCGCAGCGCGCCTTTGGCAACCAGGCTCCGCACCGCTCTTCGTGTGGCCCAGCACGAAAGGCATGTACCGCGTGCGAGCCGCAGAATCGAAAAGCGAAGCTCCAGCTTCCCTTCGAGCCGGCTGTGCCGCAGCAGATGAGAGTACACCGCGCGGTCGAACACCGAGAGGCGCAGCCGCGGCACCAGCAAGTCTTCCAATTCTTTCCACACGTGTACCGCATTGATCTTTTTCATTTTCTGTGTCCGTTGGTAGGACAGACATTCTTGTCTGTCTTGAAGTGGCGCAGCTTGCTGCGCCACTTCTTATATTTGCGGGAGGGCTTCATGAGGATCGCGAAGGGAATATCACTTCGCTCCTCGGGGCAAGAAAGGCCGAGGGTGCCCCAGGTTCGTTGTTGAAACCTGGGTCTTGGGGTTGACGTTCCCGGAATTCAAGAAATCGCGCCCCTAAAAAGAAAAGGCCCCGACTTAGTCGGGGCGTAGCTTTCTACAAAACGAATCCTACCACACTAGTAACCGCCTTGTCAAGGCCAAAATCAGTTCCCTACTGTTACCTCAGGAGCAGCGGTGGGTGCCCAGGTTCGTCTTTTGAACCTGGGTCTTGGGGGTGGCTTTCTCAGTGCTTTGTCCGCCCTTCTCGTCCGTTTGAATTTCTTATTCGTGACAATCGGGGTCAAAATTCAAACGGACTTTTCTCGTTGCCCGCTGGGTGCCGCACCCTACGGTTCTCAGGGTGCGGGTGTTGACTTTCCTTCAGCTCGAAAGTGGAGCTTCCCTTTGTCCATCTTCCAACCCTGCCCGCCGTCCGCTGCCCTCAGAAACTTGCCACCGCCGCAGTCTCGCTCGGACACGTTTCGAAGATCGGCAGCAGCCGGGCCATTTCCAGCGCTTGCTTCAAGTTCGGCCGGAGATGACAAAGCTTGAGGCCTCCGCCTTTGGCTTTTGTCTTTCGATGCATTTCGATGAGCAGATTGTCGATCACTGCAAGCAACCCGCTGCTCTCTTCTCCCAGCACCAGACGCCCTTTGAGCGCCAGAAGGTAGATTCCATTCATCTCACGCTGCGTTATTTCCAAAGGCATCGTTGGCCTCCCCCAGGAACGATTCAAGATCCATTACGCGCATTCGCGAATGCCTCCATAATATCCTCGCTACTCGCCACTCGTCACTTCCTCATAACCGGATGCGCCACCTGCCACGTCAATTCCGCTTGATGATAAAAACTGTCTTATCGTCAATACGATCTTCCTCGCCGATCTGTCGCAGACGATCGTCTCGTTTGAGAGCGTATTCGAGCAGTGCATTGCAAATATCTTTTGCCGGCAGCTGGTTGTGTTCGCGCATGACATTTTCAAGCTGCTGTCGCTCCTCCTTGTCGCTTCCGTCATAAACCCCGTCGGTGTAAAGGAAGAAAATGTCCCCCGGACTCATCAGCGTTAGCTCTGCCACATCCGAGGATTTTGCCCGCCTCTGCCGAAGTTCCAGGGAAAGGTACCTGTTGCGATCCGGATCATCTTCGGCAAGCTGCACTCCGAGCGGGAGAAATTGCACCATCCGGCTTTTATCAATGTCCATGAACTTGCGGTATTCGGCGGAAAAGACCAGCGGTGGTGGATGTCCGAAATTCACGAATCTAAAATAACCATAAGGATGTACTTCACCGTAAAGCATGGTGGCAATCTCCTGGGCGCTCTCTTTCTCACTTCTGCCGAGAGCATTACGAGCGGTGACTGACAGAGCCAATCGCAAGTTGATCCTCTCGAACAACTCCGCAGTCGTTCTTCCCCGATGATCGAGTTCAGAAAGCATAAGGGCATGAAACGTGTCGTGAACCGTGGATGCGATTTTCGCTGAAATGATTCCGTGTCCTTGCGCGTCCACTACCAGGACGCCCGCTGTACTGTAAAGCTCATGCAGGTCTTCGGCGATCCGCACCTGCTCCGAACTTCGAGCGGCTCGATATTCGATTTCCATCTCAGGTTTATAGCCCGGCCTCGATTTCAACCATTCCACATGGTCGTCCACGGAATTGCGTGGCGCCGCACCTGCTGGAAGCGGCTCAAGGTACTCCTTCGATCGCTTCAGTCCCCGCTGAATGCGCGCGTCGATGTCATAGCGTTGCTGAAAGTTTATGTACTCAAAGAGGTCGCCGCCGACCGTTCCGGCGGGAATAGAATTGCCGTACATGTCGATTCCTTGCACATGAGGAATCGCTCCTTCCACCGGCATCAGCCGTTTGAGCAGATATTCATCGATACTTGGAGCGTTGTAAGCTTTTGCCATAAGAGAATTTCAGAATGAAGCGAACTCGCTCCTGTGATGCTCTCCGAGGGCCCTAGGATGCGCCACCTTCTATGATGGGCGGGTGCCCCAGGTTGTGCTTTTCTACCTGGGGGTTTTGGTTTCTCCCAAGTCGCCTACCGCTAACAGGAAGAGCCTTCTCGGAATCATCTAAGGTGCGGGTAATCATTCCTGGAACAACTGCGGGCCGCGATCCGTATAGACTCCTAGCATACATCCCGCGAAGGAGTTTCGATGAACTGGAAACGATCGCTTCCCCTGTTCCTGCTTGTCCTTTTGGTTCTTTCTAGCATTTCTGCAGACGCGCAATCCGTCGCGCAGCCCGACCCTCTATTCACTACGATACAGTCTTTAGATACCAAACTCTTCGATGCATACAACCACTGCGATCTGACCACGCTGGGTGCGATGGTGTCGGATGACCTGGAGTTTTATCACGACCAGACAGGACTGTCCGTGGGCAAAGGACCGTTTCTCGCTGCCATTAGGCAGAACATCTGCGGAAAGGTGGAGCGGGCGCTGCTACGGGACACACTGGAAGTGTACCCGTTGAAGGGATATGGAGCGGTAGAGATCGGGGTACATCGCTTCCACCATCCCGGACACCCGGAGGATGGCGCGGGGGACGCCAAGTTTGTGACGCTATGGCAGAACAAGGATGGCGCGTGGAAGGTCACCCGCGTGATCAGCTACAACCACAACCAAGGACTGTTGGCGAAGTAGCCGCTGATCCCTCGACGTAGCGCGAATTTTGCGCGCGGGTTGCCGTGCCCTAATTCCTCCCTGATGGGTCTTTCTCTTGCCCCTTTTCTAGTTACTAATTTCTAGTTTCCATTTTCAGATTAGGAGCCCCCCGTTACCTCTGCGCCGCCTGTACTCTCGGACAGGCGATTTCCACAGCGCCACTGTTAGAGGATGGAGGCTGCCCGGCGAGGCACGGCCCGCGGTGATACGCGAACCGTGCCGAAAAGAATTCGCGCAACGAATTCGAATGCATTGAGAAGTGCGACGGCGCGCGAGTTTGTGTTGCGGAGCGACGGGGATGTCCACGGGCGGGCAAAGAAAGCTGGGGGAACGATCTCGAATGGGCCTGGAAATAAATGCGCTTAAAGAAATTGAAGAACTGAAGATCGACGCCGGAGGAACTGCCGCCGCGGGAGAGACTTCGAGCGGCGGAGATTCCACTGCGATTTCGCTGATCGAACTTGCCGAGATTCTGGATCAGCACAAAATCTGGGCGGAATCGGGCGGAGAATCGGGAGCGAAAGCCGACCTGACCGGCGTCAACTTGGCGAAGGCCGACCTGACCGGCGTCAATTTGCAGGGAGCTCATTTACATCGAATGAATTTGGCGGGTGCGGATCTTTCGATGGCAAATTTGCGCGGCGCCAGTTTGGTGCGTTCGAATTTGCAGAACTCAAATTTGTTGGGCACGGAACTCCGAGGCGCCAATTTGATGGGCGCCAACCTGTATGGCGCGGAAGGATTGTGGTTTGGCCGGCTGGGCGGAACGAATCTTTTCGATTCCGTGCTGCCCGAATCGATTTCCGCGGTGGACAGTTCGAAAGCCATCGGCGATGCCACAAAAGTGGCGCGCTGGTTTTATTTTCTAACCATGGGCGTGAGCGCGGTCTGCTTGCTGCTGATTGCCTTCACCAGCGACGTGCGGCTCTTGGTGAATTCCTCGGCGTTGCACACGACGCGGCTCGGGAACCTGCTTCCCATGACGGGGCTTTATCTTGGCGGACCGCTAGTGCTGCTGGCGCTGTCGCTGCGATTTCATTTTCTGCTGTTGAGATTGTGGGGAAGCATGGCCGCCCTTCCAGCGGTTTTCCCCGACGGGCAAACGCTGGAAAAGGACGGCCCGTGGTACTTGATGGGGCTGGTGCGGAGACACTTCCGGTGGCAGGGCGAATCGCGTTCGACGATGATCGCGTTCGAAACGGTGCTCTCAACGGTTCTGGCTTATTGGGTTGTCCCGGCAACGTTGTTCTTTTTTTGGCTTCGGTATCTGCCGCGGCAGGATTTCCGGGGAACTCTGCTGCACGTGTTTCTGATGACTCTTTCGGTAGCGACGGCGACGTGCGTTCCGTTTGTAGTGTCGCGCGTACTACGGCCGGGTGACATTCGAATCCCGAAATCGAAAAATATTCTGCGCATGATTCTGGGCACCACGCGTGCGGCGCTGGCGACCGGCTTCATCCTCTTTGTCATTTCGCTCGGCGTGAATCGCGGATTGCCCGCGGACCGCAACGCTTCAGCCGGGGAATCGCCATCCGATCCGCGGCGCTGGGCGGCGCTGGTTTTCCAATCGGTGGGCTACCGGCCCTATGCGGACTTGACCGAAGCTGCGCTTTCGACTCCTCCGCCGCGCGGCGCCGTTTGGGACGATGAAACCGTCGAGGGAATCGCAGGTGCGCACTTGAATCAAATGAATTTACGATTCGCGCGCGGCTACCGCGCATTTTTGATCAACGCGAAATTGTGGCGCGCGAATTTGGAAGGTGCTTACCTTTCCGAAGCGGATTTGAGGGGAGCAAATTTGAGAGAAGCGTTGCTGCGCTCAGCGATTTTGGACCGCGTTCAACTGACGCACGCGGTTTTGGTTTCCGCCAACGCGACGGGAACAAATTTGTCGGCCTCGGACCTGAGGTTCGCGGACCTTTCTTACGGCACTTTTGAGAATGCGGTGCTTTCGAACGCCAGAATTTCCGGAGCCTCGCTCTACGCCGTGAATTTGAGGAATGCTCAATTGCTTCGAACGGACCTTTCGAGAACGGACATGCGAGACACAAAACTCGAACATGCCGTGCTCTCGTTTGCAAATTTGGAGCAAGCGGATTTGTCCTCGGCCAGGCTGGCAGAAGCGGACCTGACCGGCGCCCGTTTGAAGGGTACGATTTTGTTGGATGCTGATTTGAAAAAGGCGGATTTGCGAGGGGCCTCTTTGACGGGCGCGGTCTTACGCGAAGTTGAAATGGACGGAGCGAACCTGGCGGGCGCGGATTTGCGCGGCGCTTTGGGAATCACTTCGCGGCAAGTTTGTTCCGCGTTGCATGGGCGGTCGGCGCTGATGGACCCCGAACTGGCGACGGAAGTCCAACTCCGCTGCGGAAGTTCTCAGTAGCAAGCGTTCAAGAATCCATTCGAAACGAGCGCGTTCTACTCCAGGCCGCCGGCGGCCGCGAATGCGGCTTGCTGTTCGCCCTGCGGAGGAGCTTGGACGGCTGCATGACTTACAGCAGGAGCTTTCTCCGTTGGATACGTCAAGTAGAGCGCCATGCCCGTCAAAAGTGCTCCGGCAAAAAGATTTCCGAGCGTGACCGGAAGTAGGTTCCAAAAAAGCGCCTGGCCCAGGGAAATAGGTGCCCCAAGGATCATCCCCGACGGGATGAGAAACATGTTGACAACGGAGTGCTCGAAGCCGAGCGCGAAGAACGTCATGATGGGAAGCCACATCGCCGCGATTTTTCCGACCGTGGACCTCGAGACTAAAGCGAGCACGGCCCCGATCGTCACCATCCAATTGCAGAGAACGGCCTTCACCAGCGCGGTGCCCCAGCCGCTGTAACCGAGCGCCGCATAGGCCAAGGTCTTCTTTTGCGCGGCTTGTTTCAGAAGATCCGCAACGGCGCCGCCATTGCCGGTGCGCCAGTTGGTGATCACGAGATAAAAAAGCACCGCGTAGAGCAAACTGCCGATCAAATTCCCGAGATACACCCAGCCCCAATTGCGAAGCAGTTTTGTGACGCGAACGGTCCCGGCCATGACTCCAGCGGGCAACAAAGCGAAGTTGCCCGTAACCAGTTCCATTCCCAGAAGGACGAGGATGACGAAGCCGACAGGGAAAAGAATCGCGCCGACGATGGCAGGAAGACCTTGTGACACGACCACGAACACGAGCGAAGTAGCGTACCCCAGAAATGCGCCTGCGAGGATTCCCCGAATCAACAAGTCACGGGCCGGCAGCTCGGACTTTCTCTTCGCCAATTGCACTGCTTCTTGCATTACGTCCTTGGGGCTTACGTAATCCATCATGATTCTTTCCTCCCACGCACAAATGTTTTTGCGGGACCAGACCGTCAAAAGCATGCATCCGCTCTTAGGCCACACCATCCAACGTTCCGCCAGCGAACGCTTCTCAAGCCGGCGCGGAAGGCAGCGGCAATACGCGCGCGAAGCGCCACGAGGCCAATCCCGCAGTTGAGGCAGCCGTGAAAAATGGATCACTCAAAGCGGCGTGCTGCCTGACCTCCATATCGAAGCGATACGACTGGATGACGTTGGCGACGACATCGGGCAACGATTCGTCGCACGGCACAGTCTCCAAAATCTCCTGGCCAGCAATCGCGTGGGGACCAGTCCGGCCGCCCGTGTAGATCGCAACCGCGTCCACAATCTTTCCGTCAATTCTCGTCTTAAAACCGCGAAGCCCGACGTCGGCAGCTTGATGGTTACCGCATCCCGCCGGACAACCGGACCAGTGAATCGTGAGCGGATTCAGGCCGGCGCCCATTTTTTTGTGCAGAGCTTCGGAGAGCGCTATTGCCCGGCTCTTCGTCTCGATGAGAGCCAGGTTGCAATAATCTGTTCCGACGCACGCGACCAATCCGCGCACAAATGGAGAGGGGCGGGGTGAGAGCTGCGCAAGCAGAGGTTCTTCCAGGAGTTTGGCCACGCGAGCCGCCGCAACATTGGGAATGATGGCGTTTTGGCCTGTTGTAAGGCGAATCTCGCCGTTTCCATGCGTGTCGGACAAGCGCGCAAGCTCGTCGAGTTGATCGGGATTGACTCTGCCGGTAGGAATGCATAGGCCAACGGCGACAAGTCCCGACTGCTTCTGCGTGTTCACACCAAGATGGTCAGAGTGCTTGGACCCGCGCATGTCCCTGCCCTGAAACGCCAGCTCGTGGCCGAGACGCGCCACGAGCTCGGCGCGCAAACGGCGCACTCCCCATTCCTCAATCAGAAAAGCAAATCGGCACTTGGAACGCGCTTCGCGCGGGCCGTGGTCGCGGTAAAGTTTGACCAGCTCGACCACCACGGCCGCTGCTTGAAAGATTTCAACAAAGACATTCAGGGGCGAAGCGACGGTGAATCCTCCGGAGCCCATCTTCCCGCCTACCAGCACGTTGAAGCCAAGCCGCCCAGCTTTCTTCGCGGGAATGAGCGCGATGTCCTGGGACTCACTATGCGTGCAATTGTCCGTGCAACCGGTCACCACGATGTTGAATTTGCGCGGCAAGTTGCTGAATTCCGGATTGCCCTCGTTGCCGACGATGATGCGATCGAGTTCGTGGACAACGGGAGAAGCGTCAAACCATTCGTGAGGCGTCAGGCCCGCCATAGCGCAGCCGTTGATGTTGCGAACGTTATCGATGCCCGTTTGGAGCGTGCGTAGGTCCACGCCGCGGAGCTTCTCGAAGATTTCCGGAACGCTGTCGAGGGTGAAGCCGCGCAGCTCAATTTGCTGCCGTGTGGTGATATCCAACACGCTGTTGCCAAGCCGCCGCGAGAGCTCCGCGATGGTGCGCAGCTGCTCGCTCCTTGCAAAGCCATTGGGCATGCGAATCCGCATCATGAACTTGCCGGGCGTCGGCTTGCGGAAAAACACGCCGATCCACTTCAACAATTCTTTTTCGGCAGGCGTGAGCGCTTCGGCGCCGCGCTCGATG
>Ga0209577_10007551_pt1 | contig 9995 bp, 7 predicted proteins | sample GraSoiAngelo_109_FD_185874 | JGI IMG/M metagenome (GOLD analysis project Ga0209577, IMG submission 185874) | Grasslands soil microbial communities from the Angelo Coastal Reserve, California, USA - 14_0903_12_20cm (SPAdes) (version 2) | ecosystem: Environmental > Terrestrial > Soil > Grasslands ...
TGAGCATCGCCGGCAGCGCGATCATACCCATCGTGACTTCGGTCGCACCGACCACGCCAACCATTGCCGCGAGCACGGTGCAGGCCAGCACTGTCGCTGAGGCTAGGCCGCCCTTCAGCGCGCCGAGCCACTTGTAGATGACATCGAAGAGCTCCTCGATGATCCCCGCTTTCTCCAGCACCGCCGCCATAAAAATAAATAACGGTACTGCGGACAGTTGGTAATCGGTCATGAACGGGAAAATCCGCGATGGCAGCATGTTGAGAATCGCGCCGTTCCCAAATACGAACAGGAAGATTACCGCCAGGCTGCCGGTGCAGAACGCCATAGGCAAGCCGAGCATGAGCAACAGCGCGAGCGAGCCGAACAGGAGGATGGTCAGCCAGCCGATGCCGATTTCCAGACCCATGGCTCAAGCTGCCTTTCGCGTGACGATCATGACGTCCTTGATCAGCTTCGATATGCCCTGCAGCACGAGCAGCGCCGCGCCGATCGGCATCGTAAGCTTCACCGGCCAGTATTGGATGCCCCACTCCGTGAACGAATGCTCACCGACGGACACCGAGTCCATCGCGAAGCGAATCGTTGTCCACAACATCGTCACCGAGAAAATGAAAAAGAATACCGAGGTGATGATGTCTGCGAACGCCTTGCCACGCGCTGAAAACTGCGCATAGATCACATCGACGCGCACATGCTGATCTTCGCAATAGGCGAATGCACCGGAGAGCATGTATTGCATGCCGAACATCAGGAACATGCTCTCGTGCAGCCAGTTGGTGGGCGAATTGAATACGAAGCGCGCCATTACCTCGTAGTAGTACCCGAAGACCGCGATCAACGCCCAATAGGCCACGTACTGGCCGACTTTGGTGCTGATCCCATCGATCGTGTCGGTGAACTTGCTGTGCACGGTAAGCGTTGGATCTTCGCCCACGCCTCCCTCGTGCACCGACGAGGAGTCCGGATGGATCGCCTCGATCGATGGCTCGGCGAGCTCCAGCGCACGACGTCGGCGTACGAGCCCGGGTAGCAGCACACCATCGATCAGGAGCAACACCGCGAGTGCCATCGCCCCATAGCGCGCCAGATCTTTCCAATGATCGCGTATCGCCTTCGCGATCTGATACTCGCTGTCGAGCTTGCGCGCGTCGGCCTCGGCGCGCTGCAATTCCTCCTTCGCCTCAGGGCTCGCTTCGACGCCTTGCGGCAGCCGCGCACGCGCGACGGCATATTGCGCCTGCTCGAACGCGGCGTACGTCCGCGATTCATCGTCGCGGACTTCGCGGATCTCGCCGTTGCAGTACAGGATCGCCAGAAAGACCGGGATGAACACCAATCCCCAGCTGCTCCGGAGATAGAAGCGATGAATCCCGAGAAAGCCCGACAGCAGCCAAAAAAGATAGGCGATGAATAGCGATGGGCGGCGATCGGGCGGATTGCGTCGCTGTCGCGCCACCAGATACATCGCGATCAACGGGAAGACAAGCAATCCTACCCAATAGAGCCAATGGGGCAGTACGAAACCTATGCTGGGCATGGCCGCGGGCGCAGTTTCAAGAGATTGAACATGGCGGAGGCGCCGTTTGGGCGCCTCCGCGGTCGTGCGTCGGGCCCGCGAAGTCGCGGACCCATTAACGCGCTACGCCTCGACCTTGAGTCCCTTGTACATGTCCGGCGTGACGTAGCCCAACGTGTGTGACTCCATCAGCTCGAGCTGCATCTTGAACAAGCGCGCGGCATCATGGTCCTTGTTCGCCCATTTGAACCAGATGGGAGTGGCGATGCGCTGCCACTTCGGCAGGTCTTCGAGCGGCATGCGGTTGATCTGCGTTCCCGCCTTCTCGAACTTGCCCCAAGCCTCGAGATCCGCCTTCTGGATCGCCGCGTGGTGCACGTTGGAATACACCTGGACCTCGTCTTCGAGCCAGCTCTTCATTTTGGGCGAGAGCTTGTTGTGTACGTCCATGCGCACCACGAAGTCCATGAGGTCGACCGGCTGATAGATCGATTCCAACCCTGGTGGCCCGGTCCAGATGAATTTCGAAACCTGCTGGAAGCCTAGATCCCAGTTGACGGCGGGGCCGGTGTAATCCGCGGCCTCGATCGTGCCCTTTTCCAGCGCGGAGAATACTTCCCCGCCCGGCAGCAGCGTCGTCTTGGCGCCGGCGGCGGCAAAGCCTTCGGCGATCATTCCGCCGGGAACGCGCAGCTTGAGGTCCTTGAAGTCCTCGATCGTGCGGATCGGCTTTTTTGAGTGGATGATATTGGGCCCGTGGTGAATGCGGTTGACGTAATAGAGTCCCTGTTTGGCGAAGATTTCCCGCGTAACCTTGAGGCCGTCCTTGCTGTAGAAGAACATGTCCCACTCGTGCGGGTAGCGCAGGCCCATTAGGTACGAGGAGAGGAACGCGGTCGCCGGCAGCTTGCCGGCCCAGTACAGCGTGAACGAGTTCATGGCTTCGAGCACGCCGTTCTTGACGCCATCGATCAACTCGAAGTCGCCGACCACTTCCTTGGCCGCGAAAGGCTTGAATTCGAGCTCGCCGCCGGTCTTTTCCTTGATCGTCCCGCACCAGGCCTTGAATGTCTGGAGACCGATACCCGCCGGCCACGACGTCTGCACTTTCCAGGTGGTGGTTTCCGCAGCAGCCGCGTTGCGGATGAAAGGTGCCGATACCGCGGCGGTACCGACGACAGCGGCCGCGGTCTTAAGCGCCCGGCGTCGGCCAGGTTGCTCGACAGTGTTCTGCAGCTGATCCTTGCGCTCGGTAGTCATCGTTCCTCCTATGGGTCTTGCGCCAAGTACTGCCCGGTCTTCGCCGAGACCCTATGTTGCACGCGCGTCCGACCGACCGCAAGCTGTCCGTTGCAGCGGTCGCGAAAGCAGCCTCCACCGACGGTACGACTGAAGCGTGTCGCCTTGCGCAATGCCGGCAAATTATCTTACTCAGTCCGTTACCTTTGCCTAGCCTTGCTTACCCTCGCCGACTCTGACTTGCCCTCATTTGCCCAGAGGCGGTATCGGAATAACGCCCGGAAAGACGTACGCCTGCAGGAGAGCGATCAGACCAATCACGGCAGCGCCGGCAATCGAGTGCCACCACAATGTTCGGAATATTGGCCCCAGTGCATGAGCCCGCTCATGGGGATCGTCATAACATGCGGCACAGGCGACCATGATGGACTGGGCATCGATCATCTTGCCCATGACACCACCGGTCGAGTTGGTTGCCACGATCAAAATCTCGTTCAGGTGCAACTGCTGAGCCGTGATTCGCTGCAGGCTGCCAAACAGAGCGTTGGACGCCGTGTCGGAGCCGGTGAGAAAGACGCCCAACCAGCCCAGATACGCCGCAAAGAATGGATACATGAAGCCTGCGCCGGTGAAAGCCAGGCCGAGCACCGCGTCGGTGCCGGAGTAGCGGGTGAGGAACCCCAGACCCAGCACCTGGCCGATGACAAGAACCGGAATCTTCATGCGGCGGGCAGTGGCGATAAAGGATTCCTTCCACTGGCTGGCGCTTAGACGAAGGACCAGGCCCGACAGAAGAGCGGCCACGAAGACACCCGTGCCGGCGGCCGACAGCCAGTTGATGGCGAATCGCGCCGCCTCCGGCTTGGCGCCAGGCGGAACTACCGGTGGCATGCGCTGCACAAGGTTGTGCAGCGACGGCATATCCCACACCGGCAGCGAAAGCGTGCCCGCGAAATTGGAGCCGAAGAGCGTGGTGGCGAAGGTGATCCCGGAAAAGAGTCCGTTCAGGTACTTTTTAAACTCGGGCATGCCCCACAAGGCGCAGCAGATGATCAGGATCACCCACGGCAGCCAGGCGTAGGCCGTCTCCTTGAACGAGTACTTGTACTTCCATGTCGTGCCATCGACGGTGGCCGTCGCGGTATTCTTGCCGGCTTTCGCGAGGGCTTCACGCTCCGCTCTCAACAGGAAGCGCGTTTTGGGATGCCAGACGAAGCGCAGGAACAACGCGGTGCAGATGACGGAAAAAACACCGGCGACCACGTCGGTCATAAGGTGGAATTCGTTCGTCCCCGAGGCGTAGAACTGCATGAGGGCGAACGACACACCCGCACACAGCGCCGCCGGCCACACCTCGAAGGCCTCCTTCCAGGTGCCACCTTCCATTTTCACGAATGTCGCAACCAGCCAGAATGGAACCAGAATCGATACCCACGGCAACTGGCGGCCTGCCATGGCGGACAGCGTGACCTCGTCAAGACCGCTGACCGCGGCGAGCGTCACGATGGGTGTGCCTATCGCTCCCCACGCGACGGGAGCGGTGTTGGCCAGAAGATTCAGGACTGCGGACTGGAAAGGTTTGAATCCGAGACCCACCATCACGGCTCCCGCGATCGCCACCGGAGTCCCAAAGCCCGAGGTTCCCTCGATGATGGCGCCGAACGAGAACGCAATGAGCACGCATTGCAAGCGCCTGTCGAATGAGATGTGAACGATCGACTCCTTCACCACCTCAAACTTGCCGCTGACGACGCTCATGGTGTAGAGGAACATGGCAGCCAGGACGATCCAGATGATGCCCAGGAATCCCGACAGGGTGCCCAGTGCGAAGGCCGAGACCGCCGAGGCAAGCGGCATCTTGAAGGCCAGGCACGAGACGAGGAAGGCAGCGATGACGCCATAAAAGGCGGCATAGGGCGCCGAGATGCCGAGGTGTTTCACTCCCTGCTTGTCGCGGTGCGCATGCAGCGCAATGAAGTACAACAGGACAGCGATCGGGATCGCTGCGACGACGGTGGAGAGGAATACATTCCCCATCGGGTCATAGCTTTGCTGGTACATGAGTCCCCCTATTGAGCTACGGAACGCGGGCTATCACGTGTGTCGACAAGACTCCGAGCCCTGATAGTCAGCGCCCGGCGCCTTCAGGGATTCGCGCGGAGTGTATACCTGTCGGTTCCGCTGCGTCCATGCTCACCGAGCCCGTTGAGCAAGCGCCGGACGACATGACCGGCGGAATCGAGACGCTCGTTCCTCATCGACCGGCTCGAACGGCAAGCTCTGCTAGAATTAACACCCGCAGTCGGAGTCTCATTCCAGGTGCTTGTCCGTCCCATCATTGTCATTACGCTGTTGCTCGGAGGCGTCGCGCTCGCGCAGCAGGCTCCCCCACCTCCGCCTTCGGCAGCGAAGACCGTACCCGCCGCGACTCCAGGTCTCACGCCCGATCTGGCGGAGGCGGCCCGCATGATCCAGGAAGGAGAATATGCGGCCGCGCGAGTCAAGATCGATGCCGCGCTCGCGGCAGACGCCAAGAATCCACAGGCGCGCTTCCTGCGCGGCGTCGTCCAAGCCGACCAGGACGAGCCCGACAAGGCGGTCGCCACCTTCCAGGCGCTGACCGAAGATTTTCCGGAGCTGCCCGAGCCATACAACAATCTGGCGGTGATCTGGGCGCAACGCGGGCAATACGAAAAAGCGCGCGCCGCGCTCGAGTCGGCGATTGCCTCGCATCCCGACTATGCGATTGCCCACGAAAACCTCGGCGACATCTACAGCCGTCTCGCTGGCGCTGAATACGACCGTGCGGTCGCCCTCGACAAGACGAACAAGAGTGCCCAGGCCAAGCTCGTCTTGGTCCGTCAGCTATACGCGGCGGCACCGAAGGCAGTCACCCCGCTGCCCAAGCCCGCAGCGCCAGCCAACGACAAAAAATAGCGCGGCGCAAGCTCTTCTCCCGCGCTTTTCGCTCAAAGCAAGCGCAACTCAACCACGCAAAAGGAGTCATCGATGCTTCGTCGTTCCTCGCTGCTGCTCGTCGCCGGCCTGGCTTTTGGGGCCGCTCAGACTCAGGCCGCCAATCCTCAGGTCGATCTCGATACTAGCGCCGGCAAAATCAGAATCGAGCTTTACCCGGACGCCGCGCCGAAGACAGTCGAGAACTTCCTGACCTACGTCAAGGCCAAGCATTACGACGGCACGCAGTTTCACCGCGTGATCCCTGGATTCATGGTGCAGGGCGGCGGATTTAATTCGGAATTCCAGCAAAAGCCGACTCGCGGCCCGGTTCAGAACGAAGCAGAGCAGAGCAGCAAGGCCGGTCTGCTCAACACGCCCGGCACGGTGGCGATGGCACGCACCAGCGACCCGCAGTCTGCGACCGCGCAATTCTTCATCAACGTCGCGGACAACAAGTTCCTCAATTTTCGCGAAGCGACGCCACAGGGCTATGGGTACACCGTATTCGGCAAAGTGATCGAGGGCATGGACGTCGTGAACAAGATCGTCGCGATGCCGACCGGCGCCGGCGGCCCTTTTCCCAAGGATGTCCCCTTGGAACACGTCATCCTCAAGACCGCATCGGTCGTCCAGAATTAGGCTTGCCATGGTAATCCTGCACACCAATCACGGTCCGATCACGATCGAGCTCGACGCCGCGCGCGCCCCCAAAACCGTCGCCAACTTTCTCGAATATGTCCGCGCCGGGCATTTCGACAACACGGTGTTCCATCGCGTCATCGACGGATTCATGATCCAGGGCGGCGGATTTACGCCAGACTTCAAGCAGAAGCCGACTAAGGCCGCGATCGAAAACGAAGCGAAGAACGGGCTCAAGAACAAGCGCTACACCGTTGCCATGGCGCGCACCTCCGACCCGCATTCCGCCACCGCGCAGTTCTTCATCAATGTCGCCGACAACACTTTTCTCGATCACCGGTCCCCGGACGCCAACGGCTGGGGCTACTGCGTCTTCGGCCGCGTGGTTGCCGGCACCGATGTCGTCGATCACATCAAGGGCCTGCCCACCGCCACCCGCGGATCCCACCAGAATGTGCCGACCGAGGATGTGGTGATCGAGCGGGCCGAGGAAAAGGCGTAGGCAGGCGCCTTGGCTTTCGCGACGGTGATGCCGCGGACGCTGTTCATTTCCGACTTGCACTTGTCGGTAGAGCGTCCCGAGCTCGTCGCCGCGTTTCATGAATTCGTGCGCGGGCCGGCCCGCGGGGCCTCGGCGCTCTACGTCCTGGGCGACTTGTTCGATCTCTGGTTAGGCGACGACCAGCTGCGCGATCCGCTCGCCGCCGGCGTCGCGAACGCGCTCGCCGAGCTCGCGCGATCGGGAACGGCGGTGTATTTGCAGCGCGGCAACCGCGATTTTCTGCTCGGCGAGCGCTTCGCCAAAGCGAGCGGCGCGACCTTGCTTCCGGACGCCGTGGTGCACGACCTGCATGGCACGCGGACCTTGATCATGCATGGCGATCAGTTGTGCACGGACGACGTCGGCTATCAGCGTTTTCGCGCCTGGTGGCAGGACCCGGTGCACCGCCGCCGCTTTCTTGCGCTGCCGTTCTTTATCAGGCGCGGTATCGGCGCCGCGTTGAGCGCCGGCAGCCGGCGAGCGATCGAAAATAAACCCGAGGCGATCATGGACGTCAATGCCGATGCGGTTGCTTCGGCGCTGCGTGAGCGCGGAGTGAGCCGCCTCATCCACGGTCACACCCACCGTCCCGCCCACCACGCGCACGATATCGACGGGCGTGTCTGCGAGCGACAAGTGCTCGCTGACTGGTACCGCAAAGCGAGCTACCTGGAAGTATCCGAGAAAGGGATGACCGCACGCGCGTGAGGTGACGGCGCCGATTGAACTCGCCTAGCCGGTCATAGCCTGCGCAAAATCGGCGAGGAGGTCCTCGCGATCCTCGATGCCGACCGAGACACGGATCAGCGAGTCCGCGATACCCATGCTCGCTCGCCGGACCGCACCCATTTCGTGGTAGATGGTGTGCGCGACCGGAATCGCCAGCGTGCGATTGTCGCCAAGATTCGACGACAGCACGACATGCTGAAGACGATTGAGAAAGTCGAAACAGTCGAGCTTCGGGTCGAGCTCGAACGACAGCAGCGCACCGTAGGCGGCGAACAGCTCTCCTGCCAGCGCGTGCTGCGGATGCGAATCGAGGCCCGGGTAATAAACGGCGCGAACCTCGGGTCGTGCGGCGAGGAACTGCGCCAGCGACATCGCATTCGCGCAGGCGCGGTCCATGCGCAGCGAAAGCGTCTCCGCGCCGACCGCGAGGTGGTGCGCCTGCTCCGCCGCCAACGTTCCTCCCCAGTCGCGCAAACCCTTCTTGCGTATCTGCGTCAGGCCCCACAACGCGGTCTTCGGGCCCTTGTAGGTGTCTTGGATGTTGGCGAAACGCGTCCAGTCGAAAATACCGGTGTCGGTGACGCTGCCGCCCAGCGCATTGCCGTGACCGCCGATGTACTTGGTCAAGGCATTGACGACCAGCGACGCCTTGACCGCGTTCGGGCGGAAAAGGTAGGGCGAGGTCATGGTGTTATCGACGACGTAAAGGAGTCCACGCCGGGCGCACAGCTCACCGATATGCGACAGGTCTGCGATCTGCGTTCGCGGGTTGGCAATGGTCTCGACGAAGATCAACCGCGTTTCAGACCGGATGCCTGCCTCGACCAGAGCAACGTCGGTTGCGTCGACGAACGTTACCTCGTTGCCGTGCGCCGCAAGCGTGTTGAAGAGGCTGTTGGTGTTGCCAAACAGGAACGAGCTTGCGACGATGTGATCGCCGTCGCGCAGAAGGGCCAGCATGATCGCGCCTATCGCCGCCATGCCGGTACCGAAGCAGACCGTTCCGATGCCGTCCTCCATCCGATTGACTTTTTCCTCGAGCGCGGCGGCAGTCGGGTTGCCCTGGCGCCCGTACGCGTAGCCCTGGGTCTTGCCCTGGAACACATTGGCGAGCTCGCGCGCGTCCCGATAGCCATAGGCAACCGAGGTGTGCAGCGGCTTGTGCAGCGACCCGTGCTCGATGACCGACTCGCGGTCGGCGTGAAGAATGGACGTCGTGAATCCTGTCTTGCGTTTCATGGCGGCTCGACAAAAAGGCCCGTCAGCTTGCGCTAAACGGGCCCCGGAAACACTCGACGCCTCGCTTTAGCGGAATTTGTTAAGCGCCCGCAAGCTGCGACGTTGCATCACACAACATCGGTTTCAAATCGGCGCTGGAAACGAGTATCCACGCAAATGAGCGGCGCGTCAACGCAGGTGTCAATCGAAAAGTTGCGCAGCGTGTGACGATCTCCCCGCCCCGCGGCGCTTTGCCGGCATCGGGCCAGAACAGGCGAAGCCGCCGATCGGCGGTCAACCGGCCGCGAACAAGCTCTCGTCGGCCTCGTCGCGACTCTCGTCACGCTCGCGCGCAAGGTGCGACAAATAATCGGCGGTAACGTCGCCGGTGATGTAGTACCCGTCGAAGCACGAAGCCTCGAATTCCTTGATCCGCGGATTGGCCGAGCGCACCGCGCGCTTGAGCGCTTCGAGCTCCTGGTAGATCAGGAGGTCGGCACCGATTTCGCTCGCGATCTCGGCCTCGGTCCGACCCGTCGCAACCAGTTCTTGCGGCGTAGGCATATCAATGCCGTAGACGTTCGGGTAACGCACCGGTGGACTGGCAGACGCGAAGTACACCTTGCGAGCGCCCGCCTCACGCGCCATCATCACGATCTCGCGGCTGGTGGTGCCGCGCACGATCGAATCGTCGACCAGCAGCACCACCTGATCCTTGAATTCCATGCCGATCGGGTTCAGCTTCTGGCGTACCGATTTGCGCCGGATCGCCTGGCCCGGCATGATGAAAGTGCGCCCGATATAGCGGTTCTTGACGAAGCCCTCGCGATACTTGAGGCCGAGGCTGTTGGCGAGCTCGAGCGCCGAAGGCCGGCTCGAATCCGGAATCGGGATGACGACGTCGATATCCTGCGCCTCGGGCATTCCCGAGATCTTCTTCGCCAGCTCGCCCCCCATGCGCAACCTCGACTCGTAGACCGAGATTCCGTCGATGACCGAGTCCGGCCGCGCAAGATAGACGAACTCGAAGATGCACGGGCAGAGCCGGGGGTTGTCCGCGCACTGTCGCGCATGAAAGCGCCCGGTCTGGTCGATGAATATCGCTTCGCCCGGCGTCACGTCGCGCAGCACCTGGAAGCCCAGCGGCTCGAG
>Ga0209577_10007552_pt1 | contig 9995 bp, 9 predicted proteins | sample GraSoiAngelo_109_FD_185874 | JGI IMG/M metagenome (GOLD analysis project Ga0209577, IMG submission 185874) | Grasslands soil microbial communities from the Angelo Coastal Reserve, California, USA - 14_0903_12_20cm (SPAdes) (version 2) | ecosystem: Environmental > Terrestrial > Soil > Grasslands ...
ACGCAAGAGTCTAAGCGAGGATAACTTGTTGTGAGCCCGTCCAATCGTGCCGTCGAAGAGCATTTCCCTAGGCCTTTGAGATCGCCAGGACTCTCGCATCTCATTCCCGCGTTTATACTACCCCTGCAGCGTCATGCGTTCAATAATTCCAATGCGCGCTTAAGGCGAGATTCTTAGCGGCGCAGGAACGACTGAATCCGGCAAACTCTTGATTGGAGATCGATTCAGGATAAAGTCGGGAGGTACAGTTTTTTTTGGCTAACTTTGACGTCGACCTACCGTCCGATAACTCTCGGATCGTCGGCTACCCGGAAGTTATCCTGAACGGCGTTCTGGGAAAAGACTTGGGGACCGTCTCGCAGGAGCTATCGTTCTTCCGCGAAGATCGTCAAAAACTCCATGAGATCAGGCATACTCGTCGTCCTGGTCGTCCTCCTCGCGTCCATCGCTTGCTCCCAGGAGTTGCGGTTCGTCTATCCTGTACCCGCGCCGACGGACTTTACTCAAAGCAATCTGGTCTACAAGCAGAGCGGCCAGACCGGGTTGTCTCTGGACCTTTTTCTCCCCAGCCACTCCGCTCGCTCGAAGCCATTGCCCGTGTTTGTAATTTTCAACGGTTTTGGTGGTGGGTTCATGCGGGACTCGGCGCAATCTCAAAGCTGGGCGAAAGCCGCGACCGCACATGGGTTCGCAGCGATCACGGCCGAAACTACGGCCGACCACGCCGCCGAAGAGTTTGACTCGCTTTCCATCTACCTCAGGCAGCGCGCTGAGGATCTGGGTATCGACCCTGACCGCCTTGTGGTTATCGCTTGGTCCGGCAATGTGTCCGCAGGGCTTCCAGCAGTCGAGGACACCCAACGCAAAGCCATCAAAGCCGCGGTGATCTATTATGGATCGGCAGATGTGCCCCAGGTCCGCCTCGATCTGCCTGTTCTTTTTGTGCGCGCGGGCCTTGATCAGCCATTAACAAATCAATCTTTCGATAGGAGGATTGCTGCGGGCATCGCCGCGAACGCGCCCTGGACTGTACTGAACTATTCTGGCGGCCACCACGGCTTTGACGTTTTAGACGATAACGAACTGTCTCGCGAAGTTATCGAGGAGACGTTCCGCTTCGCGCAGCTTGCAATCTCCGGCTCTCATCAATCCGCCTTGCATGGCGGACTCGCCGAAGCGAGCGCGGCAGGGGCGATGTTCACCGAAGACTTTGCCAGGGCGGGAGCCCTCTATCATGAGCTCGTCGCCGCCCATCCGCAGGATGCTCGCCTGCTGCTCGCGTATGGAAACGCTCTGAGCGGGGCGAAGCAATACAAAGAGGCACGCGCACGATTCGATCGAGCAAAAATGATCGGAGGCCTCGGCGCGCGGGATCTCGGCTTACCTGCGGCCAAGGCATGTGCGCTCGACCATGATCCGGAGGCGGCGATGGTTTGGCTCAAAACGATTCCGCCACAGTTTCTGCCGGCATCAATAAAGTCGGATGCCGCGTTCGCAGCATTAAGAGACCGCGCCGACTTTCAGGCGCTGTTCCATACCCACTGAGCTGAGACTGCAATTGGCGGGTGGTTAGCTGTTGAGCCGAAAGCTGATGACTCCCAAATGGCCGGAAGTAATTTCGCTTAGTTTCCGCATCCTTGTCATCCGTCCTTTCGCCAAATCGAGCCAATTGACAACGCGATTCGGCGTGTTTACGATTCGACCGCGCTTCATTTCTGAGGCTGAAAGATTCCCAATTTCGACTCTGCGAGTAATGTCGCCACAGGAGATGAACATTATGGCCAAGAGAGTCTTGTATCCGCTGATCGCCTTAGGATTGATCCTATTAGTCTCATTAAGGGGGCTGAACGGGCAGCAGTCCTCTGGGGAAGCGATCTCGATCGGGAGCGACGACATCGGCGGCGTGGTGACGAGCTCCAATGGCCCGGAGGCGGGCGTTTGGGTGATCGCGGAGACGGCCGACCTGCCGACTAAATTCGTGAAAATTGTCGTTACTGATGACAGAGGGCGCTATTTACTGCCGCAGCTTCCCAAGGCGAACTACAAAGTATGGGTGCGAGGCTACGGGCTCGTGGATTCGCTCCTGGTGCAGACGACTCCCGGCAAGGCTGTCAATCTGACTGCGGCAGTGGCGCCAAACTCGCGTGCAGCAGCGGAATACTACCCGGCCATTTATTGGTTTTCCTTGCTCCGTGTGCCGGACAAAAGCCAGTTCCCCGGCACTGGGCCCAAAGGCAACGGCATCCCGGAAAACATGAAAAGCCAGGGTCAATGGCTGCATTTTTTAAAAACCGATAGCTGCTGGTCGTGTCATCAAATGGGGGATAAGGCCACGCGCGAGATTCCTAAGAGCCTGGGCCATTTCGACTCGTCGACCGCGGCCTGGGCGCGACGTCTACTCTCGGGACAAGCCGGCAACAACATGATCAACGGCCTCGGCCAGCTAGGACCCGAGCGAGCGTTGCCGATGTTCGCGGACTGGACCGACCGCATCGCTGCTGGCGAATTGCCGTCCACACCTCCGAGACCGCAAGGTGTCGAGCGTAACGTGGTCATCACCGAATGGGACTGGGCGGACCCCAAGGCGTATCTCCATGATGAGATCGCGACCGACAAGCGGAACCCAACTCTCAATGCCAACGGCCTGATTTATGGAGCCACTGAACTCAGCACGGACTATCTGCCGGTTCTTGATTCGGTGAACTCCGTGACGAGTCAAGTGAAGCTGCCTGTTCGCGATCCGAAGACTCCATCAAGCGCCGACGACAAGATTGCGGCGCCTTCGCCGTACTGGGGCGATGAAGCCATCTGGCACAGCCAAGCCAATGTTCACAATCCAATGTTCGATGCGCAGGGGCGAGTCTGGATTACCTCCAGAATCCGCCCGAGCGAAAATCCAGCGTTCTGCAAAGAAGGCTCGGGCCACCCTTCGGCGGTCTTATTTCCCCTCAAGACGAGCGGCCGACAACTGGCCGTGTACGACTCAAAGACGAAACAAGTCACGCTCATTAACACCTGTTTTGGTACACATCATTTGGTGTTTGCCGAGGATACAAACAATACATTGTGGACAAGCAGCGGTGGCGGCGGGGGAGCGGTAGGTTGGCTGAATACAAAGATGTTCGATGAGACCCACGATGAAGAGAAGTCGCAGGGCTGGACGGCGCTCATCCTCGACACCAACGGCAATGGAAAGCGGGATGAATATGTGGAGCCTGATCAGCCCATCGATGCCACCAAGGACAAGCGCATCAACGCTGCTTTCTACGGCGTCACCGTGAGTCCAGTGGATCGGTCGATCTGGGGAACGGTGTTGGGATTCCCGGGCGCGGTCGTTCGGTTAAATCCCGGACCAAATCCCCCCGCAACCGCCCTTGCAGAAATCTACGAACTGCCATGGAACGATCCAAAGGCGCCTGTTCACGGGTTCTCGCCGCGGGGGCTCGACATCGACCGTAATGGTGTTGTGTGGACGGTGATTGCCAGCGGGCATTTGGCAAGCTTCGACCGGCGCAAGTGCAAAGGGCCACTTACCGGACCGACAGCGACAGGGCAACACTGCCCTGAGGGTTGGACGCTCTATCAACTACCGGGGCCGCAGTTGCAAGGGGTCACCGATCCAGGCAGCGCCGAGGCCAGTTATTACGATTGGGTGGATCAGTTCGACACTTTGGGACTCGGAAAGAACGTGCCGATTGCCACCGGCAACGGAAATGACGGGCTACTTGCGCTGTTGCCCGATAGCGGGAAGTTTGTTGTGCTTCGTGTCCCGTACCCCATGGGATTCTATGCGAAGGGGATGGACGGCCGGATCGACGATCCGAAAGCAGGCTGGAAGGGAAAAGGCCTGTGGGCTACGTATGGCACTCGCACTCCTTTCCATGCGGAAGGGGGTAAAGGAACGTCGAGCAAGGTCTTACATTTCCAGCTTCGCACAGACCCTCTCGCACACTAGACACTAGCGCGCGACAAACGCACTCGTGAGGCACGGAGTAGGAAAATGAGTAGCACAACAATCCACTGGGCGCGAGCCTTGCTCGGCGGGCTGCTCGCGGAAGTAGCTCTCATTCTCGCGATCGTTCCCCTCGGCCTGCGTCTCGGCGACAATTTCCTGCACTACACTGCTCCCCCCGGGTCCTTCGTAATGTGCTTCCTGGGAGCGCTCTGGGTGTGTCGGCGGATCGAATCCCGTTTCATTCTGCATGGGACGTTGGTGGGAGTGGTCGCGGCGCTGATCTATGTAGCCTTGACGCGCGCGCAGCCTGAACCGTTTGTATACATTGTGGCCCACGCGCTAAAACTCGTGGGTGGCGCATGCGGCGGCTTCGTCGCCCAACGGCGTCAATCACCGTCTCCGCCGCAACCTGTTCACAATTTCGTTCCAGCAAGCATCCGTTGAATTAGTGAGTGGAAGGGGCGGAGGCTTCACTGGTCGCGATGGAGCGGCCTATCCAGGCGAAGGCGAATAGGACCAGTCCGCCTACCCATGCGCCTAGACTGAAGGTTGCTGAAAAATACTGTGCGATCACGACGCCCGCGGCGATCAGAATCCCCGCCAGGAACAGGAAGATGCGCATCCCGTAGAGAGTAGCGAACGGCAAATAGTGCGCGCCCACAAGGACCATCAGGGCGGGGAAAAACCAGTTCAGGTTGTATAGGCCTACGGGCACAAGAAGCAGCATCGAAAACGGAAGCACAAACGCGACCTGCATCCCGAGGCTATGGAACGTATTCTCTTTGCTCACGCGCGCGCGTCGGCCCGACAAACGCAACAGCATTTGCGTCAGCAGAAAGATGAAAAATCCGCCGATGACGACGGTCAGGATAGAGGCCTTTGGACTGACCCACGTGCCCACCGCCGCGGAGGCCAGCCAAATTACGGAACTGACAAGCTGCCCCCAAAAGCCGCCAATGTACACAGACCGCATTTCGCGTTGAGCATCCGCGATGTCCAATCAAACCTCCGAAACGGGTAGTGGCGTCGCGGCCTGCTACACTAGCACGCCGCGCACCGCGCTCACCAGAGCGTGCCTCAGCAGTACGCGCCAACTCCCGATTTGTCGGCAACCCTTCCCTTATCCGATTGCGAAAGAGTTGCCCGTGACTCGGGCACGATCCCAAGAGGCGCCGGTAAAGCCGGGAGGCGGAGTCCCTACCGCCGGTACCGGCTATTCATCCAGGTGGGAGCGAATGTTGCTACGAATAGTCGGGGCCAAACCGAAAATTGCCCCGACCTTTTGATTCGCCCATGTCTCGCTTGAAATGGTGAGAATCTCACGAGCTCCGCACGCTCCGATGCCCCTACATCACTCACCGAGCTGCTGTTCGATTGTCTTGGTCAAGGGCGTGTTTACATTTCCGGTATGTCGGGTCGTTGCGGATTCGACCAGGACGATGCCACACTCTTCTTCAGCAATCGGATTATGCATGGTGTTTTTAGCGACCGTAGAAATCGCCGGGGCCCAGCTCCACTTCCTTATCTTCGAACTGCAGCCGCAGCCGCCTATACACCACCAGGAACATCTCGTCCTCTTGCTCGTGTTTGTGCCACGCAAGTTGCCCTTTCACCTTTGCGACTTTCACGTACTCCTCGTTGACCCGGTCGACAATTCGCGGCGACCAATACTCCGTTATCTGTTCCAAGGATCGAAGAAAGCTGGTTGGTGTTGTTTCCTGCACAGATGCATTCCGCCGTTGGCGCTGGATTCAGTTCTTGACCACCGCGACCGCTTCAACCTCCACCAAGAATTCCGGCCGAAACAGCTTTGCGACCTGAACAGCGGTGCTGGTAGGCGGATTCTTGACATTCACGTACTTGTCACGAACCTCTCGGAACTCGGCCAAATGCGAAAAATCCACAAAATAGATGTTCAACTTGATTACGTCGTTGAACGTCCCACCCGCGGCCCCAATCGCCGCCTTGAGATTCTCAAATACTTGTTGCACCTGGGCGCGGAAGTCATCGTGGCCCACTACGTTCCCCGATTTATCGAAGGCCACTTGCCCTGCAACGAATACAACGGTTCCCCCGGTTACCGTTGCAACTTGCGAGTAGCCAATCGAGTTAGGCATGTTATCGGGAATCAGCAATTGGAAATTTCTGCTGGACATTTTCTTACTCGCTCCTTTGCTAGATCGTTTCTCCTGTGCCGCAACGCCTGACGCCAGCCACAAAAATGCGATCGCCGTTAACAACATCTTGATTTGCATCGGACGATTCCTTTCCACCGCTGCGTTGACGGTACTCGAACTCCGCTATATTCTTCTAATCGATCCCATGCATCTAGGACATTCACATGACGAATTTAGCAGCTTTGGACTTGAATCTACTCGTCGCGCTCGAATCACTTCTCCAAGAGGTCAGCGTCGGGCGAGCCGCTCACCGGGTCGCTTTATCACAACCCGCCATGAGCCATGCGCTTAAACGCCTTCGCAGTCTTTTTGGCGATCCGTTGCTGGTACGTGTCGGGCCGCAAATGCAACTTACCGTCCGCGGTGAGGCTCTGCGCGACCCTCTTAAGGAAGTGCTCTCGCGCGTCCGCAACCTCTTAGCCGGTGAAAGCTTCGATCCGCCGCACAGCACTCGGACGTTCCGCTTATTCGTGTCCGACTACGCCAGTGACCTTCTGCTTCCTTCGTTGCGAAAGCGATTGCAGCAAGAAGCCCCCAGCGTCTCCATTCGCGTTCACCTTGCCGCAGAAAATCGACTAGACCCTTTCGAGCTTGCCCGCGCCGTCGATGCCGCCTGCGTTCCCAATTGTTTCAAGGGCTTTTATCAACAGCGTCTGTTTACCGATCGCGACGCCTGCGCTGTACGACGCGGTCATCCGATTAAAATGTGTCTCGGCGCCCGCGAGGAGTTTCTACGTGCCCAGCATGTGGCTGTCGTTGGGCGCGAGTTCACCGAAGATCCGGTGGACACGTGGCTTCGTCAGGAGAGCCACCAGAGAAACGTCGCACTAAGCGTTCCATACTATCTCCAGGCATTGCACGTTGTATCCCAATCTGACCTCATTGCCGTAATCCCCGAGCGGCTCATCCGTGCTTATGCCGGTGTACTCCATCTCGATCTGCTGCCGGTCCCCCTGGACGTTGGCACTTTTGACGAATACCTCCTCCATCCTGCACCAAGTCACGCCGATCCCGGATGTATCTGGCTCCGAGGCGTTTTGCAGTCACTTGCAAAAGTGCTGGGCCCTCTCGATCCTCTACGAATCGGCAAGACACCGCGTCACTCTCGCTCAGAGAGGGCCTCGCGTGAGAGAGTATCGAAAAGCGACCGCCCTGCATGTCCCTAGTCCCTCTTCGAAGAACTAAACGTGGCGCTGTACCTTTTACGGGGAATCGGCGTGGATTCCGTTGCGATGCCGTAAGGCCGAAGAACCCGCAACTTCCGAGTGGTCGGCAAACAGGAAGTAATTCGGTTACTTCCGACTTGCCTGTCACAATCGCGAAAGGTGAAAAGAGAGAGCAGTTACATCTACAACTGGCAGACTACCCGATTATTTGAACTCGATTGTAGCAAGCCGCCTCCCCGCTGCCACAGAAATCGCTTGACAGCGGGGTTCACATGTGTCACAGTACGACTGTGACGCTGCTTCGATTCCAACTTCGCCCTGGGCAATCCATCTTTGACCAAGTTGTCTTTGCCGCGACGAAAGCATTCCTCAGCGGCGAATTTCAACCGGGACAGCCATTTCCGTCAGTGCGAACACTGGCGGCTGAATTGAAGATTCATCCCAATACAGCGCACAAAGTTGTGCAATACCTGATCCAGGAAGGATGGCTCGAGTCCAGGCCCGGCATCGGCACCCTGGTTGCGGATCCGCCGCAGGCACGCGCGGGGGAGAGGAAGCGGATCTTGCAACAAGAAGTGGAACAGTTGGTGGTGGAGGCCAGGAGAGTGGGGTTGGAATTAGACGAAGTCATCGCAGCCATCGAGTCGCACTGGGTGCGGTTCGAGAAGCCGCTGGAGGTGAGTCGAAAATGATCCGCGTCAATAAGCTATGGAAGAAATTCGGACGCCATGAGGCTGTCCGGGATTTGAGCTTCTCCGTCCCCGAAGGTAGCGCGTTTGCGCTGATTGGAGCCAACGGCGCTGGCAAGACCACCACGATCAAGGTTTTGATGAACATTCTGGAACCTACGCACGGCACCGCCGAAGTATTAGGTGTCGATTCACGCAATATTTCGCCCCGAGAACTTGGCCAAATCGGATATGTCTCCGAGAACCAGGACATGCCCGAGAAACTTACGGTCGAGGAGTTTCTCGCGTACCTACGGCCGTTCTATCCAACCTGGGACACAGCGCTGGAAAAATCCATTTTGAGCGAGTTACGGCTGCCACTGGAGCGTAAAATTGGCGATCTTTCACACGGAATGCGGATGAAGATGTCGCTGGCCTGTGCACTGCCATTTCGTCCTAAGCTCCTCGTTCTGGATGAGCCGTTCAGCGGCCTCGATCCGCTGGTGCGCGACGAATTTATGGAGGGCCTGCTACAGCAGGCCCGTGAGATGACCATCCTGATCTCCTCGCATGAGCTTGGCGAAATTGATGGCGTGGCGACGCACGTGGCGTTTCTTGATGAGGGCAGGCTACTTTTCGAGGAATCCATGAGCGACCTGGTTGCGCGCTTCCGCGAGGTGCACGTCACATTGGAGCGGAACGGAACCCAGAACCGCAACGAACTAGTGGCGCCTGCTTTTCCCAAGTGCTGGTTGAGAGTACGCACCGTGGGGAATGTGCTTTCGTTCGTGGATACACAGTTTTCCGAAGGAGACGTTGGCGAGCGACTGCGCGCGCTGGTCGGCAATGTCAGAACCGTTGATGCCCAACCGATGGCGCTGCGCTCCATTTTTACAACTCTGGCGCGCGCGGCGAGAGAAGGAGCACTTCCATGAAGCCAACTACGAACATGACTTGGCACATTTGCAAAAAAGATATGAAATTACTATGGCCGTTTGTTCTGGGCGCAGCCGGAATTCAATTCACGTCCGCGGGCATGCGCTATGCGATGGACCACATTCGTGTGAGTGAAGCGCTGCTAGATATATCCAACCTGCTGCAATTAGGTGCGCTCCTGGTAAGCGCTCTTCTCATTGCTACGGTGGTCCACCAGGACGCAATCCCTGGCGTCCGCCAAGATTGGCTGGTGCGTCCCATAAGCCGACGGGATCTACTGCTGGCCAAGTTGCTCTTTGTCTTGTTGCTGGTGCATGGACCAATTTTGCTCACCGACACCATGGAAGGATTGCTGAACGGATTTCCCGTCGGCCAGAGCCTGACAGCCGCGGCATCGCGCAGCCTCTATTTGCTGTTTGGTCTCAGTTTGCCTGTACTGGCATTCGCGTCATTGACTCGAAACATGGCTGAGTTGGTGATTGGAGCTGTCCTCGGTTCTTTAGGCTTTGTGCTCTTTAAGGTTTTCATTAATCTCATTAACAATTACGGTGAGATAGGGCCAGTAATGGCTACCGGGCTGTCCTGGATTCGGGAATCAACGATGTTTGCTGTGGCTGTCGTGGGGTCAAGCACAGTGCTGGCAATACAGTACTTCCGCAGGAAGACCATACGTGCACGCTGGTTGATGGCAGTCGCAGGTTTTGTCTTTCTTCTGGGACACACGGTGCCCTGGCACTTCGCCTTTGCAGTGGAACAGCGGCTTTCTCCAAATCCGGGCGCTGGCCGCGCCATTACAGCGATATTCGATCCCAGCGGAAGCAAGTTCCGGCTCCCTGAAGGGCTGAACCATAATAGTTGGTTCCGGGCTGGAGGACTTACGCGGGACGAAGGTTCCACCATCTATTTGCCGATAAGGGTTGCAGGCCTTGCCGAAAGTACCGTGCTGAACGCCGATAGGGCTGAGGTGCTACTTACCACTAGTGATGGCAAGATGGTGTACCAGGGTCGCGCGGACGACCTTCTCGTTCGCAAAGATAGCAATTTGGAGCCAGTTAGCTTCAACATCGGCCTGCGCCCGATGGGTTGGCGGGAA
>Ga0209577_10007554_pt1 | contig 9994 bp, 7 predicted proteins | sample GraSoiAngelo_109_FD_185874 | JGI IMG/M metagenome (GOLD analysis project Ga0209577, IMG submission 185874) | Grasslands soil microbial communities from the Angelo Coastal Reserve, California, USA - 14_0903_12_20cm (SPAdes) (version 2) | ecosystem: Environmental > Terrestrial > Soil > Grasslands ...
AAACGGCCTGACCGTCGCCGCATCGGCTGTGCAACAAGGTCCGAATGGGGCCTATGTCTACGTCGTCAACCCCAACAACACGGTCGAGACCCGGCCGGTCAAGGTCGCGCAGATCAGCGGCGGCCAAGCCCTCATCGATTCCGGTCTCACGGCTAACGAACAGGTCGTGGTCGACGGACAATACAAGCTGCAGCCAGGCACACGCGTCACGATGCTGCACGGCAAGGCAGCACAGGAAGCCATCGCACAAAGCGCGCAGCAGGCACCCATCCCATGAACATATCCGCACCGTTTATCCATCGGCCGATTGCTACCGCGCTTCTGATGGTCGGACTGTTGGTCGGGGGATTGGTCGCGTATCCGCTGTTGCCGGTGGCGGCCCTGCCGAATGTCAATTATCCGACCCTTCAGATCACCGCCCAGTTGCCGGGCGCCGATCCGCAGACCATGGCGTCTTCCGTGGCGACGCCTCTTGAATTGCAATTTGGTGAGATCCCGGGTCTGACCCAGATGACTTCGGCGAGCGCCCTCGGCTACACCCAGATCACGCTACAGTTCGATTTGAACCGTCAGATCGATGGAACGGTGAGCGATACGCTATCGGCGATCAATGCCGCGACCCCGTACCTGCCGACAGGCATGCCGTACCCGCCGACGATCCGCAAGGTCAATCCGGCCGACACGCCGATCCTGGTGCTCGGCCTGACCTCGGACACGTTGCCATTGACCACCGTTGACGCCTACGCGGAAAATATCCTCCTGCAAAAGATATCGCAGATACCCGGAGTCGGTCTCGTGGGTATCGGCGGTCAGCAGAAGCCCGCTGTTCGCGTGCAACTCGATCCCGAGGCGCTGGCGGCCCGCGGCATCAACCTCGAGGACGTGCGGACGGCGCTTGGCCAAGCCAATGTCGATCTCGCGAAAGGCACGCTCAACAGCCCGCGTCAAACCTACACGCTTAACACCAACGATCAACTGCTGAAGGCCGACGATTACGCCAATCTGGTGATCGCCTATCGCAATGGATCGCCGGTCCGCATACGCGATGTTGGCCGGGCCATAAGCGCGCCGGAGAACGATCTGATCGCGGGCTGGTTCAACCAGAAGCGCGCGGTGATCCTGGCGATCCAGCGCCAGCCCGGCGCCAACGTCATCAATACCGTGAACCGGATCAAGGCGATGATGCCGGTGCTTCAGGCCTCGATTCCGCCGGCGGTCAAGGTCAACATCATCTCCGATCGCACCGAGACCATCCGCGCTTCGGTCAGCGACGTGCAATTCACGTTGATGCTGACGGTGGCGCTGGTGGTGATGGTGATCTTCGTCTTCTTGCGAAATTTCTGGGCCACGGTGATTCCGGCCGTCACTGTTCCTCTGTCGCTGATCGGCACCTTTGCCGTACTTTACGAGCTCGGCTATAGTCTCGATAACCTCTCGCTAATGGCCCTGTCCATCGCGGTCGGCTTCGTGGTTGATGACGCCGTCGTCGTGATCGAGAACATCGTGCGCCATATGGAGGAAGGCGCCTCGCCGTTCGAGGCGTCGCTGAAGGGTGCCGGCGAGATTGGCTTCACCATCGTGTCGATCACGCTGTCGCTGATCGCCGTCTTCATTCCGCTGTTTCTGATGGGCGGATATGTGGGTCTGCTGTTCCGCGAATTTGCCGTCACCGTCAGCGTTTCCCTGGTGCTGTCGCTGCTGATCTCGCTCACGCTTACGCCGATGATGTGCGCGTACCTGCTGAAGCCGGAGGGCAAGCAGCACGGATGGCTCTACCGGGTTTCCGAACGCGGCTTCGATGGCCTGCTCAACCTCTATGAAGCCGGCCTCAAGGTCGTGCTGCGGCACCGCTTCATCACCTTGATGGCAATGCTCGGCACCATCGCGCTGACGGGATATCTTTATGTGATCATTCCGAAGGGCTTCTTTCCGGAACAGGACACTGGATTGATCATCGGCCTCTCCGAGGCGGCACAGGATATCTCGTTTCAGGCCATGGCCGAGCGCCAGCAAGCGTTGCTCAATGCTGTGATGCGGGACCCCGCGGTCGCCTCCATCGGCTCGGCAGTCGGCGCCGGCGGCGGCAATACCACGGTCAATGACGGCCGCGTCTATATTGCGCTCAAGCCCAAGAGTCAGCGCGGCAGCATGGACCAAGTGCTCGCGCGGCTGCGGACCAATCTCGCCAAGATCCAGGGAATCACGCTCTACATGCAAGCCGCGCAGGACATTACGATCGGCGGCCGCGTATCCAAGACCATGTATCAGTATACACTGAACGACGCCGATCCCGGTGAGCTCAACCATTGGGCAGGGCTATTCCTCGACAAGATCAAGGCCATCCCCGGCATCACTGATGTCGCTACCGATCAGCTCAACGCGGGGCCGCTGCTTGACATCACGATCAAGCGCGAAGTCGCCTCGAGCTACGGGATCCTGCCCTACACGATCGACAACACGCTCGATGACGCCTTCGGGCAGCGGATCGTCTCGACCATGTACACGACCTTGAACCAGTATCACGTCGTGATGGAGGTCGACCCCAAATTCCAGTACTCGCCCGAAGCGATCAACGGCATCTATGTCAAGTCGTCGAGCGGACAGCAGGTGCCGCTATCGACGCTGGTCGATTCAGTGGTGAAGGTCGCGCCGCTCGTGGTCAACCATCAGGGTCAGTTCCCATCGGTGACGATCTCCTTCAACCTGCTGCCGGGCACCGCAATCGGACAGGCGACAAGCGCAATCCAGAAGATCGAGAAAGACCTCGGCAAGCCACTTTCGCTGCAGACCAGCTTTCAGGGCAACGCCCAGGCGTTCGGACAATCGCTGTCGAGCACGCCGATCCTCATCGCTGCCGCGCTCTTCGTCATCTACATCATTCTCGGCGTGCTATACGAGAGCCTGATTCATCCGATCACGATCATCTCGACCTTGCCGTCGGCCGGGCTCGGCGCGCTGCTCTTACTGATGGCGGTTCACTACGATCTCAGCGTGATTGCGATCGTGGGCATCATATTGCTCATCGGCATCGTCAAGAAGAACGGAATCATGCTGGTCGATTTTGCCCAGCACGTCGAGCATGAACAGGGGTTGACGGCCGAGGAGTCCATCTATCGAGCCTGCATCATGCGCTTCAGGCCGATCCTGATGACCACGATGGCGGCGCTGCTTGGCGGCGTTCCGATGATGCTCGGCAGCGGTGTAGGATCGGAGATTCGTCAGCCGCTCGGCTACGCCATCGTAGGCGGCCTCGCACTGTCGCAGGTTCTCACGCTCTATACGACGCCAGTCGTCTATATCTATCTCGATCGCTTGCAGACATGGCTGTTTGGAGAAAAGAAGCAAGCGGCCTCTGGCGATGTCGTACAGGCGCCTGCCGAATGACCGGTGTTTGACGGGCACCGTCCTGGTGGCTTGATGCAATGCGACCTGTGTCGAATTGCGTAGTCATTATCATTGACGCGAAGCGACGCGAGGCCGCTTTACTTCCGGGATACGCCAACTCAATACCAAGTGGATTCTCTAAACTCCAATTTAGTGGCCCTCCCATCGGCCACTGCTTAACTGCAGGTGACCAATCTAGTTGATCCGGGCCGCCATGAGTTCTCCTCCTGCAATCCACATCGTCAGCCCGGCTGAATTCGATCGGACAACAGCGCAGACCCCGGGCTCCGAACGTCGCGCCGCCATCGCGCCGGCGCTCGGCATCGCGTCGGCAATTTGGGGCGGCCTGTTCGAGGTAGCACCGGGATCGCGCACGGGCATCCATCATCATGGAGAGCAGGAGACGATCGCCTACGTCCTATCCGGCATCTGCGAAATCCGCTGGGGCGAGCGAGGAGACTCGGTCGCGCGTGCGAAGGCCGGCGATTTCATTCATGTCCCCGCCTTCCTGCCGCACATGGAAATCAATCCTTCGAGAGAGGAACCGTTTCGATGGGTGGTCGTGCGCAGCACCGCGACACCCATCGTTGTCAACCTTCCGGACGACACCTGGCCGTAAGCCGGATGTCGTCCGGAGGGGCAACAGGACAACACCGGGCCGTAAGCCTGATGTCTTCCTGCAAGTAGTTTCACTGGCCATGAACCAACGGAGCAATCATGGACGAGCAAGAATCCGATCCTGAGCTCGACAAAATTGAGGTCACCCGCCGCACGGTGATCGAGACCGGAACCACAGCGCTGCTGTTGACCGCACTGCCGCATGCCGCGCTTGCCGCCGGTTCGGTCGAAGACAAAGAACCACCCCCGCCTCCTGTGACGATCGGCCTTCGGATCAACGGCCAACTCCATTCGCTGACGCTTGATCCCCGCACAACAGTGCTGGATGCCTTGCGTGAGCACCTCGAGCTAACGGGCTCGAAGAAAGGCTGCGACCACGGCCAATGCGGTGCCTGTACGGTGCTGATCGAAGGACGCCGCGTCAACTCATGCCTGACGCTTGCGGTGATGCATGATGGCCAATCCATCACAACCATCGAGGGGCTCGCCGACGGCGAGACTCTGCATCCCGTCCAGACTGCTTTTGTCGAGCATGACGGCTTTCAATGCGGTTACTGCACCTCCGGCCAGATTTGCTCCGCTATCGGCATGCTGGCCGAGAGCCGGCAGGGCATGCCGAGCTATGTGACGCAAGACCTGATGCGCGCGGCGGCTGACCTCACCGATGTAGAGATTCGCGAGAGGATGAGCGGCAACATCTGCCGCTGCGCAGCCTACCCCAATATCGTGGCCGCCATCAAACAAGTCGCGGGGATGCCGACATGAAAGCCTTCACCTATCAGCGCGCCAATACGACGGCCCATGCCGCCGCGGCTACCGCAAAACCTGGCGCAAAAATCATCGCCGGCGGCACCAATTTGCTTGACCTGATGAAGTTGCAGGTCGAGACGCCCTCTCAGCTAATCGATATCAACCACCTGCCACTCGACAAGGTCGAAGAAACATCCGAAGGAGGCTTGCGCATTGGTGCGCTGGTTCGCAACAGCGATCTCGCGGCCGATCCCCGCGTGCGGCAGCGCTACGGTGTCCTGAGCCGCGCATTGCTGGCGGGCGCCAGCGCGCAGTTGCGTAACAAGGCCACGACCGGCGGCAATCTGCTGCAGCGAACCCGCTGTTACTATTTCTATGACATTACAAAACCCTGTAACAAGCGCAGCCCCGGCTCCGGCTGCGCGGCACTCGAAGGCTTCAACCGCATTCACGCCATTCTTGGCACGAGCGAGCAATGCATCGCGACGCATCCGTCGGACATGGCGGTGGCGATGCGGGCGCTCGACGCCAATGTAGAGACGGTCGATCGCCAGGGCGACACCAGGGCCATTCCGATCGCCGAGTTTCATCGTCTTCCAGGCAACACCCCCGAGATTGAAACATCGCTCAAGCCAGGCGAAATCATTACCGCGGTAACGCTGCCTCCGCCGCCTCCCGGCGTGCAGGTCTACCGCAAGGTCCGCGATCGCGCCTCGTACGCTTTTGCCCTGGTTTCAGTCGCCGCCATCGTCGATAGCGCGCGCGGCCGGATCCGCTCGGCGCGTCTGGCGTTCGGCGGGCTGGCGCTTAAACCGTGGCGATCGCCGCAGGCAGAGCAACAATTGGTCGACGCCGCCCCGGACACGAGCACTTTCAATGCAGCGGCAAACGCGCTTCTCGAAGGCGCCCGCGGATTCGGCGACAACGATTTCAAGATACCGCTGGTGCGCCGGACCCTGCACAGTGTTCTGGCAGAGACGACCGGGGCCTAAGGGAGATACAGATGGAAATGAACTCACCCGTCGGCCCAAATGCACTCGATGCCCCGGGGATCGTCGGCAAGCCGATCGATCGCGTGGACGGCCGATTAAAAGTTACCGGCGGCGCGCGTTACGCCTACGAGATGCAGCAGGACAACGTGCTGTACGGCTTTGTGGTCGAAGCCTCGATCGGAAAAGGAACGATCCGATCGATCGATACGCGAGCAGCGGAGAAGGCGCCCGGCGTCGTGCTGGTTCTCACCCATCGCAACACGCCCACGCAGGGCACCGGCAATCACCGCGAAGCGCACCCGGTGCTAACCGGACCGCAAGTGACGCGGTACGGCCAGCCGGTCGCCTTCGTGGTTGCTGAGAGCTTTGAAGAGGCCAGGGCGGCCGCTTACCTGGTGGATGTAAAATATGATTGGTCAAGCGGGAAATACGCGCTCCGTGCCAACGTCAATGAAGCGCGCGTCCCAAAGCCAAACGACGCGCCGGCAGCCGACAGCGCCGTGGGCGATTTCGCGGCTGCGTTCGCCAGCGCCCCCGTGCAAATTGACGTGACCTATACCACCCCATTGCAAAGTCACGCGATGATGGAGCCGCATGCCACGCTTGCGATGTGGGACGGCGACAAATTGATCCTGCACACCGCCAACCAGATGCTCAACCAGGGTCAGCAGGTCATCGCGACAACCCTGAAAATCCCCGTGGAGAATATACGCCTGATCAGCCCGTTCATCGGCGGCGGATTCGGCGGCAAACTCTGGGTCAATGCCGACGCCATCCTGGCATCGATCGCGGCGCGGCAGCTCAAGCGACCTGTAAAAATCGCGTTGACGCGGCAGCAGATTTTTCACGTCACCACGCACCGCTCCGACACGATTCAGCGCGTCCGCCTGGGCACCGATCGCGAGGGCCGTATCCTCGCGATCGGCCACGATGTGTTCTCCGGCAATCTGCCCAGCGAGCAAACCTACGAGGGCGCCGCTCTCCAAACTCGTACACTTTACGCGGGGCCCAATCGGCTGACCCGGCATCGTCTGGTGCCCCTCGACATTCCAGTTGCGTCGTCGATGCGCGCGCCCGGCGAGGCCGTGGGACTCATGGCGCTGGAATGCGCGATGGATGAACTGGCCGAGAAGCTCAACCTCGACCCGATCGAACTGCGCATGCGCAACGAGCCAAGCGAGGACCCGGAAAAGCACATTCCCTATTCCAGCCGTCATTTGGTCGCCTGCATGCAGGAGGGCGCGCGCCGCTTTGGATGGGACAAGCGCAACCCGAAACCGGGCCAGGTCCATGACGGACGCTGGCTGGTAGGGATGGGCATGGCCGCGGGAACACGGGGCAATCCGCTTCGGCTCTCCAAAGCCAATGTCCGATTGGATGCCGACGGCAAGGCCACCGTGCGAATGGCGATGACCGATATCGGCACCGGCACCTATACAATCCTGGCGCAGATCACAGCCGAGATGCTCGGATTGCCGATGGAACGCGTCGTGGTCGAACTCGGCGATACCAGCTTTCCGGAAGCTGCAGGTTCCGGCGGTTCGTTCGGCGCCGGCAGTTCGGGATCTGCGCTGTTCGAGGCTTGCGACGCATTGCGTGAAAAGCTCGCGCGGATCGCCGGCATTGATCCGGCAACCGCGCGCTTTGCCGACGGCAATATCGCGTCGGGAGAAAAGTCCATGCGGCTGACGGACCTTGTCGGCACAGGCCTTGACGCCGACGGCGAAATCCAGCCAGGACGCAACAACAAGGATTTCTCGCAACAATCCTACGGCGCACATTTCGCCGAAGTTGGCATCGATCAAGATACCGGCGAGGTGCGCGTGCGGCGTATGCTGGGTGTATTCACGGCCGGCCGCGTCCTGAACGCAAAGACGGCGCGGTCGCAGGCGATCGGCGGAATGGTGTTTGGTGTGGGCGCGGCACTGCATGAAGGGATGACCCTCGATGCCCGCTTCGGCTATTTCGTCAATCGCGACCTCGCCGAATATCTCGTACCACTGCACGCCGATATTCCGGCCATCGACGCCATTTTTCTTGCCGAGCTGGACAACGAATCCAATCCGCTGAAGAGCAAGGGCATCGGCGAACTTGGAATCTGCGGCGCCGGGGCCTCGATTGCGAATGCTGTCTACAACGCATGCGGCGTCAGGATTCGGGACTACCCGATCACGCTCGACAAGTTGCTTACCGGCCTGCCGATGCGTGCATGATCGGGACAGAAGTTGCAAGCCGCCGGCGCCGCGGAATCGTGGTTGCCGCGATGGAAAATTACCGATGGCGTGGTCGAAATTCGTGTACCGAACCGACCGTCGGCGTCGGATCTGAATACCAATCGCGCGTCATGGAATTGACGTGCCGCGATAGCCCGTCCGATCCGCATTCTGAATGTTAATTTAATGGCTCACGACAGTCGTGAGGCTATCTCTGATTTAGCCCCAGTCGATTTTGGATAGGAGAGCAATCATGTTTTCGAGACGGGATGTGCTGGCGGTGTCCGCTGCAGGCGCCATGATGAGTGCGGGCGCGGCGCGCGCAGCCTCCTTCGGTAATCCGGACCAGCCGCCGCAAGGCGCGATCAACGCCAAAGCTCCTGGAAATCTCGAGGACCCCGGCCCGCAAAACCCCGCCATCGGCAACCAATTTCCCTCGGCACAGTTGCCGCCGGCGACCGACGTCGGCGGCGTGCCGATGGACTGGGCTTCATTCAACAATGCGCCCAAGCGCGTCCAGAATGGCGGCTGGGCACGCCAAGTGACGCAGCGAGACTTCGCGATCTCGGACACGATTACGGGCGTCAACATGCGGCTGACGGCGGGCGGCATCAGGGAATTGCACTGGCACCAGGCCGCCGAGTGGGCGATCATGACTTACGGCAGTTGCCGCGTGACGGTTCTCGATGCCGTAGGCCGGCCATATGTCGCCGACGTCAATGAGGGAGACCTCTGGTATTTCCCGGCCGGCCAGCCCCATTCGCTGCAGGGTCTCGGCCCGGACGGTTGTGAATTTGTGATCTGCTTCGACGATGGCGACGCCAGCGAGTTCAATACGCTATTGGTGACGGACTGGTTCGCCCATACGCCCCCAGAATTGCTCGCTAAGAATTTTGGTGTTCCGGCCGCGAGTTTCGCCAAGATCCCCCTGCAAAATCTCTGGATCTTCCAGGGAAAACTACCCGGCGACCTGGAATCTGACCGTGCTGCCATCAGCAAAACCGCAGGTGTTCCACCGCATCCCTTTATCTTTCGGCTTGGCGCGTCAGCGCCGACGAAACAATCCAAAGGCGGCGACGTGCGGATCGCCGACAGCAGCAACTTCACCGTCTCGACGAGAATTGCGGCCGCGCTGGTCACGGTTCATCCCGGCGGCGTGCGCGAGATGCACTGGCATCCGAACGCGGACGAGTGGCAGTATTACATCAAGGGCAAGGCGCGCATGACGGTGTTCAATACCGGCCCAAGCGCGCTGACGATGGATTTCAATCCGGGAGACATTGGCTACGTCAAGCGTAATTTTGGACATTACGTTGAGAACGTTGGCGACACCGATATGACGTTTATCGCCGTGTTCAGGGCTCCCCGCTATGAAGAGGTCTCTTTATCCGACTGGCTCACTCATACGCCGCCGGCATTGGTGGCCCAGCATCTGAATATCGAGGAAGCGACCATCGCGAAATGGCCGGACAATGCCCCGGGCGTCATGCCCGAGGCGTAGAGCACGGACCAGCAGATATGGATGCGCTCCACAACGTTAGACTTGGCATGACAGCAGAGAAGATCGTGACCGTGACCTATGAAATGACGGTCGGTCATTTCGTTGCCCGCATGCCGCAGGTCTATGCTACGCCGATAATGATCCTGCATATGGAAATGGCATCGGGCGCCGCGATCGCTTCGCATCTGCCGAAGGGTTTCGTGAGCGTCGGCATGGACGTGAAAGTCCGCCACCTCGCGGCAACGCCCGTGGGCCGTACGGTCCGGGCGATTTCTCGTGTCGTCCAGATCACCCCCAATAGTGTGGTGTTCGAGGTCGAGGCTTGGGACCGCGATCGCAAGATAGGCGACGGCACCCATCGCCGCGGCATTGTCAACGTGCTGGAGTTCGAAAGGCGGTTCGGTGTCAGCCAACCCGCCATCAGTGCGGGTTGATACAATACGGATCGTTGCCAGCAAGCCCCTCACCTGTTGCGGTTTTGCACGAAACTCAATGATACCCGGCCGTCGTCCTGGCTTTGCCCCTGAAGACGCTGT
>Ga0209577_10007555_pt1 | contig 9994 bp, 7 predicted proteins | sample GraSoiAngelo_109_FD_185874 | JGI IMG/M metagenome (GOLD analysis project Ga0209577, IMG submission 185874) | Grasslands soil microbial communities from the Angelo Coastal Reserve, California, USA - 14_0903_12_20cm (SPAdes) (version 2) | ecosystem: Environmental > Terrestrial > Soil > Grasslands ...
ATTGCGAGAACAGAATCGAGCGCGAGCCTGCCGCCGCGCAACGAAATCGAACCGGTGGCGGTAAGACGCAGATTAGGAGAACGCAGAATTAGCTCATCAACCAGAACGGTATTGCCGTTTAGGTGAAATTTTGCTTCGGCTTGTTCGAGATCGAGCTGAGTCAACTCCTCGATTTGCAGCAGTTGCCCGATGGCCGCCAGAACCGCGAACTGCTGCACGCGGCCATTTTGCAGTAGAATGCTGCCGGAACCGGTCAATGCCTCGGGATCAGCCGTCTTTCCCGTTGCATCCAGAGTGCCTTCCAGGACACCACGGACGATGTCTCGCGACCCACCAGCTTCAGCTACTAATTGGTCTGCCTGTAGACGATGAAAGCTTGCGTGCACCGTGAAGGGCGAATCTTTCTCCTGCGGTGCCATCGAGAAATCGCCGGTCAATTGTCCCTTTGCGATTTGCGCGGTAAGCCCGGAGAGTGCGACTTCGCCTGGATTGTAACGAACCGGCGAACGGAGCGCGGATAGAAAGACGCGATCGCGCAGCGCAATATTGTTGATCCTAACCTGGCCTCGAATCGTCGTGATATCGCGCATTGATGAGGAAAATTGGACGCCATCGAACAAGGCGACATTTCGTTTTTCGCGATCCAGAAAATGAAAACTGCCATCGCTCAGCCGCACTTTTCTAATTTGTGGCCCGGTTGCGGTGCTTTCGCCCTTTGCAGGTTTGGTTTGCTTCGGCTCAGTTGCTGCGGGCGATGCCTCAACCACGTTTTCCGGCGGCGCGGTCGCAGTGGCTTCGGGTTGCGGGGGCGTTTCGGGTTCGGCGGGCGGTTCCCTCATCGGTACACGCCACTCGCCCGATTCGTTTTGCGGCCAGATTACCGCCGGCCCAATCAACGCGACTTCCTTAATCACCAGTGGTCGCCAAAAAATTGATCGCACTTTGACGCGAAGGCGAAAGTTTTTGGCCTCGAGAAATGGCGTTGCGTGAGCGTCGTTGAGCTGGGGGATGGTGATTCCACTAAGGTTCAGTCCACCCCAGGGAGTAACACTGATGCGTTGGATTTGCAGCGGCATCTTGAGACGTTGGCTGAGTTCCTGCTGAATCCGCTGTTGTGTGGTCTGAGATTGTACATACAGATTTGCTCCCAGCAGCGAGACAAGAAAAATCGCAACCACGACCACCAATAACCAACCGATGGTTCGCCTGAGGCCGAGCATCAAAAAACATTACCCAGCGCGTCAACGCAGCAAATCATTAGTGACCGAATCATTACTGGAGCCAATCATTGGTGAGCAAATCGTTTGAGCAGGACACAGTTGTTATTCTGAATCCGGCAGCGCGTAGCGACCGGGCAGGTCAATGGCGATCGCGTGTCGAAAAGGTGACGCGAGGAGCGACGTTACGCGCCACTTCACGAATCGGGGAAGCTGAGCTACTCGCGCGCAGGGCAGCGCGGGAGGGATTTAAGCGAATTGTCGCGGCTGGGGGCGATGGGACGATCAACGAAGTTGTTAACGGCCTCGCCGGGACCACGGCCGCGCTCGGTCTGTTGCCAATCGGCACCGTTAACGTTTTTGCGACCGAGCTTGGCCTCCCCTCGGGCGACCTGAAACAATGCTGGCAAATTATTTGTCATGGTCATACCCGAACAATTGATTTGCCCAATGCGAATGGGAAACATTTTGTTCAGCTCGCCGGTATCGGGCTCGACGCCCAGGCGGTGAAAGAGACCAGTGTCGCTCTCAAACGCAGCTTTGGACCGCTCAGCTATCTGGTTTCCGCGGCGCAGATTGCTTCCCGCCCGCCGCCGCATCTTGTCATCGAATCCAAAGGCGTGAAGAAGCTCGAAGGCTCATTCGTTCTCATCGGCAACGGCCGCCTCTATGGCGGGCCATTCCCGTTCTTTAAACGCGCCCTGATCGATGATGGTCTCCTCGATGTGGTCGTTTTCAAGCGCATCGGTTATCTCGATATTATTCGCTATTTGCAGGACGTGATCTTCAGCTCGTCTATCAGCATGCCTGACCTGGAGTATTTCCAGACCAAACGCCTCCGGGTTTCTTCCGAGGAAGAGGTCCCGGTCGAGGTTGATGGTGAATTGATCGGCAACTGCCCGGTCGAATTCCGGATGCGGGAACGCGGCCTCCGGGTATTTGCCCCAGTCTAATTTTCGTCATCCACGCGAATCGCCCGTCGACACCGCGGGGCGGGTGCGATAAAATTAATGTATGCGCTTATCAGGGCGAAAGGCGTCGCGTTCTACACGCTCATGGACGCCGCCGCAGCGCATTGTTCTGTTTTCTCTGCTCGCACTGAACGCCGCCGCATTCATTATCCAGCTTTTTCTCACCTCCTGGAACCAGCAGTTCGTTCTGGAATATCTTGCGCTGAGCAACCGCGGCATTAATGATGCCTACGCCTGGCAGTTTTTTACCGCGCCATTGCTCCATAACAACGTCTGGCATCTCGCCGCCGACATGCTGGTTCTTTATTTTATCGGCCGCGATGTCGAAGCCATCATCGGGCAGCGCCAATTTCTGTTCCTATATCTCTTTGGTGCCTTTAGTGGCGAGCTCGGTCATCTCTTTCTCATGCCGAGCAATTGCGCTCTCTTCGCCGGGAGCGGAGGCGTCACGGCAATATTTATCGCTTACGCCACGATTTTGCCGGAGTTGGAAATGACAACCCTGTTTCTCTTCATGGTGCCGGTGCGGTTGAAGATGCGCCGCCTGGCCCAGATCGCGCTGGTGGGTGCCGTTGCCCTTTTACTTTTTGATCGTTCTGGCGCGGTCGGTCACAGTGCTTTTGTCGGTGGTGCCATTGCTGGTTGGGTTTACGCCCATCTCCTCGGCTTTGGCCGTACCTCGTTCCTGCAACGCATTCTTCATCAGCGGCATCTCGAAGCATCCCGGTTTCAATCGATGAGCGCCGATCAATTTGTCGCCGAGGAAATAGATCCGTTGCTGGAAAAGATTTCCCAGCGTGGTCTGGCAAGTCTGAGCCGGAGCGAACGCCGGCTTCTTGAACAGGCGCGCGAGAAGATGCTCTCGGAAAACGCGCCCTGAGTCCGACACGGCCGCCTCTATAGAAGAATCGACGCACCTTTGGCGCGAAGCGGTCCTTGCGTGTTAATTCGAAGGCGCGATGAGTTCGCAGTCGCTCTGGATAAAATCAAAAGCGAAAGATTCACTGAATCCTGCGCAGGTCGAAACGACGCTGAACGCGCTTGCCGCCGCATGGGATGGTCGGCTTTCAGAATTTTTGCGCGATTTTCCTCTCGGCGAAGAAGCACTCATTCACCTTCTCGCTGTCTCCCAGATTTGTGCTGAGCGATTGGAACGCGATCCGACCCTTCTTCGCTGGCTGGCACGTCGCGAGATTTCCGTGTCGGACCGGGGACCACGCCGAATGCGTGCTGAATTACAGAGCAGTTCGGAGTCAATTCAGGCGGAAAATTTTCGTGCGTTGCGTTTATGGAAAGCGCGCGAGATGACGCGGATCGCACTCCGCGAAATTACAGAGACTTCTTCACTGGAAGACACGACGGCGGAGTTATCGTGTTTAGCCGGGGTCTGTCTCGAAACCGTTTACGGAGAATGCGACGCGCGACTCCGGACCCGTGTGGGCGACCCGCATACTGAATTCACCGTTTTCGGATTGGGCAAGCTTGGCGGGCGCGAATTGAACCACAGCTCCGACATCGATCTGATGTTTGTTTATGGCGAGGAAGGACAGGTTTCATCCCGGCTTTCCAACCATGAATGGCACAATCAGCTGGCGGAGCAGATCGTAAAATCTTTCTCCGGCGGCGAGCCCGCGTTGTTTCGCCTGGATCTGCGTTTACGTCCCGAGGGTTCGGCCGGTCCGCTCGCGCGTTCGCTCGAAAGCATGGAAAATTATTACGCGGGCTTCGGCGAAACCTGGGAGCGACTTGCGTTGATCAAGGCGCGTCGCGTCTGCGGCAGTAACGAGCTGGCCTACGAATTTCTGCGGCAACATCAGCCGTTCATTTTTCCGAAGAATCCCACACCGGAATTGCTCGATGAAATTGCTGCAATCAAACGCCGGATTGAACGAGAGATCCCGGCCGATGAGTTAGACGTTAAACTGGGTGCGGGCGGCATTCGCGAGATCGAGTTTGTCGTCCAAACACTGCAATTCATCCACGGCGCGCATCAGGCCTTCCTGCAGGAGCAGGGAACCCTGAAGGCTTTGCGCGCCATCGCGCAGCTCGAATTGTTGCCGATCTCCGAGGTGCGCGTTCTCGACGATTCCTATCGGTTTTTGCGGCGCATCGAGCATCGCCTTCAGATCGAAGCAGAACGGCAAACACATTCCATTCCCGATGACCCGGTGAAACGTGAGCGGCTGGCGCGGAGTCTTGGTTTTGATTCTGCCGACTCGTTTCTCGCTGAGGTGAAGGCAAGCAATGAGCGTGTCCAAGAAATTTTCGATCGTCTCGTCGCATCCGGCACTGCTGCACCAGCGGTCAATCTCGAGATTTTTGCCGATCCGGCGCGTGCCACCCGAACGCTGAACGACCTTGCACAGGGGTCTGTATCCTTTCACGTCGCACCGCGCACCCGGCAGATTTTTCGCAAACTTCGCCCACTTCTCTTGGAAGAATTGGCGCGATGCGCCGATCCCGATGCCACTCTCATCGCGATTGTCCGTTTCGTTGAAGCTTTTGGTTTGCGCAGTCTGCTTTTCGAATTGCTCGCGACCAACCCGAAACTGCTCGAGCTGCTGGTGCGAAGCTTCGATGCCAGTTTTTTTGCCACCAATGTTCTAGTCCGTCATCCACATTTGCTGGAGGAAATTACCCGAAGCGCCACCCTCGATCGGTCCTTGTCGCTTTCGGAACATGTGACCGCGCTTCATCCTTTCGTCGAGCGCGGCGATCTCGGTGCCATTCGCGTGTATCGGCAAACGCAATTGTTGCGCACAACGATGCGCGATGTTCTGGGCCTCAGTGCCCTGCCGGATTTATGGCAGGAGATTACCGATATCGCGGAAGCTTGCCTTCTCGCGGCCACCGGAATCGCCGGTGCGAATAATCTGACCATTGTCGCGATGGGAAAATTTGGCGGCCGCGAACTGACCTACGCGTCCGATCTCGACTTGATGTTTGTTGGCGATGATTTTCGTGCTGCTCAAAATCTGATCACGGCGCTTTCGATTCCGAGCCCGGAAGGGGTGATTGCGACGGTTGATGCGCGCCTGCGTCCTGAGGGTGAAAAAGGACCGCTCGTCAGTTCGATTGAAGCCTTCGAGGCCTATTATCGTGATCGTGCTCAGTTTTGGGAAATTCAGGCGCTTACCCGCGCTCGCCCAGTAACCGGATCAGATCAGGAAAGCTTCCGGGAGATCGCGCACGCGGCCTGGTCCATCGCCGGCCGCGACCCTGATCTGTTTGAGAAGATCGATGCAATGCTACATCGAGTTCGCGCCGAACGGGGGAGCGGTAATGACACCCTCGATTTTAAGACTGGCGTCGGAGGAATCGTTGAGGCGGAGTTTCTCGTTCAGGCGCTGCAAATGCGAAACGATGTGCGTGAAACTTCCGTGCAACTGGCCATCGTGAAGCTTGCTGGCATTATCTCGTCCGAAGACGTCGATCTCCTTGGGAAACACTACGAATTTTTGCGCCGACTCGAAACGGTTCTGCGACGTCGGCGAAATACCAGCGCGTCGTCTTTGCCTGCTGATCCAGCGGAGCAACGCAAGCTCGCCATCGGCATGGAATTCAAAGATCGCGAAACCTGGCAAAAGCGATGCGATCGAGCCCGCACAGACATTCACCGCATCTATGACAACTATTTTGGCAAATAATGGAGGGACGACCTCCGTGTCGTCTCTAAATTTTGGGACGGGACAGAGCCCGTCCCTCCAGGACTAATTTCTCAACACCTTTAGCGTCAGGCTAGGCCTAAGAAATGCGCGATGGCGCGCAAAACGAGGAAGCTGACGAACATGCCAGTCGCCACGATCACGAACAAAATGGCAAGGGTTGCGATGACGAAGAACCAATCCGATACGCGCGCGTGTCGTGGCTTCTCTGTATGGGCGAGAAACAACTCGTAATTTCGTTTGTTCGATTTGAACCAAAACGAAAATACGTCGCCCAGACCAGGAATGATTCCTACGATCTCGTTGATAAAAATGTTGAGCGACATTCGCGCCAGCAAAATTTTCGGCAGACCGCGGCGCGCCGCCTGAATCAAGACCAGCGCCGAAACAATTGCGGAAGCGGTATCGCCAATGCCCGGAACCAAACCGATCAGCGGATCGAGTCCAAACTTAAACTTTGAATTGGGCAAGGCGATTAGTTCGTCCATCACGATCGCGACCCATCGAAAAAGCGGTTCCAAACGCGTGCGTTTGTCCTTTTCCTCCGGCGGCAGGACTTCCCATTCGGCGTCGATTACATCGGTTTGCGTGCGCATATTATCAGAGTGCGACCGAGCAAAAGATCGCGTGAATTGACCGCCGCGACCAGCGCCCGATTTCCCGCGGTGATGGTGCGGAATCTATTTTTTTCCCGCAACCAGAAGAAAAGGCCGGCGATTTTCATCGGGAAAAAGAGGACGATCCAAGGCAGCCAGCCCCGGCGCTCGTAGCAATCAACCCTGGGCTCGAGGTCAAGAAAACCAGTCTCGAGCAGAGCGTGAGCAAGACAAAAATAACCAACCGGATTAATGCGGCCGCCCGGATGGCAGTGCTCGCGGATGGGGAGCGGGTGAAACCGGCTGAAAAAACCGGTTGTGAGATAGCGCAGGCGCGAAGGCAAATTCAAGATATTAGGCGTGCTGATCACGGCGAGACCGCCCGGCTCGAGTACCCGAAAGATTTCGCGAAGTATCGGGCGAGTTTGTTCGAGGCGCTCAATCGTTTCGATACAGGTGACCAGAGAAAACCGACCATCGAGGTATGGCAATTTATCGGAATTGAGATCGACGATGTCCACCCTTTGGGTGGAATTTTTCATTAATGTATCGCTGTAATCACAAGCACTGGTGCGAAGGCCAAAACGCGCGCGAATGGCATTTACCAGTCCGCCGTTGCCACTTCCGATATCGAGTGCTTCGCCGGGAAGGGGAGAGTGGATGTTTGCGGCTGCGATTGCGTCAAGCACCGCGCCCTGGATAGTGGGAGGGCTGGGTTTCGGGCTTGGCGTGGTCTTCGGTTTCTCCGCCCGATGCACCCGCCTTATGACTTTGCGAATGGGCAACGAGGGAATGACAGCGCCCCTAACCGGGAATGCCCTTGAGCATTTCCGCGTTGGTCGGGAATTTCTTCACGAACATCAACAGGCGCTCGATCGCCTCATTCGGTTTGTGACCGGCGAGGCCGCGACGAATCAGATTAATTTTTTCCAGCTCCCACGGCTGCAACAACAGCTCTTCGCGTCGAGTGCCGGAGAGGAAAATATCGATTGCCGGATAAATGCGTTGATCGCTGATTTTACGGTCCAGCACCATTTCCATGTTCCCGGTGCCTTTGAATTCCTGAAAAATTAGCTCGTCCATTCGGCTGCCGGTTTCGATCAGCGCGGTTGCGACAATGGTGAGCGAGCCAGCTTCTTCGGTGTTGCGCGCGGCTGCGAAAATTTTGCGCGGAATTTCCATAGCGCGGGCATCGATACCGCCGCTCATAGTGCGTCCACCACCGCCCATCGCATTGTTGAAAGCGCGGGCCGTGCGCGTGATGGAATCGAGCAGAATGAAAACATGCCGGCCTGCTTCGACCAAACGTTTTGCTCGCTCGATCGCCAACTGCGCGATGCGAGTGTGACTCTTGATGTCGCTGTCATTGGAGCTCGCGATGATCTCCGATTTCGGATGCGACCGTTTGAAGTCGGTCACTTCCTCGGGCCGTTCGTCCACCAGCAAGATGATCAACTTCATTTCCGGATGATTCTTCACCACGGCATCGGCAATGTGATGCAGCAGCGTCGTTTTTCCGGTGCGTGGCGGCGCGACGATGAGGCCGCGTTGTCCCATCCCAAGCGGCGTCATCAAATCCATGATGCGCGTGGTGTAACGGTCCGGCACCGTCTCGAGTTTGATCTTTTTGTTCGGATTAATCGTGGTCAGTTCTTCAAACGGGCGGAGTCCCTGATATTTAGCCGGCTCCTCATCATTGACCTTCAGAAGCTTAATTAATTGCGGCCCCCGGTTTCCACGGCGGGTCTCGCCGTAAATCCACATCCCGTCGCGCAAGGCAAAACGACGTACAATCTCGGGGGTCACGAAAATATCCTGCGGCGCCTGCACGAAATTGCGCTTGGGATCGCGCAGAAATCCGAAGCCTTTCCCTGAAATTTCGATGATCCCTTCGCCAAACTCAGGCTCACGTGGCTCGGCGTTTTCACCTTCACCCGCTACCACTTCAGTTTGCACTTCGGCCGATTCCGCCGGCGCATCGTTATTGAAATTGTTCTCTCGCTCGGAGTTCATGTAATCGGAATTGAAATTGCGGCGTCGCGGATAACGCCGGCGGGGGCGCCGATGCCGTTCGCGATCCGGACGGGGTTCTGTTTGCGGCCGGGCTTCCGTCTCGGTTTGTGCCTCAATCGGTCGGCTTTCGTTCTCTTCGCTCATATAACGTTCGCCCTCGCTTCGGGGGTCAGTGCTGCGTTGTTTCTATGTGGGTTTTAGGCCGGCAATTTCGCCAGCGTTTCGTCGGAAATTTCCAAGTTTGAATAGACGTTTTGCACGTCATCATCGTCTTCGAGGGCGTCACACAACTGCAAAACCTGTTGCGCGACGGACTCGTCGGCGACCGTAATTGTAGTATCGGGGATGAAAGTAAACTTTTGGCTCTCGGTGGTAACGCCAGCTTTTCTGAGCGCCTCAGCTACAGCATAGAGCTGATCGGGAGCAGTCATAACAAGGTACATATCCTCCTGATTTGTCAACTCCTCGGCCCCGCCCTCCAAGGCCAGCTCAAAAATCTTTTCTTCGTCGACGGAAGAACGAGGAACCACGATCTGGCCCTTGCGGTGGAACATATAAGAAACACTTCCATTTGACGCGAGGTTGCCATGATTTTTCGTGAAAATACTACGAATCTCAGCGGCGGTGCGGTTCCTATTGTCGGTGGCGGCCTCCACAATCACTGCCACTCCTCCGGGTGCGTAGCCCTCGTAGGTAATTTCATCAAAATGCTGCGCTTCGGTTCCCTCGCCCGTGCCCCGTCTAATGGCACGTTCGACGTTATCGTTGGGCATGCTGGCCGAGCGCGCGGCCAGAATGGCGCTGCGTAACCGCGGGTTTCCATCCGGATCGCCCCCGCCAGTTTTCGCCGCGATCGAAATTTCTTTCGACAGCTTGCTGAAAATCTTGCCGCGTTTGGCGTCAATGGCGCCTTTGAAGCGTTTTACCTTCGACCACTTGCTGTGTCCCGCCATAATTCGGGGCGAAATAATTTTTGTGAAAGTTCGCCTGGCCAGAAAACCGTTGACTTGGGAAACGGGCGCGCCTCGAAGAGAAATCTAGGAGGAGGCGGACTAACTACCGTAATTCAACTGTACCGGAATCGATTTGTCAAGATACGAGGGCGTCCGGCTCCTGATATTCGCAATTCGGGTAGTGGGTTCTGGGACGAAGAAGAGAAAACAGGGACGCGGTGGCATCATGGGAAAACCAGGCGGATAGCTGACGCGCCACCGTCATCAGCCACTGAGCATGATTCATTGATTTGCCACGAAACGTGACTTTGCTTTCCAAGTCGAATTTTCACCGATGAATGAAGAATCGCTCCTCGCGCAGTTTGAAATGCTACTTCCACTGGCTGCCGCCTGGGCAACCGAACAGGGACAAAAGATTCTGGGAGAGGGTCTACCACTTTTCGAGCGCGAACTGGACGACGCGCATGCCATTGGTGTTCACCACTCGAATCGGGTTCGCCTGTTGCGGGTCACCACCATCCCGCGACCGTCGCAACCCCAGCTGAGAGCCGCGTGCGATGCGATTGACTTTCTCACACC
>Ga0209577_10007556_pt1 | contig 9993 bp, 10 predicted proteins | sample GraSoiAngelo_109_FD_185874 | JGI IMG/M metagenome (GOLD analysis project Ga0209577, IMG submission 185874) | Grasslands soil microbial communities from the Angelo Coastal Reserve, California, USA - 14_0903_12_20cm (SPAdes) (version 2) | ecosystem: Environmental > Terrestrial > Soil > Grasslands ...
GCGACCGCGCGCGCGTCTTTCTACATTTATAATGACGTCGACGACATTGACGCACTCGTAACGGCCGTCCGAAAAGCGGGAGAGCTCTTCGGCGTACCTGCATAGGCTAGACGTCTAGACGTCTAGGCGTCTAGACGTCTAGCTTGTTGGGCATGGCTGAACCCGTCGTCGTCGATCGCGTCACCAAGCGCTTCGCTGGACACACCGCGGTGGATGCGCTTTCCCTCACCGTCCCTTCGGGCATCATCTACGGGTTGCTCGGCCCCAACGGCGCTGGGAAAACCACTACCCTGCGCATGATCATGGACATCTACGAGCCGGATTCCGGGACCGTACGATTGTTCGATCAGGTCGGCGGTGGCCGCACGAATTCCGCGCGGATCGGGTATTTGCCCGAAGAGCGCGGGCTGTATCCGCGCATGCGCGTCCTCGATGTGCTCGTGTTTCTGGCGGAGGCGAAGGGCGTGTCGCGCCGCGGCGCGCGCGCCAGGGCAACCGAGTGGCTGGAGCGGCTGGGGTTGGCTGACTGGCGGATGCGCAAGGTCTCCGACCTGTCGAAGGGCATGCAGCAGAAGGTGCAATTCATCTCGACGATTCTGCACGATCCCGATCTCGTAATCCTGGACGAGCCGTTCTCCGGACTCGATCCCGTGAACTCGCAGGTGCTTCGCGATACCGTCGTCGAGTATCGACGGCGCGGGAAGACGGTGCTGTTTTCTACGCACATCATGGAGCACGCCGAGAAGCTCTGCGATCGGCTGTGTATCATCGCTCGCGGCAGGAAGCTCATCGATGGAACGCTGGCCGAGGTGAAGAGCACACACGGCGGCAAACACGTGATCGTCGCGTTCGACGGTACCGATGGGAACGCGCAGCAGATCTTTGCAGACCGGCGGCTCGTGGCCAAGATCCAGGACTTCGGCCAGCAGGCAGAGCTCGAGCTCGCGCCGGGGGCCGACGCCCAGGCGATCCTTAAGGCGCTCGTGGATTCCGGAGCCCGCCTCGCGCGGTTCGAGCTGGCGAGTCCCTCACTGCACAAGATCTTCGTGGACCTCGTAGGCCCGGAAGCCGTGACCGCGACAGCGACCGGCGGCGGCAACGGAGGATCCCGTGCATAAGGTCTGGGCGGTCATTCGGCGCGAGTTTGTCGAGCGCGTGCGCACCAAGTGGTTCTGGGTATCGGCGATCCTGGGCCCCGTGCTGTTCGCCGGCATCATCGTCTACCAGATCAAGCAGTCCGTGGGCGGCGCGGTCCGCGACGTCGCCGTTGTGGACAGCACGTCCGCCAAATTGGGCAATCAAGTCGTCGAGGCGTTGGAGGCCAGCGGGTCATTCCGGGCGTCGCTCGCACCCGCCGGCCCGGGCGTGATCGATTCTCTGAGGAACCTGGTCGAGTCGAAACAGTTGAACGGGTTTCTGATCGTCACGGACGACCTGATTCAGACCGGTCGCGCGGAGTATCAGGCATCCAACCTCGGCATGCAGACCATCGAGGCGCTGCAGCGGACACTCGGCCGGCTGGTCGTGAAGGCACGGCTCGAGCAGAAGGGCGTGAACCCGGGAGTCGTCGACTGGGCCCAGATTCGTATCTCATTGGATCAAAAGAAGATAGCGCACGGCCGAGCCGTCTCGGACAGCGCCGCGCAGTCGTTCTTCACGGCCTATCTCATGGCAATCCTGTTGTTCATGGCCATTCTGCTGTACGGCGTCAACGTGATGAGTTCGGTGTTGGAAGAAAAGACGACTCGCATCATCGAGGTGCTCGTCTCGTCGGTTCGTCCGTTCCAGCTGATGCTCGGCAAGATTCTGGGCGCGGGCGCGGTGTCCTTCTTTCAGTTCGTGATCTGGGGGGTTTCGGCGCGCGTGCTGCTTTCGCTGCGCGGCCCGATCGCCCGCGCGTTGGGGGCAAATCCTAGAGACATTCAGACGATGTCATTGCCGCACATTCCCGCTGCGACACTCGCTGTCTTCATCGCGTTCTTCCTCGGCGGCTTCCTTCTCTATTCGGCGATGTTCGCCGCAGTCGGTGCGATGTCGAGCAATGAGCAGGAAGCCCGCCAGGCTCAGCAGCCGGTCACGTACTTGCTGATGATTTCTTATCTCTCGATTCTGGGACTCACGAACGATCCCAGCTCAACGTTCGCGCGGACGCTCTCGCTCGTGCCCTTCACGACTCCGATCGCGACACCCGTACGGTGGACAGCGGGCAGCATGCCGACGTGGGAATTGGCGCTGTCGTTGGTAATATTGGGGGTCGCGATTGTAGGAGTGACATGGGTCGCGGCGAGGATCTACCGAGTCGGCATTCTCATGACGGGCAAGCGGCCGAATTTGAAAGAGCTGATGAGGTGGGTGAGAACTGCGTAAGACATTCGGACGTCGAGACGTCTAGACGTCTAGCGGATTCTAGGATTTAGCTGAAGGCATAGGAAAGGCACGACACGCAGGTTTTCGGTGACGTGCCTTTGCTTTTGTATATCAACTTCCAGTCATGGCTCCATACAAGACCCTGAAGGCGTGGCAACACGCCGAGCGATTGGCGATTGAGTGCTCGCGAGCATCGAAGAGGTTTCCGGACTACGAGCAAACACGTCTAGCAGACCAACTGCGCCGCGCATCGTACAGCGTGGTGCTAAACATCGCTGAAGGCAGTTCGCGACGGGGTTCGCGGGAATACCGGAAGTTCCTTGATACGGCCCACGGTTCATTGGCAGAGGTCGAAACAGCGCTCGGACTGGCCCGTCATCTCGAGTAGCTCCAACCGGCCGAGTTCGGACGGTTGGAGGCATTGGCGACGGAAACAGGAAAGACGCTCTTCGGATTGCTGCGAAAGATCACCGCCAGCGCGACGAGATTACCTACGACCTCCCGCTCGAACCCGCTCGACGTCTCGACGTCTAGCCTTTGCCTGTCCTCGTTTGGTAGTTTCACGGCATGTTCAACTTTGATGTAATTGTTGTCGGTGGCGGCCACGCCGGCACTGAGGCCGCTGCCATGTCCGCGCGCCTCGGTGCAAGGACGTTACTGCTCACTTCTGTCCTCGACACGATCGGTCAGATGAGTTGCAATCCCGCCATCGGCGGGATCGCGAAGGGTACCGTCGTCCGCGAAGTCGATGCTCTGGGCGGCATCATGGGCCGCGCCGCCGATCGCGCGACCATCCAATTCCGCATGCTGAATCGCTCCAAGGGCCCCGCCGTCTGGGCCCCGCGCGCGCAATGCGATCGGACGCTCTACCGTCGCGCGGTCCGCTCGTTGCTCGAACAATTCCCTGCCCTCGAGCTCACGCAGGGCATGGTCACAAATCTGCTCTTCGACCAGCGCGGGACGCGCGTCACCGGCGTCGAGACGAAAGACGGACGTCGCTTCAGCGCGCGCGCCGTCATCATTACCGCCGGCACTTTTCTCCGCGGTCGCATTCACCTCGGTACCGACACGCAAATCCCGGCAGGTCGCGCGGGAGATCAGCCATCGATCGAGATGGCGCAAACGATTGAGAATATTGGACTTACAGTAGCGCGCTTCAAGACTGGGACACCGCCACGCGTCGATGGCCGCTCCGTGAATTGGAGCATGGTTGAGCGGCAGGACGGCGACAGCCCCGACTTCCACTTTTCCTTCCACGAGCGAGTCGAGCGGCCGCGTCAGGTGCCCTGCTGGATCACATGGGCCGGCGACGAGGTGAAGGAGATCATCCAGCGCCACCTGAAAGAGTCGGCGCTCTACGGCGGCGCGATCAGCGGTCGCGGACCACGCTACTGCCCCTCGGTCGAGGACAAGATCGTGAAGTTTCCGGCGGCCAAGCGCCACCAGATCTTCCTCGAGCCGGAGGGACTCGACACGACCGAACTCTACGTCAACGGTCTCTCGACTTCCCTGCCCGTTGCCGTGCAACTCGAGTTCCTACACGCCGTCCCGGGTCTCGAGCGTGCCCGGATGACGCGCCCCGGCTACGCGATTGAGTACGACTACTACCCGCCGACGCAGCTCACTCCGTGGCTCGAGGTGAAGACCATCGCGCACCTCTTCTTCGCCGGGCAAATCAACGGGACGACCGGCTACGAAGAGGCAGCGGGCCAAGGCGTAGTCGCCGGCATCAACGCCGTGCGACGGATCCGCGATGCCGAGCCGGTGGTGCTCGGACGCGACGATGCATACGTCGGCGTACTCGTCGACGATCTGGTGACGCGCGGCGTCGATGAACCCTACCGCCTGTTCACCTCGCGGTCCGAATTCCGTCTGCTCCTCCGCCAGGACAACGCGCTGCGCCGCCTACTGCCCCTGGCCGAGCGGCTCGGCCTATTGACCGACGACGAGCTGCGCGCCTCCGCACGACAGCTCGATGCCGCGGAGTCAGCGCTGCGGCTCGCGCGCGAGACGGCGATCACTCCGGAGGAGGCGGCCGGCCCCCTCGCCGAGACCGGTACGGCGCTCGCGGAGAGCGATCGGATCGCGGTGATCGCGAAACGGCCCGGCGTCTCGCTGGCGGCGTTGTTCGCTGCGGCCGGGGTTCGAACCGAGGCTGGTGCGGAGGCGATTGCGGCTGCGGAAATCGAGATCAAGTACGACGGCTATCTGGCGCGAGAGCGCGAAGCTGCGGCACGACTCGCCGAGCTCGCGGCGTTTATTCTGCCTCCTGACCTGCCCTATCTTGAGCTGCGGACCTTGGCGACCGAAGCACGTCAGAAGCTCGATCGCGTGCGGCCCAGCTCTCTCGCGCAGGCGGCACGCGTGCCTGGTGTTACGCCCAGCGACCTCCACAACCTCGTCCTTGAGGCGACGCGCTGGCGTCGCAGGGTCGCCTAAACCCCCAAGGTTGCAGTTTCACGTGAAACGTATGCTCTTTCGTTTCACGTGAAACGAACGTATATTGGATTCGCCTGAATTTGTGAGCTACATAACTCTTTGGTAATCAACGACTTATAATGTCACGCGTAATAGCGATCGCAAACCAAAAAGGCGGCGTCGGCAAGACGACGACTGCCGTAAACCTTGCGGCCTCACTCGCCGCAGCCGAGCGCAAGACGCTGCTCATCGACGCCGATCCGCAAGGCAACTCGACGAGCGGCGTTGGCATCGAGCGCGATCGTATCCGCAAGTCGCTCTACGAAGCGCTCATCGACGGTGCGTCGCTCGCCCAGTCGCGCTTCCCGCACGTGCACTTCCCGTGTCTCGATGTGGTTCCGGGGACGCAGGACTTGGTGGGTGCCGAGCTCGAGCTCGTCAACCAACGCGCCCGCGAGACGCGCATGCGCGAGGCGCTGCGGGACCTGCGCGACGAGTACGGCTACGTGATCATCGACTGCCCGCCGTCGCTCGGCCTCCTGACGCTGAACATGCTGACGGCCGCCGACAGCGTCATCATCCCGATTCAGTGCGAATACTACGCGCTCGAAGGTCTCTCGCAGCTCCTCAACACCGTGAAGCTCGTGCAGCGGAATTTCAATCCCGCGCTCGCGATTGAAGGGGTGCTGCTGACGATGTACGACGCGCGTCTCAATCTCTGCAAGCAAGTCGCCGAAGAAGCGAAGGAGTATTTCGGCGGCCGCATGTTCAATGTCACGATCCCGCGTAATGTGCGACTGGCGGAAGCGCCCAGCTTCGGCAAACCAATCGTGCTCTACGACGTGCAATCGATCGGCGCCAAGAGCTATCTGGCCGTCGCCCAGGAGCTGATTCGCCGGGTCGAGCAGAGCGCTCCACCCTCGCCAAGCCTCCCCGCAATTGAACCGCTGCCGGAGGTACCAGCATGACGGACACCGCCGCAGGAAGACGTCGCCTCGGCCGTGGTCTCGAGGCGCTGCTTGGCCCGACCCGCGAGGAGGCAGAGCGAGAGGGAAGCCTGGTCGAGCTGCCAGTCAAGGACGTTCGGCCGAATCCATTCCAGCCGCGCAAGACCATGGATCCGGCCGCACTCGAGGAGCTCGTCTCCTCGATCAAACAGGCGGGACTGCTGCAACCGATCGTCGTGCGAAAAGCGCCGGGCGGCAACGGCGCGTTCGAGCTGATCGCCGGCGAGCGCCGGCTGCGCGCGTGCCAGCAGCTCGGTTGGGAGCGGATTCCCGCGGTTCAGCGCGAAGCCGACGATCGCACATTGCTCACGCTCGCGCTGATCGAGAACCTGCAGCGCGACGACCTGTCACCGGTGGACGAGGCACGCGGTTACGAACGTCTCATCGCTGAATTCAAGCTCGCGCAGCAGGACGTCGCCGACGCGGTTGGGCGCGACCGCTCGACGGTTGCCAACGCACTGCGCCTGCTGAAGCTCCCCGAGGTGGTATTGGAGATGCTGCACGAGGGAAACCTGTCGGTGGGCCACGCGCGCGCGCTGCTCGCTCTCGAGGATCCGCACATCGTCATGAATCTGGCCCGCGAAGCGGTCGCCCAAGGTCTCTCCGTTCGCGAGATCGAGGATCGGGTGCGCGGCGGCCGCGCGCCCGAGCGCCGCCCGCGCATGAAACGCGGCATGGGCGCCGCCCCCGAAGTTCGCCGCGTCGAGGACGCCCTCCGCCGCCGGCTCGGCACCGACGTGCGTGTCACCTTGCGCGCAAAAGGGAAAGGGCAGATCCATCTGTCGTTCTACTCGAACGACGATCTCGCGCGGCTCCTCGAGCTGATCCTCGGAGCGCCGTTCGACGGATGACAACGCGCGGCGTCACGATCGTCGTCCATGCAGACGGCGATCTCGAATCGAAGCAGTACCGGTTCCCACGCTGGGCTGTCGTCGCCGCGAAGTGGAGTGCGGGCGCGATCGCCGTGCTGGTCGTCCTATTCTTCGCACTGGCAGGACCGATCACGCGCAACGCGTTGCGGGTACCGGGACTCGAGCGCGAAGTCTCGCGACTGCGCGTCGAGAACAGTCGGGTACAGCAGCTCGCCTCCGCGTTGAATCGTGCCGAAGCGAACTACCAGGAGCTGCGCCAAATGCTCAGCGTCAAAGCTCCTCCCGTCTCCCGCAGCGCGGGAGGCGGGGGTGGGACGGTCGCTCGCAACACGGACGTCGCGACCTCCATGCGCGCCGGTCCCATTCGGGCAGCGCTGCCGGGGGTTCCCAAGCGCTTTGAAACTGGCCCATCGACCCCCTCGCATTGGCCCCTCGACGTCCAGGGGTTTGTCACTCGTGGCCAAGTGCGGCCAGGCGTGGTCGACGAATCGCATCCCGGCATCGATATTGCCGTCCCGCTGGGGACCCCGGTGCGGGCATCGGGGGGGGGCTCGGTGACGGCTGCAGGTTACGACGCGGCCTACGGCTTGTTCGTCCTCTTGCGGCATCCGTCCGGTTATGAGACGATGTATGGTCACATGTCACGGCTGGTTGCAGCCGAGGGCGACGAAGTTCAGTCAGGGCAGGTCATCGGTTTATCGGGAAACTCAGGGCGGTCCACAGCTCCGCACCTGCACTTCGAGATTCGACGAGACAACAAGACCGTCGATCCGCTGGACCTAGTGAAGGAGGGACGCTGATGGCGGTGTTCTCAGAAAAAAACGCAACACCGGGAGGTGGGCGGGAAGGCGTCCCCGGGCTATCGATCATCGGGGCGGGGATGCGGGTCGTCGGCGACATCTCGGCGGACGGCGTCGTGAAGATCGAAGGTTCTGTGAGCGGGACGGTGCGCGCGGCGAAGCAGGTTCTGGTCGCGCGGGGCGGGGAAGTGGAAGGCGATGTGGTGAGCCGCGAGGCCATCATTGGTGGCGAGGTGCGGGGAGCCATCTACGCCGAGGAGCGCGTGGAGCTTCAGGCGACGAGCGTCGTTCACGGCGACGTGCATACCAAACGACTCCTGATCCAGGAGGGCGGAGAGATCAACGGCGTGCTGCGGATGGGTGAGGACGCAGGCCAACCGCCGCAGGTCTCTCAGCGTAGCGGCCAAGCGCTGGCTAGAGCATAGATATCCACACACCCAGCGCCGCCATATGTGGATTCTCTAACTTATTGTAAACAATCGTGTTATGACGTACTCCAATGTGGAAAGTCGTCTAACTGTCTCGATACTGTGATTACGGTGTCTTGAGTGCGCCTAGATAGTCTGGTGCGTTTTCTCGATGACTATCTCCGTATCGCCGCTGAGGTCGCGGACGCACCTGAGGCGCTGAATGGCCTGCAAGTCAGCAACGCAGGTGACGTCACCCGCCTCGCCGCCGCTGTGGACCTGTGCGAGGCCACGGTCCGACTTGCCACCGAGCAGCACGCCGACTGTCTCCTCGTTCATCACGGAATGTTTTGGGGGGGGCAGCGGCCTGTGGTGGGTCCCGGTTATCGCCGGCTCGCTGGACTGATAAAAGGAAACATCGCGCTCTACGCCGCGCATCTCCCGCTCGACCGCCATCCTGACGTCGGTAACAATCCCGTGCTGGCCCGAATGCTCGACATCAAGGTTCGCGGCGATTTCGGATCGTATCATGGAGCACCCGCGGGTATCTGGGGCGAGTACAGAGGAACGCGCGAGGAGCTCAGCTGGGCGCTGACCAAAGCGCTCGGTACGGCCCCGCGTCTGTTCCCGTTCGGCCCCGAGCGCGTGCAGCGGGTTGGGATCGTCACGGGCTCGGGAGGCTCGTTGATCCCGCAGGCGGCCGCGGCAGGACTCGACACATTCGTCACCGGCGAAGGTCAGCACTGGACGTTTTTCGATGCCGAAGAGCTCGGTCTCAACGTGTTTTACGCGGGTCACTACGCGACGGAAACGGTCGGCGTCAAAGCCCTCGCTGAGCACGTCTCCAAGAAGTTCGATCTGCCCTGGGTTTTTCTGGATCATCCCACCGGGCTGTGAATCCACGACGCGTCCTGGCAGTGCTGGCCATCGCTGAGCTGCTGGCGATGGCTCCCTGGTTCAGTGCGTCCGCCGTCGCACCCACGCTTGCACGTGTTTGGCAGCTTTCGTCCATCACCACCGCCTGGCTGACGATCTCGGTTCAGCTTGGGTTTGTCGGCGGCGCGCTCGTGAGCGCGATCCTTACGTTGGCCGATCGTCTGTCAGCACGACGACTGGTCGCCGGATCGGCAGCACTGGCCGCGATCGCCACGCTCGGAGTGGCGGTCTCGAGCGGCATCACGATGGCGATCGCCTGCCGGTTGCTCACGGGCGCCGCGCTCGCCGGCGTGTACCCGCCCGGGATGAAGATCGCGGCAGGATGGTTTAGGGAAGGCCGAGGGTTGGCGATCGGCATTCTCGTCGGCGCCCTCACACTCGGCTCGGCCAGTCCACATCTCGTGCGCTGGGCCGTGTCGCCGGCGGCTTGGCGCGTTGTCCTCGTCGTGGCGGCGCTCAGCGCGCTCGCGGGTGGCCTGCTGGTGTTGCTCGTTCCGAACGATGGTCCCTACGCCGCTCCATCGCCGCCGTTTTCGCTCGCTGCCGCTCCGCGGATCCTGAAAGACCGCGCGATCGCGCTCGCCAATCTCGGATACCTCGGCCACATGTGGGAGCTGTATGCCATGTGGACGTGGATGGCGGTGTTCATCACCGCGAGCGAGCATGCCCGCCGCGGAGCGGGGGCAGACGTCACAGGTCTCGCCGCGCTCGTAACGTTCGCGGTCGTGGGCAGCGGCGCGCTTGGTTGCTGGCTCGGCGGGAAGTACGCGGATCGCTGGGGCCGTACCCTTATCACCAGCACGGCGATGGTCGTGTCGGGCACGTGCGCGGTCCTGGTCGGCCTGCTGTTTGGTGCACCACTCGCCGCGCTCATCCCGCTACTGCTCGTGTGGGGAATCAGTGTCGTCGCCGATTCAGCGCAATTCTCCGCCGCGGTCAGCGAGCTCGCGCCCGGCGATTACGTCGGGACCGCGCTGACACTCCAAACGAGTCTCGGGTTTCTGCTGACGTGCGCGACTATCTACTTGCTACCCAGAGTCGCTGCAGTCATCGGATGGCGATGGAGTATGAGTGTACTGGCGATCGGACCGGCGCTCGGCGTCTGGGCGATGCTGGCGCTGCGTCGCCGTCCCGAGGCGTCGCAGCTGGCCGGCGGCGCCCGCTAGGGAGCCACCCTCCGGGAGCA
>Ga0209577_10007557_pt1 | contig 9993 bp, 7 predicted proteins | sample GraSoiAngelo_109_FD_185874 | JGI IMG/M metagenome (GOLD analysis project Ga0209577, IMG submission 185874) | Grasslands soil microbial communities from the Angelo Coastal Reserve, California, USA - 14_0903_12_20cm (SPAdes) (version 2) | ecosystem: Environmental > Terrestrial > Soil > Grasslands ...
GAACAATCCTAGTTCTACGACTGGGTACGCACGCCACAGGCGCAAGGACAGGGCAGCGCCGAACGCGATGCAAGCTAAGATCGCGAGACCTCCAACGATCGCCGGAGAATCGATGCCGTAATCAGCGCGAGATGACATTGCGTTGAGCTTAACGCATCGGCCGAGTGCTCCAAAGTCGCAGCTTAAGTTCTCTGCTGACTCAAATTCATGATATAGAGAGGCGGGTGTAGGACAGTTAGGGCGCAGATCCTGAGATTTGCGATTTCGAATCGACTACTGTGCTAGGGTTGCATACCGGTTACGACTCGTCGGGGATCTAGGACGATACGGACGGTCATCGTGTGAAGCAAAACGCTAACGGTGACCAGGGTCTAATCTCAGATCGTCGCGAGAAGAAGAAGGCTTTCTTCCTGATGCGGGAGTTTTATCGGGAGCAAGCGAAGCCTGATCAAAGAGTCCGATAAACTTTAGCTTGTTAAAGTCACGTTTTCAGAGGAGGTGTTCCTATGGCGCTCGCTACGCGTTTCCGTCTGTTACTTCTGCCGCTGGCGATCGTGAGTGCATTGGAGTCGGCTGCCACGATCATTCCGTCGGCCGCTTCCGTTCAGGGCGAAGAACCGGCAGCCGACGAGTTCGTCTACGCTAATTTTGAGAAGATGGAAAATGGCCGGCCCGTTAGCAATGGCGGGGGCCTGGTGCAGATTTATACGGCGCAGGAATCGACTCCCGTGCAATTCAAGGGACTAGCGAACGCCTCACCGGGCGCGCCTGAAATCGTCAGGGTAAAAGGCCAGGAGGAAAATCACGTTGCGACGTTTGAATATACTCTGGTTGGTCCTAACCAGTGGGCCAATGTCACGCTCGAAATTCAGGGACACCCGAACAAAGAGGGCAAAGCCGTGGCAGATGATATAAGCGCTTACAAAAACCTCTCGATCCAACTCTACGCTACCGGGACCGAAGGACTGCGCGTGGAATTCATCAGTCATGGTCAGGGAATCCCCCTAAATTCAGGGTTCCCACAAATCTCGCTCAAGTTAAAGCCGGGCTTCAACACTTACCTGATTCCATTGAAGTCTCTTTCGCAACCGTCATGGGTCGAGCAGAGGGTCGACACAAAAGACGTGCTCAGGAGATTGACCGCGGTAAGCATTAGCGCCTATTGCAATCAATGCACACCGCAGCATGGCACGGTAGCCGTGGATAACCTCGTGTTTCAGAGGTAACAAGTTGATAAGCCATTACCTTCATCGTGCGCTTCAGATCTGTTTTTCAATTCAACTCCTGTCGATGGGAGTTGTCGCACAGGAGCAGCAGTTTGCTGCGCTCGGCGATTTCAAGCTAAAGAGCGGCGAGGTGATTCGGGACTGTCGCATTGGTTATCGGACTTTCGGCAGGCTTAATGAACAGAAATCGAATGCGATTGTCTTGCCTACCTGGGCTTCCGGCACCAGCGAGCAACTGAAATCGAACATCGGCCCAGGCAGGTTGATGAACAGCGAAAAGTATTTCGTGATTGCTATCGACGCGCTGGGCAACGGCGTCTCTTCGTCGCCTTCGAACAGCAAGCTGCAGCCGCGCATGCGCTTCCCCAAATTCACCTTGCGTGACACTGTCGATTCCCAGCATGAGCTATTGACGAAGGTACTGCACCTTAATCATGTAAAAGCGGTAATCGGTGTCTCGATGGGCGGCATGCAGACATTTGAATGGATGGTTTCTTATCCGAATTTCATGGATAAGGCGATTCCGATCGTCGGTTCTCCGCGATTGGCTAGCTACGATTTACTGCTGTGGCAGGCGCAGATTGATGCGATTGTGAACGACCGCGACTGGAATAACGGCAACTACACGACGAACCCGGCGCGTGTGGTCGAGTATGAATTCGGCGAGTTGCTGCTGACGACGCCAGAGAACTACAACAAACGCGTCACCCGCCATCAGTTTTTCGATGCGCTCAAAAAAGCCAAACAAGAAGCCGGCTTTGATGCGAACGACAAGATACGGCAAGCCCAGGCAATGATGGCTTTGGACGTATCGGAAGTCTTCGGCGGTTCGATGGACCGGGCCGCACACGAGGTAAGAGCAAAGGTTTTCATAATCATCGCCAGGTTGGACCACGTAGTTACTCCGGCGCCCGCTCTGGACTTCGCTCGCCTGCTGCAGGCCAAGACGCTCGAGTTGGACAGTGATTGCGGCCATCTCGCGCCGTCATGCGAATACCAGAAAGTGAATGCAGCCGTCGCTGAGTTTCTACAAGATAATTGAAAATGGACCGTCGTGGCTTCATCAAAGGTTTAACTGCCTCCGCGGTTACGGTCGCCGGTGCTCGCGATGTCATCGGCGAAAGCATGCAAACTGACATCGACGCGCGACGTATTCCGCGCTGGCGCGGCTTTAATCTCCAGGGACGATTTGGAACCGCAGAAGGACCATACAACGGAAGAGCTTTCGACGAATTCGACTTTGCCACGACGGCTGAGTGGGGTTTTAATTTCGCTCGCTTGCCTCTGTCATATTGGGTTTGGGGACGCAAGGACGACTGGTCGATCATCAACGAGGAGCCGCTGAAAGAAATCGATCGGGCGATCGAGCTGGGCCGCCAATACGGCATTCACATCAACATCAATTTCCATCGTATTCCCGGATACTGCATTAACGAACGCGAGTTGGAGCCTGCCGATCTCTTTTCGGGAACCAGGGCCCAACGCGATAAAGCTCTTTCTGCCGCTACGTTTCATTGGCGGGCGTTTGCTAAACGCTATAAAGGCACACCGAATCGGCAACTCAGTTTCGATCTGATCAATGAACCGCCAAAAATGAGATCGTATGAAGGCTATCTCGAGGAACGCTACGTCGAGATCGTTAAGGTGCTCGTTGCCGGCATTCGTGAGGTGGATCCGAAGAGACTGATCTTTGCCGATGGCATCAATATCGGCCAGGCGCCCGTGATGGGTATTGCTGACCTGGGACTGGTCCAGAGCACGCGTGGCTATCTGCCCAAAGCGGTCAGTCATTACACGGCGAGCTGGGTGCCTAAAGACGAATTTGAAAGTTTTAATGTTCCCACCTGGCCCATGAAAGACGATCGCGGTACAACGTGGGATCGCGCGCGGCTGAAAAGCGAATACATCGATCCGTACAAACCACTGATCGATCGCGGCGTGCAAATTCATGTCGGCGAGTGGGGCTGCTTCAATCAGACCCCGCACGAAGTGACCCTGGCGTGGATGCGAGATTCTCTCTCGCTTTGGAAGGAAGCAGGCTGGGGATACTCACTCTGGAATCTGCGCGGGTCGTTCGGAGTAATGGATAGCGATCGCAAGGATATGCTCTACGAAGAATACAAAGGTCATAAGCTCGATCGAAAGATGTTGGAACTACTAAAGCAATACTGATCAGAAGGGCGCAGCTAAAGCAGTTTTCCAGGACCCCATTGTGGTTCGTGACATTTGTCGTAATCTCGTGGTGCCCTCTTACGGCGCTATTCACGGGGCACAACGGACTCAGTCATCGCCCTTGAGATCAGCCAATGATTAAGTTACGGCAGACGCGGACAGTTTCATTCATCTTGCTGGCTACGCTGGCGGTTCTGTCGGTGCTGGTTTGTTTACGTGGGCAAAACGCACAAGGGCCATCGCTACGGCTAAACGATCAAGAGTATTTCGAGCTGCCCGGCCTTAACGTGATGGCCTTTCAGGATATTTATCCAGAAGGTCACCAAGCCGGGATAAGTATTGTTCAAAATGGGGTACGCGTTGCCACTAATGGCGATCTTCGTTTGGATCCCACTCCCGGCCAATGGCAACCGATGCCAAAGCAGAATAAACGGTCTGTCAACAAAGAACAGAATGAAATCATTACCTCGCTGTCTTACCCCGATCCAGACCGGAACCGCACCGGTTTCAACCCCATTAACTATCCCGATTTGAATTTGTCTTATCAGGTTCGTGTCCGGGGCGAAGGCCAGAGCATCCGCGTTGTTGTAGATCTGGAGCAGCCCCTTCCCCCGGCTTTCGTCGGTAAGGTCGGGCTCAACCTTGAACTGTATCCTGCGAATTTGTTCGGCAAGAGCTGGTATCTGGGCGGCCAGTCAGGAATCTTCCCGCGCCAGCCGAACGGCCCTGATGTCCCGGATGCCAACGGCGAGATCCAGCCGGCGCCGTTGGCTTTAGGAAAGCAGCTTTCCATTGCGCCGGAAGTTGAATCTCAACGAATGATTATTGAAAGCCGCAAGAATGAATTGCAGTTGCTGGATGGTCGTAACAAACACAACAACGGCTGGTTCGTTGTGCGATCACTTGTGCCCGCAAACACGACAACAGGCGCCATCGAATGGATTATTACGCCGCATGCAATCGCTGGATGGAAGTACGACCCTGTGGTTCACGTTTCGCAGATTGGCTATCATCCGAAGCAGAAAAAGATCGCGATTATTGAACTCGACAGTGCGGACGAGGCGAAAGATCTTTTTCACTTGAAGCGCATTTCTGAGGGTGGCGGTCTTACCGAAGTGCTCTCTGGCCCGCCAACCAGATGGGGAACATTCCTGCGCTATCAGTATCTGCAATTTGACTTCAGCAGAATTGAAACGGCCGGTATGTATGTTGCTGAATTTCGCAGTTTTCGCAGCCAGCCTTTCCAGATTTCACCAGAGGTCTACAAACGCGGAGTATGGCAGCCAGTGCTCGAATATTTTCTGCCAGTGCAGATGTGTCACATGCGGGTCGAACAGCAATATCGCGTCTGGCATGGAGCCTGTCACCTCGACGATGCGCGGATGGCGCCTACGAATTACAACCATTTCGACGGTTACATCCAGGGTCCGAGCACGTTGAGCCGGGCGCGCTCAGGAGAAACCGTTCCCGGCTTAAACGTGGGTGGCTGGCACGACGCGGGCGATGACGATTTGCGCATCGAATCGCAGGCCGACGAGGTTTCAATTCTGGCAAATGCTTACGAAGCTTTCGCGCTGGAATATGATGACACGAGCATCGATGAAAATAAGCGCCTAACAAAAATTCACCAGCCAGACGGCAAACCTGACGTGTTACAACAGGTCGAGCATGGCGTGCTGACCATTCTCGGCGGTTACAAGGGGCTCGGCCGGCTTTATCGAGGGATCATTGTGCCCACATTGCCGCAGTATGTTTTACTTGGTGAAGAGACTAACTCGACTGACAATCTTTTTTATGACGCAGCCCTTAAATCAGATCAAAGCACGGCGACCCATTCCGGCAAGCAGGATGATCGTCTAGTCTTCACCGAAGAAAACGCCGGCCATGAGTACAAAGGCATCGCCGCGCTCGCAATCGCCGGCCGCGTTCTCAGAAAAGAAAATCCCGCGCTCGCCGGCCAAAGCATCGCTGCGGCAGAAGCACTGTGGAAACAGAATCGCGATCCTGAGAAGGGCTTCAACGAACAAATTGAGGCTGCAGTCGAGCTGTGGTTAACGACCAGAACACCTGAATACGGCCAGGTGTTAATTAATAACCGTGAACAGATCGTCAAACATGCGGATCAAGTAGCCTGGTCCATCGGAAAGGTATTGCGCCAGATTACCGACAAACACTTTGTTGAGGAGCTGCGCGGCGCTGTGGCAGCGAACTTCGCCAGGACGATCGAACAGCAAAAAGCAAATCCTTTTGGGGTACCCTATAGGCCACATATTTGGGGAGCTGGCTGGGAAATTCAGCGGTTCGGAGTCGAACAATATTACCTGCATCGAGCGTTCCCGGACATCGTCAGCCCGGAATACATGCTGAACGCGCTGAATTTCGTTTTGGGGGTTCACCCCGGCGAAAACACCGCGTCTTTCGTTTCCGGAGTAGGCGCACGTTCCATGACGGTGGCTTATGGAATCAATCGTGCTGACTGGTCATACATTCCGGGCGGTGTCGTGTCGGGAACTGCGCTCATCCATCCTGATTTTCCAGAGCTGAAGGACTTCCCTTTCCTCTGGCAGCAGGGCGAGTACGTTCTGGGTGGCGGCTCTTCCAATTACATGTTCCTGGTACTCGCTGCCGATCAGATTTTGAATGGCAGTTAGCCCAACATCTTCATGTTGAACTCTTGAGCAGACTGACGCTTAGTTGCTCGCGACGCCTGGTTATCAGAGCTATGTGCAATTGGCTATTCACCTGGAAGACTACTCTGGTCGTCGCCGCACTGGCAGCCGTGCTTTCCACCTCAGGCGCTCCTTACTCGTGCGACACTTCACTTAACGGCACCAGCACCGATTCAGCGCCGCCGAATAGGGACAATTACCTGATGATGGCTGCCGAGATGGAACGGACGCTCCGCCAGGACGTTCTCGGTGTTTGGTTTCCTCGATCGGTCGACAACATTGACGGCGGATTTTCTTCAAACTTCACACGTGAATGGAAAGCAGCGGGAAGCGACGGCAAGTTTTCAGTGTTTCAGGGACGCATGCTCTGGGTGGCGGCGGAGATCACGATTGAACGACCCGACCTGAAATCACAATATGCTCCAATTATCGAACATGGCTTGCACTACCTCCGTGACGTTCTATGGGATCAAGCATACGGCGGCTTCTTTTGGGGCCTCGATGATAAAGGAAAAATCTCACCGCGTTATACCGACGGAAAGCACATGTATGGTATGAGCTTCGGGCTTTACGGCGCAGCGGCAGCTTATCAGGCGACTAAGGATCCAAAGGCGCTCGAACTCGCGCAGAAAGCTTTTGGCTGGATCGACGAGCATGCGCACGATGTTAAGAACGGTGGTTATTTCGAGTGGCTGACGCGCGACGGCCAGGTCATTCGAGCAAAATCAGAAAATGCGCGTGTCGATACCATTCCGCTCGCTGGATTTCCCGTCGGCTACAAGTCAATGAACACTCACATACATCTGCTCGAGTCGTTTACCCAATTGTATGTAGTTTGGAGAGACGAAACGCTGCGCAAGCGCATCATCGAGCTGCTCGGAATTGTGCGCGACAAGATCTGCGTTGCGCCCGGAGCCATGAATCTGTATTTCACAGACGACTGGCGGCCGATTCCTGATCACGATTCATACGGCCACGACATCGAAACGGCTTATCTGATGTGGGAAGCCGAAGAAGTGCTGGGCCGCCATGATCCTGAAACTGAAGCGATGGCCAAACTGCTCGTGGATCATGCGCTTGCCTATGGTTGGGATGAAACTTACGGCGGCTTCTATCGAGAAGGAACCGCGACTGGGCCGCCAGAAGACATGCGCAAAGAATGGTGGGTGCAGTTCGAAGGACTGAACGCTTTGCTGTTAATGCACGAGAAATACGGCCAGCAAACGGATGCGTACTTTAGAGCTTTTCAGAAACAGTGGCAGTTCATTAAAGAAAAACAGATAGACCATGAATTCGGCGGCGTCTATGACACAGTCGGGCGCGATGGCACCGTCAGAGATTATACGAAGGCGCGAATCTGGAAAGAGGCTTATCACGACACGCGCGCATTGCTGAACGTAACCGCTCGCCTGCGCAAGCTCCCAGCTCCTAACATTTCGCGTCTGGTTTGGAGCGACGAATTCAATGGACCAGACGACTCGGCGGCCGACTCGACCAGGTGGACTGCTGAAGTTGGAGGGAACGGTTGGGGAAATCAGGAACTCGAGTACTATACGAACCATGAGTAGGAGCATTGGTATGGACAACAACCGTACGACAACAGCGCCGCTTCTCGTGTTGCCTTTTCTGGTTGCCGCGCTCATCACATATCCTCAGCCTCGTGATCTTCAGCAACGGAATGAGAACCATGATCTAATTCTGACTATCATAAGCGTTTACAATGACCAGGGTGGACTGATTGCCGATCTCAATAAGTCGGTTTTTACTATGGGTATGGCGAACTGGCAAAAATGACGGGCGGCTTGATGTTCGATCCGATCGGACAATCGATCAAATTAATGCGATTGTACGTGGAACAAATAGCCGTGGAGTTACGACATCAATATACGATTGGCTTTGTCCCCAAGGCACCGGCTGACGGGAAACACCATCGCATCTCCGTGAGAGTCACCTCATCCGCAGCCGCAGCGTCGCAGCTGCGACACCTCAAGACGCGCAGCCGTGAAGGGTACTTAGCCAATTGAAAAGCAACGGACAACTCCCGATAGAAGGCAGAGTTACGACAATGAGAATCAGGCGTCAAATCTTATCCATTGCTTTGGTCGCTTTCGCGTCGCAAGTGATCGTCACTCAAGCGATGGCCCAGAGCGCGAAACCGACGATCGTCATCGTGCATGGCGCGTGGGGCGGCGCATGGGCCTTTCGCAGAGTCGATGCGCTGCTGCGGGACAAGGGTTACAACGTTTATCGGCCGCAGCTAACCGGACTCGGCGACCGCGTGCATCTGAGCCGCCCGGATATCGGCTTAAGCACGCACATCGAAGACGTCGTGAACACGATTCTGTTTGAAGATCTCCACGACATCATCCTCGTAGGTCACAGTTATGGCGGTATGGTTATCACGGGAGTTGCGGACCGCGTGCCTGATCGAATCAAGCAGCTTGTTTACATCGACGCACTTCTGCCTAATGACGGCGAGAGCGTAACGACGATTTTCGGCAACCGCAATGACTTCCTCAAATCGATGACGAAAGGCGACTACGTCGTGCCTGCGTGGGTGAAACCTGATCAGCCGCCGCCCAAAGATGTGCCGCAGCCCCTGAAAACTTTCACTGAGCCCATCGTGCTCAAGAACCAGGCCGCGCGCAAACTTCCAGCCACCTATATTCTCACGGTGGAAAAGGGCAAGGAAGCTAAAGACGACGACTTCTATTCTCAGTCCCTGCGCGCAAAAGATCGCGCTTGGCCGGTGCTGCAACTCACCGCCGATCACAATCCACAATGGTCTGCGACTGAAGCTTTGGTAGCGATGCTTGATCGAATTGTGCGAGGGAATTAGATGCGAGCGTGTTCGGCGACACCGGTGTTGCCTGAAAACCCTGGTGGCATTAGCAGAGTGCGAGCGTTCTCAACAACGTCAACGTAGTCGCCATGATTGGACTTAACGTCACGTTTAACCTGCGCGCTGAAGCTTTTGATTCAAACGCGCTGAGCCGCCGGGCGGAAGACGCAGGCTGACCACCCGTTCATCATAGCGCACCTTGCAGTCGGTTCCGTTGATGCTTCGAACAGTCGACCGCGTCAATTTCCTTTCTCGCCAGTCAATGTCGACTTCAAATCCGCCGCGCGCGCGCAATCTTCTGACACTGCCTTTGGGCCAGGCTCTCGGTAAGGCCGGAAGCAAATGAATCTCGCCGTTGTGTGATTGCAAGAGCATTTCAGTTATTCCTGAGGTCGCGCCGAAGTTGCCATCGATCTGAAATGGCGGATGAGCATCGAAAAGATTTGGATAGACGCCGCCGCCACCCTGGAATTTGATGTCATGCCCATAAACCGGTGTCAGGGCTTTCTGTAAAAGCAAGTATGCGTGATCACCATCAAGCAATCTTGCCCACAAGTTGATCTTCCACGCCAGGCTCCAGCCGGTTCCGCCATCGCCGCGCAACTCCAGCGACTTCTTCGCTGCTGCGAAAAGGTCGGGAGTGTCCCGCTTTGTGATTTGATTGCTTGGAAACAATCCATACAGATGCGATACGTGTCGATGCTGTGGTTCAGGCGCTTCCAGGTCCCAGTCTTCGAGCCATTCCTGCAACTGACCGGCCTTCCCGATTTGCATTGGCGCCAGCCGCGAACGGATCTCAACCAGTGTGGCGGCGAAATCTTTATCAATTCCCAGAATCTGCGCGGCCTTGATGCTTTGCGCAAACAGGTCGCGCAGGATCTGCATATCCATTGTCGGGCCCGCGCAGATGGCCACACCTGCCGGATGAACATTCTCTGGTGAGATCGATGGAGAGGTGACCAGCCATTTATTTCTCCGTTCTTCAACCAGAGTGTCAATAAAAAATTGCGCCGCGCCCTTCATGACCGGATACACGCGCGCCAGAAAATTGTCATCCCGGGTGAACTCGTAATGGTTCCACAGA
>Ga0209577_10007558_pt1 | contig 9993 bp, 9 predicted proteins | sample GraSoiAngelo_109_FD_185874 | JGI IMG/M metagenome (GOLD analysis project Ga0209577, IMG submission 185874) | Grasslands soil microbial communities from the Angelo Coastal Reserve, California, USA - 14_0903_12_20cm (SPAdes) (version 2) | ecosystem: Environmental > Terrestrial > Soil > Grasslands ...
TCTGCGCTGACGGCAAGCTCGACGGGAACGACCTGCGCAACCTCGATATCGACGTCAAGGACGTTCCGCTTACCGTGATCGACGGCGTTCCGATCGCGGGCCTGCAGCAGGCGCAGATCGAGCAAGCGATCGGCTGGATCGGGTTCTAGGAAACCCCTCCCTGTCCCTCCCCACAAGGGGGAGGGAATCGCATTGGGCTTGTACCATGAATTCGTGCCCGAGATCGGGAAGCTGCTCATCATCGTCGGTGGCTTCATCGTGCTGGTCGGCCTGGTCCTCTTCTTCGGTCTGCGAGTCCCATTTCTCGGCCGGCTGCCCGGCGACATTTCGGTCGACCGCGGCAATGTCCACTTCTATTTTCCGATCGTCACCTGTCTGCTGTTGAGCCTGGTGCTGACCCTGCTCCTCAACCTCTTTTTCCGCCGCTGATCGGTCAGCTCGTCCGCGCTTTGCGGATTCCCTGGTAGAGGTCGCGCAGCTCCGGCGTGATCGGTTCCGGCAGGCGAATCTCAAGCGTCGCGTACAGGTCCCCCGCCACGCCATCCTTGAGTGCGGGCAGTCCTTTGCCCTTGAGCCGGAACACCTTGCCCGCCTGGCTACCGGCCGGCACGCGCAACTGGAGCTGGGCGCCGGTCAGGGCCTGGATGGTGACCTCGTCGCCGAGCGCCGCCTGGTCGTCGAGCACCGCCAGCGGCGTATACAGGTCGCGTCCCTTGGCGGCGAAGCGCGGATGCGGCTGCAGCTGGACTCGCAGGTAAAGGTCACCGTGCTGAGCGGCCCGCTGGCCCTCGCCTTTGACCCGGATCCGAGAACCCTCGATCACGCCCGCCGGAATCTTGACCAGGATCTGGCGCCGGGTTGCCCGCACCCCCGCGCCGCCACAGGTCGGACAGGTGACACTTTCCATCACGGTCCGATTGCCGACCTTGCGACGTTCGCCGGTGAAGCCGGACCCACCACAGGTTGGACACGTCTCGGGGACTTCGGTCTGGATGGTTCGCTCGCCACCACGGGCCGCCTCCTCAAGGGTGATCTCGATCGGATGTTCGATGTCCTCACCGCGTTCGCGGGTGACCGTCCGTCCCCGCGGCCCTTCGAAATCGAAGCCGGAAAATCCGCCCGCCTCGCCCGCGAAGAAGGTGTTGAAGAAGTCGCTGAAGTCGCCGACTCCGGCAGCGCCGGTGCCTCGGCGTGCCTGCGACTGATACTGGCGGGCGAACTCCTGCTCCCGCTCAATGCGTTCCCAATCGGAGCCAAGCTGATCGTATTTCGAGCGCTTCTTCGGGTCACTCAACACTTCGTAAGCCTCGTTGATCAGCTTGAAGCGGTCGGTGGCTTTCGGGTCCTTGTTGACGTCCGGGTGGTACTGCCGAGCCAGGCGCCGGTAGGCTGACTTGATCTCCTTCTCGCTGGCAGTCCTGGAAACGCCCAGGGTCTGGTAGTAGTCCTTGTATTCAGGGGTGGCCATTCTTCAATACGGATAGATGCCCGAAATGGCGGCGGCCGAAACCGGCCGTATCGTCGCCGCCCTATATAGGCGTCCGAACCGTCGCGTACTCGCGGCAATGCTGGACGAACTTGTCGACCAGCAGGGGATTCTGTCCGAAATGGAGGTGGACGTAGCTGGCCAGCAGGTTCGGCGCCACGAATCCTTCGTAGCCGATCACCTCACCTTCGGCATTCAACATCTGGTAGGCGGACTTGAGCCCGCCGTTGTGGCCGGTGATCCGGCTCCAGTGAAACTCGTGTCCGCGGTAGAACTGGCCGCGGGGCGAAAGAATGCTGTCCTCCAACGTCAGGAGCTGTCGGTAGCCGAAGCGGTGGATTTCGCCGTCCATCTCGACATCAACCGGAATCACGCCCACCATCTGGTGGGCGCCGTCGGAGGTGCGCAGTGAGCGACCCAGGTACATCAGCCCGCCGCACTCCGCATAGATCGGCACCCCGTTGCGGTAGGCGCGCTCAATCGATTCGGCCATCGCGCCGTTCCGGGCGAGCGGCTCGACGAAGCTTTCGGGAAATCCTCCACCGAGGTAGACGCCTGCGGCATCCTGCGGGAGGTGCGCATCTTCCAGCGGGCTGAAGGGCACCACCTCTTCGAGCAACTCGAGGTTTTCCGGGTAGTAGAAGTTAAACGCGTCGTCGTAGGCGACCGCCAGCCGCACCGTCGGTCCGGCAGCGGGTTTGCCCTGGAAGATTTTCTTCGGCACCAGCGGCACCAGCTCAGCCTTACCGGCGATCCTCAGCAGTAGGTCGAGATCGACATCGCGATTGATCGTTTCAGAAAGCAGCCCGATCATCCGGTCCCACTCCTTGTTCTCCGTCACCGGCAGGAGCCCGCGCTGGCGTTGTGGAATATCGAGCTGCGCCATTTTCGGCAGCGCGCCGAGAACTGGCAACTTGGCGATATCCCAGACCGCGTCCTCGACGCTGCGGCGGTGCGCATCCGACCGGACGTTGTTGAGCAAGACTCCGGCAATCCTGGGCGACTCGCCATAACTCTTAAAGCCGAGCGCCACCGCGGCGGCGCTCTGCGCCATGTCGGCAACATCGACCACCAGCACCACCGGCGCCTTGACGATGCGGGCCACGTCAGCCGTGCTCCCGTCGGGACTTCCACCACGGCCATCGAACAGGCCGAGCATGCCTTCGATCAGCGCCAGGTCGGCCCCCAGCGCACCCTGGGCAAGCACCTGGCGGAGCGCGCCTTCGCCCAGCATCCAGGAGTCGAGATTGCGGCACGGCCGACCACTCACGTGGGCCAGGTAGGCGGGATCGATGTAGTCGGGGCCAACCTTGAACGACTGCACCGTCAGGCCGCGCGCCTTGAACGCAGCGATCAATCCGGCAGTCAGAATCGTCTTTCCGACGTTGCTCGCGGTCCCCGCGATGACCAGCCTGGGAGTGCGAACCTCGTCCAGCATCTTGCCTCGCTATCGCTTGCTAAACAAGGTGCCTCTTCCCCAAAGCACCTGCCTGACGGCTACCGTAGCACAGGGCCGGCGCTGTCGTAAAGGCGTTCGGTAATTATGTCGCCGCTAGACGCCGGCGAGAACCAGGGCAGGTTGCGCGGCAGGACGGAGATCGCGCAGATGCAGGCGGAGCCGGTCGAGCCCGTCCCACCGATCACACTGGAGGGCGTAGACCACGTCGAGGCGACGGCCGGCCGGAAGGTGAGGCGCGGCCGCCCCTTTGTCGAAGGCGATGGCCTCCGCCGAAGCGGTCCGGTCACGCAGGTGCAGACGCAGGTGACGGCGATCCGCGCCAAACGTCTCGGTCCTGACGATCTCGGCCTCGCGGCTGAGCAGCAGGGGCTCACGATTTCCGACGCCAAACGGCGACAGCATCTGGATCTCGTGGTGAAGGCTCGGCTTCAGATCGGCGAACGCCGCGGACGCCTCGATCCGAACGGGCCTCGAGAACGCATCGCCATTCAGCCGGGCTGCCGCATATGCCTCCAGACACCCCTTCAGCTCCGCGAACCGGCTGGAACGCACCGTCAGACCGGCGGCCATGGCATGTCCGCCAAATCGATGGAGCAACGGAGCACAGTCATGAAGGCAGTCGACGAGGTGGAAGCCCTCGATGCTGCGCGCCGACCCTCGCCATTCGTCGCCGTCGGTGTTGAAGACAAAGGTTGGCCGGTAGAACTCCTCCACCAGCCGGCTCGCCGCGAGACCCAGCACGCCGAGTGGCCAGCTGGCCGCTCCCATCACGATCACGGCCGCGGCATTGTCCAGCTCTTCGACCTGGAGCTTCGCCTCACGGACGATCTCGGCGGTGAGCTGCTGACGTTGCGCATTCTGATCCTGCAGCCGCTGCGCCAGCGGATCGGCTGACTCGCGGTTGTCGCTCATCAACAACTCAAGCGCCAGCATCGCGTCCTCCATCCGGCCGGCGGCGTTGATGCGCGGCCCCAGTTGAAAGGCGAGATGCTCGGCGGTTACCGGGCCACTGATCCCGGCGACCGCCAGCAGGGCCGCGCATCCTGCACCCGGCGCCTGATTCAAGCGCTGCAGACCGGCCCGAACGATAGCCCGGTTCTCACCGTGCAGGGGGACCACGTCGGCGACGGTGCCGAGGGCGACCGCGTCCAGCGACTGCGCGGGGTCCAGCCGTCCGGGAAACGCGCGTTGCTCCAGCGCGACCAACAGCTTGTAGGCGACGCCGCAGGCCGCCAGCCCGTCGAAGGGATAGGGGCAATCCGCTTGCTTCGGGTTGATGAGCGCATCGACTGGTGGTCGCTCTTCCCCAACCTCGTGGTGATCGGTAACGATCAGGCGCATGCCGGCAGGGCGGCCCCGGGCGACGTCAACGGAGTTGGTCCCGCAATCGCAGGTGATCACGAGGCGCGCGCCGCGCGCGTGCAGCTCTTTGAGCGCCTCAGCGTTCAGGCCGTAGCCTTCGGTGAACCGGTTGGGAATGTAGGTGATGACGTCGGCGCCAACCGACCGCAGCCCGCGTGCGAGCGTCACGCACGCGGTAACGCCGTCGGCGTCGTAGTCGCCGTAGACCGCGATCCGCTCACCCCGATGGACGGCATCGGCAATCAGCTCGCACGCGACCGCCATGTCCTTCAGTAAGAAGGGATCAGGTGCCCGCTCGAGGTCCGTCTGCAGCCACGGATCCAGCTGGCTCTGCCGGGTGACGCCCCGCCCGTGCAGGATTTGCCGGAAGACCGATGAGAAGGCCTCCAGCCCTGGTTGAGCCCGCAGCGGCTCGGGGAGGAGCCAGTTCCGGCGTTCCTTCTTCAAAACCGGCCGCATTATGGCACCGTCTAGCGACAGCTGCATGTCGACCTTTTCCACAGGTCACCGCGATCAGCGAATCGGCCTGCACTCCTCGAGGACCCGGCGAGCTGATTCGAGGTCACCGGGTCGGGCCACCAGGATCCGCACGATCGGAAGATCGAGCCCGGTCGCCAGCCGCACGAATTGCTGGCGCGTCTGTCCCGGCACGCCCGCGGCGCCGATCGCGGAGACAAACGCTGGGTTTGGAGGGCCGTCCGATGCCTCGATCCGCCGCAGCTCCTGCGCGAAACCCATGCGCTCGAAGTGGCTGCGGTACGCCGGCATACCCAGGGCGTAGCGGAGGGCGGCCGCGGCCACCCGACCTCGAGCCAGCTCCGCGTCCGGATCGACGGCCGTTCTGACGTACTCGACCACGCGCGGCACCGGCCGGCCGGCGGCGAGCGCGGCAGTGACCAGTGTCTGCCGTGACCATTCGATCCATTCGGCCGTACACCAGTTCAACGCGACACCGTCGGCCAGCTCGCCGGCGACCCCCAACATCAGGGGGCCAAGGGCGGCCACATAGAGCGGCATCGCGGCCGGCAGCCGCTGTCGAAGGTCGGTCAGATAAGGGCGCATCGCCTGAGCGGGCCGCGGCAGCAGCCCGCTGCCGACGACCAGGGTGAATCGTCCGTTTGTCGCATCCCAGAGGTGTTGCGCATGTTGCGCGTAGAAGGGCGCTGGGCGACCCGACGCGGGTACGGCGGAGATGCCAACCGGCAATCCACTCGCGTCGTGCCAGCGCAGACAGCGGTCGAATGCCCCAGCGTCCGCGCCGGAGTTTGTCCAGGCCGACTCGTAACCCAGGTCGGCGGCCAATCGAACGAGGCGCACCTCGTCGGCTTCGCTCAGGCCCTGGTCGGGATCGAGGGCGAAACCGGTTGGCAAGTCAGCCCGCGGCGTTTACGCGGCGGCTTCTTGCTGAACGATCACCGGCGGTGTCCGCTCCTTGCTCCAGTTGAGCAATGCGATCACCGCAATCAGCAGCAATGTGCCAATGGCCTGAGCCGGATACAGGCGCTGGCCGAAGAAAATCGTCTGGCCGAACACGGCTACCGCTGGCGCGGTTGCAATGATGGTGGCCGCCACCGGATAGGCCATCTCGGCCACCGTCGCGAGGGTCGCAGGGGTACTCGCCAGCGCGCGGTAATAGAGGAGCAGCGCCAGCAGACCTGGTATCAGGGCGATGCCAAGAAACGGAACCACGTCACCAGGACGGTATTGACCAAAACCTGCAATGCCCGACTGCGTGAGCACCACAACAACAAGGACTGGAAGGGCAATCGTGAAGCGAAGGGCGGTGGTCGTCTGAAACGACAGCGTACCGAGGACGAAACGCCCGAGGACCGTTCCGCTGGCCCAGAGCGCCGCGGCGCCCAGCGCGTACAGCCCGACCTCGACCTCGCCGTGCTGGAGGGCGGAGATCGGCGCCGTTGGGTCACTCGCAAACAGCACCAGGTAGACGGCCGCGATTGCAAGCGCGGCGATCGGCCAGAACCAGAGGCGCCGCCGCTCCCCCAAAACAATCCAGGCGAGCGTGATCGCAATCAACGGTTGAGTCTGCTGAAGCACGTAGGTTTCCGCGAAGAGCTGATGCTGCGCAGCCAGCTTGAACGATTGTGTGAACAGCAGGGTCGCCACCGCTTGCGGGCCAACCCCGATCAGGATCATGGCGAGCCAGCCCCGCCATGACATCCGCTTCATCTCCGGCCATCCCCGCACCAGGAAGACGAGCAGGAAGACAGTGATAAGGAAGTCTTCGACCACCACGATCTCCGAGGCCGTCAAATGGACCAGGTGGCTCCGGAAATAGACGTCGGACGCCCACATGGTGGCGGCCACGGCAACCAGCACCACCGAAAAGCGATCGACAAGGCTGCGTGGCGCCGGCTTTGTTGCGGTCTGGCTCCGGGTCGTGGGAACGGCCACCGTCATTACTCCTTTGGCCGCCGGGGCAGCGATCGGGCGCACCGCGTGCGCTCCGAGAGCCTTCTTTCATCCCGACTGTACGGTCGGCCCCGGAGTGGGCTTACACCTTCACCGGGTCATGCGTCGTAGGACGCTCGCGGGCTTTACCGCCGATCGGGGATTCACACCCCTGCCCCGAAGACCAACTACAACAATAGCAGCGGCCGGCAAAGGTCGCAGCCGGGATCGACGCTTGCGGTCGGCTAAGTCAGCCGGTCGCGCAACCTTCCGAGATCGCGATAGCCGACCGGTACGACGCCCAGGTCGGCCACCTCCTCTTCGATCCTCGTGAAGGCCGCGGATTGCTCGAGCGGTATCCGATCGAGGAGTCGGCTGGTCGCCAGGACATACTCGTGCGATGGGACGTGATTCTTCGCCAAGCGGTGGGGCACGATGACGTCCGTCCCGTGGAGTTGCTCCACCCGGCCGACTCGAAATCGTGAATATTCACCGTGATGCGCGATCACTTTGACGGTCAGCATCGGCGCTCTCACGCAGGCCTGGCAGGAGCAATGCACGGCCCGGGTCGCGACCACATCACGGAGACGTCGATGGAAGGCCAGGTAGGTCGCATCGAACCAGCCCATCAACTCGGGGCCAGTATTGTCGCCGCAAAAGAAAACGGCATCGCCCTCAAAGTTGGAGACTTGGAGGTGACCGCCAAGGCTTTCTACGACTGCGTCCAGGAGCTCACCGATCAGGATCTGCGAGTGGGCGAGCTCCGTCTCGGCCACGAACGTGGTATAGCGGGAGATGTCGACAAGTACGAGCGGGCCGCTGGCACTGTGATCCTCAGGGACATCCGATACCAGTGGAGGCTCGCCTGGTCGATCCTGTGCATTCATCTGCCGTGGGCCGGACTCTAGCCTAGTGCTTGAAGTGGCGCTCGCCGGTGAAAACCATGGCGACGCCAGCGGCGTCGGCGGCCGCGATGGCCTCGCTGTCCTTCACGGAGCCGCCCGGCTGGACGATCGCCCGAATGCCCGCGCGACCCGCGACCTCGATGCCGTCCGGGTAGGGGAAAAAACCGTCGCTCGCCAGCACGGAGCCCTGCGCTCGCGGGCCGGCACGGTGCACGGCAAGCTCAACCGCCTCGACCCGGCTCATCTGCCCGGCGCCGACGCCGACCGTCGCGCCCTGGTGTGCCAGCACGATCGCGTTTGATCGCACGTGCTTGACGACCGTCCAGGCGAACTGCAGGTCCTTCCAGGTCGCGTCGTCGGGGGCCTTCGCCGTCACGACGCGGGCCTCGCCCAGCGTATTACCGGTGTGGTCCACCGTCTGAACCAGGAAGCCGCCGGTGATCGGACGAGCATCCAGCGCCAACTGCAACGGCCCGGGTCCCGGCTGCAGCACCCGCAGTTTCGGTCTGGCCTTGAAGACCTCGAGTGCTGACTGATCGAAGGATGGCGCGACCACGACCTCGAGGAAGAGCTCGACCACGTTCCTGGCGACGGTGGCATCGACCGGGCGGTTGAAGGCGACGATGCCGCCGAAGGCCGACCGGCGATCGCTGGCCAGCGCTCGGTCGAAGGCATCCGCCGGATCGGAGCCGACCGCCACCCCGCAGGGGTTGGCGTGTTTGATGATGGCGACCGCGACCGACGAGAAATCCCCAACCAGCGACCAGGCCGCCTGAGCATCGAGCAGGTTGTTGTAGGACAGCTCGAGCCCCTGCCACTGCCTGGCCTCCGCGAGCCCGCCGCCCTGGGCCGTCCGATACAGCGCCGCCGACTGGTGCGGATTCTCGCCGTAGCGGAGGTCGCGCAGTTTGCGGCCGCCCAGGGTGAAATCCTCCGGTAGCGGTGTCGTCCCCTGGCCATCGCGGAGGTGTTCGCCAATCGCCGCGTCATAGGCGGCCGTGTGGCCAAAGGCCACCGCCGCCAGGTGCCGGCGTAGCGACGGAGGGATGCCGGTACGATCTTTGAGCGCGGCGAGTACGCTCGGGTAATCACTCGGCCGGACCACCGGCAGCACATGGTCGTGATTCTTGGCGGCTGCCCGCAGCAACGTCACCCCCCCGATGTCGATGGACTCGATAGCTTCGGCGTGCCCGGCACCGGACGACACGGTATCGACAAACGGATAGAGGTTGACGACCACGAGGTCGATCAGCTTCAGCTCCCGGTCGGCAAGCTCTTGCAGATGGCGCGGCTCGTCGCGGCGCGCGAGGATCCCGGCATGCACGTTGGGGTGCAGCGTCTTGACGCGGCCATCGAGCATCTCGGTGAATCCGGTCAGCTCGTGCAGGGCGTGGACGGGAACACCCGCATCACGCAGGGCGCGCTCGGTGCCGCCGGTCGCGTAGATCGTCACGCCAAGGCTGTCGAGACCGCGAGCGAAATCGTTAAGTCCATCCTTGTCCGAGACGCTCAGAAGCGCGTTCATCCGGTGATCGGGAGCGCCTGGCCGGCGAGCCGCCTGACGACCACCGGCAGCAGGGTATGTTCCTCGGCCTGGATCCGCTCCCGAAGCGTCTCTACGGTGTCATCGGGCCGCACTTCGACGCGTCGCTGGGCAAGGATCGGACCCGCGTCCACATCTTTGGTCACCACGTGCACGGTGCATCCGGTCTCCGTGACGCGCGCCTCCAGCGCCATGGCGACGGCGTCCATGGTACCGGCGAACTGTGGCAGGAGTGAGGGGTGAATATTGATGATGCGGCCGGCGAACTCGCGGGTGAAGACCCGTTCCAGGATAGCGTCGTACCCGGCGCACACCACCGGCTCCACGCCGTGCAGGCGAAGCGACCTCACCATGGCGAGGTCGCGGCCCTTACGGTCGGGGTAATCGGCAAGCCGGAAGGTCGCCCGCGAAATGCCCGCCTTCTTGGCCAGCTCGAGCGCTGCGCACTCGCGGTTCGCACAGACGAGCACGACGCGCGCCGGGTAGAGCGGGTCTTTCATCGCCCCGATCAGCGCCTGCAGGTTGCTGCCCCGGCCGGACACCAGGACGCCAACCCGGAGCCGGCTCACTCCAGGATCTGAACACGCCGCTGCTCGGATGCCACGATGTCGCCGACCTGGAAGATCTCCCCGTCCAGGACCCGCAGCGCGGTCGCGACGTTCGACTCCTCCACGACGACGATCATCCCGATTCCCATGTTGAAGGTGCGCCACATCTCCTCGTCGGCGACGAAGGGGGCCAGGTAGGAGAAGATCGGCGGCTCCGGCCAGGTACCACGCTGAATGCGGGCTCCGAGGCCGACCGGCAGGATCCGTGGCAGGTTTCCAAC
>Ga0209577_10007559_pt1 | contig 9992 bp, 10 predicted proteins | sample GraSoiAngelo_109_FD_185874 | JGI IMG/M metagenome (GOLD analysis project Ga0209577, IMG submission 185874) | Grasslands soil microbial communities from the Angelo Coastal Reserve, California, USA - 14_0903_12_20cm (SPAdes) (version 2) | ecosystem: Environmental > Terrestrial > Soil > Grasslands ...
CGATTTGCTTGATGCCTTTGGCTTCAAACACGGAGTTATAGGCTCCGTACAAAAGTTCGCCCAAACCTGTTAACGGAAGATAAAGAGTTCCCGCTTCTTTGAATCGCTGCACGATGGAAGGATCTTTTTTGCGTAAATGATCCACGACAATAGTGGTATCCAGAAGGACGCTACCAATCGCACTCATCTATTTGCTCACAGCCTGCCTCAATAATCCGGGCCAGTTCTTCTCCCTCTTCAGGAGTGAGCGAACCTGCTGTTCGTTCGATGATCGCAGCCCGCTCCGCCCCACTGATCGTTTTGAGACGGTGAATGTAATCAGCAGCACTGTCGAGTTGACCCGGCGGCAGCGTTTTGAGGTCTTCAAAGATGGCTTCTAATTTGCTCACGGCTAGTCTCAAGTTACCATGCACGATGCTTGCGTACAAGTTCAAAGAAGCCACGCGATGCGCGATTTTCCTAATGTTTTGAGTTAATGCCTCGTGGAAGGATTACTACCAGTTTTTCTGCACAAGGAGGGGCAACAATTGAGAGCGAGTTGTTGCGACCTGTTTCCACAATCCGTTCGCGTTTTCGGTCATGAGAATTGCCGTTTCACGCGGATTGCCTATGGATCGCGGCCCGTGAGGCGATGCATGAGCACCGCTGTTTCGAATTGTTCTTAAATAATGCAGCAATGATTTCATTTCCGGTGTGATCAATCGCGTTCCTTTCGCCTTCCATCGAATATGAAGCATAACCTCGATGAGATCGTTAGAAGGATTGATCCGTGTGGCCGTAAAGCATGGCCAGGAGTGTGCCGCGCGTATGTCCGAAGAGACCACAAACGGAAAACATAAGAGAGAAAAGAATCTTTCGAGCGCTAGGAAAGAATGGAACGTTGTCGAGCGAATCGCTAAGCGTGGCGGGGATATGGAAGATCGTTGAACAATACGCGATGCATGCCGGCATCGGGCATCTGACGCCGCACGATCTCCGGAGGACCTGCGCGAAATTGTGTCGGGCGAATCGTGGCGACCTGGAACAAATTCAGTTTCTGCTTGGGCACAGTTCAATACAAACCACGGAGCGCTACCTGGGCGGTGAGCAAAAGGTAAAAAAGGCAGGTCAATGACAGGCTCTTCAGGACTATAAAATAAGCTACAGGCGGGCCGAAGTAATGTGGCACGCCCAGTTGTGGCACAGGTCCGCCGTGCTTGACTTTGACTGAAAGAGCGGCAGAAGATTAGCGGATGGAGGATTGTTTATGAGCACAGCGACCAGGCTGAGTTTTGAGGAGTTCCTGCGACTTCCTGATGATGACAACAGCTATGAACTGAACGAAGGAGAATTGCTTGTGACTCCATCTCCAACACCCTCTCACAACGTTGTGCGCATCCGGCTCACGCTGGCCATCAAGTCATTCGTAAAAGGCCATGATCTCGGACTTGTCCTCGATGAAACCGATTTCCGCTTGGCTCCAAATACGGTGCGCAGACCAGATGTTGCTTTTCTTTCGCGGCAGATGTTGCAAGGTTTCGATTTCGAAAGGTCTCCGATCGAAGGAGCCCCCACGTTGGCGATAGAGATTATTTCTCCCAGTAATTCAGCGCAAGACATGCTTCTCAAAGTGCATCAGTACATCGATTCCGGCTGCCAAGCCGTCTGGGTGTTTTATCCGCTTCTTTCGCTGGTCGCGGTCCACAATGCTACGGGAATGCATGAGGTGAAGGGTGTCCTTGAGGAGCAAGTGATATTTGGGGCGAGCAAGCTCACTCTTTCCTTGGCTGAAATATTCGATAGAGACTACACGAAATAAGCGTCGGCAATAAGCTAGGACCTGCTTCAGCAATGGTTTTCTTTCAAAGAAGTGAAGTGCAGCGTTGTAGGCGATCGTGAATCGCCAGTCAGCCGGCAATTGTTGCAATCGGCAAGCAGTAAGATCCCTATCGGAAATAGCTAGAAGGTTGCTGATCTCTTCAGCGGTGGGTGTGTGCGAAACCAACCAACTATTCTCAAGCCAATTTTTTAAGGTCATTCTCTGTTCCCAGGACGAAGAGTTTTTTCTCTTTCATGACGCTACGCAAGAAATGATTGCGTGCTGCTAGTTTGGATCGAAATTCTGCCACTGAAAAAACATTTGGGTTGACCTCCCTGGCAAGGACTCTCTGTGCGGTACCAAGGGCGTCGACAACATCGCTGAAGGATGCATCACCCAAAACCATGAGATCAACGTCGCTATTGGCTCGCTCAGTTTGACGGGCTATCGAGCCGTAAATAAAAGCGATTTGGATCTGCAGCTCCAAAGGCACTAAAGCAGCACGGATGGCATCGTGGATGCCGACGGTTTTGGTGATGAGACTTTTGATCTCAGAAAAAATTGGGCTTTGTGAATTTGCTTGGTATAGAACCTGGTTGCCCTGAACTTTGCGCGCGAGTAGGCCCAAGCCGGTAAGGTGTTTTAGTTCTCTCTGGATGGCGCCGGTGCCGGCACCGAGAGTGCGCACGAGTTGACGCAGATAGAAGGATTGATCCGTGTGGCCGTAAAGCATGGCCAGGAGTGTGCCGCGCGTATGTCCGAAGAGACTTCCGCCTGCTGAGTGGCGAATCGTTGGCTGAGAACCCATAGTGAGTTCGATTGTACCCTAATAGGGTTCATTTCCAAAAAAGGAGCAACACGGAATGCTCCCGAAGGATTGAGCCGGTAGGCGCCAATATGAGCTTTCTTGATACTGTGCTAAAGTGCTTCCGTGCGGGCTTGGCTAGATGCAAGCTGTTGATTCTAAGAGGCTGATCTGCCATTTTGAGTCTCGCCTTTCCACTACGAATCAGTTAGTCATCTGTTATTCTTCTTCTATGAAACTTCGCGGCTGCGGTACGGCGTTGGTAACGCCCTTCAAGAAAGATCAGAGTATCGACGAGGCTTGTCTGCGTGAATTGGTCGAGTGGCAGGTGGCTTCGGGAATCGGCTTTCTCGTCCCTTGCGGCACCACCGGGGAGACGCCGGCCCTGAGCAGGGACGAATGGCTTAGGGTGATTGACATCACCATTGAAGTGGCGGCCGGGCGCGTGCCCATTGTCGCCGGCGCTACCTCAAATGCCACCATCGATGCGGTGGAAAAGGCCCGCGAAGTTGCCAAGCGCAAAGGCGTGGACGCTATCCTTACGGCCTCTCCCTACTACAACAAGCCGACCCAGGAAGGCCAGTATCAGCATTTCAAAGCTATCGCCGAGGCGGTGGACAAGCCTCTCGTTCTTTATAGCGTGCAGGGGCGCACGGCGGTCAACATCGAGCCGGCCACCTTGGGCCGTCTGGCGAAGATTCCCAACATCATTGCTGTCAAAGAAGCCAGCGGCAACATGACCCAAATTGCGGAAGTGTTCAACCACGTGCCCGACAATTTCCTGGTATTTTCCGGAGATGATGCCATTACTCTGCCTGTGATTTCCCTGGGAGGCGTGGGCATTATCTCGGTGGTTTCGAACGCGATTCCCAAGGAAATGCCGGAGTTGACCAATGCTGCGCTGAAGAACGACTGGGAGAAGGCCCGCAAGCTTCATCGCAAGTATCTCCCGCTCATGCAGGCCAACTTCATCGAGTCCAACCCCATGCCCGTTAAAGCCGTGGTGGCCATGATGGGCAGGATCGAAGAGGTCTACCGCCTGCCTATGGTTCCGGTGAAGCCCGAAACACGCGCACGGCTCCGGCAGATCGCCACTGAGATCGGCCTTGTGGAGAGTAGCGCATCGGTCTCGGAGCTTAGCGCATCGCGTGCCTGATTTTGAGCAGCCAGTACAATAAGCCATGCAAAAAATGCAGTCTTTCCTCCTGCGGGTGTTGTTTTGCCTGATTCTACCGGGCATCGCCTTCTGCCAAAGCTCTTCTGGACAAAAGCATCCTCTTACATTTGATGACTACGTGGCCTTGCGGCGCGCCCAGGCCCGGTCGGTTTCTCCTGATGGAAAATCGATTCTTTACCTGGTAGCTTACGGCGCTGCCAAAGGGCCGGAAAAACAAGAATGGTGGCTAACGGACTTCTCCGGCGATCATGCACAAAAGCTGGATCTGCCCGAGACATTTCATCCCGCCGGCTTTACCAAAGAAGGCGCTCTCTACGGAGGATACGACGTAGATAAGCTGCAACAATTGGCCATCATTCCCATCGGAGAAGGCAAGCCCACCAGAATCATTGCCTTGTCTTCTGGAATAAAATCCGTCGCCATCGCGCCGGATGGGGTCCGCTTTGCCCTGCTGGCCGATCCACGCACCAAAGATCCATTGAGCGATGTGCATACGATCGTCGAAAACGATCAGACCAGCTTGTATGTGATGAATGTGAACGGCGGAGACGGTGGCTGGTGGTGCCCATCGCTCACCGACATCGCCGAGATCTCATGGGCACCCGATGCGTCCCAGGTTGCCGTGGTGATGCAAACGCCGAAGATCGGCCACCACGAGGTACACACATCGATCTATGCTTGCAGCGCGTCTGGCGCTCGCAAAGTAACTGAAGTTCCCAATGCTACCTCGGGAATTGCTTGGGACAAAGGCGGCCGCGACCTGGTTTTTGCGAGCACCAATACTCCTGTACTGACGCCCGAGCATGTTTGGAGCGTACCGGTGGCGGGTGGCCAGGCCGTGGACCGCACTCCACAACTTGAGGGAACAGCGACCAACGTTCTTTCTGGTCCTCAGGGGACGGTGTGGGTCGAGGTGCATCGTGGTGTCGTTACGGAAATTGATAGTTACCATGACGGAAAGCTCACGAGCTCTTATCGATGGCCCGGCGGTGTCCTCTCGGCGCTGCCTGCTTTCCCGGCATTCAGTTCATCGCCCGATGTGCAGGCATTCTCCGTCCTGGATCCTCAGCACGCGGAAAACGTCGCGGTGCTGGATGGCGGAAACCTGAAGAGGATTACCCATGAAGGAGACAGCATCCTTGCCAATGTCGCGTTGGGAGAAGTACGGGTGGTGCACTGGACTTCAAAGGAAGGAACCAGGTTGGAAGGAATTGCGACCTTCCCTCCGAACTACACGCCAAATAAGAAATGGCCGTTCCTGGTGATGCCCCACGGTGGTCCCGAAGCCAATGATGAACTGACCTTCTCCCTCTTTCCGCGATTCCCAGTATCGCGGATCGACCGGCTACGGTTCCGATTTTCTGGCGGCCATCTACCAGCACTTTGGCGACCGCGCCTATCGCGACGTTGACAGCGCGACGGATTATGCCATCGAGCAGGGCTGGGCAGACCCCAAACGCCTCGCCATGTTTGGCTGGAGCGCCGGCGGCTTCATGACTGCCTGGAGCGTGACCCAGACCAACCGTTATCGCGCTGCAATTGAGGGAGCAGGCATTACCGACTGGCTCAGCTTTATTCCCACCAGCGATATCTGGCAGATCGATTACGACGCCCGTCTCCAGGAAAAAGACCCGACGCCCATGCTTCAGTTTTCGGCTGCTATGTACGCGGACCGGGTCACAACTCCTTTACTCATTCTTCATGGGGAAGCTGATCTGCGTGTGCCCATGCTCCAGGGAAGAGAATTGTTTGTGCTGCTGGCCGAACGCGGCAAAACCGTGCGCATGGTCACCTATCCAGGCTCACCCCATTTCCCCAGGCTCTTCGAGCAGCGACGCGATCTCTTGAAGGAGATTCAAGACTGGTTGCAGAAATATAATCCGTGAACAGGAGCAATGTGGGCTCATGGAAAAGGTGATTGTTTCCAATCCCGGCATTTTAGGTGGTGAAGCTGTTTTTCGCGGAACACGCATTCCTTTCAAAATACTGACGGATTATCTGAAAGGCGGCGATTCATTGGATGCGTTCCTCGAACAATATCCCAGCATAACTTGCGAAGCCGCTATCGCTGCGATTGAAGAGGCACGGTTAAGCCTGGTTGCTCAACTCAAAAGTTGAACATTCTGGAGTAAATCCAACGCTATTGCATATCGTTTCTCAAGGGACATGGAATTGAACTCAACCCGAAGTATTTTTTAGCGAGACTAATTTATGCCGTCCCTACGGGACTGAAAGGCAACTCTTCTGCCAATTTACCCACCGCTCACGCGGGTGGGCTCAATAATTCCGCCCCTGCGGGGCTGGCACGAGCAAACCTACAGCTCTGTTGTCCCCACATCTGATCCAAACTTAACTGCTCGATACCTGCATGTTGATGCTCAATCCTCACCATGTTGTCTCTTTTCCAGGTTCATCTTGTATTGGACAAGACTCGCATTTGCAAACCAAGATATTTTGGCGTAGCTTTTGCAGGGCAGGCGCCGATTTCTGGTGTTTCATCCAGGTTGGGAGAACAATTTGTGCCAGCACCGGAAAAATCGATGACGCTAACAAGGGATCTACGCTCTACCTCTGCTCCACAAGGCCGCGCCATCCAACTGCCGCGAATCTTACGGATGCACGATCTGGTGTTGCTCATCATTGGCACCGTGATTGGGTCGGGCATATTCCTGGTGCCCGGAGCGGTGCTGAAATCGATTGGTAGTTCTTTGCCGCTGGCGTTTGCCGTGTGGATCATTGGCGGCGTGCTATCGCTGCTTGGGGCCCTGACTTATGGTGAATTGACGGCCATGAAACCACAGGCCGGCGGCTTATACATTTACATTCGAGATTGCTTCGGGCCGCTGATGGGCTTTTTGTTTGGCTGGACCTTGCTTTTCGTGATCAGCACCGGGGCCGTAGCTACGCTGACGGTTGCTTTCAGCACTTATTTCCAGGAGTTCGTGCCGCTAGGAAAATGGCCGGCCAAGCTGCTATCGATTGCGGTGATTGCTGTACTTGCTACCGTGAACGTCCTGGGGACCCGTAAGAGCGCCAATCTGCAGAATTGGACAACTGCCATCAAGGTACTCGCGCTGCTGGCAATGGGCGCGGTATTGCTTTTGCTTGGAAAAGCGCCCCACGCTTTTGAATCTTCTCATTCAGGCTTGTCAACATGGGGAGCAGTCCTCTCAGGGGCGGGCCTGGCCATGGTGAGCGTTCTGTGGGCCTTCGAAGGGTGGCAATATTCGACTTTCAGCGCGGGAGAAACGTTGCATCCGCAGCGCGATTTCCCAGTGGCTTTTCTGGCAGCCACCGTAGCCTTGATTGGCATTTATCTTTTTGCCCATTTGGGCTATGTTGCTGCGCTGGGCGTGGCCGGGGTTGCCAATTCCAATCGCGTGGCGGCTACGGCGATGGCAACCATCAGTCCGGCGGCAGCCAAGCTGGTCACGGTGGCGATCCTGATCTCCATCTTTAGCGCCGCCAATGCTGTCACGCTCACAGCGCCCCGCGTCTACTATGCCATGGCTAAAGACCGGCTCTTCTTTGAAGGGCTGGCCCAGGTGCATCCTAAATTTCGAACCCCTGCATTTGCGGTGATCACGGGCGCTGTATGGGCAGCATTGCTGGCAGCCAGCGGCACGTTCGAACAACTGCTTACGTGCGTGGTCTTTGTGAGCTGGACGTTTTATGCTTTGGCCGCAGCCAGTGTCTTTGTCTACCGGAAGCGCCAGCCTGAGTTGCCCCGGCCTTACCGTGTGCCCGGATATCCCTGGACACCGCTGCTTTTTGTCCTGGTAATTGCGGCCTTTGTGGTCAACACCATCATCTCTCAGCCGCTACGGGCAGCCGTAGGAATGGGTATTGTTGCTGCGGGCATTCCTGCCTATCTGATTTGGCGGAAAAATCCTCGCACGCCTGGTGAAGAGGCGTGAAAGCAGTCTGATCTCGATGCTCTTCAGGCCCGGTTAAAACGGGTATCTTCAGCTTCATCAGGAGCGCCGTGACGGCGCAGGAGACTGGGCAGCGTCTGCGAGAATGCAGAACGCGGCATCACCGCATCACATCCGGCTTCCTGGGCCTTGAGCTTGAGATCGCCTTGAACGTGGGAAACGAATCCCACGATCGAGGTGCCCTTCTTGAGCTTGGATTTCAGCTTGGAAATTACGGTGAGAGGCTTGATGCTATTGCTGTTCAGGTCAACAATGACCAGCGACGGCTTGTCTTCCGGGTACTCCGCCAGTTTGGCCGTAATCTCTTTCTCGCTTTTTACGAATTCCACCCTGACATTCAGCTTGCGGCCGACCTCCTGGATTTTCGCCAGGAAGAAGAGGTCATCGATAAAAGCATATATTTTTGGCGGGCCTTCCTGCTGCGCCTGAAGCGGTTCCAGTTCAGCCCCGGAGGGATTGGAGCTAAGCCCATTGCGGAAGCGGCCTCCCTGGCCGCCGGCCCCATTGCCCTGGTTGCGATAGCTATGGTCCATGGGGCCAACAAAGACCGTATTCCGGCGCTGCCCGCGGTTGCGATTGCGGTTATTGCGGTTTTGGGGCCCATTCTGCCGGCCCTGGCCTTGTTGGCCGCCCTGGTTCTGCTGACCGCCTTGATTCTGATTACTGTAACTACGCCTGCGACGCCGCGGTTTCCGGTTAGACGGGTTCTGCTGCGGCTGATTAAATGTATCGTTCATCTGTTTACCTGTGTGGTTTGTGGTCGCTTACGAAGGTCTTCTTAGATGGAGACCGTATCTTTCCTGGGAACCTCTAAAATGCAGCCCTGGTTGGATGAAGCCGGCTGAACAATTTTCTCACGTGAAATCTTCGTTGTTATCAGCGCCTCAGTTTGCGCGTGAATAGCCCCGCACAGAATGTGCAGACTTTTGAAGACCTTCTGATGTTATCACGAACCGGGCAAGGCGCAAGGAAAAAAATTGGGCCCGCTGAGCCCGGAGGCGCAAGCCTCCAGCCTCTCAATCCTGAGACGAAGGACACCTTAGAAGAGTCGACCGGAGTCGATCTGACAAAGAGCTGTATGGTGGGCGCTATAGGATTTGAACCTATGACTTCCACCGTGTGAAGATGGCACTCTACCGCTGAGTTAAGCGCCCATAACTCAAAGAACTTCTTGAATTTGATTTTACCAGAAGGGAACACATATCACTTTACAGGCCCCGATGGCGCTCTCGGCGGTACTCCTCGATAAGGCGAGGTACATCGGCTTCGGTCAACCCCAGGGAACGGGCCCGCTGTTCGCCGTATGCGAGAAGGCGTTGCCAACGTCGGTCCTTCAGATAACGTTCAACTGCTTCCCGAACCAACTCGTCGCTGCTACAGTGTTCCTCCTCGGCTGCTGCATGTATCTCTGCCAGCAAGGCCGATGATACCTGTAGGATTCCAACAGCCCTTTCGGATATTGGCTTTTCTACGGGAGATTGATCTTCGGTCGCCATAAGTCACTATTTATTTTACTCCAACCATGCTCTCTCTCTATGTTACGAGAATATTACGAGCGCGATCCGAATCAATTCTGGCAATCATGGCAATTTTGGCAATGGCTTAGGAACTCAGCGCCGTGGCCTGCAAGTTCGCTGCCAGAGAATGGGCCTTATTGCCGCCTTCTGCGCGGGCTTCGTCCAGGGCGGCCTCTACCCGGTTGATCACCTCGGTCACTACGTCAACTGCATCAAACTGGGGCTGGAGCACGGCTTCCGCGATGCCTACGCTCAATGCAGGTTGGCGATCGGTGCTGGGAATCTTTGTGGAGACCAGCACTTTCCTCATTTTGTCCACCACCAGAAAGGCGTTTTTCTCGCTGGTGTCGGAGAGCACCAGGGCAATCGTGGTCAGGTCATAGCGCAAGGCCACGTCGTTCTGCCGGATATGGGAGCAGATTGTCTGGGCCACCTGTTGCATCAGGCTCTCCACGTTGGCTTCGCCGACCTCTTTGGTCAGGGCCGTGGGCTTGCCAAAGTGCAGGAGCATGAGCGTCAGTGGCGTCCGTTGCTGCATGGAGCGCCGCACTTCCGAGAGCAGGACGTCGAGATACGAAGACCGCTTCAGCAAGCCGGATTTTTCGTCGGTCACGGCCAGGGTCTTCATCAGGGTGCGCAGGCGGGCGTTGCTGACAGCCAGGACCATCTGGTCGGCAATCGTCCTTAAGACGACTATGTCGGTTGGACGCCATGGGCGTGGGGTGCATTGTTCCAGAATCAGGATGCCGGCCTGTTCTCC
>Ga0209577_10007561_pt1 | contig 9992 bp, 8 predicted proteins | sample GraSoiAngelo_109_FD_185874 | JGI IMG/M metagenome (GOLD analysis project Ga0209577, IMG submission 185874) | Grasslands soil microbial communities from the Angelo Coastal Reserve, California, USA - 14_0903_12_20cm (SPAdes) (version 2) | ecosystem: Environmental > Terrestrial > Soil > Grasslands ...
TTCGGCGTCGAGTGCGGCGGCGTAGTCCTCGAGCACCGCCTGCGCGTAGCCGTTGATGGCGCGCAGCGGGGCGCGCAGGTCGTGCGACACCGAGTAGCTGAACCGCTCGAGCTCGGCATGGGATTGGGCGAGCTGCTCTTCCGTGCGGCGCCGGGCGGTGAGGTCGCGCGTCACCTTGCCGAAGCCGATCAGGGTGCCGGCCGGGTCGCGAATGGCGGTGATGACCGCGTCCGCCCAGAAACGATTGCCATCCTTGCGCACGCGCCACCCTTCGTCTTCCACCCGTCCGTCACGCACGGCGGTGTCCAGCTGCGCCTGCGGCTTGCCGTGCGCCACGTCTTCCGGCGGGTAGAAGACGGAGAAGTGCTGACCCAGGATCTCCTCCGCGGCGTACCCCTTGATCGCCTCGGCGCCGGCGTTCCAGCTCGCCACCCGCCCCGCCGGGTCGAGCACGAAGATGGCGTACTCCTTGACGCTCTCCACCAGCAGCCGGAACCGTTCCTCGCTCTCGTGTAACGCCTGCTCCGCGCGTCGGCGCTCCGTCGTATCGCGCGTCACCTTGGCGAACCCGATCACGGACCCGTCGGGGTCGCGCAGCGCCGTGATGACCACATCCGCCCAGAACCGCGAGCCGTCCTGGCGCACCCGCCACCCTTCGTCTTCCACGCGACCGTCGCGCGCCGCCAGCGCAAGCATCCGCGCCGGCTTGCCCGCCTTCACCGCGTCATCCGGGTAGAAACAGGAGAAGTGCTTCCCGATGATGTCTTCCGCGCGATACCCCTTCAGACGCTCCGCGCCGGCGTTCCACGTCAGGACCCGCCCGGCGCCATCGAGCATGAAGATGGCGTAGTCGCGCACGCCCTCGACCAGCAGACGGAAAGTGTCCGGCGTTTCCCGGGTGGCGGCCACCGGCCGGTGGGGCGTGGTCATGAGGGAGAAGGTCGGGGTGGCCTAGATTTCGTGCAAGGCCGGTCGCCACGACAGGTCGTCGCGCCACCGCCACAACGATGCTGGGAGAGGCAAGACCCGTGAACCTGCGCGAAAACGTGCGCCTCGCTCCATATACGACGCTCGAGCTGGGTGGACCCGCTCGCTATTTCGTGGAGTGCGCGAGCGAGTCTGAGGTGCGCGCAGCGCTCGCGCACGCCGCGGCGCACGAGCTGCCGGTGTTCGTGCTGGGGGGCGGCAGCAACGTGGTCTTCGCCGACGAGGGTTTTCGCGGTCTCGTGCTGCACGTCGCGATCGGTCGCGATCAGGGCATCGCGTTTGGCGAGCGCGACGCGGCCGCGCCGGAAATCAGCGCCGGAGCCGGCGCCGATTGGGATACGCTGGTGCGCGGGGCGGTGGAGCGCGGCTGGACCGGCGTCGAATGTCTGTCGGGCATCCCCGGCAGCGTCGGCGGCACGCCGATTCAGAATGTCGGGGCGTACGGGCAGGAGATCGCCGAGACGCTGGTGCGGGTCACATGCCTCGATCGCGCGACGCTCGAGCGCCGGACCTTCACGGCGCGCGAATGCGAGTTCGGGTACCGCGACAGCCGGTTCAAGCGGCGCGACCGGGGCCGCTACGTGGTGCTCGACGTCACGCTGCAGCTGCGGCGGGACACGCCCCCGCGCGTGCGCTATCCGGAGCTGCGCGACGCGGTCACGCGCGCCGGCTCCCTCGACGCCGCCGCGCCGGCGGACGCCGTGCGGTTGGTGCGCCAAACGGTGCTGGCGCTGCGCCGCTCCAAGTCGATGGTGCTCGATGCGGCCGATCCCAACGCCCGCTCCGCGGGCTCGTTCTTCATGAATCCGGTGCTATCGCGGGCGGCGTTCGCCGAGCTCGAGCAACGGTGGCACAGCACAGGGGGAGCGGGCGCGATTCCCAGCTTTGCGGCGGGCGACGCGGTGAAGGTGCCGGCGGCGTGGCTCGTCGAGCGGGCCGGGTTTGTAAAGGGCTACCGACGGGGCGGCGCGGGGGTGTCGGGGCGCCACGCGCTCGCGCTCGTGAATCTGGGCGGGACGAGCGCCGAGCTGCTGGCGCTCGCTGAAGCGATCCGCGCCGGTGTGAAGGGACGCTTCGGGATCACACTTGAATGCGAGCCGGAGGTGGTGCGCTGAACCGCGTCTACTTCTTGCCGGCTACCTTGCCGAGGGCCCCGATCAAGTCGCTGAAGTCGTACGGCTTCATGACGGACGGCTGGCCGCACTCGTCCAAGAAGCGGCGGGTCTCGTCGCGCGCGCGGTCGCCCGTGACGAACACGAAGCGCTCCGCCAGCTGGGGCCGCTGCTCGCGCAGCTGCTCGTACAGCGCGCGGCCGCCCAGCCGGGGCATCTGCAGATCGGTCACCACGGCGTCGAAGCGATCACTCGCAGGCCCGAGCCGCTCGATCGCCTCGAGACCGTTCTCGACCGCGACCACCTCGTGGCCCTCGCGCTCGAGCAGCAGGCGCATCGCCTGGCGGTTCACGGCGTCGTCGTCCACGACGAGAATGCGGAGCTTGGGGAGCGACGGCGTGGCCGCCGTGGCGCGCGCCAGCGGCGCGAGCACGCTCTTGGGAAGCGTCACCACGACCTCGGCCCCGCCCGCCGGCCGCGGCCGCAGCCGCAGCGTGCCGCCCGACGACTGGGCCAGGGCGCGGGCCAGCGCGAACTCGATCTCGCCGCCTCCCGCGCTTTGCGTGAAGCGAAACGGCGTCACCAGCCGCTGCTCCGCCTCGACCGAGAGGGGAGTCCCCGAGTCCCACAACGAAATCGTGAGCGACGGCCCGCTCTCGCTCACGGCGATGCGCAGCTCGCGCGGGGGCTGACTGTCGCGCAGGCGACGGAGGGCGAAGTCGAGCAGCTTCATCAACATCTCGGTGAGCTGGGCCATGGGGCAGGCGACCATCGGCAGGTCGTGGGGGATGCTGCGCACCAGTTTCACCCCCAGCTCCTTCAGGGTCCCCTCCCGCTCGGCGAGCACCCCGTTCAAGACGATGGAGCAGTCCGACGGCTCGGCGGCGCCGATGGGATGCTGGGCCAGCTCGAGGAAATGCTGCGTGATCTCCGCGGCGCGGCGCACTTCGCCGTGCAGCATCATGAGGGCGCGGGCGCGCTCGGGGTCGAGCGGACTGCCGTGCAGCAGATCCGCGAGCGCGCCGATCGCCGCGAGGCGGTTGTTGAGGGCGTTGAGGACGTTGGCGGAGCCCTCGTCGAGCACCACGTGCTGCACCTCGGGCGGAGCGAAGCGCTGCGCGGACGGCGGCGAAACCGCCGGCGTCGTGTTGGTCGTTTGCGCGGTACGCAGTCGACCGATCAACACGCCGATGAACGCACCGACCAGTGCCCCGAATCCGAACGCCACCCACAGTCCCATTGGAGCACCAATCTAGTGCAGGTGGGCGCGACGCGCCGCCGGGGGCGTGCCTGGCGGGCGTGATCGGGCCCACGGTTGCCCCCTCCGGCCCGGGATTCTAGCTTATTCTTCACGTTTGTTGGGCCCGCCCTGGTGGTGAAACTGGTAGACACGCTGTCTTGAGGGGGCAGTGCCGCAAGGCGTCCCGGTTCGAATCCGGGCCAGGGCATTTTCCGAGACTCCCAAATCCGAGCACAACCCGCCGCCGTACCGGCGCCCGTCGTACCTAGTGCCGTTCCAACCTGATCGGGATGGCCTCGGACTTCAGGTACGCGTGATGGTCGTGGCTGAGAGCGCCCTGAGGCAGCCAGTGCCACAGGGGCCCGAGGTCGCGGCGCACCTGGTTCTCATAGAACGCCGGGAGCTCGGTGGTGGCCCGGTCGAAATAGCCCCGCAGCTGCGGGTCGGTATCGAGCCGCCGGCGCACCTCGCTGTGATACCGGATCCGGCCGAACCCCTCGGACGATACGGCGCGCACCACGTTCATCCAGCGCGGGATCGGGGCGCGGGTCGCCCGGAAGCGCCGCACGATCGCCCGCCGCGAGAAGGTGTAGCGGGTGAGGTCGATCACGTGGTCGTAGAACTCCTGCCAGGAATAGTTCTGCGGCTTCACGTTCATCGCGTGGTTGTTGTCCAGGAAGTGAAACGGGAACGGCAGCACGCGATCGCTCCGCTGATACTGCAAATTGAGCGGCGCCGCCCGGCCGAATGCGGAGAGCAGTGAATACCCGGGGAAGGCGCCCGGCGTGAGATCGACGAACCGCTTGGTGAGCTCGAACGGCTCGGGGCCCCGGTCCGAGTCGAGGCCGAGCACGAAGTTGGTCTGCACGTAGGGGATGTGGCGCAGGATCATGTTCACGTGCTCGGACACCTGCTCGACCTTGGCGTGCCCCTCCACCTTGCCGGTTTTCGATTTGTTGCCGAGATCGAACCACGACTCCACGCCCGGGAGCAGCGCCTTGAACCCGTTGCGCTTGAGGCGGATCACGTGCGGCTCCGACAAGAGCGACAGGCTGCTCTCGGCGATGAAATCGATGCTCCCGGGCGGGGCCGCCGCTTCGATCGCGTCGAGGAACTCGTCGAACCGGACGCCGAAATTGGGATCGTGCCAGCCGACGCGCGGCCGGCGCAGCTGCTGCCGCAGAAACCGCAGGTCCTCCTGCAGCACGTCCAGGTCCAGCTGTTGATAGGGGACGACCGAGTCGATGCAGAAGCTGCAGGTATACGGGCAGCCGAGGCTGCCGAGCATCGGGACGATTTTGAACAGGGGCGCTTTCTTGAGGGTCGGGGCGATGAACTTCCAACGCTCGCGCACGCCGGGGAGCGCAGCCGGTTGCCGCCCGGCCGCCAGGTGGCGGCCGTCGGGGCGGTGCGGCGCGCAGTCATCCAGGATTTCGCGCACCACGGTCCGGTCGGTGAAACCGAGCACGTAGTCGAAATACTGCCGGGCGTCTTCGGGATAGCAGCGTGCGTGTGGGCCGCCCAGCACGGTGACCGCGCCGCGCGAGCGGAACAGATTGCTGAGCGAATAGGCCAGCAGGGCGGCTTCAGTGAACGCCCCGATGAATACGAGATCGACGTCGGCGGGCAGCTCGCGGACGAGGTCCTCGAAGCCGGTGTAGCAGACGAAGGTGACCTCGTGCCCCTCCGCCTCGCACCACACGCCGACCACCTGCGGCATGATGCTCGCGAGGTTGGCGTGCATGATGCGCGCGTACAGGGCGCGCGTGGGGCCTCTCGTTACGAGATCGACGATGCCGACGCGGAGCTTACGCACTCACCACCGCACGACAGGTGATCGGGCACTCCTGGGCGAGGTCCCCCAATCTAAGAAGCCGGCCCGGGCGGGCATAGGTGTTGCGATGTGCAACTAGCTATTGGTGGTCCCTTCCGCTAGGTTGAGTCATGCGCGGGACGGCAGGGCTAAACGACCGCGCGTGCAGCACAGCGACAGCGGCCACCCAGCCAACGCCTGGGTTGAGCTACAAGACGTAGGCCACGCGAGATCCGCCGACCGATTGGCGTGTCTCGCGTTTTCGTTTCAGGAGGCGAAGAGACGAGCCTGGCGAAACCACAGCGACAGCAGGTGCCCCAACGGCACTGGGTGTACGCGTACCAGATCGAGCCGCCCCAGCCCGACACGCGGTTCGCCAAGGTGAAGACGCTGCTGCGCCGGGCGCACCTGGCGGCGCGGCGCGCGGCCCGGATGTGGGCAGGCCGCGTCGTGCTGCAGACGAGCGTCAGCCACATCCTGATCGTCACCGACAGCCCCAGCCGGAATCGCGCCGTCAACCGGGCGCTCGAGGCCCAGCTCAAGCGTCAGGGCGTGCGGTTCTCGGTGGGCGAGCCCGTCTCCCTCCCGATCGCTCCGCGCTAGCCCGCCCCATCTACGGGCGCGCCGGCTCCATCTCCACCCGGATGCCGCGCCACTTTCCCTGGCGGAACCGCGCCACACTCAACGCGCTCCGGGTGATGTGGCCCAGTAGGATCGCCGTCCAGATGTCGGCGGCGTGCAGGCCCCGCGTCGCCTGGAGCACGCTGCACAGGCCGAGTGGAACCACAATCTGGGACGCGATCGAGATGTAGAGCGGCGAGCGGGTATCGCCCGTTCCCTGGAGCCCGCCCGTATAGGCGAGCGCGACGGTGACGAACAGGCCCGACACACTGAGGAAGCGGAGCAGCTGCACGCCGATGCCGACCACCACCGGGTCGCTCATGCCGAACAGCCCGAGCAGGGAGCGCGGGATCGTGAGGAACAGCACCCCGATGGCCGCGGCGAGGCCCAGGCCGACGCTCGCGGCGACGTGTACGCCCTGCACGGCGCGCTCGGGGCGGTGCGCTCCCAGGTTCTGGCCCGCGACGGTCGCCGCCGCGCCCATCAGCCCCACCGAAGTCCACGTGATGAAGGAGAACAGCTCGCTGTACCCCACCGCGTAGGCGGCCTGCGCCTGCGCACTCTGCGGCAGCGAACCGATGAAACGCAGCAGCAGCACGCCTGCGACGTTCATGGCGATCCCCTGGACGCCGGTGGGCAGGCCGAAGCGGAACAGGGCCCGGATCACGCTCCAGTCGGGCCGCCAATTCATGCCGCGGTGCCACACCACCGGCAGCCGTCCTGAAAACAGCAGGTAAACGGCGACGGCGCTCATGGTGAGGCCCGCCACCGTGGTGCCGACGGCGGCGCCGGCGGTCCCCAGCCGGGGCAGGGGTCCCAGGCCCGTGATGAATGCGATATTGCACGCGATGTTCAGGGCGGTGAGGAGAATCCCGAGGTGCAGCGGGGTGCGCGCGTCGCCCGCCGCCCGCAACGCCCCGCCCACCATGAAAAAGAGCAGCAACCCGATGCTGCCCACGAACATGATCCGCAGGAACGGCAAGGCCTCGACCCGCACCGCCGGTGCGGCGTTCACCACGCCGAGCAGCGACGGTGCCAGGATCCACCCGAGGGGTGCCAGCACCAGGCCCCACAGCGCCAGCGCGGCGAGGAACGCCTGGTACGTGGTGCGGTTGACCTTCTCGGGCTCGTTGGCCCCGGCGAAGCGGGCTACCAGGACGCCCATGCCGCTGAACACCGACATCACGAACGCGATCACGACGATGAAGATCTGGATCGCGACGCCGATCGCGGCGTTGCCGGCGTACCCCACGAAGTGGCCCACCAGGGCGTGATCCACCACGCCCTGGAGCCCGCCGATCAGGTTCTGCAGCATCGTGGGCCAGGCGAGCATCCACACGGCGCGAGCGAGCGGGCCCTCGACGATGGAGCGGTCGAGCGGCTTCGCCGCGTGGGTCACGTGCCCCGCTTGGCATCGAGGCTCCACGGCCCCGCGCCGGCGGCCGAGACATAGAGCCAGATGAAGCAGAACAGGATGGCCGGATGCCCCTGATTGAGCACCGGCCAGAAGCCGTTTGGCGCGTGACCCAGGAAATATGCGATGGCCATCTCGCCCGCGAGGATGAAGGCCACGGGGCGGGTGAACAGCCCTACCAGGAGGAACAGGCCGCCAAACGTCTCGAGCATTCCCGCGATGCCGGGCAGCGACGCGATCGGCGCGGTGCCCCCGCCCGGCATGATGGCTGCCGGAAACGCGAACAGCTTGGCCGTCCCGAACTGCATGAAGAGAAAGGCCGCGACGATGCGAAGCACGCTGAGCAGGCGCGGGGTCCAGCTCGACCACTTCGCGCCGAGGTTCGGTGCGGTCATGATGCGCTCCTCCGATGGTTTGTCTCACGGATGGCTGTACAGCGTGACAGCAGGCGAGGGTCACCCAAACGCTCGGCCCGGGCGGCGAAATCGTCGGTGGGCCCGCGCCACCGGAGCTCGTCCACATCCCGGAACAGCGGCGCGTCCGTGCGGAGCGTCGCCAGCTGTTTGAACAGGAGCGCCCGGTCGCGGCCATCTCCCAGCACCGTCGCCGGGAAATCCTCGATGGGGCCGTACTGGTTCAGGAGGCGGGCCGCGGTGACCGCTCCGATCCCCGGCATGCCCGGATAGCCGTCGGCCGAATCGCCCACGAGGGCCAGGAAGTCGGGAATCAGGCCGGGCTCGACGCCGAACTTCTCACGCACGCCTGCGGCATCGCGGATCTTCCGGCTCTTGCGGTCGACCTGCACCACGCGATCGCCGCGCACGCACTGCGCCAGATCCTTGTCGGGCGTCCAGATGCAGACTTGCTGCACGCGGTCGTCTTGCGACGCGATCCGGGCCGCGGATGCGAGCGCGTCGTCGGCCTCCAGGTCCGTCATGGGCCATACCGCCACGCCCAGGGCGACCAGCCCTTCTTCGAGGGGATGAAACTGCGCGAGCAGGGCGGGGTCGACGCCGTCTCCCGTTTTGTACTCGGGCCAGAGGTCGTTGCGGAACGACTCGATGACGTGGTCGGTCGCCACGCCGAGGTGCGTGGCCCCCTGCTCGATCATCTCCAGTACGGAATGCAGCACGCCGCTCACGGCGCCGAAGGGTGTATCCGTTCCCTGGCCGGCGCGGCGGCGCCCGTAGAACTGACGGAACAGCTCGTACGTGCCGTCGATGAGATGCGCGATCATCGTACCGCCGCCCCCCCGGTCAGCGGGCGGGTTCCTGGTACAGACCGATCACGTTCCCCGCGGGATCGCGGACTCGTGCGGTGATCTCGGGCGCGTCCTTCCCGATCGGTTGTACCAGCGCGCCTCCGTGCGTCACCACCGTGTCGATGGTCGTTGCGACGCTGTCCACCATGATGTAGATGAGCAGGCCCGGTTGCGGCGACGGCGGCCGGCCGACCACCCACGCGCCGCTCACCGCGCCCGTGGCGTCGTCGAAGGCGGTCGATCCGTCGCCGCGCCGCCGTATGCCCCAGCCGAACACCTTGGCATAGAACTCGGCGGAACGAGGGATGTCGACCGCGGGAATCTCGACGTAGCAGATCTTGCCGTTGGTTGGGGAAGCCGGGGTAGGGGGCATCAGGGCTCTCCCCGCGCACACCCGGCCGCACGTGCGCGGAGCAGGTCGCGCTCGCGCGCGTTACGCGTAAGCGCGGCAGCGCGCTCGAACTCGGCCCGCGCCTCCTCGAAGCGGCCGAGCTTGGCGAGGAAGTCGCCCCGCACGGTGGGCAGCAGATGATACTTCGCGAGGGCGGGCTCGGACACGAGCGCGTCGGCGATCTCGAGGCCCGACGCCGGGCCGAATGCCATGGTGTACGCCACGGCCCGATTCACCTCCACGACCGGGGACTGCGTGAGCTGGGCCAGCGCATCGTACAGCGCGGTGATGCGGGTCCAGTCGGTCTCCTCCGGGGTGCGGGCGCGCGCGTGACAGGCGGCGATCGCGGCCTGAAGCGCGTAGGGACCGAGGGCGCCGGCGAGGTACTCGGCGCGCTCCAGCGCCGCGAGGCCACGTCGCACCAGCAGCTGATCCCAGCGCGTGCGATCCTGATCGGCCAGCAGGATGGGATCCCCCGCCGGCCCGACGCGGGCGCGCAGTCGCGACGCCTGGATCTCCAAGAGCCCCACGAGGCCATGGACCTCGGGCTCCTCTGAAACGAGCTCGGCCAGAATGCGGCCGAGCCGGAGTGCGTCCTCGCACAGCTCGGGCCGCACCCAATCGTCGCCGGCGGTCGCCGAGTAACCCTCGTTGAAGACGAGATAGATGACCTCGAGCACCGACGCCAGGCGCGCGGTCAGCTCGGCGCCGCGCGGGACTTCGAACGGGACGCGCGCCTCGCGCAGGGTCCGCTTGGCCCGGACGATGCGTTGGGCCACCGTCGACTCCGGCACGAGGAACGCCCGCGCGATCTCGTCGGTCGTGAGCCCCCCGAGCAACCGCAGCGTGAGCGCGACGCGCGCCTCGGTCGAAAGCACCGGATGGCAGGCGATGAACATGAGGCGGAGCAGGTCGTCGCCGATGGGATCGTCGATCGCGGCGTCCAGATCCGGCAGCGCGCTGTCCCGCCCGGCGTCGAGCTCGTGACCGAGCTGCTCGTGCTTACGGTCGAGCATCTTGCCCCGGCGCAGCTGGTCGATCGCGCGATGCTTCGCCGTGGCCATGAGCCACGCGCCCGGATTGTCGGGGACGCCCGACTCGGGCCAGCGCTCCAGCGCCACGACCAGCGCGTCCTGTGCCAGATCCTCGGCCA
>Ga0209577_10007562_pt1 | contig 9991 bp, 8 predicted proteins | sample GraSoiAngelo_109_FD_185874 | JGI IMG/M metagenome (GOLD analysis project Ga0209577, IMG submission 185874) | Grasslands soil microbial communities from the Angelo Coastal Reserve, California, USA - 14_0903_12_20cm (SPAdes) (version 2) | ecosystem: Environmental > Terrestrial > Soil > Grasslands ...
AATGGCGCGGTCGTGGCAGTCTCGATGAAGACGGGCAAAGTCGCGTGGTCGCACGCGTTCGGCCCGGGCAGCGAGTCCTCCCCGCTCGTCCACGGTCTCAGCGTCTTCCTGGGCGACCAGGGCGGAACCGTGTACTCGTTCAGGACCTACGACGGGCACCTCAACTGGACCTTCCACGGCGCCGGCGCGATCAAGGGCGGGGTCGCCTTCGCCCACGACACGATCTACTTCGGCGACTACGGCGCACAGGTGCACGCGGTCAACGCGGCCAATGGCCGCTCAATCTGGTCGGCGGGCGGCGGGGACAGCTTCTACTCGACCCCGGCGGTGGCCTTCGGACGGGTCTATATCGGCAGCACCAGCGGCGCGGTGTACGCGTTCTGGGCTAACTCTGGCGCGCAGGCCTGGAGCGCCTCCACGGGGGCCTACGTCTACGCCTCTCCCGCGGTTGCCGACGTCCCCGGCCGGGGGCCGACCGTGTACATCGGGTCCTACGACGGCAACTTCTATGCCTATAACGCGCTCAGCGGAGCGGTGCGCTGGAGCCATTCGGCCGGCGGGCGGATCGACGGCTCGGCCACCGTCCTGGGCAACGTGGTGTACTTCTCCGACCTCGGCGCGAACACCAGCACCGGCCTCGATCTGCGGACCGGCCGTCGGGTGTTCTCGTTCCCCGATGGCGAGTTCACCCCGGTCATCACCGACGGCAAGGTGGTGTTCCTGATCGGCTACTCCAAGATCTACCAGATGCTGCCGAAGCGGTGATCGGAAAGACCCGCTCCTCGGACGCGCAGGCATTCTGGCTGAGCGAGCCCGGCGTCGGTGAGATCCGGCCGGTCGCGCTGCCCGAGCCAGGCCGGGGCGAGGTGAGGGTGCGCACGCTGTGTTCCGGCGTCAGCCGAGGGACCGAGGCGTTGGTGTTCGGAGGCGGCGTGCCGCGGACGCAGTACGCGGCCATGCGGGCGCCATTTCAGGAGGGAGATTTCCCGGGGCCGGTCAAGTACGGCTACCTCAACGTCGGTGCCGTCGAGGAGGGGCCGCCGGAGCTCCGCGGTCGCACGGTCTTCTGCCTGTACCCGCACCAGACCGCCTACGTGGTCCCGGCCGGCGCGGTGACGGTCGTGCCCGAGGACGTGCCACCGGCTCGCGCCGTTCTGGCGGGCACGGTCGAGACCGCGGTCAACGCGCTGTGGGATGCTGCCCCACTGCTCGGCGACCGGGTCGCCGTAGTCGGCGCCGGGATGGTCGGCTGCTGCGTCGCACGCCTGCTAAGCCGGTTCCCCGCGGTAGAGGTCACGCTCGTGGACGTCGATGCGGGCCGCGCCGATGTCGCGGCTGCACTCGGCGCCCATTTCGCGCTCCCGGCCGACGCTCTCGGCGATTGCGACCTGGTCGTGCACGCGAGCGCGACGTCCGCCGGGCTCCAGCGGTCGCTCGACCTGCTCGCGCCCGAAGGCGCGGTCATCGAGCTGAGCTGGTACGGCGACGCCGAGGTCCGGCTTTCGCTGGGTGGCGCGTTCCATTCGGGTCGCCTCGGCATTCGCGCCAGCCAGGTCGGCACCGTCTCCCCGGCCCGGAGCGGGCGCCGCACCACGGCCGACCGGCTGGCACTCGCACTCGAGTTATTGCGCGATCCTGCCTTCGACGCGATCATCACCGGGCGATCGCCGTTCGAGGAGCTGCCCAGCGTGATGGCGCGGCTGGCCGCGGGGAGCTTGCCGGCGCTCTGCCACACCATCACCTACGACGGGTCATAGAGATCGTGTTCAGCGTGACCGTACGCGACCACATGATGGTCGCCCACAGCTTGCGCGGCGAGGTGTTCGGGCCCGCGCAGCGCCTGCACGGGGCGACCTACGTAGTCGACGCCACGTTCCGGCGCGCGGCCCTCGACGCGGACGACATCGTGCTCGACATCGGCCGAGCGGCCGAGCAGCTCCGCGCGGTGGTGGCCGAGCTCACCTACCGCAACCTCGACGACGAGCCCGCCTTCGCGGACACGAACACCACCACCGAGGCGCTCGCCCGGGTGGTCGCAGACCGACTCGCGGAGAGGGTCCACGGTGGCGCCCTGGGCGACAGCGCTCGCGAAGTCGACGGGCTCGTGGTCACGCTGCACGAGTCGCACATCGCCTGGGTGAGCTACGAGCGGCCGCTGTGACGGCGGTGCACGTCGTCGTACCCGACGGCATCGACGACCCGGCCCGGCCGAGCGGAGGCAACACCTATGACCGCCACGTCTGCCGCGGACTGGAATCGCTTGGCTGGTCCGTGCGCGAGCACGCCGTACCCGGCTGCTGGCCGCGACGGGGCGCGGCGGCGCTCACCGCGCTCGCCGGCGTGGTCGAGCGGGTCCCGGATGACGCCATCGTGCTGCTCGACGGGCTGATCGCCTCGACTGCTCCCGAGGTGCTCGTCCCGGAGGCGGGTCGGTTGCGCTTGGCCGTGCTCGTGCACATGCCGCTCGGTCACCGCCCGGCGCGGGCCGGGGCCGAGGAGGTCCGGGGGCGTGAGCGGGCGGTCCTGTCGGCCGCCGCGGCCGTCGTCACGACCAGCGCGTGGAGCCGGCGGCGACTGCTTGGGCTCTACCGGTTGCCCGCCGACCGGGTGCACGTCGCCGAGCCAGGAGTCGACGCCGCGGACCTCGCACCCGGGACGGCGGCCGGCGGTGCGCTGCTCTGCGTCGCGGCGGTGACCTTCGACAAGGGCCACGACGTGTTGCTCGATGCGCTCGAGACCCTGTTGGACCTGTCCTGGCACTGCGTCTGCGTGGGCAGCCTGGACCGCGACCCCGGGTTCGTGGAGGGTCTCCGCCGGCGGGTGCTCGACCTGGGGCTGAGCGAGCGCGTGCGCTTCCCGGGCCCACGGACCGGAGCCGAGCTCGATCGCAGCTATGCCGACGCGGACCTGATGGTGCTGGCCTCGCGCGCCGAGACCTTCGGCATGGTCGTCACCGAGGCTCTGGCTCGGGGCCTGCCGGTAGTTGCAGCCGAGGTCGGCGGCCTAGCCGGGGCCCTCGGTCAATGCGCCGACGGGGCCCGTCCCGGGATGCTGGTCCCGCCGGAGGACCCCACGGCGCTCAGCGCCGCGCTCCGGGCCTGGCTGAGCGACGGCGAGCTGCGGGGACGGTTGCGCCGGGTGGCCCGCGAGCGGCGCGAGTCGCTTCCGGGGTGGTCGACGACCGCGTCCGCCGTCGCCGCCGCGCTGGTCGCGGTGTCGGGGTGACTGCCTCCGGCATCGGGGTCAGCCCGGAATGGCTCGCCCTCCGGGAGCCTGCTGACGCCGCGGCCCGCGCGGGCGAGTTGGTCGGGCATCTGCGGCGCCACCTCCTGCCAACCGGCGGCCAGGTGATCCACGACCTCGGCGGAGGAACCGGCGCGATGGGCCGCTGGCTCGCCCCACTGCTGGCTGGGCCCCAGCACTGGATCGTGCACGACCGGGACGAAGACCTGCTGGAGATCGCCACCAACGACCTGCCCGGGCCGGCCGCCGACGGCGCCGCAGTGGCCGTCGAGGCGAGGCTCTCCGACGTCACGGGGCTCCGGCCGCGCGACCTAAACGGCGCGACCCTCGTCACCGCGTCGGCGCTGCTGGATCTCCTGACCGAGGAGGAGTTGGCCAGGCTGGTCGCCGTCTGTGCCGGCGCAGGGTGCCCGATGCTGCTCACCCTGTCCGTCGTCGGTGGCGTCGACCTGGTCCCGGCGGATCCGCTCGACCATCGCGTGGCAGCCGCGTTCGATGCCCACCAACGACGAGCGGCGGAGCGGGGCCGCCTGCTCGGCCCGGACGCCGTCGCGCTCGCCCTCGAGATGTTCGGCCGGCTAGGGGCCGAGGTCCTCGCCCGGCCCAGCCCCTGGCGACTCGGTGGCTCTCAGGCCGACCTGGCCGCGGAGTGGTTCACCGGGTGGGTGGCCGCCGCGTGCGAGCAGCAGCCCGAGCTCGCAGCTGAGGCCGCCGTCTATGCCCGCCGACGTCTGGCGGAGGCTGCAGCCGGGCAGCTCGCGGTCACCGTGGAGCACGCCGATCTGCTGGTCGTTTCTGGGTAGCTCCCCGGTCAGTCCGTCTGGAACCGGGGTGAGAGCGCGTAGCGCAGCAGCACCACATCGCCGATCTGGCGGACCTCGGCGAGCGTCGCGCGCCGGCCCGGGTTCCAGGGAAAGCGGCCGTCGCTCACGAACCGCGGGGCCCGGGAGTCGCCCACGAACAGCGGAGCGACGACCAGCTGGAGCTCATCGGCGAGGTTGTCGGTTAGGAATTGGGTGTGTACCTTCCCGCCGCCTTCGACCATCAGCCGACGCACGCCGCGGGCCCCGAGGTCCTCGCTGACCCTGCGCATCTCCACTGGCTGGCCGCCGTCGACCACGGTCGCGACCGATCCGAGTCGCGCGCGCGCGTTGGGCACGACGGGGCTCGCGCAGTAGACAAGCTTCTCGGTCTCGCCGGTGGTGAAGAAGTCGGCGCACGGATCGAGCTCCACCCGCTGGGTCACCGTGACCTTCGCCGGCGAGGGCGCAAGCCCGCGAGCCGTGCGCTCCTCGCGGCGAGTCTTCGAGCGCACCAGCAGCCGCGGGTTGTCGGTCCGGACGGTCGCCGCGCCCACCAGGATCGCGTCGCAGGAGGCACGCACTGCGTCCACTCGGTCGAAGTCGGCGTCGTTTGACAGCTCCAGGCGCCGCGGCCTGGCGCTGCCGAGATAGCCGTCGATCGACATGCCACAGCTCAACAGGGTGTAAGGGCGATCAGGCATGTGCGGCTCGCTCGCGGAGCGAAGGTTCGATCCGCCGCGGAGGTCGGTTACGACGGAACCATGCCACCATGAGGACGATGGCGCCGGGCAGGCTGGCCACGAACACCATCACGCCGTAGACGACGGCCGTGGCAACCCCTTGCTGGACACCGAGCCCGGCGGCGCCGAACGCCCACGCCGTCACGCCCTCGCGTGGTCCCCAGCCACCGATGCTGGGCAGCACCATCGCCGCCATCACGAGCAACGCTATCGGCAGCATCTGGGATGGCGACGCGATCGTGCCGGCGGTCCGCGCGGCGATCAGGAACGTGACCGCGTGGCCGCCCACCACCAGCGCCGATGTGAGCGTGATGCTCGGCCACGCCCCGCGCGCGAGCAGACCCTCGCGGATGTCGCCGGCCGCTGCGGTCCGGATCCGGGCCCAGGCAGACCGAGCGCCACCGGGCGCCGCCCGAGCCAAGAGCACCAGGCCGAGCACCGCCGCGAGGACCGCGATCGCCACCAGCGGCATGAATGAGCGCACCGGGGACGGCAGCGCCAGGAGTACGACCACGGTCAGGAGGACCTGCACTACCTGCCCGGCGAACCGTTCCCACCCCACCGACCGCACGGCGCGGCCGACGTCGTTCACCTCGCGACCGTGGCTGATCCCGCGATGGACGTCTCCCACGATCCCGCCGGGGAGCGTTACGTTGAGGAACTGCGACCGGTAGTACGCCGCCACCGCGGAGGGCAGCGACAACTCGACCCCGAGACCACCGGCCACGGTCTTCCATCGCCAGGCGCAGCACAGCGTGGTCAGCGCCGCGATGCCTGCCGCCGCCGCCAGCGCCCGACCGTCCACCGTACGGAGGCCATCGAGGAACGGGCCCGTTCCCACGCGCCACACCAGCACCGTGAGCGTCACCGCGGGGCCCACGATGCGGACCCACGCCCATACCTTCCGGCTCATCCGGACGCCTCTTGTGGTCGCTGCGGGCGCGGGCGTCGGGCGGCCCAGTACCAGCTGAGACGCCGGCGGAAGCCGTGCTCGAACACCGAGGCGAACACGCGCGCGAACACGATCGTCAGCGGCAGCGCCAAGGCGAGTGTGACGAGGAAGGCCGGAACACCCTGGGCGACCCGGCCGGCCACGATCTTCTCGTAGACGATGATCACGATCGGGCCGTGAGTCAGGTACAGGCTGTAGGACGACAAGCCGAGGCTGCGGATCGGCCGCGAGTCGAGCAGGCGCAGGAGGGGGGCGGCCTGGCCGGTGGCCAGGCCGGCCAGCAGGCACGCGATGGCCGGGCCGAGAGCGAGGTCGACCCAGAACAGGTGGTCGAGCGTCCACACCGAGCCCTGCACCAAGATCATCGCCAGCACCGGCACTGCGGCAGCGAGCGCGAGCCACGCCCACGGCCACGATCTGCGCGCCGCACCGGCCCCGACGATGCCGGCGGTCAGAACGCCGAGGGCGAACAGCGCGGCGAGGTCCGGCGGAGACTGGATCACGAACGTATCCAGGCCGGAGACGTGCGGACCGACGACCCCTACCGTCACGACCACCAGCGTGACCGTCGCGACCATGGCGACGGCGCTCCAGCGGCGCACCATCAGCAGCAACAGGGGGAAGGCGATGTACAGCTGGGCCTCGACCGCCATCGACCAGAACGCCGCGTTGGGGCTGTGCGCGGCGACGACGTTCTGGACGAGCAGGCCGTTGACGAGAACTGACTTCGCATCGGGCACCCCGTGCCCCGGCTGAGCCACCAGCAGCCAGGCCACGGCGAGACTGAAGGCGAGCGCGGCCCAGTACGCCGGCAGGATGCGCCAGGCCCGCCGCTGCGCGAAGCGCGAAACCCCATCCAGCCGCCAGCCGTGGCGAGCCGGCGCCAGCGCGAGCGAGAAGCCGGACAGCACGATGAACACGACGACCGCGAAGCGCCCGTAGATGAACCAGCCGGCCCAGAACGGCGCATGGTCCACCGGGTAGCCGGGAAACGCGCGCAGGAAGACGTGGTTGATGACCACGAACAGCGCGGCCAGGCCCCGGATACCGTCCAGGCCGGCCAGCCTCTGTCGGGTAGGACTGATTCCGTTCACGGCGAGCTACCGGTTTGCCGGCTGCGGGTTCGCCGGCTGCGGTCCGTAGGCGGTGAGGAATCGGTCGCGGAAGGCGCTCATCCGCCAGACCGGCGCGTGCGGGCTGGGCCGCAGGCCCGACTGCCATCCCCACCCTCCGATCCGCTTGAGCACCGCCGGGTCGCGGGCGATGATCGAGATCGGCACGTTCCGGCCCGCCCCCTGACCGCTGACGATCGGCAACGGCTGCTCGTCACCCACCACGACGAGCACAAGGTTCTTCTTGCCGTAGTGGTGTACGAAGGAGATCAGGGTGTTCAGGGAGTACTTCAAGGAGCGGGCGTAGGCGGCCTTCACTTGGTCGGGGTGCCACCAGAACGAGCCCGGCTCGCGGTACACCGGTACGCGGTTGAAGATGGAGCCATTGCCGACTTGGCTCCACGGGATCTGGCGGGGGATGCGGTTCCAGGGCATGTGACTCGAGACCGTGTCCACCTCCGCGAACAGCGGGCGACGGTGGGCCTTGGCGAGCTCGAGCCGCTGCAGGGCCGAGAACATGTACTGATCGGGCATCGGCGCGTAGGTGAAGCCCGGTCCGCGGTAGCCCATGTCCCGGCGGTCGTAGAGCTTGTCGTAGTGGTAGAACGACGACCCTTCCGGCCAGTCTCGATCGTCCGCCGGCGCGAAGTTGATGCTCCGCCACCCCGCGCGGTTGAACGCGTCGGTGAGCGTGAAGCGCCTGGTGCCGACGAGCTGGTTGTAGCGCCGTTGGCTGTTGGCCCAGACGCCCGACTGCAGCGTGGAGTGCCCGAGCCAGCTGATGCCGCCGAAACCCGGCGCGTTGACGAAAGCGCTCCGCGCGGAGAAGCCGGCGGTCCGCAGTTGCCCAGTCCCCTTGTCGAGTAGCGCATCGATGCCCGGGGAGAACGAGGAGCCTTGGACGGAAACCTGGCCGAAGGACTCGACGAACACGAGCAGGACGTCCTTGCCACGCAGACCGGTCAGCAGCCGGTTGGCAGGGGTGTTGCGGAAGCGGTCGTGGCTGATCTGCCTCGCGAACAGGGCGGAGTCGCGGATGTCGGCCTGCACCGTGCGCACTTCGTGGACGACGAAGGCGGCGGCGCTCGTGGAGGCGATAGGCGCGTGGGAGAGAAGCTCAGCGCCCGAGGCGGCACAGAGCAGCCAGACTGCGCCGAGCGCGGTGGCGGCGCGTAGCGACAACCGGCGGTTGGCCGCAGCGACCCGAGTCAGCCGAACTGCGGCCAGGGTCGTGAGAACGAGGATGGCGACGGCGAGCGCCACCCCACCGACGATCAACAGGTTCGCATCCGTCCGTCCGATGGCCGCGCGCAGCGTCTCTATGCCGGTCCCCACGTTGCCCAGGTCACCGATGGGGTCGAAGGGCCGGGAGAAGGCCGTGAAGAACCCGATGTCGAGGACCTTCAAGATCACCACCAGACCGAGAACCGGCCCGAGCACCCAGCCGAGGACGCGTCGAGCGATGGGAGGCAGGACCGCGGCCAGTGCGACGAGGGCCAGGCCCTCGAGCGGAATCCGGAGGAACCCGGTCAGGGCGAGGTCCTGCGGCTGGTCCGGAGCGACCAGGGCCGCCCACACGATCAGTACGGAAAGGACCGTGAGCGCTGCGCCAACGGTTCGGCGAACCCGTCGCCGGCCGGGGTCGTCCGCCGCCGCTAGGAGCTGGGTGCCGTGCCGCCGGTTCCACAGCCACCACAGGTCGTGGCCGAACGACTCGGCGAGCAGGGCGAGCGACGCGACCAGGACGGCTTGGTTGACGGTCCGCGGCAGAACGCCGGCGGCCACGACGGCCAGCACGATCCCCTGCGTCGCAGCCACGAACTTGCGCCAGTAGCGGGGCGGCAGCTGCGCGCGCATCCACGGCAGCGGCCATCCAGCCGCGAGGAACACGTACCGTGCGGCGCCGATCGCGAGCACCCACGCGCCGATGGAGCGCCCGACGTACACGCTGAGGATCAGGATCAGGAACGCGTCGACCTCGGCGTCGAAGTGCGCGCCCAGCGTGCCTGTCGTCCGGGTGCGACGCGCGACCCATCCGTCGACCGCGTCCAGCGCCAGCGCGAGCGCCGTGAGCGCCACCAGCAGGGTCACCGGTTCGGGCCGAGCGAACGAGTCGGCGATCAGCGCGGCGACGGCCCCGGCGAGGGTGGCTCGAGCAAGCGTCACCCAGTTGGCCGGGCCCAGCCGGTCGGCGGGCAGGCGGGAGAGGCCGTACGCCAGCGCGGCGTACGTGGCCACTCCGCAGGCGACTCCGACGATCCAGCCCGCGGGGCGGAGGCCGAAGTGGCGGGTCCCGGCGAGCGCGGCGAGCAGCAGCAACTCGGCGATCAGGGCGGCCAGCGGTCCGGCCTGGACCGCTCGCACCACACGTCCCGGCAAGGAGACCGGGTGGGGCGCAATCGGCGCGGCGACGGGCGCGGCCACGCCGCTGGACGCGTCGGCCGCAACCACCTGCCAGGTGCCCCCGAAACTCTGGATCCCGTCTCCCCTGGCCTGGCCGTCTAGGGCCTCGCCAGTGAACGGGGAGGGCGTCATGTCGTGGCGTCCAACGCCGCGACCCTGTCAGTTGCTCCGTGCCTGGCCTCCATGCCAACCAAGACGCTGGCGCGATTGCAAGCCTTCCCCGGCCGCGGGACTGACATCCTCCACACCCAACCGTGAAGCAGGACGAGCGCGCTCCATTCGTCCACGCTCTTCAGCGAGCCCGCATGTCGGCGTACGCCCCGGGCGAGTTCGTCGAGCAGGAAGGCTTAATGGGCGCCGGGGAGATTCGAGACCTGGCGCGTCAGGCCGGCATCGCACCCGGGGTCTCGGTCCTCGACCTGTGCTGCGGCATCGCCGGGCCGGGACGGCTCATCACCCGGGAGTTGGGCTGCACCTATCTAGGGGTGGACTTCAGCTCAAGCGCCTTGGACATCGCAAGCGAGAGGGCGGGCGAGCTTCCCTGCCGCTTCGAGCTCGCGCGGATTCCTCCGCTCCCTCCGGGCGGGTTCGACGTGGTGCTCCTGCTCGAGACGATGCTGGCCTTTCCCGACAAGGAGACGCTGCTTCAGGACATATCCCGCGCGCTCCCGACCGGCGGGCGGTTTGCCTTCACCTTGGAGGAAGGGGCGCCGCTCACGGAAACGGAGCGAGCGCGGA
>Ga0209577_10007563_pt1 | contig 9991 bp, 10 predicted proteins | sample GraSoiAngelo_109_FD_185874 | JGI IMG/M metagenome (GOLD analysis project Ga0209577, IMG submission 185874) | Grasslands soil microbial communities from the Angelo Coastal Reserve, California, USA - 14_0903_12_20cm (SPAdes) (version 2) | ecosystem: Environmental > Terrestrial > Soil > Grasslands ...
CGTCCCCCGCGATCTCGGTGTTGTTCCAGAACCAGTCGGCGAGCCGGTTGATCCGCGCCTCCACCTCGCTGAACGAGGTCCCGGTGACGACCGCGGAGGCGAAGAAGTCCCCGGAGTGGACCGGCTCCACCAGCCGCATCCCGGTCCTGGCGGTGAGCCGAAAGTTCACCCGGGGGTCCTCCGGCGACGAGGGCAGGCGGCGCACCAGCCCCGGCTGGGGCGAGAAGGTGATCCAGCCGGCAACGCCCCTCGATCGGGCGCACTCGACGTCGTCGAAGCTCTCAACGCCGGGATCCAGTCCGGCGTCGTAGCGCACCCAGGCCCGGTTCAGGCTCTGGACGCCGAAGATCGGGTTGTACATGTCGTCGATCCGCGCCCCGCCGGTCCGGCTCCCGATCTCTCCCACCACCAGCCGGTCGTCGGGCGTGTGGTAGAACTCGGCGTGGAAGGGAAAGGTCCGGGGCGAAGGCAGCGCCCCGAGCACGGCCCGAGTGATCTCCTGGAGGCGCGCCCGCAGCGGATGGTCGGCCTCGATCATCCCCGCCGCCAGGTGCCTCCCGCCCGCGTGGTAGTCGGTAGGAGCACCGATGTAAGCCGAGGGCCAGCAGAAGACGAGCTTCCCATCGAGCACCAGCCCATCCACGATGTACTGGCGACCTTCGATGAAGCCCTCCACCATCAGGTCGGGCGGGGTCTCGATGCGCGGGGCGAGCCCGGGCTCGGCGAAGGCGTCGAGCTGTTCGCGGTTGTCGATGAAGACCACGCCGATGGCGCCGCCGGCGGAGGTCGGCTTGACCACCAGCGGGTAGCCGTACTGGTTGGCATGGTCGTAGACGTCGAGGATGGTCTCGACCCTGCGATAGCTGGCGGTCGGGAGCCCGGCCGCGCGCAGGTGCTCCTTCATCATCAGCTTGTTCTTGTAGGCCAGGGCGCTGGCCTGGTCCTGGCCCGGGATCCGGAGCCGGTCCCGAAGCCCGCCGGCCCAGCCGATGTCCCACTCGGCCTGGGCCACGAGCGCCTTAAGGGGCTTCTGCCGGGCCAGGTCGGCGATGTCCAGGAGGGCTCTAGCGTTGCGCTCAAGGTTGTCGTAGGTGTGCACCGACGCGTAGCGGGCCAGGGCGCGGTCCCGCTCGGGCTCCGGAAGGTCGAGCTTGGCGGCAGCGGTGAAGAGATGGAGCTCGTCAGTCGAATCCGCCAGCCACTCGTGGTAGGGCCAGTAGGTCATCGACCAGCGGGTCAGGATCGCGATCGCCATGGCTTGGGTCTAGGTCCAGCTTACGACAGTCCGGTCGTCGATGAAACCCATGTTCCAGGCGACCGTGGTCCGCTTGCTGCCGTCCCCGGCCTCGACGGCGTGGACGTGCCCTCCGTTGAATACGTAGACGTCGCCCGGGCGGACGTCGAGCCAGATCGACTCGATTCCTTCCAGGACCTCGGGCGGGTAGGGACTGCCGGAGTAGTAGAGGCCCAGCCGGTTCTTGCTCTCGCCGTCGGGGATGACGTTCCAGTAGGCGAGCCGGCCCTTGCCCCCGTTCTCCAGGCACATGTTGACGGCGCAGATCTTGTAGTTCACCGAGCGCTGGATCTCGAAGTCGGCCTGGGCGGGATGGCGGCACTGCGATTCGTCCTCGTGCGGCTGCAGCGCGTACTCCCCCTGGAAGGTCCAGCTCCGGACCAGCGCCGGGCAGCCTTCGAGGCCGTCCTTGGCGGAGAGCCGGAAGGTGACGCCCTCCTGCTTCAGCCGGGCGGTCAGCTGCTCCCGGAACCAGTGAGAAGGCTGGTTGCGGATGTCCAGGAGGGAGGCCAGGTAGCCGGCCACCTCGGTGCTCTCCTCCAGGTACTGGAGGGTGGGCTTGTGGTAGTGGTAGGCGCCGACGTAGTAGCCCTGCGACTCGCAGACCTCGCCTCCGCGCCGCTTGCGGGCCGGGCTCTCCCAGAAACGCCGGACCAGCTCCCCGGCCGCCGCGGGGTCGATCACGTTGCGGAACATGACCCCGGCGACATTTCCCCGCAGGACGTCGACCACCAGCCCCGGGTCGAACCGGTCAAGCTCGAGGAAGCGGAAGTACTCGGGGCTGCCCTGCCAGCCGGTCAGGCGGTCGAGCGGTCGGGCCCTGGCCTGCGGTGTCGTGATCATGAGAGGACCTCCTCGGGCTGACGATCTTTGCGCTCGCTGGTCGCCGTGGAGCCGCCGCAGCAGGAGCTCTGGGCGGCGGCGACGCGCCGGCCGGCGCCGGCCGCCAGCCAGACCGCGAGCCGCGTCATGGCCTCGTCGATGAGATGGATGGGGGAGCTCATGGAGAAGCGGATGTAGCCCTCTCCGTCGGAGCCGAACTCGGTGCCGGGGGTGGTCGCCACGTGAGCCTGCTGCAGCAGGTCGGCCGCGAAGGCGTGCGACGGCCGTTCCCGGTCCGGCTGGCGGGCGAACAGGTAGAAGCCGCCCCGGGGAACGTAGGTCACCTCGAAGCCCAGTCGGGGCAGGCCCGCCAGCGCGTGGTCGCGGCGTGCGCGCAGCTCGGTGCGGATCTGCTGCTTGATCAGGTCGGCCTGCTCCAGGGCGGTGATCGCCGCCCACTGGACGAAGGTGTTGGTGCCCACGAAGACGTACTGGTGCTGGCGGATCAGCCGGTCGACGAGGCGCTCGGGCACGATCAGGTAGCCGAGGCGCCAGCCGGTCATGGCGAAGCCCTTGGAGAAGCTGCCCACCACGACCGCGTCGTCGCTGAACTCGAGGATGGTGTGCGGCCGCTCACCGTCGAAGTCCAGACCGTGGTAGACCTCGTCGGAGACGATCAGCGGGCCGAGCTCAGAGAAGGCCCGGAGGGCGCCGGCCCCGACGCTGACGCCCACCGGGTTGGAGGGGAAGTTGATCAGGACCGCGGCGGTCCTGGGCGTGAGGTGGGGGCGGACCACGTCGGCGGTGTAGGCGAAGCCGTGCTCGCGCGTGCCCGCCCAGACCACGCGGCCCCGGGCCGCCTCGACGAAGCTCGGGTAGGCGGGGTAGCCGGGATTGGGCAGGACCACCTCGTCGCCCGGCTCGAGCAGGGCCAGGAACAGCTCCAGCATGGCCGGCGAAGACCCAGAGTTGACGATCACCCGCGAAGGGGCGACCGAGACGCCGTAGGCGCGCTCGTAGTAGTCGCAGACCGCACGCCGGAATTCCGGAACCCCGTTGCTGTCGGAGTAGCGGGTCCGGTTGTCACGGATCGCCCGGATAGCGGCCTCCTTGACCACCTCCGGGGTGTCCAGGTCGAGCTCTCCCTTCTCCAGGTGGATGACCGGCTTGCCCGTCCGCTCCAGACGGAAGGCCTCGTCGACGATGCCCATGCAGGTCGGACGGCTGGCCTCGCTCATGGCTTCGCCACCAGGCAGAAGGCCTGGCACATGTCGACCGGGGCCATCTGCTCCACCGACATGCCCGCTTCCGCCACCATTGCCTCCCACTCCGGCCGCGGCGCCAGGCGTTGGTTCGTGTACTCGTGCAGCAGTTCGTACTCGGGGACGAAGAGCAGGTTCTCGCGGTACTTGGGATCGGGGTTCCCCGAGACCTCGACCATCACCAGACGGCCGTTCTTACCGACCAGGGCCCCGATCTCGCGCATCAGCCTGACGGTCCCGCCGCGCCCCCGCTGGCGCAGGGTCTCGTGGAGTAGGAACATGACGGTCACCATGTCCACGCCGCCGACCACGTCGCGGGGCAGGTTGGCCACGTCGATGGCGTCGGCCTGGAGAATCGTCACCCGGTCCTCGAGGCCCCGGTCTTTGACCGTCTCCCGGGCGACGGCGCAGGAGTTGGGGTCGCGGTCGACGCCCACGCCCTGCAGCCCATCCTGGAGCGCGCAGATGCGAGTCAGCATCCGGGCGCTGCCGCAGCCGAGGTCCATCATCTTGCTCGCCCCAGCTCCCCGGACCACCTCGGCCACCGTCCCCATCAGCCGGTCCTCGAGCGCCGTCAGCCCCCGCACCATCTCCTCGTGCGAGCGCAGCACGTCCTTGCCGTAGACGAGCCGCCCTCTGACCACGTCCTCGAGATGGCTGAAGACCGGCTCGTACGCCCCCACCATCGTCGACAGGTAGCCGCAGTAGGGAACCGCGTTGGCGCCGCGCTCCGTCAGGCGGTAGACGCCCGGTTCGGGCCGCTCCAGGAAACCGCGGACCACCAGGTAGTCGAAGATCGGGCGGAGGAGGTTCGGATCGGAGGACTGCTCCGCCGCGATCTCGTCCACCTCGAGGTCGCCCTTGACCGCCCGCTCGATCAGGCCCATCCGCCAGAGGGCCAGCAGCGCTTTGGTGGTGTAGAACCCCTTCGCCAGCTGGAACAGGTCGTCCTGTCCCGTCTTCACCAGTTCCGCTTCCGCGACCGCCATGTCCCGCCTCCTTGCCGGCTCACGGCCGGTCCTGTTTCAGATCCGCTGCGACGGCACGCGCCGCCCTTTCCCATCCTCTCCACGCTCCCGCGGTCGCCGAACCGCCGGCATCAGTTGGCTATTTGTATGAGGCCAAACTGGCCCTGAGTCGGCTCCGCTCAACAGAACCAGGGTTCGCTCAAGCGGGGCGTCGCCTGCCGCTCGCCCAGGGCGCCCGCCGCCAGCCTGACCTCGCGTCCGCTGGCCGCGGCCAGGGCCAGGCTCTTGATCCGGTAGAAGGTGAGCCTGGAGTCCTCCTGCCTGGCCTCGCCCTCGCGCACCAGCTCGTTGACGTCGGCGTAGAGCTGCTCCATGCGCGGGTCCGGGTGACTCCACTCCCAGGTGAAGAGGTCCTCGTTGAAGGTCGTCAGGTAGCGGTCGGTGTAATCCTTGCCCAGAAGGCAGGAGCCCGGCGGGATCAGGAGGCGGATCGCGTACTGGACGGGCGCGATGTTGTCGATCCAGCCCAGCTCTTCGACCATCTCCATCACATGCAGGTAGTCGTCGATGCCGGTCCAGGGGGTGAAGGCGACGAAGGTCGGCCGCATCACGATGCCCGCCTGGTCCGCGATCCGCTTGGCGGCCCGCACGTCGAGCTGGGTGTGTCCCTTCTCCAGCTTCTCCAGGATGTGGTCGCTGAGGGCTTCGACCGCCGAGATGGAGAAGGCACATCCCAGGGAGCCCAGCTCCAGGATCGCGTCCTGGTGCTCGACCACGTGCTCGATCTTGGTGGTGAAGTTGAAGGTGAGGTCCGGGAACTGCTCGTGCATCCGGCGCACCACCCGCAGGGAGTGCTTGACGCCGTTGAGGAAATCCGGATCGCCGAAGTCGATGTGCCGGGCGCCCATTGAGACCAGCTGGGCGATGTCCTGGAGGACGACGTCCTCCTGCACGATACGGACCCGCCCTTCGTAGACCGCAGGGATGGGACAGTGCAGGCACTTGTGGGCGCAGCCGCGGCTGGCCTCGACGTAGCCGCTCACCTTGCGGACCTCGCCCCACTCGAGGTAGCTGTAGCGATCCAGAGGGGGAAGGAGGTGGCGGGCGGGGAGCACGAACTGCTGCCGGCCGAGGAAGGGCAGGGCTTCGCCCTCCTTGACCAGCTGCACACCCTCGATCGATCCCTCGGCGTTCGCGGGCTCGCCCCGCGCCAGGCGCCGGACCAGGTTCACCATCGGTCCCTCGAACTCGCCGCCGACGACGCTGTCCGCGCCCTTCTCGAAGAGGTATTGGGCGTTGAGCGAGGCGTAGAGGCCGAAGTAGGTGACGTGGGCCCTGGGATTGACGGTCTTGATCTGGTCGCCCAGCTTCACGCCCAGCCGGATGGCCGTGAACATGGGGATCGAGATTCCCACCACGTCCGCCCACTCGACCACGGCGCGCTCCAGGCTCTGGACTGCCAGGTCACGACACTGCACGTCGAAGCCAGAGGCGAGCAGCTGCGCCGCCGGCTGCGCCAGCGCCAGCGGCTGATGACCGAGTTCATAGGTCGAACAGAGAAGTACCTTCATTTGGATGAGGCCGCGAACGATCGCGCTGCTCATCCACTTTCCGTCTCAGCAGCCTCCCAGGGCAAGGCCGGAACCGGCCTATGTTCACAAGGAGACAGGCCGAATCCGGCCTATCAACCTCGATCGGACGGACATATCATGCGCTCGCCGCTGCTGGGAGGCAGGCTGGCACCAACCTCATTCCACAAGGGGCGTGCAAATCAAAATGGAAAGTCAGGCAGCGTACGCCGATCTGGCGGCGGATCTGAAAGCCCTCCTGGAGCTGGATCAGGAACCGGTCGGAATCGCTTTCGTCAAGGAGCGCCCGCAGGGCACGGACATCTTCGAGGGCCAGGTGCCGTCCTCATGCAGCTTCTGGCGGGAGGCCGAGCGCGGCGTCTTCTACGCGCCGGCTGAGAAGCATTTCAACTGTGCGGTCGGGGCCATGACCATGGGCTTCAACATCGAGCCCTTCAAGCAGACGCTCATGACCACGGTGCAGATGATGTGCGACTGCGGCTACATCGGCGGCGGCGAGCCGGAGAAGATCCCCACCGTCAAGGCCGGGCACTCGGGCATCGTCTACGGCCCGCTGAAGGACTTCCCGATCCAGGCCGACCTCGCACTGCTCTGGGTCAAGCCGCGCCAGGGCATGCTCCTCAACGAGGCTTCGGGCGGAGCCGACTGGTCCAGGGGATCGCCCCTGCCGGTGCTGGGACGCCCCGCCTGCACCGCGCTGCCGCTGGCGCTGGCGCAGGCTCAGGCCATGCTCTCGCTGGGCTGCCTGGGGATGCGCACCTTCACCGAGATCGGCAGCGATCGGATGCTGGCGGTGCTCCCCGGAGCGCAGCTGCAGGAGATCGTGGCCCGCCTGCGGGCGACGGTGGAGGCGAACCGGACCATGGCCGAGGTCTACAACGCCTCGAAGGCGGCGTTCGCGGGGACCCCGGCCTAGAGGCGTAACCCCGGGACCAGCGCCCCCAGTAAAAGGCCGGCGATGTAGGCCCGCCGCATCATATAGATAGAGGAAGAGGGCGCCCAGGGCGGCGAAGAGCAGGGCCAGCGGAGGCTTAAGATTCCCGCCCGTGGCCGAGCGCGTGCTTACGCCCCGTGAGCTGAACCGCGCGGTGCTGGCCCGCCAGCTGCTCCTGGAGCGCGCCGCGATGCCGCTGACCCGGGCCCTGGAGCGCGTCGCCGGGCTCCAGACCCAGTACGCGCCCTCGGGCTACGTGGGACTGTTCGCGCGCCTGCGCGGCTTCGAGCGCGGGGCCCTGACCCGGGCCCTGGAACGGCGCCAGGCGGTGCAGGCGACGCTGATGCGCAGCACCATCCACCTGGTCTCGGCTGCGGACTACTGGCCGTTCGCCGCCGCCACCGCCGGAGGGCGGCGGGAGTGGTTCCTCCGCGTCGCGCGTCATCAGGTCGCCGGCCCGCACATGGAGGAGGCCGCCGCCGTCCTGCGCCGGCGACTCCTCGGTGGCCCGGCCCGCGCCAGCGAGCTGCGCCGGCTGCTCGAGGCGGCCGGCATCCCCGCCATCGCCTGGGCCGGGCTGGGGCACTGGCTGCCGATGGTCCGCGTCCCGCCCTCGGGCACCTGGGAGCAGCGCCGCGCCGACCTCTACGGCCTCGCCGAGGACTGGCTCGGCGCCGCCGGCGCCGCTGAGGAGGAAGGCCTGGCCCGCCTGCTGACCCGCTACCTCGGCGCCTTCGGCCCGGCCACCTTGAGGGAGGCGGCCGGCTGGGCGGGCGTTCCGCTGTCGCGGCTCCAGCCGGTGGCGGAGCGGATGGAGCTGCGCTCGCTGCGAGACCACGAGGGAGGGCGGCTGCTCGACCTGCCCCGGGCTCCGCTCCCACAAGCGCGGACTCCGGCGCCGGTGCGCTTCCTCCCCACCTGGGACGCGACGCTGCTGGCGCACGCGCGCCGGTCGCAGGTACTGCCTGAGGCCTACCGCCCGCTGGTCTTCAACACCAGGACCCCGCACTCCGTCCCCACCTTCCTGGTCGACGGCGCGGTCGCCGGGACCTGGCGCGAGGAGGGCGGCCGGGTGCTGCTCACGCCCTTCGACACCATCCCCCGCAGCGTGCGGCGAGAGCTTGACGACGAGGCCAGGGCGCTGGCCGCCTTCCACGACGGCGGTCGGTCGTGATCCCTGCTCAGGTCACGACGTCGGGACCTGGGCCGGCATGGGAATCTGCAGCGGGGTGCCGGTCTCGAGCAGCGTCTTGAGTCCGGACACGACCGGATTCCAGCCTCGGGCGACCGACTTGTAGGTCTGCGTCTCGCCCTCGAAGCCGTCGTGGGTGATGGTCAGCAGAGTCACCTGTCCCATCGGCTCGATCTCCCAGGTCACCCGGCTCGGAGCGTCCGACACCCCGGTGGTGGCGAAGGTGTGCACCAGCTTGCGGCCGGGCTCGACCTCCAGCACCTTGCCCTCGATGGTGGTCGACTTGCCGTCCGGCATCACGTGCTTGAGCGAGGATCCTGGCTTCCAGTCGGAGGTCACGGCCAGGCCGTAGAAATAGCGTCGTGTCTCGACCGGATCGGTGATCGCCTTCCAGAGTCGGTCCGCCGTGGTGCGAATGTATGCCTGGTACTCGAGCTCAGGCTTTGCCATCTGTCTTCCTCCTCAGTATTCGCTCCAGCTTGTCGAACCCCCCACGCCATCCCTGGTCGTGCCGGGCAACGTCGTCCGCCATCTTGAAGGGTTCCTGGGTCAGCACCACCTCGGTGTCGCCCTCGGCCTCGTGGAACTCGATGGTGACCAGGGTCTCCACCGCCGGCATCGCTTCCCAGACCCAGGTGTAGGCCAGGCGCGACGGGCGCTCGATCTCCTTGAAGACTCCGCGCAGGTAGATCACGTCACCCTGCGGCGGCTGCATCCCGAAGCGATAGCCTCCGCCGACACGCAGCTCCAGCTCGGCCTGGGGCAGGCTGAATCCCGCGGGTCCCCACCACTGCCGGAGCAGCTCGGGCCTGGTGAAGGCCTCGAAGACCCGATCCCGTGAGGCGGGGAAGGTCCGCGTGATGCGGAGCACGGCGGTCGAGGTCGGGTTGGGAGTCGTCACGGTCGATCCTCCTTTGACCGACGGCCTGGCCTGGGCCTGGGCCCGGTCTGGGCCAGGAACCGGTCGAGGGCGTCGAACTGGCCGCTCCAGAAGCTGGCATAGCTCGCCATCCAGCGGGCGGCGTCGCGCATCGGATCGGCCAGCAGGTGCAGCCGGTGCACGCGGCCGTCCACCTGCCGGGCGACGAGGCCGGCGTCCTCCAGCACGTGGAGGTGCCGGGTCATGGCGGGCAGGGAGGTGCGAAAGGGCGCCGCCAGCTCTCCCACCGTGGCCTCGCCCCTGGCCAGCCTGACCAGCACCGCGCGGCGCGTCGGATGGGCCAGCGCCCCGAAGACCCGGTCGAGGCGAGGGGACTTAACCGATACGTTAACCATTAACGAATATGTTAATGGTCTGCGGGCTCCGCGTCAAGGCCGCTCGGCGGGCGGAAGCTCAGATCGAACCACTACCCGCCGGCCGCCGCCCCGATCAGACGCTCCACGATCAGGCAGTCGCGCCAGCGGCCGTCCAGCCTGGCGTGCCGGCGGTAGACCCCGACCTCGCGAAAGCCCATGCTGCGGCAGAGGGCGCGGCTGGCCTCGTTCTCGGGAAAGACCCGCGCCACCAGCTTGTGGAAACCGGCCGCCTCGCAGCGCCCGATCAGCTCCGCGACGGCAGCGCGCCCCGCTCCCCTCCCCCGCTCTCCTCGCTCCACGTAGACCGAGTACTCGGCTATCCCCTGATACCAGGGACGCTCCCGGTAGGGGCTGGCCCAGGCCCAGGCGACCACGCGGCCGCCGTCCTCGACCACGACGGCGGGATACCTGTTCGCTCGCTGCCGCAGGACGGCGGCGACCTCCGCCACCGGACGGGGCTCGGTCTGGAACGTCGCCAGGCGGTCCTCGATCCCCTGGTTGTAGATGCGGGTGATCTCGCCCGCGTCTTCAGGCGCGGCGCCGCGGACCTGCAGCACTCTGGCGGAGGCTCAGGCGCGGCGGACGGCCGGCGCGCCCAGGCTTACGAGCGCCAGCGCGAGGGCGGCAACTCCGA
>Ga0209577_10007564_pt1 | contig 9991 bp, 4 predicted proteins | sample GraSoiAngelo_109_FD_185874 | JGI IMG/M metagenome (GOLD analysis project Ga0209577, IMG submission 185874) | Grasslands soil microbial communities from the Angelo Coastal Reserve, California, USA - 14_0903_12_20cm (SPAdes) (version 2) | ecosystem: Environmental > Terrestrial > Soil > Grasslands ...
GGATGGCAGAATGATTTCGGCGATATCTATGTTACCAATCCGCCAATCGGCAAAAAGCAGAACGATATTCTGCTGACAACCGGGCTGAATGTCTCCTTTTCGCACTAATCCACCCGCATTGAAGTACGAGGTGCTTCAATGGTGATCTCCACCCGAAGACCCGACTTGCACTCTATTTCGCGCGCGATCAAGAAGCCCCAATTTCCGTCTGCTCGCCCTCAATCAGGCAGATCAAACCGCTCTCGATGACGCCACACTATACGCATGACACCAGCAGCAGCACGTCAAATGGGACCGCCATCGTCTTGCCTTTATAGACTGACAGAAGATCCGAGACTTTTCACAATGCGCCTTGGCTTCAGTCTGGATCCGATCATCTTAAGACTGATCGTCTCGCTTCTAGTGAATCAAGGTCACGCCATTCGACATGCGGTTAATAATCAGCGGCTGGCCGACCATCTCCACATAGATGTTCCAGGTCCCCGACGGCACGACGGAAGAGAGATCCAGGGAATTCGCGGTCACTGACACGTTGGAAGCCGCCAAATAAAGATTGCCGCTCGCGTCCGCGTAGTAAACCGTGAAGTGATGGACGGTCGCAGTGGAAGCATAGGTCGAATCCGAGGGTACGAGCGACCATGTCAGAAGGCTGCCGGTGATCGAAGAGTGCAGGGTGTAGCAGTTATCGATGCCGTCTTCAACGGCGGTTCCTTCTTCGTAGTCGTTCCAGGTTACGACCTGCACATAGGGAATTTGCGGATTGGAGCCGCCGAAATATTTTGAGATTTCATTTGCCGTCTTCAGCAGGACCTGACCGCACTGCTGCGCGATTACCCGGTTCGAGCCCCAGGATGCGTTGTTATCATCGAAGCCTTTCCAGAGCGCGCCGATGGTGAGCTGGGAGGGATGGCTCAGACCAGCGCTATAAAGCGTGTCCAAGTAGGTAGGAGATGCGCTGGTCACCGATCCCCACCAGAATTGCTGGGTTGAGCTAAACACCGGAGGCTGTACCCAGCCGAAGCGTCCATTGTCATAAGAGGCCGTGGTGAACGAGCCGAACTGGAAGATGTACTTGAACGGTACTGTGTAGGTGTCTGTATGTGCTTTCACCGCGGACCAAATCGTGTCCCAGTCAGTCGAAGTGAGGATTGGCCAGTCCAATTTGGTGACAAAAGACACAACTACCGGCTGGCTGGCATCGGTCCAGTACACCGGGCTATTTGCATAATGAGTGTTGATGTAATCCATGTCCTTGATCAACGCTCCTTGCAGGCAGCTGATTGTGCTGCTTTCGGTTTGTCCCGAAGTGGAGCAGGTGGACTTCAGAGCCCCCTTATCTTCCATGATGCCGTATTTCAGGGGATATCCGGAGCGGCCATTCAGGTCTGCAAAAACTGTGTTGGCGGTAGTGAGGTTAAAGTTCTGGTTGGGATCAAGCGATCCGTACCAGTCAATCAGGTTGATGTCACAACCTTCGGCGATCATGAATGAATCTTGCGCGCTGACGGTTGCAGATGAGTTCTCGTTATAGCCCACGCTCTTATGACTGCTGAGCCCAAACCATGGCTGATATTCGCAGATCACGCGTCCCGTCCAGCCCGGGTACATCAATTGCTTCAGGCTGATGTTTGAAACGTGACCGGCCGGGGAGTCCGGCACCAGAGTTTCCGCCGAGGCGTCATTGGGATTGGTATTAAAGCCGTTGAAGAAGGCTGAGCAGTAGGAGAGATTCCCTCCGGGATCGCTCGAGGAGGAGCAAAGACTCGTGTTGTTGGATGTCTGCTTGATTACCGTTCCCACAGGAGCCGAACCTCCGCTTCCGCCGGTGAGATTTGGCCCAGACGGGGTAGCGGCGAAAGATGCATGCGTGAACAGCGAACTGTGCGTGACTAGGGTGGACAACGGATAGTTCGAAAGCGTCCCTGCCAGTTTGCTGGTTAGTGTTATTTTCATGCTCGCCGCCACCGCGGTCACCGGAGAGGTTACGGTGTTCAGCTTGGCTGCCAGAGAGTTTGCGAGCTGCTGAGATGTTTTCTGCCCACCGGCATGGCTGTATTTCGTGCTGGCGTTGAAACCGTTCACCGTGATCGTGATCTGTCCGGAATCGTAAGTCGGGCAAGATGTATTGCCGCAAGGATAGATCGGGCCTTGTTCTGAGCCGCTGATGGTAACAGCGGCGGTGCCGGGCGTCTGCGCCTGGGCAGCACCGAAGGCAACAAGGATAGATGTGGAAAGCACGGCGAGCACGCGCACCCGCAACTGCATACAAAACCCCCAAAAACCGGCCGGGCTTGAAACAGGCTGGGAACCCACGCGAAGGGTTACAGCAGAAACAAGTCCTGAGTGGTTGAACGCCAGTGTACGTACTTGTGACTGGAGTGAGAAGAGCTTTGTGGCAGAAAGTTAAAGAAAAATTTCAACAAATTGGAAGTTTCTCCGGTGTTCCACTTAGGTCTACGGCAATTACAGCGAGTTGTAACCGACTGATTTTCTCCTGGTCCAGGGGGCTAGGGGCTAACTTTGGTTCCGTGGTCAGGGCACGTCCGATGAGCGAAATTTCCCGTTTTGCCAACCGACCGCAAGCCGGCCTTTGGCGGATGACGAACTCATACGCCAAAGATCAGTCGGCGGTGATCCACATTCCATAGCAATGCTCAGCGGTTTGTTCCTGAACGCTCCGATACTGATGTAGCCGGTCGCCGCGCGGAGCGGATGTCGAGCGCCGATTGTGGCAGGAGAAAAGTATGCGTTATAGGAGCACGTCTTCATTCTCTGGGCGAGCGTGCGCGAATCAGCTAGATGCAAATCCGCTCATTGTAGCTTTGCGTACTCCGCTTTGGCTTCGCGCAGGATGGGGATGTCGGGATCAGCGTCTTTCCAGAGGGCGAAGAAGTCGCGATACGAGGCGCGAGCTTTGGCTGCGTCGCCGGAAAGCCCGTAAGCACGGGCTAGGCCAAGATAGGCCAGGGCACCTAAAGGAAAATTGACTACGACACCACGATGGTCCAGAAATTTTTGAAACTCGGCAGCGGCGGCCGCTCCGTTATGCGCCATCAACTGCGCTTGCCCCCGAATGTAGACGGGGTACATTGTCCCGACCTGTAGTTGTGGCGGCAATCCCAATTCATAAGGTAAAGCAGCTTCCAAGAACACCATCGCTTGCGCTGGATTACTGGAGTGGAGCTCGATGGCGGCCTTCAGGGCCGGGAGCCAGTAAACCTTCATCAGCGTATCGGAGGGATAGCTCTTTTCCATCTCTTCGATGACCGCCTTGGCGCGTTCGGTTTCTCCAACCCGCGCGAAGGTCAGAGCAGTAAAGAGTTTCACATCGCGGCCCGGGCTCATGGCCAACGCTTCCACTGCACCCTGCCTTGCGCTCGCTGCATTGCCCAACTCCGCCTCCCGCAAGGCAGCATTCGCTTGCCACATCGCGGCCGTCTCCTTCGAGCCAGCACGAATCGCCGAACCGATTGCACGCCGGGAGAAAACCTGTGCGCTTGTCAGCCGGCCGTAGTACGCCTCCGTGTCAGATTGAAAGGAGAGCAGAAGATCTTCCGCTCCGGGCCTGCCTGCGGCCCAAGCCACCTGCCGCTCCATCTCCGCGGTGTTCCCCCTTAAGAATGATAGGTAATAGATCTCCTGATGCAGATAATCACCATCGAGCTTGCGCTCCTGCGCCCGGTCGATAGCTTTCTTGGCGTCGTCTAGCCGATTGAGCGCAAGATTACAGAGCACCAGGTTGCCGTAATTAGCGACCACGTTTGCGTCCAGGCGCAAGGCTTCTTCCGTCTTCGCCAGTGCCTTCTCGTACTGTCCCAGTTTCGAGGCCAAGTCTCCCTGATTACCGACAGCGACCGCATCTCGGGGGTAACTCCTGGCCCAGACTTCGTACATCTGGAGGGCCTGGTCCAGTTCGCCCGTGACACCGGTGTAGTAGATGCTGGCAATTCGGTACTTTTCCCGTTCACTGACGCGATCGCGCAGCGCATAGGCCTTTTTGAGATTTTCCGCAGCCAGACTGGCTTGATTGAGATTGCCGTAAACCACGCCTAAGCCGGCGTAGGCTGCGGCGAAATTAGGATCCAATTCGAGAGCGCGCCGGAAGAACGGAATTGCCTCGGCATCTCCCTTGGTGCGTTGGGTTGAAATGCCCATGCTATAGGCTTTCAGAGCCTCCAGCGACGGCGTCGTCGCCTCCACTGGAACGTCGAACCTCTGCACTGAAGCGAGCGATTCGCCCAAGGTGCTGCGCAGGCTGGTGGCCGCCCTACCAAGGGCTCTTAATACCTCCTGCTTGGTCGCGGCTTCTTCCCTTTCCTTGGCCAGCGTGTCCCCGCTGCTGCAACTAACAGCATCCACGCCGACCAGATACTGCCCCGCGAGGCTTGAAATTGATCCCAATAAGAATGCCTTGCTGCCCGTGCGCACGCAGATCTCCTGCGCAACATCACGCGAGATGCGTAGGTTGGTGGGCTGGCCCATCAGTCGCAGCGTTTCTTCCGTTCTGCGGTCAGAAAGAATATTGAGGAAAGGGGATTGCCCTAACTCCGCCGCCAGCGCCTGCTTCAGTGTGTCGTCAAATACGGCCTCGTTTGTCTTGTTTTCGAAGTCGGCCAGGACAATGGCGTCTTTCTCCGCCAGCGGCGCTACCGAACGCGAGCGGAGATAGAGGCCACCAACCACTAGGGAGGCGACGACCAGCACGGTGGCGGAGATAAGAATCTTCCAGCGGCGACTCGTCCCGGGTTCGGCTACCGCCTGGCTAGACGAGGATGCGACTTTCTGTTGGCGGCTGGAGGGGTGACGAGTTGAGGACCCTTCCGCGGGTGTTCCCGCCGAGTGTTCCTCACTGGCCGCAACCGGGACCGCGCTCCGGCTCGACTCCGTTTCCCGCCTCAATCGCTTCAGATCGGTGCGAATGTCGGAAGCGTGCTGGTAACGCAGATCACGGTCTTTCTCCAGCGCCTTGTTGATGATGTCGTCGAGCTTGGCTGGCAGGTCCGGATTCAACCGCACCGGAGCCGCCGGCAACTTGTGGAGAATCGAGTCGAACACGCTTGCGGTGGTGTCCCCGCGGAAGGGGACCGCCCCCGTAGCCATCTCGTATAAGACAGCGCCGAACGAGAACAAGTCCGTGCGGGCATCGAGTTCCTTCCCACGCGCCTGCTCGGGAGACATATAGGCAACGGTGCCCACCGCCGTGCCGGGACTAGTCAATTGGTGCTCCCTAGCATCCGTCTGCGTGACTTCGTGCTCCCTTTTTGTAGTCACCTTTGCCAAGCCGAAATCCAGAATCTTGGCGTGACCCCGTTCCGTGACGAATATATTTGCAGGCTTGATGTCACGGTGGACAATACCCTTCGCATGCGCTGCGTCAAGGGCGTCGGCAATCTCGATTCCGAGTGAGAGCAGCGTCTCCAACTCCATGGGACGTTTGCCAATGATGTGCTTCAGGGTTGCGCCGTCCAGAAACTCCATTGCGATGAACGCCTGCCCATCTTGTTCGCCGATGTCGTAAATGGTGCAGATGTTGGGATGGTTCAAAGCGGAAGACGCTTTCGCCTCGCGCCGGAAACGCTCCAGCGCCTGGCGATCTTGAGCTACATCTTCGGGCAAGAACTTCAGGGCAACAAAACGGTCGAGCCGGGGATCCTCGGCCTTATACACCACACCCATCCCGCCGCCACCGATCTTCTCAATGATGCGATAGTGCGAGATGGTCTGGTCGATCATTCCCGGAGCTTCCTTTGGCCGCCATCTTAGGAGTAAGGTGGACGCAAGTCAACGTAGAACCGGGTACACAAAGGTGCGTCTCAGCACGCCTCAGGAGCAGAACACGCTGAAAGGACTTTTTTACTGAGGTTTACCTAGAGAATTATACGCGTCATCGCTACGCGGAGGCAGCGAGTGCAGTGACGTCGCAGCCGAGTTCCGCGAGCCGCAGGTGATAGCGCTTCAGCTTGGCGGTGTTCATCCGGTCGAGTAGTCGGCTCCGAGATTGTTGTGTTCATCAGGGAAACACGGATAAGCAAAGTCGAGCCTGAGCTCATAAAACTGGTTTACGCTAACCGTTAGCCGAGACCGGCTGGAACTGATACGGCCTGAAACTGCCCCGCCCCAGCTCGCATTCAACCGATTCTCCGGGATGGAGTCCCGATGATTGAAATGGCACGTTGCTTGCTATCGCACGGTCGCAGATGACTACGTCTGCCGGGCGCTCCTTCTTTCCAGACCCACCACGCCGCACTCAAGCTCTTAGTCCACTCGGAGATCATCTTGCTAAGTCACCCCGCAGCATTAACGGCAAAATAACGCGGGAAGGATGGCGGCGATCACTGTAGATGGAAATCGTGGCTTTCTGCAGTCTTGCCGAGTCGTTTTCCAGTTCTCCGCTCTGTAAGTTGCGCGAGAAGTTGGGAAAAAACGATCCCGAAATCTGCACGCGAATGCGATGTCCCTTCTGAAAGACGTTGCTGGTCAGGAGCGACGCGGGTCCGAGTTCGTAAATCTTTCCCGGCCTTAGGAGTTGCCGGCCTCTTTTCATCTCACGATAACTCGCGCGCTCGACGTCCAAACCCGGACTCATAAGATTGAACGCCGTGCCATCTGGCGCGAGATCGAGAAGCCGAACCCAGAGATCGAAGTCCCGGCAATCACAGGAAACAAAGATCTTCACCGCGATTGGTCCGGTGACTTCTAGGTCTCGCTCCATGGGCGCTGAATCAAAGAGCAAGACATCGCTGCGTTCGGCCAGTTTTCTATAGTCGTGCGCCCCCGAGGAATCGTACACATTCAAGACCGGGTTGCCGGGATCGGAGACGAAGGCAGCAACTTGCCGATGAGCAGGCTTCTCACGTGAAATAGTGCCGCGATTGCTGCCTGCCGGTGGTGCGTTTAAGTAGTATTCAACCGGGGTGGCTGGCGGCGGCCATGAGTCGGCATCGCGCCATGTGTTATCCCCCATCACGAAATAACGCACCGGCTTTTCCTTATCGATACCGTTGGCGACACCTCGCAGGTAGCGGTCCATCCAGCGGAGCACGACTTCGTCATAATCTATGGCAGCCGCAGGACCAAACTCGCGCTCTCCTGATGTTGTCTTCGCCGTGGCATCAACACCATGTACCCAGGGGCCGAGCAAAAGGTGAGTGCGTTTCTCGCTATCGTTTGCGCGCGACTCCAGTAACCCGTTGAAATTGGTCGTCGCGCCTTCCGGGCCGTAGTTGTCGTCATACCAGCCAGAGAAATTCAGAACGGCAGCGTGTACGCGGCGATATTTGTTGCGCAATTCTGCCCAGTCCCACCAGGGATCCTCGGCGGGATGAGAAAGCCAGTCATAGTAGTACGGCGCGACGCCACGAAGATCCGCGAGCTGCTTCAGAAGCAAAGTGTTCAGCATTCTCGGTGCAGCCTGTTTCCACGCGGCGATGGCTTCTTCCCCCGTTTTCGCGCCCGGCAAGTTTTTTCTGGCGCGCACATCGGGAGCGATGTTGTCCCATATCCATTCGATCCACGACATGTCCCAGGTGCCGGACGCGTAGAAAAAATTCCGGGGCGTGGAAAAAGTCATCGCGGGAACCATGGCTTTCAAGTGCGGAGGGCTCTCCACCGCAGCCAGCCATTGCACAGCGCCAGGATAAGAAAGGCCGAAGGTTCCCACATTTCCGTTCGACCACGCCTGCTTGGCTGCCCACTCGATGGTGTCAAATCCGTCGCGGCCCTCGTTTTCGTACGGCCGAAATTCGCCGTCGGAAGCGTACCGGCCGCGCACATCTTCTATGACGACCGCATATCCGCGCTGGACTGCGCGGTGAAAGATCGTATATTCCTTCTGCGCGAAGTGCTTGCCGTAGGGCGTGCGATAAACGAGCACCGAAAACGGTCCCTCCCCTTTGGGCCGAAGGATGTCGGCACGGAGCAAAACTCCGCCGCGCATCGGAATGGCGACATTTTGTTCCAAGATGAAATCCCTGGTTGGAGGCTGTTGTGCAATTGCGCAAGTAAGCGCCGCAATGACGAAGAGAACCTGACAATTAACTCTCATGGAACCGGTCAGAGTACCAAGTATTCCGGAGAAAACGGAACTCGTGAGGACTGACGCTGATGAGCTATTTCGATGACGAACCCTTGTGAACCTCAACTTGGGCTCAATCCGCTCGCCTTCAAAAAGGGGTGTTTGTTGAACACCCATTTTCTCTCGAATCAGTCATTCTGAATCAGCGAATTGCGGACCCTAGCGCAATGAGATTTTCTTAACGCTAACACTCCTACACGGCGTGCGCCTGTCTTCGCGTCCTGCAGGCCAGCTCGCGGTCAGCCGCTCCAATCGGAGAAAGTTTGAGGGATTCTTTTTCCGTATGACCAACCGATGAGTTCTATAGACATCACCGAGGTTAGGAAACAGCTCACCCTGCAGTGAGCCTATCCTAGAGCGTTGGCCGCATCATCAACACCGAGTAAACAGAGGACAAACTCTCGCTGCGGAGGAACACAAGGAACTTGATGATGCTATGCGAGTGCTGTTCACGTTGATGCAGAGATCCGCATAGCTTCTGTTTGTATCTGCTACAATCCTCGCCCGGAGAGGAACACATGGACATACTCGTGCAGTTGAAGGCTGAACGCGACAAGGCAGCACAGCAGGTGAACGCTCTGGATACTGCGATTAGGGCGCTGAGCGGATTGAACAGCACAGGGGTAACACGAGAACGGCGGACAATGAGTGCCGCTGCTCGTGCCAGAATTGCAACCGCGCAGAGAGCACGTTGGGCCAAGGTGAAAGGGCAGCGGAAGGTTGTTTCAATCGCTCCCAAGCGCCGCATCTCAGCGGCAGGTCTCGCGCGAATAAGAGCAGCAACTAAGGCGAGATGGGCGAAGTGGCGAGCAGCGCAGAAATAATCCCGATTCTACGTCCCCGAATTTGCACAACAGGAATGGGTTTTGCACAGACAGGCCGGGCGTAGAATGCGCCTCACCCCAACGCGAAGGAAAAGCCCCGCCCCTTTCTCCAAGCTTACAACTCTCCGGCGACGGGGCTTTTATCCGCTGTCAATTCTCTCCATGATCCGCAATCGAAGCAGGAGGCCGGGGCGTGACACTAGCAAATTGGGTTGAGATCGCGTACTCGTAATAGTTGTCGTTTTGGCGGTTCGTTTTTTCCAGAAGCGGAGTTGATTTATGCGGCTGATGTTCGGACAGATGAATTAATTCGCATTACGCTCCTGGGAATCTGCTTTTCAGCTAGAACGCCATGATCCTTCAACAGCAGTATGCGGACGTGTACCCGAAAGACGGGAAGGCGATATTCACGATTCCACGGGAAAAACGCTGATTCCGCTTGGCCCCGCTAGCGTTGCTTATTGTCCTTCCTTCTTCTTCTCCGGCAGGTACTTTTTCTCAATCGACGCCACAATCACATAATTCGGATCAACCATCTCATTCAGATGGATTCTCGCCACTTTGGACAACAGTTCGTAACTGTCCAGCTCGGAGAGGCCGTAATCGTGGTGAATCCATGCCACCAACTCTGTAAACGCGATGCGCAGGCAGTCATCCAATGGCCGGTAGGCCCCCACGGTCATGATTGCGTTCTCATTCTCAAAGCGTGGCCAGCCGATCTTCTGTCCCTTGATCACGTTAACCTGCAACCGCCCACGCAGTGGAACTTCAATCGCCGTGCCTGCCACTTCGCCGTCGCCCATAGCGGCATGCCCATCCCCCATGTAGAGCTGCGCTCCCAGCACATTTACGGGAAAGTAGATGGTGTTGCCGGCGCTAGCCTCAGGCGAGTCCATGTTGCCGCCGAAAGCCTCCGGCACGATGGAACTGCGTGCCTCCCCGCCCGCTGGTGCCACACCGATACAACCAAAGAAAGGATGCAGCGGAATCTTCACCGAGAAATTTGAGTCCAGCGCCTTGAAGGTGGCGGTGTTGGTGACGTGATCGATGGGGTAGAACCAGATCTTCTCCGGCAAGGGCGCGTGCAACATGG
>Ga0209577_10007565_pt1 | contig 9991 bp, 7 predicted proteins | sample GraSoiAngelo_109_FD_185874 | JGI IMG/M metagenome (GOLD analysis project Ga0209577, IMG submission 185874) | Grasslands soil microbial communities from the Angelo Coastal Reserve, California, USA - 14_0903_12_20cm (SPAdes) (version 2) | ecosystem: Environmental > Terrestrial > Soil > Grasslands ...
AGCTCTCCATTCTGAAACACAACACCTTTGCCGGTGACAAGGTCCGTGGCGACCACCGCGAGCGGTATCCTTAGTTCCTCGAACGTCGCGCAATGAAGCAGCTTGCGGAGAAACCGATCCATTCTTTTATTCGTTGCCAACCCCAAACGGGCCACGGTCCAGCGGGCCAAACTCTTCCACCGAAGTTCACGCGCGGCTTCAATCATCTCCTCGACGGAGGCTCCACTCGCAAACGCAGCTCCCACTACACTTCCCGCGCTGACCCCTGACAGGGCGTGGATGAGGATTTGATTGTCACACAAAGCTTTCAGAACACCGATGTGCGCAACCCCCCGCGCGAACCCGCCGCCTAAAGCGAGCCCGATCTTTGGTTGAGGGCTTGATCTTGGATCAAGAATTGAAATAAGCGAACTCCTTGAGGATCACGATGCCGGAATGAACTGCCCCTCCATACTTTGCCCTTCCACTTTGAAAGCCATTGCTTTTCCCTTCGCATTCCAGCCCTCCGATAAAATCACCCGCTTCGGAACATCGGCAGGAAGGCAGCGCTCATTTCATCGTGGGGTTCCGGCCTTCGATCAACTCGGAAAGGACCTGCGCCAAGATCGGGAGCGGCGTCGGCTTACTCAGAATGGCGTCCACTTTACGCCGCCGCGCCTCCACATCCACAGTGGGAGATCGATAAGCCGTCAAAAGGACGGTCGCTGTAAAGGGCGATTCCTGCTTGACGAATTGAAGAATCTCGAGCCCCTCCATACCACCGGTTCCGCTCAGCCTGAGGTCAGCGATTACGGCTGCGTACGTCGCTCCCGCAGTCAGACTCTTCGCCCCCTGGACGTCCCGAGCGCAATCGACCTCGTACCCCTGTGCCGTCAGAAAGTCGTGTACGGCAAAAAGGATGGGCTCTTGATCGTCGATGATTAATACCCTGAACCCTTGCATGTCGCAGATTCATCGGAACAACGCTGCTTCCGGTACATCATATCTCCACTCCCATAGACTCAACACTAGCGCTTAACGAGAAGCTCAACCTGTTCCTCCACCTTTACCGCATGCTTCGGGCTTTCGATTTGCACGAGATCGGGTGCATCCGGCTCTTTGAGAACATACTTGCGGTACAATTTGGCCATTCGTGCGTTTTCATTCCCCTGGCTGCGGAGCTTTTCATCGCGCGCTCGCAGTTTCTCTTCCCGGGCGTACTTGGGGATGCCTCGTTCGTCTAGGTCCTTTTGCTCCTCTTGAGTAACGATTTCCTCCCGGAGCACCAGCGAGTGGTCCTTGCTATCCAGGTTCACGCTTTTGCCGCCGGCAAAGATCTCATGCCGGCCATGTTCCTCATACCACTTCGTCAGCGTCGCCGTCATGTGCATCTTTTCGATGATCTTGCGCCAGCCAACGCCTGTGTTGTACGCGCAGAATGAAATCTCACCCTGCTGCGTTGCATAGGGGATGATGCACTGCTCGGTGCGGCGGAAGTCGTAGTTGAATAGGTCTTGAAACCACATGCCTGCAATGGTGAAAAACGTCCAGCGGTTGTTTTGAGAGGGTCTAGTACCTTCGCTATTGAATTGGAAAGAGCCTTGGCCACGTCCCTTGCCGGTAACTCCGAAGGTGCTATAGAAAAGCCTCACCACTTCTGGAATGGTGAGGTGCGTAGGCGCTTTAAAGGGATCATAGTTGCGCAGCAAAGCCAGAGCCCCACCGAGGATGGAGGGCCATTTGCCGCGGGCCGCATCGTTGATGCGGACTATGTCTTGGGAAAACCTCTCCACATTGATAAAAGCTGAAATTGGGACGGCCTCTTTGGTCTCCTTGTCGACTAGCAGCCCCATGCCCGCGCCGCAGTTGGGATGGCACCCACAGCTCACTTGGCCCCAATCGGCCTGTGGCCCTGAAACCTGATCGCACCAATCCGAGAAAATGCTGGTGAAGGAGATCGGGAACCAGTCTCGGACAGGCTCACCGAGCCCGGTTTGCCTTTTCACGTCATGCGCCAGGTGCGACATCGTGTAGCGCTGCGCCATGCGGCGGATGTCGCTGATCTCTTCGTCCCGGCCTGTAAACGACACTGGCTGGAAGGAGAGGAATGTAATTCGGTCCGTGTTATCCAAGGCAAATTCTATAATGCGTCCCACCTGTTCGTTGTTAATTCCATTGATGATTGTGGTAACCGGGACGATGTCCACGCCCGCAGCGCTCAAGTTCTCCATAGCTCGCAGCTTTACATCAAACAAATTCCCAACATGACGATGGGAGTTGGCCGCGTTCCCAATCCCGTCGAACTGTAGATAAGCGGAGGTCAGACCAGCCGCGGCGGCTTGCTTGCAAAACTCGGGGCTTTTGGCGAACTCAATGCCGTTGGTGGCCGCCTGCACTCTTTGATATCCAACCTGGCGGGCGTACCCCACGGCGTCCAAAAAATACGGTGATACCGTCGGCTCACCCCCTGAAAACAATACAGACATTTGGCGCTTGGGTTTCACCTGAATGGCGTTGTCCAAGAGCGTTTTGATGTCGTTCCAGGTTAACTCATGGACGAACCCGACTTGGTTTGCGTCCATAAAGCACGGGTCGCACATCATGTTGCACCGGTTCGTCAAATCCACCGTCAGTACCGAGCCACGGCCGTGCTGGATGGTGCTCGCCCCGTGGTGATGAACGTGCCCGTCGTTGTGAGCGCGAATATCACGGCCCGGGAAAGTTTGCTCCAGGTGCCGTGAAAAGTCCGGATCGGTGGAAATCACGTCCTCGAAATGGCCATGCTTCGGGCAATCTTTTACCATCAGGATCTTCCCATCGCGCTCAATAATGTGGGCTTTAATTTGGCCCGGTGCTTCACTATCCAGCAGCGTAGAAAGGGCCGTGGAGCCCTCCAGGATTTCCTTGCGAATCTCAGGGACACATTTTGGACAGAGAGAGTCCGTCTCGCGAGGCCAGCCCAGCGGTGGCTTGGTTTTCTCCCACGACTTCAAGACTGGCTTATCCGACCACTTGGGGGTGAACGATGATCGCGGACGGATGCGGTTCAATCTGTCGAAAACAAACCACGCACCGCGAGCCCAGTAAGTGAAAACCTTCTCGGCATATTTCTCGCCCCTCCTGAAATGGCTGATGGTCTTGACGGACGCACGCATAATCCCTCCTTAGAACCTCTCACGTTGGCTGCCTGTTGAGGAGGTTCGTCACAAGCCTTGTTCTTCGGCCTGGACTAAGAGGAGGCACTCCATCAACAGTCGCGCCAGTAATAGGCAAGTCGGATGCCAGAGAGTTTCAAACTGCGGAGCTTCCTGCCTCGTTTGCTTCAATGCGATTGCCGAGGGTGTTTTTGCTTGGCGGGCAGGCTAAACGCTGCCAGTAACTTAGGGGCCTCTGCTGATCAATAGGCGTGTAATTTGCGAACCCGGGACTGGATATTCGCGGCGAGCTCTCGCCGGTGGACAGGCTGCGTGCCGACGGCGAAAACGTCCGTGATCCGGACCAGATTCTAGAATTTGGACGGAGTGATCCTTAGTTTCTTGATCTTCTCATAGAGCGTACTTCTGGGAATCTCCAAGAGTGTTGCCGCCTTCTCGACGTGGCCATTCGCGGCCGCAAGCACCTTGTCAATATGGCGGCGCTCGACTTCGACCAGGGACAGGTTCAAGTCAGCATCGCTGTTGGAAGGAGTTGTGGCGGCATCCAAGTGCAGTTCTTGTCGGCGGATCACATTCGAATCACTCAAGAGCACCGCACGCTCGAGAACATTCCGTAGTTCTCGGATGTTTCCCGGCCAGGAGTAAGCCTGCAACGCTCGCACCGCATCTTGTGCTAGGCGAAGGTCCCGGCGCGAAAGGTCGGAAGCAAACGCTTCGAGGAAACTTTGTGCGAGGATGGGGATATCCTCCGTTCTCTCTCGCAACGGCGGGATAACGAGCGGGATGGTATTAATGCGGTAGTAGAGGTCGCTTCGGAACTTACCTTCCTGCACGAGCCGACGGAGATCCTGATGTGTAGCAGCAATGAGGCGAACATTGACCTGTCTCTCGCGAACATCTCCTAGCCGGCGGAAACGCTTCTCTTCCAGAACTTTCAGCAGCTTCGCCTGCACCGCAGTGTCCATGTCGCCGATTTCATCCAGAAACACAGTGCCCTGATGCGCCACTTCAAGAAGGCCGGGCTTGCTAGACGCGGCGCCTGTGAACGCCCCCTTTTCGTGCCCGAACAACTCCGTCTCCAGGAACTCGCGAGAAAAACCAGCGCAGTTGAGGTCTACGAAAGCCTCTTCCGCCCGCGGACTGTTGTTATGGAGCCACGCGGCCAGGACACCTTTGCCAGTGCCACTCTCGCCTTCAATGAAAACAGGGCTCTCCGAGTGAGAGACCTTTCGGGCCTCGTAAGCCAATCGCTTTATGGCCATGCTCGGACCGGCAAACGGATCTGGGCGATCGTAATCTTGCCTGGTCTTGCTGGCGAGTTCCTTTTGGCGAATTCGGCGACTCTCGAGGGCGCGGCGCAACATTACTAGGAGGGTAGAGAGTTCCGTTGGTTTGGTGAGAAAATTCTCCGCGCCTTCCTTTATTGCCCGAACGGCCATATCGATGGAACCATAGCCCGTCAGAATGATCACGGGAACTTGTGAATCGATATGCTTCAGCTTGGGAAGTAAATCCAAGGCCGTTCCATCGGGAAGAACCTGATCCAAAATGGCTGCGTCGAGGGAGGAGCCTCGGAAGGCCTGTTCTGCCCCGCGGCAGTCAGTTGCCAGCTCCACTTCGAATCCTTCCGAATCCAAGTAATCTCGGATTCCGAAGCGTATTCCATCTTCATCATCGACTACCAAGATTCTGTAGCTCATCGGCTCGCTCTCCTGTTCCGGGGGCGTCCGAAACTATGGGCAAGTGGACTCTTACAACTGCTCCGCCTTTCGACCGATTGTCAGCACTAATTTCTCCCCCATGCTCTTCCACGGTGCGCTGCGCGATGGCCAGACCGAGCCCCGTTCCTCCTTTACGAAGCGTAAAAAACGGCTCGAAAACGCGCCCCAAAGCTTCGGGGGGAAACCCAGTTCCCGAATCCTGGACTACACAAGCTACCCACGCTCCGTCCGAGTCGTGGTTTTGCCTCACCTCAACCGAAACGTTGCCTCCAGGGGGCGAGTGCTGGACCGCATTCTCTAAGAGGTTTCGAAAAACGATTCTGAGGCGGTCGGGATCCATTCGCACTTGGGGGGACCCGTTGCGTATATCAACGCGTATTTCCACCCCGGCTCCCTTGGCCTGAGTTGAACACGCGTCGACTGCTTGTTCGATAACTTTCGCGATTGGATGCGGTGAAAGGCGGAATTCAAAAGGCTTGCCATATTCGAGCAGATCTCTCATTAGCCGGCTTATGCGATCCAGTTCGCCCCGCAGGATGCGAACGTAGTTTTCGTATTCCGGCCGCGTCCCCAGGCGGGCTTCCATCGCGTCCAGCGTCGAAGAGATGCCGAAGATAGGGTTGCGCACCTCATGGGCGACACCTGCAACTAGTGAGCCCATCGCGGACATGGTGGCAGTGCGGCGTAGCGATTCCTGAAGCTTCATCATTTGAGTGATTTCGCGGATTACAATCAGGATGCGAGGTTCGTCGATCCCCGGCTCCGTAAACATGTTCGCAGTGACTTCCCAAGTGCGCCCACTGCCAGCGTCCTGAGCTTCAACAGAGATCGGCTCACGGGTATCGCGAATAGCGGCAGCCAGTTGGCCGGCCTTGCTCCATAGTCCGCCGGAACCAAGGCTGGCGATAGGGCGGCGATACATTTCCTCAAGCGCAAGCCCTGACAATTCGCTTGCCGCCCGGTTTGCCTGGAAGGCAGCGCCGCCAAGATCCAGGATGAAAATCGGGAATTGCAAAGCATCGAAGGTGTGCAGCCAATCCCCTGCGGACTTCCGTGCTTCCGCTTGCAGTTTCCTGTGACCCTCTACAGCCCTCCGGCGTTCCGCTGATTCCTGGCGCAGCCTTGCCGTCATTCTTTGCAAGTCTCCGCGGGTGGCGCTTGCGGTCTCCAACTGACTCACAATCCGGTTAATGTCTTCCGCCAAGTATCTGAGTTCGCCTTGGCCATGAGGTTCGATGCGATGCCCAAACTCGCCGCGCCGGATTGCCTCGGCCGCATCTTTGAGCATTTTCACCGGCCGCGTCACCACGCCGATCACAAAAACTGTAATCCCCGAAGCGGCCACTATGAACAAGGCAATCTGCCAGAGAACCCGCTCCATCTCGCGCCGGTTGGCCTCGCGTAGAGCCACAACTTCTGCGTTCAGATCGCGAGCTACGCGATTTGCCTCTGCCTGTCGGCCATCTTCATCTTTCATAGGTTCCGGAGTTGTCGCCGTGTTGGACTTGCTCAGCCGGGTCAGGTTGTCCAGGGGCGCTTCTACCGATTTCAGGCCCGTGTAGAGCAACGCCAATAGCGTCACCCCAAGCGCCAAAATGGCTCCGAGGCCCAACGCCACGATTTTGGCCATCGTGAACCGCATGTTAACCATAATTAATTAAGTGTGACGCACGGGACAATGGGTTGCCTCCGGTCGGCAGCCGAGCGGGGCGTCGAGTCGAGAAGTTTTGTGCCTCCTACTTAATATTGTGTGGCAACTTTAGCCGCAATCCTGGCAATACTCTAGTTCGGAAGGGGTAAAGCCCCTAAACACGCTCCAAGATCTTGTTCTTGGGTCTTTTCACGCGAACGGGTGTCGACCCAACTCGACAGCGCGGACGCCGGGCCAAGGTCTCATAACAACTCGTCGTACAACTCGATTCTGGAGGGGATGGACGGGTGTTTTTTGTTCATTTCCCGATTCCTTCCGAATATGGACCTCAGTTCCTCCCCGTTCAAAGGAAACTTCGTCCATAGCCAATTTCATTAAGTGGATGCCGCGTCCGTGTTCGGCACTTAGGTTTTCGACCGCCAGAGGATCAGGAACCTTATTGGGGTCGAATCCATGTCCTTGATCTCTGACGACGATGAACACTCCCTTGGTGCCTTGGCAGCAGCAACGGACATGAACCAGCTTGCGAGCGTCCAGGCGATTGCCGTGGAGCATCGCGTTACTCACGGCTTCCCGAAGCGCCAGTTCAACGAACTCCTCGTTTCCGCGAACGCAGAGGGATCCGGCGATGAAACTCATGAGCCAGTCGACGAACGGTGAGATCAGGGCAATCTCGCTCCGCAGCCAGGTGTGCACCTCCAGCGGAGCACCAGTGAAACGAGGTTTGCGTAGCGCGGACTGCAGAGATTTAAAACTGCCTACCCAAATCATTTCTGCAACCTCCTTCCAGGACCCGCCTGACCTGAATATTCAATGTGGCCAGCCATCAGTTGCTGGAAGCAGATTTGAAGGTTCAAGCCCGTCTGGAGGCGGCCCTGGAATTAGTGAGCCAGCTTTCCTCCATCCACCGGGATAGAGGAGCCAGTCATGTACGACGCGCTTGCCGAACCCACAAAAGCGATCACGTGAGCGATCTCCTCCGGTGTTGCCAGACGCTTGAGGGGAACTGTCGAGACGAGCGCCGCCTTATTCTCATCTGTGTTGGTGAAGCGTGTGAGCATGCCCGTATCCGTAGTGCCCACAGCGATTACGTTTACCCGAACTCCGGTCCCCGCGACTTCCAGTGCAGCGGACTTTGTCAGTCCTTCCACTGCATGTTTGCTGGCCACATAAACGGACGCCCCAGCAGCGCCGACACTTCCATAGGTCGACGAGATATTGACGATGCTTCCGCTCCCCTGTGGCAGCATCACCCTCAGTTCGTGCTTCATGCTTAACAGCACGCCCAGTACGTTGGTATCAAATGTAGCCGCGTAGCTCTCTGCGGTCTGTTCTGTTACGAGACCCCGCAATCCTTCCGTCCCGGCATTATTGACTGCAATATCCAGGCGTCGGAAGCGCTTGACCGTTTGGTCCACAAGGTTGCGCACGTCCTCATCCTTGCGGACGTCAGTACGAACAAAAATGGCCTCTGCTCCGAGCGCTTGTAACTCTGCAACTAGATCCTGTCCTTGTTTATCTCGACGACCGGACACAACAACACGTGCTCCTTCTTGCGCAAAGATTACTGCGGCAGCGCGACCAATTCCGGTCAGTGCGCCGGTAATCAAAACAACCGGGGAACTCATAGCTCTACCTCCGTTGATCTAGACCCATGCAGACTGAGCATGACTGAGACGCCCGCCAAGCCGACTCTGGGATAACTCAGGTCACCTCGTTAGATGGTGAAGCTAGCTGTTGGTAGCGCGGCTGAAGCATACTTTGTTAAGCTGGGAGCAATGCTTCATAAGCATGGGAGTGAGAATGGAATTACGACATCTGCGCTATTTCGTCGCGGTCGCCGAGACCAAGAGCCTCACCCTGGCAGCAAAGGCAAAGTTGCACACCTCGCAGCCTTCTCTTAGCCGGCAGATTCGGGACCTTGAGGAAGAGATTGGTACCCAACTTCTTACCCGCGGCGCTCGCGGCATCGAACTGACACCTGCGGGTCGAGCCTTTCTCGATCACGCCCGCGTGGCGCTAGCGCAGGTTGACGCGGCAGCCGAAGCTGCACGCCGGGTCGCTCATCCCGCCAAGCCATGCTTCGCGATGGGCTTTCTGACCGGACATGAATTGACGTGGATGCCCGAAGCCTTGCGGATGTTGCACCACGAACTGCCTAACATTGACGTGATGATATCGAGTCAATACTCGCCGCAGCTCGCGAATGCCCTTTTGAAGGGAAACGTCGATGCAGCCTTTCTTCGGCGGGAAAAAGGGGTGCCCGAGTTGGCGTACCGTGTTCTCGTCAAGGAGCCCTTGGTGGTGATCTTGCCTAGTGACCACCGTCTCGCTGTGCTCAAAGCGATCAGTCCGGGGGATCTAGTAGGCGAGACATTCGTGACCGTGTCGGACACGGCTCCTGTATTGCGTGTGGTCATCGACAATTACCTGAAGCGGTCCGGAATCAATATCACGCCAGCTCACGAGGCGGACCATCTCGCCATGGGAATGTCCTTAATAGCGTCGACGGGCGGCGTAGGGCTGTTACCTGCTTACGCGCAGAACTTTCTCCCTCGGCCTGTAACCAGCCGTCCTCTCAAGGGAGATACGCCGACTATCGATCTGGTCCTCGGCTACAAAAAGTCGAACCAGTCTCCCATCCTGAAGCTTTTGCTTTCGAGATTGGACGAGTTGGTCGCTCGTGTCTCGAAAGCGCATTAAGCTTTCGCATACCAATGGGTGCGCCGTAGGCCCATGCGAAACTCGGAAGTCGGCCTCTCTCCAGCAAATTGGTCGGGCACTCCTGGTGCGTTTCTCGGTACCAATCCACGCCTGACCTTAACTTCCGGATAGCCCTAGCGTAATCTGGGAGTTGTCGAAGGGATGTCTACTTGTAATGATGGCTTCCGACATGCCCTCTTTCGGAACTAATAGTGCCCGGCGCAAGCAGCGAAATATGTTGCGCAACGACCGGATCACGAGTTCCTATTTTTCTCATTGCCGTTGCAGTTCACCTCATGCGACGGAGATCTGGGCTCGTCTTGTCTCGACAACTTTGTGCGCTGACGCCGCGGATGAGAACAGAGGTATGAGGCCTTCGACCAGTGTTGGGTGAGTCAGGACCGCATCGCGCAGCGCGGTGTAGGGCAGCCCTGCGATCATCGCAATCTGGACGGCGGCCAGGATCTCCCCCGCACCGACACCGAAGGCCGTGAACCCGAGGATGCGATCGCTATCAGCCCCCACGAGGGTCTTCACGAACCCGCGCGTCTCCGAAAGCGTGCGTGCACGCAGGTTGCTTTCCATTGGGACCTTAAACAGGCGATACGCTATCCCTTGAGCCTCCGCTTCAGTTTCACTCAAGCCGATGCGAGCCAGTTCGGGGTCGGTAAACAGACAATATGGGACTTGCCTGCCCGTGGTCACACGGTTGCCGCCGGTTAAATTGGCATGGACTACGCGGAAATCGTCGACGCTGATGTGCGTGAACTGCGGGCTACCTG
>Ga0209577_10007566_pt1 | contig 9991 bp, 8 predicted proteins | sample GraSoiAngelo_109_FD_185874 | JGI IMG/M metagenome (GOLD analysis project Ga0209577, IMG submission 185874) | Grasslands soil microbial communities from the Angelo Coastal Reserve, California, USA - 14_0903_12_20cm (SPAdes) (version 2) | ecosystem: Environmental > Terrestrial > Soil > Grasslands ...
CATTGAGCGCAAGCTTGATTCGATCTGCTGCTAATTGCGCCGCTGTACTGTACCTGATTCTACTGCTACCAGCAGTAGAATCAGGTATTTTTCCTTCCGTCTCTATCGACCCGCCTATCTTGCTGGCTCCAACGCTCTTTGCTTCGCGCGACGTGTTGCGAGCAGGCCTGATATCCAACGGTACAGAAAGATGAAGAGGAAGAGCCACAGTATTGCGGCAAGATATCCTCCCAGTACATCGAACAACCAGTGCTCTCCCGACTCCAGACGAGAATAGCCCACCGCGAGCATATAGAGCACTGCTAGCACCTGCAATGGCAGCAGAACCCAGCGATAACGCCACGCGCGCACGGGTTGGCTGAAACTCAGATAGAGCAGAAAGCCGTACAAAACCACGTCATGCATGACATGCCCTGATGGAAAGCTATAGGCCGGGACGATACGATGGATACAGATGCCCTCTGCCGTTACCGGGCGTGGACGGGCAACAAGCAGCTCAAGGACTAGCCACAGACCACCCGCGGTCAGGACGGCGCTTCCCAGGAAAAGCGCCTGCCGTATGCAACGGAAGAGCAACATTCCAATCATCCAGAGTATGGGAATAAGGACTCCTAGCACGGGACCATTCAGGATATCAATAGTATCAGATACGATATCTATCCAGGTTTGTGGCAGCCCGGTATAAACACAGGGAATATGATGCGGCCCTTGAATTGCGTTCGCAGCAGTGAGTTCGATCGGCCAGGGCATGGGATGGTTATGGATGATGACACAAGCTGCACCCAAAATCGCTGCTCCAATTATCCAAAGCGCGATGGCAACCGCCAGACGGAGACGGGCCGCTCCTCTTTTTTGCTCGCCAATAGTCATAAACTGATCAGACGATGGCCCTTGTATACCGGTTATTCTTTTCATAGCACTTTTCTCCTCAGAGTGAGATATCACTCTGAGAGTGACACGTTGTTGCTGCTCACAAAGGAGATAGAAAAGCCCTGAAGATTCATCACTACTCTGGTAACTCTCCCATCCATTTGCTATGATTATTAGTAGGATCGCATGATCCACCTCCATCATCTCATGAGCTAGCTCACGGGGACGTGCACATATTTTCGAGGACAGTGAAAGGAACGTTCATGTATAAAAAAATCTTTGTAGGTTTCGTATTACTTGCTATTTTGACCACCACGATTGCTGCCTGCGCTATTCGAGATGAAACCGGAGCATCGGGTCCGACGGTGCATATCATGGGCGCTAACTTCGTGCAATCGTCGATCACCATCAGTAAAGGTGATTCTATCAGCCTGGTCGTCGACGACGCGGTGCTGCACACCATTAAAAACGGCACCTGGAGTGGTGGCAAGCAGGTGTTAATGAAAGAATCGGGGGCGCCAGATGTCAGTGTCACGCTGAACGGCAATGACAGCGCCACAGTTGGACCATTCAATACTGGAGGCCATTTCCAGTTGCTCTGTATTGTTCACCCCGGCATGAACCTGGCCGTGACTGTGAACGGCTAAAGGTTCCTCCATGCAGAGGCGATGAGGTCCTGGTACAATGGCTTCGTCGCCTCTGCAAAAGAGTCGACAGAACGTATTTTTCCCTCTACCTATTCTCCCACACTTTACGTTTATTGAGAGCAGTGCGGTGTTTTTTCATATACCATGCTAGTACTTTTATGGCAGAATTGTCGCCAATTATTCGGCATGGTAAGTGGCTCATGCTATACTACTTCGGGAATATTATCGACGGAAATCGGGTAGATAAAGGTAGTCTCTGACGTATGCGGTTACAACCATCCGAACACATATCTGCTGTTCCTTTTTATGTTAAATGCTCAGGCGTCGTCCTGCTCATGCTCTCTATGGTGTTGATCGTTTCCTGCGGCAGCGATACCAGCCAGAATGCACCTGGCACCCCGGTTGCCACCATCACGATAAGTTTTGGTCAATTCAGCGGTTCCCCCACACCGGATCTGAACGGCTTTTATTGCGGAGGATGGGCCACCAATACGACCCCGCCCTATAGCATGAATGGCATCGAGTATATCTATGGGAAATTCACCCAGACCGTCCAGGGCAACCCCGTTGGCGTCAATAACGCGGCCGCGGTAGCCACGATCCTCTGGCCCGATGGCAGCACGCAAGTTGAGAACGCCACCACGGGTTCCGATGGCATCGCGGTGTTCGCCATCCCCCTCAGGCCCAGCGCGATCAATCACCTAGTTCAAATCCAGATCACCTTTAGCAGTGGGTCTCAAACCTGTACCATTCCCTCGGCGGCTTTCTTTACGGCGGTTGTGGCTTCGCCAACCGCGACTACTACAGCCATGCCATCACCAAGTACTACCTCAACTCCATCGGTGACGCCAACAGGGTCGCTAACACCGGTAGGCACCGGCATACCGACAATTACACCTACTGCTACCCGCACGCCCAAACCGGGCCATTAACAAACTTCCTTACATTTTATGGCGACTGGCGCTCGATTCAATGCAGCGCAGTCGCCATTCTCCTGCTATTAAATTGCTACATTTCAGTTTTTTCCTGCAAAACCTCTTGCAAAATTCCTGCGATGAATGCATAATTGCGGAAGAGAGCATTTATCATTTGAATGGCAACACGCGCATGACATGCAGTACGTCTTGTTGCTGCATCTGACAGCAAGCGAGGGAGCGAACCTATGTCTTCACACGATGAGAATGGCCATACTTCAACAGGAGCAATTGAACGTCATTCACGTCGCCTTAGCCGTCAAGATATTCTCAACGAGAAACGTCATAGAACGACCGATGTTCTGCCTACCATCGCTAGCGACGCGCCTGATGGCAAATTGAGCACGCGTCAAATGACACAGCTCCGCGATGAAAATCGACGACTCCGCCGGGAATTGGACGAACTGCAGCGCCGTGTTGTACAGCATAGAGAAGCAGAGGCGCAATTAGAGAAAGAAATAGAAACCATTCATACTGGCCACCAGTTGGAGATCGAGCAATACCAGAGCCATCTCCGTGAAATGATGGATGAACTGAACCAGAAGCAGCAGTCCCTCCTGGATCTAGAGCGGCGTTACCAGGAACTCTATCACACCTTCCACGAATCCGTCGAAGAGGAAGCGGGCAAGCTGGTCTCAGAAGCTGCCCAGACCCTTATACTCTCTCCCGAGCATACCCCCGCCATCCTGCACGATGTGATGAAAACGCTGGAATTTCAGGTCAAACAGACCGAAGACCAGCATGTCGCTGAGATCATGGCGCTCATGCGCCAGGTGCAGCGCAAAAACGAACAACTCGAACAAGAATTGGCGCAGGAACGTGAGAAGATCGCCCAGGAACGCCAGAAAATCATCGTGCAGCAGAACAGCGTGCGCGAACAAGGCGAACTGCGCAAGAAAACAATCGAGTCGCGCCTGAGAGCGCGTTTTACCGCGGTCGTCACTCTGCTTACAACTGCCTTGTTATTCCTGCTTGCCATGCTTCAAGTAGTGGCTTTTACGTACCTCAAATGGCCGATGAACTGGGCGCTCTTTGGCCCCATTATCGTATGTATGCTACTGGCACTCTTCTTCGCGCGCATCGGCTCCCATACAAGATACTTTCGCCCACCACAGCAGCAAAAGAAGGACAACAAACCCGCCAAATAGTGAAACCAACACAAACCCTTATTTCCCCGCAGGCTCAAGATCGCCCTGGAGTTGGGGGCTGGGGCGTAAAATCAAAATGGAAGGAACAGTCGCATTATATAAGCGCAGGTAAAAATAGCCGATGCCTGCTAAGCCAAGCATCAAGCTCGGAGTTTCACCACCACCGACCCCACAGGGCCACAGGTGGCTTTGCTTCGCATACATCTCAATGCCAATATTGGCAACCTTAAAGGCGAGGGCTGAGGCATCTGCACATTCCTGTCCTAGCACCTGGCTGCCTTCAAAAAGTGCTTCGGCATTTCCAGCCAGGCCGTGGCAAAGCGAATAATTTCCGATCCCGGAATGAAGGGTTGCTTCAACCATTTGATATGTCGTGTGTAGAGCAGTCATTGCCTCAGCTTTGCATTGCTTGTCTTTGACGATTTCATAGGCACGTAGCCGGGATAGTGCAATCCCTGGAGCACCATGGCACCAGGAAGTGGAAAAAGATACCTGACGCTTATACCGTTTGCCCCTGCTTGATTCCTCGCGGAAATCTGGCCAGTTGCCTGCCTTTGCATCGAACCAATGACGCTCATAACTGAAGGCTTGTTCAGCCGCTGTCCGGTACTGCGAGTTATCCGTTACATGAAAGAGTTCCAGCAGAGCACAGCCGATGCCAGCAGCCCCGTGTGAATAACCGGTCAAGTTGTGCTGAGTGGGGGAAGCAGATGATTTCCAGGAGTATCCTATATCAGACTTGTCTGCCGTTTGCAACAACTCATCCCCCAGCTTTACAGCAAATTCGAGCAAAGATGCGTTATTTAGAATGTTACAGAGAGCTATCAGTGCTATAATGGCTCCAGCACTACCCGAGAGCAAATCAAACCCGCATTCCCCACAGCATTCACGCATCGAGAACTCCAGCAGTTGTGCAGCACGGTGCAGCAGCCCTTCTTCATCTAAGATGGTACCAACGCGCGCAGTCGCCAGCGCAACTCCTATCGATCCTGAATAATATCCCAGGCGACTAGGCGGAGGCAGGGCTTCGGCACGCGACAACGCCTGTCGAATCGCACCAAGTGCAGTGCGGCGTGCAATAGCATCTCCTGTAGCTTTATACAGTTCAGCCAGAAACAGGGCCACCCCACTGGTGCCGGAGTAGAGTTCCGGCCCGAGCGTGCTGTAGGTAGCGCCCGCTTGTCTACCCGTATGGCTGCGTATCTTCGGTAATGCGCCCAACCAGTTACAACGATCTCCGGACCACACTGCTTCGTGCGATAGATGTCGACCGATTTCGTCGGCTGTCTGCAGAAATGTTTTTGCATCCAGATATTGACCTGGCCTTGTTTTACGAGATGGTCGCGCTTGTTGCCGGTCTGGAGGATGAAAGTTGTAAATGTCGCAGGAGCCAGCGTTTAAGAAAGGTTTGTCAAGGTCGATACCATGTTCTGCGAAGTGGTCTTCCACAATTTGTAATCGCTCGTTGGCCAATTTCCTGCGCTGTTCGTACGCGCGAAGCATGCCCTCTGCTAAAATCTGACACCTGTGAGAACCAAAACTGTCACCCTGTCCAGGGTCTTCCGCCAGGCCCACGCCGAAGGTGAGTGGCCTGGTGAATGCTGGAATCGCTTGCCTCAGATTGGCGGCAATCACAGGATAGATCTCGTGTAGGAGTATGGAAACAGTATCATAGTCGCTTTTGCGTATATAGAGTACTGCGGCGTCACAGCGAGTGTATCGATCCGGGTCATTCAGTACCTTAAGCTTGAAGGGCATGTTTGCCCGATTGAGCATCCAGGTGACGCTGCGCATAAGCTGGATGGCACCCTCTGCTGTCACGTTCCAATAGAATCTCACGAGACCTTGCGAATCGTCCTCAGTCATTTCCTTGTCGCTCAGCGCCATGTAAAACCCTGGAGTAATACCGAGGAATTCCTTTGGAAATCCCAAACTCAACTGCATACCTGGCACGATAAGGCTGCCTTGGGGAACTAGGTAATCGTCGGGATATGCCCATAACTCCAAATCCCCTCTACGCACGACTACTCTGCTGTCCTTGATCGCACGGACCTCCCAACCGCCCTCCCAGTAGCCGCTTCCAGCATTGGCTGCCGATAGCTCCTGAACGAAAGGCGTCATCCCAACACGCGGAGTGCCTGGTGTTTCCTGTTTCGCCGGTGCTGCAAAGCCCCGGCAGTAAAAGTCGCTGTAGAGTTGGAGCTGTAAACTAAAGAGAAGGTAATTACGTGCAGTCTGGGGCGTGAGCGCCCGTTTCACCGACGATGGAAGCCGCTCCGACAGCTTTCCAAACCACGAATAGGTCGTGGGCGAGTGAAACACAGTGGCTTGAATCGCCGCCGCGACTTGCTCACGGTAGTTGTTCATAGTAGCCTCATTCCTTGCAAGGGAATTCCTAGCAAATGAACAATTGCCTCTTCCGGCCGTTGCAAGATGTTCAGGCTGAGTTGCAGGAAGCAGATAATGTTTCCTGTGGGCTGCATTGCCATCTGCATCCGCTCGAAAGCTGTCTGCACCAGTCTCGCTGCGGCGTATTTAACTGAACGCAGTAGCCATTCATGAGACCTGGAGCCGTCGAGGTTCATACGTCGCACATAGGCTTCCCAAAATGAGCGCATCGCTGGCTGCATTCTGTTCAACGGATACCTCGCAAGTTCAGGGAATTTGTCTGGTGGAATATCACCTGTGGCAGGAATCGAAAGAAGCCAGAGACTAAGATAATCGCTGAAGACCGAGCCAAGATCCCAGCACGGGTCCCCCCTGCCTGCCAATTCCCAGTCAACAATTTTGAGTCTGGCCATTTTCCTCCCCGCCGAATCCCCCACGATGAGCCAATTATTCCACTTGAGATCGAAGTGGATAAGTGTCTCTATCCTCCACTCCTGGAACAGGCCATCGAGCAGATTACAGAATTCTGGGAATTGCTGGATGATCTTGATGATATGAACATTCGCGCTGCTGATATGCCCAAAAATTCCAGGAATAGGATGGTGGAGAGAGAGGATCCAGGGTGGTCTGTGTGTCAATCGCTGCACGCCCTTGTTCGTCTTTTCCTCTGTCCACTTCAGACTGTGAAGTGTTCCCAGCGCATTCCCCATAGCCGAGGCAAGGACAGCAGAAAAGCGCTTACGATGCGCGTAGTACTCTTCCAAATCCTGTGCGTCCCGCAAGAACTCCAGGACAAGCATACGCTCTCCAGGATCGTATTTATAGAAGTGAGGTAGGTAGCGACGAAGCTCATCGTTGGCTCTTTCCGACCAAAATAGCTCATACACAGCCGCCTCGCTGGCGACAGTTACAACTCCATCCTGGCCTATCCCTTGCTTGAGAAAGTACGATGGCGCAAGTTCGCTGATCACCTTAAAGTTACGATTGCGCCGCGAAGCATCCTCGACCACTAGATCGCCATCTACAAAGGTATCAACGCTCACAAGCTTGTATTGTAGCAGGTATGGGACTACCTCAAGCTGAGTCAACATCATTTAGTTCTCAAGAGATGAGCTATAGCCTCTTCTTCACTGGTCTCAAGGACATAGGTCGAATAGCGACACATCACATATATCGAATAGTGACGCATTACATAGGTTGAATAGCGACACACCACATATGCCAAATATCGTCGCTTTAATGCATATGTGAGTAGTCGGTCCGTATGGTTTAATGAACTGACTTTCCATACCTGCTTTCGGCAAGAACCTGGACGTAATACCACCTTGAAGGAATTGCGCCTGCACCTGCTGAGTTGCTGTTTGTGTATGTTGCAAATTCGCTTCACGCCTGACCCATACGTATGTGCCTCCCAGGGGATTCATTGCAGGAGGATATGGTTGATGGTGAAGCACATCTTTTTCAGAGATTTCGACGTACTCGTTCAGCAACGGAGTAAGATAGAGCCGCACATATCCTGCCCGGTGACTTTTCCCCATCCAACCAGCCAACATGATCACATCTGGGGGGGCAGCGGGATCAGGTACTAATTTCTCAATAAGTTCATCTTGCCTCAGCTCGGTAGAGCCATTTGGTTCCTCTACTCCAGAGTTCTCTGATTCCTCTTTTGCTGCCATCTTTGAGCCTCCGATCTACCAGATGATCCAGTTCGTTCATGGGTATAACAAAACTATGGTCGAAATCACTACGGTTTCCAAATCCATTTATGCAGCAAGAAGACGGTAATCACATAGCTGTCCATGCGATTCGAGTTTTTATTATCTCTAGAGTATTTTGTACCAATTTGGAAGAAAAATCAAGTTAAGGAAACTGTGCACACGAAGTCGAAAGACACGATTCTGGATTAGTTAAGGGTATTTGACAGCCATCGACCTACTTTTCTGCTTACTCCTTTCACGATGCCAAGTAGTTCGAGAGACGGCTCCTCGGTGTGATCAGACTATTGTTGGCTCCTGTCTACCCCAACTGGTTAAACAATTCTGCCATCTTATTCTAGTGAAGTATGCTCTCATCAATGTACGTGACTAGGACGAGCTAAGATCACTCCCACAACCAATCCGATGATAAACGTCATTAGCATGAGGATGATAATGGTTTCTGTCTCATCTTTGGCCTCCTGTGAAAGCATATGTATCCCCTGCATTCTCCATAGCGTTCATCCTTTTTAATAGTCTTCGCGCACTTCTTGTTCCTGTGGCTCATGCTTAAACTATTCACCAGAGAAAGTCTACCTTGCGCTAGTGAGTGGCGTAACCGTGAAACAACGTAGACCATAACGTATTTCCAATGACGAGGGGGTACGTAGGCAAAGTGGGGAACCCACGTAGAGGCGAGGCGATCAAGAGGTGGAGGTGGGCTGCAGGATGGCAGAAGAGAAGAGTGGGGGTGAAGCGATTGCAGAGTTGACGAAATAGCCAGTTAAACGAGCTGGTGTTCCACGGCAAAGCGCGTGGCGGCAGCGCGGGAGTCGACGCCGAGCTTGTTGTAGATGGAGGTCAGGTGCGTATTGACCGTGCGCGGGCTAATGACGAGGCGTTCTGCCACATGGATATCGGTTAGCCCCTGCGCTACTAAACGCAGCACCTCCACTTCCCTGGTGGTCAGTCCTGCGGGATAGCGAGGCGATAGTTTCGCCCTGGATGTGGCAGCGCGTCCCTCTGGGCCGATGACCGACTCGAGAGGCATCGTGCGTCCCTCTGCCCATGCTCTCGCAAAGGCCTCTTCGCCTAGTTGAGTGCGCGCAACAGCGGCTGCGCGATCATATACAGGAGCGACAGTGAGAGGATAATTGATGACTTCCTGCAGGTATGCGGAGAGAGCTTCGGCTGCTCCCAGGAGGCGAGCAGCCCACACTTCCTCGCCTTGTGCTGCGACCACCACTGCCAGCTCTTTGAGGCAAGAGGGAAAATCTGACCGAAAATTCCTCTCCCTGGTAATCGCCAGGGCCTCTTGATAGAGGTTCTGTGTGGCGGCATAGTTCCTCAGGCGAGCCTCTACTCGCCCAAAAAGGGTGAGTGCGTCGGTTAAGCCACCCTTGATCTCTAGCTCTCGGTAGAGTGCTAGACACTCCTGGGTCCGCGCGTACGCCGTATCAACCTCGTCCTGTCCGAGCGCTATTTCTGCATTGATCAGGAGAGAGAAGCCGAGAATCGACTTGTTGATCATTTCACGGGCAAGCATCAGCCCTTCATCGCTCATTGAGCGGGCCGTGACCATATCTCCAGTGGGAATATATCGGGTCACGTCTGCTGCGAGCACAAGCATAAAGGCAATCCCCTCCGCGTTGCCTATTTCCCTGAAGAGTGCGAGTGCTTCCTTGAAGTAGGTGTGTGCCCTGATGTGTTCACTCTGATTGTATTCCAGCCAACCGAGCGCGTAAAGTGACCATCCCAGGCGATTCTTATTGCCCGGTTCCTTGAAGAACGCGACGCACTCATCCAGCAGCGAACGTGCCAGAGCATACTCGCGTCTTCTTATACTGAACCATCCCATTTGATAGAGGCAGCACGCGACACCCTCTCTGTCGCCCAACTCCTGACACAACCGCAAACCTTCCTCTGCCAGCTGCTGTCCCCATTGGCTATCGCTCTGCTCCACAGCTAGATCGGCCGCAGCGATGAGTACCTTTGCTCGGAGCAAGGGTGCAGCGCCAGTGCTTGCTGCGGCCGCTCGCTCCAGGAAAGATTGCCCTTCCTGGAGGTAGGCATGGGAGACCCAGAATTGGCGCAGGGACACCGCCAGGCGCAAACCCACTTCCCAGCGAGGGTCGGCCTCCTCGCCCGGTCCTTGCTCCAGCGCCCAGGAGAGGGCCACTCGCAGGTTGTCGTGTTCTCGCTCTAAGCGCTCCAACCAGGCGGATTGCTGCAGGCCTGCAAGCTCCGGCTCTGCTTGCTCGGCCAAAGCC